>Ga0210410_10000599_pt1 | contig 38120 bp, 38 predicted proteins | sample IncBWC4MmetaG_FD_161058 | JGI IMG/M metagenome (GOLD analysis project Ga0210410, IMG submission 161058) | Forest soil microbial communities from Barre Woods Harvard Forest LTER site, Petersham, Massachusetts, United States - Inc-BW-C-4-M | ecosystem: Environmental > Terrestrial > Soil >...
CGCGGATGATGAGACGGCAAACCGTCTTCCGATTTTTTCGGACGATGGCCGGTTTGGCGTTACACTCGATCCTCCCAAGCGAGGTCCCGTAGGCGGAAGGTTACTGATTCGATGGCGATTCGACGCCGGAGCCAACCCCAGATGCAGGCCGCGGCCGACCCGGTCGCCGTGGCTGGTTCTGCGCCGGCGAGGCCCCAAAAGGCGCCGCGCTCGCGGATGATGCGACAATATGACCTTGTCGAACGGGTCCGCTCCTACAATCCCAACACCAACGAAGACCTGCTGAACCGGGCCTATGTCTACGCCATGAAGGCGCATGGCTCGCAGACCCGGGCCTCCGGCGACCCCTATTTCTCGCACCCGCTGGAGGTCGCGGCGATCCTGACCGACCTCAAGCTCGATGACGCCACCATCGTCGCCGCCTTGCTGCACGACACCATCGAGGACACCGAGGCGACGCGGGCCGAGATCGACCAGATTTTCGGCCCCGAGATCGGCGCGCTGGTCGAGGGCCTGACCAAGCTGAAGCGGCTGGAGCTCGTCTCGCGCGAGGCCAAGCAGGCCGAAAACCTGCGCAAGCTCCTGCTCGCGATCTCCGACGACGTTCGCGTGCTGCTGGTCAAGCTCGCCGACCGCCTGCACAACATGCGCACGCTGGAGTTCGTGCCGGAGGCCTCGCGCCATCGCATCGCCGAGGAGACGCTGGATATCTACGCGCCGCTCGCAGGCCGCATGGGTATGCAGGAGATGCGCGAGGAGCTGGAGGATCTGTCCTTCCGCATGCTCGATCCCGAAGCCTACAGCGTGGTCAAGCACCGTCTCGAGGCACTGGCCGAGCGCAACCGCAACCTGATCGGCGAGATCGAAAGCCAGCTTTCGAAGAACCTGCGCAAGAACGGGCTCACCGCCCATGTCTATGGCCGGCGCAAGCAGCCATTCTCGATCTGGACCAAGATGGAGCGCAAATCGGTCGGCTTCGAACAGCTCTCCGACATCTTCGCCTTCCGCGTCGTCATGGCCGATGTGGAGTCCTGCTACCGCGCGCTCGGGGTGGTGCACACCACCTGGCCGGTCGTGCCCGGCCGTTTCAAGGATTATATCTCGACGCCCAAGCAGAACGACTATCGCTCGATCCACACCACCGTCATCGGGCCCGGCAACCAGCGCGTCGAATTGCAGATCCGCACCGAGGAAATGCATCAGATCGCCGAATTCGGTATCGCCGCGCACGCCTTCTACAAGGACGGCGTGGGCTCACCGACCGAGCTGTTGAAGCGCGAGTCCAACGCCTTCGCCTGGCTCCGCCGCACCGTGGGCATTCTCTCCGAAAGCGCCAATCCGGAAGAGTTTCTGGAGCACACCAAGCTCGAGCTGTTCCACGACCAGGTGTTCTGCTTCACCCCGAAGGGCAAGCTGATCGCGCTGCCGCGCCATGCCAATGTGATCGACTTCGCCTATGCCGTGCATACCGAGCTCGGCAACAGCGCCGTCGGCTGCAAGATCAACGGCAAGTTCGCGCCATTGTCGTCCGAGCTGCAGAACGGCGACGAGGTCGAAGTGCTGACGTCGGACGCGCAATCCGCACCGCCCTCGGCCTGGGAATCGCTTGCGGTGACCGGCAAGGCGAGGGCGGCGATCCGGCGTGCCACGCGTGCGGCCGTGCGCGACCAATATGCGGGGCTGGGCCGGCGCATCGTCGAGCGCCTGTTCGACCGCGCCAAGATCGATTATGCCGACGACAAGCTCAAGGGCGCGCTGCCGCGCCTGGCGCGGGCCTCGATCGAGGACGTGATGGCCGCGGTCGGCCGCGGCGAGATGAAAGCCTCCGACGTCGCACGCGCGATGTATCCCGATTACAAGGAAGAGCGCGTGGCGCGCTACGGCGCCGGCATCAAGAAGGGGCTTGCGGCGGCCAAGCTGAAAGTGGCGCCGGATGTCGTGCGCAGCCCATCGGCCATCCCGATCCGCGGCATCAATTCCGGCCTGCCGGTCAAATTCGCGCCGAACGGTGGCGCGGTGCCCGGCGACCGCATCGTCGGCATCGTCACGCCGGGCGAGGGGATCACGATCTACCCGATCCAGTCGCCGGCACTGAAGGATTTCGAGGAAGAGCCGGAGCGCTGGCTCGACGTGCGCTGGGACGTCGACGAATCGACGCCGCAGCGCTTCCCGGCGCGCATCATGGTCGACAATGTCAACGAGCCGGGCAGCCTCGCGCAGGTCGCGACCGTGATCGCCGAGCATGACGGCAATATCGACAATATCAGCATGTCGCGCCGCTCGCCTGATTTCACCGAGCTCACCATCGATCTGGAGGTCTATGACCTCAAGCATCTCAGCGCTATTATCGCCCAGTTGCGCGCCAAGGCCGTCGTCGCACGGGTCGAACGCGTCAATGGCTAACCGTTTCTGCCGCCTGGTTTCCCCGCGAGTCACTCATGTCGAAAGCTCCCCCGCTGCGCCTTGGCGTCAATGTCGACCACGTCGCGACCCTCCGTAATGCCCGCGGCGGCGTGCGGCCCGATCCGGTGCGTGCCGCCCAGGTCGCCATCGAGGCCGGCGCCGACGGTATCACCGCGCATTTGCGCGAGGACCGCCGCCATATCCGCGACGAGGACATGGCGCGGCTGAAGGCCGAAATCTCCAAACCCCTGAATTTCGAGATGGCCGCGACCGCGGACATGCTACGGATTTCGCTCGCGACCAAGCCGCATGCAGTTTGCATTGTGCCGGAACGGCGCTCGGAATTGACCACCGAAGGCGGGCTGGATGTGGTCGGCCAGCACAATGCGCTGGCTCCCTTCATCAGCAAGCTGAACGATGCCGGCATCCGGGTATCGCTTTTCATCGCAGCCGATGAAAAGCAGATCGAGATGGCCGCGCGGTTACGTGCGCCGGTGATCGAAATCCATACCGGCGCCTGGTGCGATGCCGTCGTCGACGGCCACAAGGACAAGGCGGAGGCCGAGTGGCGGCGCATCCTCGCCGGCGCGAGGCTGGCGCGTTCGGCTGGTCTTGAAGTCCATGCCGGCCATGGCCTCGACTACGCCACCGCCGAGACCATTGCCGCATTGCCTGAGATCGTCGAGCTCAACATCGGCTATTACATGATCGGCGAAGCGATCTTCGTAGGCCTGAGCGAGACCGTCCGGACCATGCGCTCCGCGATGGACCGCGGCAGGGCGCGGGCGTAAGGGCATGATCATCGGCATCGGCAGCGACCTGATCGATATCCGCCGCGTCGCCAAGGTGATCGAGCGCCATGGCGAGCGCTTTCTCGATCGCATTTTCACCGAGGCCGAACGCGCCAAGGCCGAGCGCCGCGCCAAGAACGAGAAAATGGTGGTGGCGACCTATGCCAAGCGCTTTGCCGCCAAGGAAGCCTGTTCCAAGGCGCTGGGAACCGGAATCCGGCGCGGCGTGTGGTGGCGCGACATGGGGGTGGTCAACCTGCCGGGCGGGCGGCCGAGCATGCTGCTGACCGGAGGGGCGCTGGCCCGCCTTCAGGCCCTGACGCCGGAGGGAATGGAGGCCCGGATCGATCTTACCATCACCGACGATTGGCCGCTGGCGCAGGCCTTTGTCATCATTTCCGCGGTCCCGCGGGCCAAGCCCTGACGATAACCCCGGCCGCTCGCCCACAAAAACAAAAATACTTTAAATTTCAATGTGTTAGGAAGTTTTGATGCGGCGGTTGATTGCACCCTTGCCAACAAACGTCTAAAACCACCCGCAAGCTTGATCCAGCAAAGGCAAATTCCAGTTTGCGCCGGAATTTTCCTCAACTATCAGAATCAGGACCGATTCACGAAAACCGCAAAGCGGCGCCCCGCTTGCGAGCGGAACCTATCTGCCGCCGCATCGGCTCGTCTCGACGCATTTGAAAATATTGGGAAAGCAATGAGCGTGACATCCCGGGAAAAGATCAGCGCCTCCTCGGAAGGCTACCGCGTCGTCATCCACGCTCTCTTAATCGCGCTCGTGATCCGCACCTTCCTGTTCCAGCCCTTCAACATCCCCTCGGGATCGATGAAGGCGACGCTGCTCGTCGGCGACTATCTGTTCGTGTCGAAATATTCCTACGGCTACAGCCCGTTTTCGATTCCGTTGACGCCGCCGCTGCCCGAATTGTTCTCGGGTCGCATCTTCGGCTCCGAGCCCAATCGCGGCGACGTCGTGGTGTTCCGCCTGCCCAAGGATGAATCGACCGACTACATCAAGCGCGTGATCGGCCTGCCCGGCGACCGCATCCAGATGAAGGACGGGCTGCTCTACATCAACGACAAGCCGATCGAGCGCGAGCGCCTTTCCGATTACATCGGCGAGGACCCCTGCGGCTCCGACGCCACCGCGCGCGTGAAGCGCTGGAAGGAGACGCTGCCGAACGGCGTCAGCTATGAGTCGCTCGATTGCGTCGACAACGGCTTCTACGACAACACCATCGAATATGTTGTGCCGCCCGGCCACTTCTTCATGATGGGCGACAACCGCGACAATTCTACCGACAGCCGCGTGCAGTCGGCGGTCGGCTACGTGCCGTACCAGAACATCATCGGCCGCGCGCAGATCATCTTCTTCTCGATCGCGGAGGGCCAGCACGTGTGGGCGATCTGGGAATGGCCGTGGTCAATACGCTGGAACCGTCTGTTCAAAATCGTGCGATGAACGACGATACCGCTGACATCCGAACCGTCACCGACGCCACCGATGCGGGCGCGGAGCCAGCGCCCGCGCGCAAGAAGGCAAGGAAGAAGCGCGCCAAGTCACACGCCAAGTCATCGGCCAAGACACCCGCCAAGTCGGCCGCGAACGCCGCTACCTCGGCGATCGAAGAGCGGATCGGACACAAATTTGCGGACGCCAATCTCCTGGTCACCGCGATGACGCATGTGTCGGCGCTGAAACCTTCGCGCAAGCGCGGCGAGAGCTATCAGCGGTTGGAATTTCTGGGCGACCATGTGCTCGGCTTGATCGTCTCGGACATGCTCTATCGCAGCTTTCCGAATGCCGATGAGGGCGAGATGTCGAAGCGGCTCGCCGATCTCGTGCGCAAGGAGAGCTGCGCCGACGTCGCCAAATCGCTTGGCCTCACCGATGACATCAAGCTCGGCGCGGTGGGCGCAGGCGCGGGCGCGCGCTTGCGCAAATCCGTGCTGGGAGACATCTGCGAGGCCGTGATCGGGGCGGTTTATCTCGACGGCGGCTACCAGGCGGCCTCCGAATTCGTCGAGCGCAACTGGACCGAGCGGATGAAGAAGCCGCGGCAGCCGTTGCGCGATCCCAAGACGGTGTTGCAGGAATGGGCGCAGGGCAAGGGCCTGCCGACGCCGGTCTATCGCGAGGTCGAGCGCACCGGCCCGCACCATGATCCGCAATTCCGCGTTGCCGTCGACCTGCCGGGCCTGGCGCCGGCCGAAGGGGTCGGCGGCAGCAAGCGCGCGGCCGAAAAGGTCGCGGCCAGCGTCATGATCGAGCGCGAAGGCGTCGCCGGCGGCAGCAATGACGGCTGAGGCAAGCGGTACGACGCGCTGCGGCTTTGTCGCCCTGATCGGCGCTCCCAATGTCGGCAAGTCGACGCTGGTCAACGCGCTGGTCGGCTCCAAGGTCACCATCGTCTCGCGCAAGGTGCAGACCACGCGCGCGCTGATCCGCGGCATCGTCATCGACGAGGGCGCGCAAATCATCCTGGTCGACACGCCCGGCATCTTCTTGCCGAAGCGCAGGCTCGACCGCGCCATGGTCACGACCGCCTGGAGCGGGGCGCACGATGCCGACCTCGTCTGTGTCCTGCTCGACGCCAAGGCGGGCCTTGACGAGGAGGCCGACGCCATCCTGACCAAGGTCGCCAGCGTCGATCACCAGAAGATCCTGGTCCTGAACAAGATCGATCTCGTGCCGCGCGAAAAACTGCTGGCGCTGGCCAAGGCCGCCAACGAGCGCCTCGCTTTTGCGGAGACCTTCATGGTCTCGGCGCTGTCGGGCGACGGGGTCGTGGATTTGCGCCATGCGCTGGCGCGGATGGTGCCGCAAGGACCCTTCCTCTATCCCGAGGACCAGATGTCGGACGCCCCGATGCGGCAGCTCGCGGCGGAGATCACCCGGGAAAAGATCTATCAAAAACTGCACCAGGAATTGCCATATCAGTCGACGGTGGAGACCGACAGCTGGACCGAGCGCAAGGACGGCTCGGTGAAGATCGAGCAGACGATCTTTGTCGAGCGCGAAAGCCAGCGCAAGATCGTGCTCGGCAAGGGCGGGGCGACCATCAAGTCGATCGGCGCGGCCTCTCGCGAGGAGATCGCAGAAATTCTCGAGGTTCCCGTACACCTTTTTCTGTTCGTCAAAGTGCGCGAGAACTGGGGGGACGACCCCGACCGCTACCGCCAGATGGGACTTGAGTTCCCCAAGGAATAATCAAGGAATAAGAACGCCGGCCAAGCCATGAAACTCAAGCCATGAACCTGCCCAGAAACGTGTTTCGGTTCGAAGTGCTGCTCTATGCGTCGCTGATGCTGGACGCGCTGTCGGTCGCCGTCCAGGATCGCACCCCGACCGGCGACATGACCGATCAGACGATCATGGCCGCCACGCTGGTGGCGGGCGGCATGATCCTGCTACTGCTCTATTTCGTCTGGCTCGCCGCGCGCCACCGCAAGAACTGGCCGCGCTGGGTGCTGGCCGCGGCGCTCGTGCTGTCGGTCATCTCGCTATTCCAGGTGATCGGCGAGAACGGCGTCGAGCTCGACAGCCTGATCGAGATCGCCTCCTGCCTGTTGACCGGCGCCGGCCTCTATTTCTCCTTCACGGGAGATGCGCAGGGCTGGTTCAACGCGTAGGGCGGGTTAGATTAGCGCCAGCGTAACCCGCCGCAACTTGCGGTGAATTGGCGGATTACGCTGCGCTAATCCGCCCTCCAGCGCCGCGGAATGCTGTAATCTCCCGCACCATGGAATGGACCGACGAAGGCATTGTGCTGGGGGTGCGGCGGCATGGCGAATCGTCCGCCATTGTCGAGCTGCTCACGCGCGGGCATGGCCGGCATCTCGGCCTCGTCCGCGGCGGCGCCTCGTCGCGGATGCGGCCGCTGCTGCAGCCGGGCAACAGCGTCACCGCAGTGTGGCGGGCGCGGCTTGACGAGCATCTCGGCATGTACGCGCTGGAAGGCACGCGGCTGCGCGCGGCGACGGTGCTGGCCTCTTCGCATGCCGTCTATGGCGTGACGCATCTGGCCGCACTGGCGCGGCTGCTGCCCGAGCGCGATCCGCACGAGGACATCTACGAGATGCTCGAGCATACGCTCGATGATTTCGACGACGCCGGCGGCGCCGCGGTGCATCTGATCCGCTTCGAGCTCGCGATGCTCGGCGAGCTCGGTTTCGGCCTCGATCTGGAAAATTGCGCCGCGACCGGCGAGACCACCGATCTCGTCTACGTCTCGCCGAAATCCGGCGGCGCGGTGTCGCGCTCGGCCGGTGAGCCCTGGCGCGACCGGCTGCTCCGTCTGCCGGCATTCCTGCGTCAGGGCGAGGAGGCGGAGGCCCGCTGGTCGGATCAGGACCTGCAGGACGGCTTCCAGCTCACCGGCCTGTTCCTGCTCCGCCACGTGCTGGAACCGCGCGGGCAGGGTCATTCCGATGCGCGCGAGGGCTTCATCAACGCGGTGATCCGCAAGCGCGCGAAGGTCGGCTCCATCCTGTCCTGACGCCAACCTTTCCTGATGCCAAGCCGCAACTGCGGCACATCGCTTGCGCAAAATCTCCCCAGGCTGGCCATCTTTTCTCCCGGCTGAACGTGCCACGCTGGTCGCGCTCGGGTAGCTTTGCGTGGGGAGTTTGCGGGATGGATGGGGACCTCCAGACCAAGTTGGAGAAATACGAGGAGAAGGCCGCGAAGTGCAAGGAAGCGGCCCTCAAGGCGCCCGAAGGCGCGCAGCGGACCATGTACGAGGTGCTGGCGGACTATTACGCCGGCCTGGCAACGGATTTCCGGCACGCCCTCGAAAAGCACAAGGTCGCGTAGCCATCAGCTGCTGCCGCGCTCCATCAGTGCGATGATGGGAATGAGCGCGACGGTGCCGCAAGGCAACCGCCGCGGAACTTCCGTTGCGCTCGCACGTTGCTCAAGTTCCAAAGCCACAATTGATCGACAGCTCAATTCGCTGTCGGCGCGCTTTTAATTTGCGTGTGTGAGTCGAGTCTGATTCCCTGCAACCGTGAATACAAATCTCGGGGGCGCTATGTTGATACGTGTCGCGGGCGCGGCTGTGCTCGCTCTTTCTCTTTCATCTCCGTCGACCGCCGTGGCGGGTGGCGGGCAGCATGGGCTCGTTCACCGGGTGTCGTGCAGCGTGGTGCGCTTCTATGTGGCGAAATATTCGGCCTCGACCGCCGAGATGTGGGCGCGCAGCCACGGCGCCAGCGAGTCCGAGATCGAGACCGCGCGGCGGTGCCTGTCGGACGCGCCCGCGCAGACGGCGCAAGCCCAGACGACGCATTGGTTCAGCCAATAGCGCGATCCGAAAAAGCAGGCCGTCTTCGAAAATGACCTGTTTTCGAAAAGATCGCGCTCGATCAAGAATCTAGCGCGCGATCTGCCGCACGCCGGCAGCTAGAAAGCCCTGTGCCAAGCGGTGAACAGCCCCGATTCGCGCCTTGCCCGATTCGCATGGACCGGTTAACCCCGTGCCATGGGAAAAACAGTGATTCCGCCTGAGCCGGAGAAGATCGACGAGGTTCCGCTGCGCGATGCGCTGGAGGAACGCTATCTCGCCTATGCGCTCTCGACCATCATGCATCGCGCGCTGCCGGATGCGCGCGACGGCCTGAAACCGGTGCACCGGCGCATCCTCTATGGCATGCGCTCGCTCAGCCTCAATCCCGGATCCATCCCGAAGAAGTCGGCCAAGATCGTCGGCGAGGTGATGGGCTCGTACCATCCCCATGGCGACCAGGCGATCTACGACGCCATGGTGCGTTTGGCGCAGGATTTCAACTCGCGCTATCCGATGGTCGACGGCCAGGGCAATTTCGGCAACATCGACGGCGATAACCCGGCCGCGATGCGCTACACCGAGGCTCGGCTGACCGACGTCGCACGCTTGATGCTCGAAGGTATCGACGAAGACGCAGTCGAGTTCAAGCCGACCTATGACAACAGCGGCAAGGAGCCCGCGGTTCTGCCGGGCGGATTCCCGAACCTGCTCGCCAACGGTTCGCAGGGCATCGCGGTCGGCATGGCGACCTCGATTCCGCCGCACAACGCGGCCGAGCTCTGCGACGCCGCGCTGCATCTGATCGACAAACCCGACGCCAAGTCGAAATCGCTTTTGAAGTGGGTGAAAGGCCCGGACTTCCCGACCGGCGGCATCATCGTCGACTCCAAGGAGGCGATCGCCGAGGCCTATGTCACCGGGCGCGGCGCATTCCGCACCCGCGCGAAATGGGTCCAGGAAGAGGGCTCGCGTGGCACCTGGATCGTGGTTATCACTGAGATCCCGTGGCTGGTCCAGAAATCGCGGCTGGTCGAGAAGATCGCCGAGCTTCTCAACGAAAAGAAGCTGCCTCTGGTCGGCGATGTCAGGGATGAATCGGCCGAAGACGTCCGTCTCGTCATCGAGCCGAAGTCGCGCACGGTCGATCCTGAACTGATGATGGAGTCGCTGTTCCGGCTGACCGAGCTGGAAAGCCGGATTTCGCTGAACCTCAACGTGCTGGTGAAGGGCCGCGTGCCCAAGGTGGTCGGGCTCGCCGAAACCTTACGCGAATGGCTCGACCATCTGCGCGACGTGCTGATCCGCCGCTCGAACTTCCGCAAGACCCAGATCGAGCATCGCCTCGAAGTGCTCGGCGGCTATCTGATCGCCTATCTGAACATCGACAAGGTGATCAAGATCATCCGCACCGAGGATGAGCCGAAGCCGGTCTTGATGAAGACCTTCAAGCTCACGGAAATTCAGGCCGACTCCATCCTCAACATGCGCCTGCGCAATCTGCGCAAGCTCGAGGAGATGGAGATCCGCACCGAGGACAAGAATCTCCGGAACGAATTGAAGGGCGTCAACTCGCTGCTCGGCTCGGAAACCCAGCAATGGGCCAAGGTCGGCGAGCAGGTGAAGACGGTCCGCGACATGTTCGGACCCAAGACGCCGCTCGGCAAGCGCCGCACGATGTTCGCCGATGCGCCGGAGCATGATCTCGCGGCGATCGAGGAAGCCTTTGTCGAGCGCGAGCCGGTCACGGTCGTGGTCTCCGAGAAGGGCTGGGTCCGCACCATGAAGGGCCACATGGCCGATCTGTCGGGCCTGCAGTTCAAGACCGACGACAAGCTCGATCAGGCCTTCTTCGCCGAGAGCACCTCAAAACTGCTGATGTTCGCCACCAACGGCAAATTCTATTCGCTCGACGTCGCAAAACTGCCGGGCGGTCGCGGCCATGGCGAGCCGATCCGCATGTTCGTCGACCTAGACCAGGACGCGGCGATCGTCTCGCTGTTCGTCAACAAGGGCGGCCGCAAGTTCCTGATTGCGAGTACGGATGGCCAAGGCTTCATCGTCAACGAGGATGATTGCGTCGGCAACACCCGCAAGGGCAAGCAGGTCCTGAACGTGAAGCCGCCCGCCGAGGGCAAGGCGATCACGACGGTTGCCGGCGACACGGTCGCCGTCATCGGCTCCAACCACAAGATGGTCGTGTTCGGGCTCGACCAGGTGCCGGAGATGGCGCGTGGCCGCGGCGTGCGGTTGCAGAAATACACGAGCGCATCGCTCTCCGACGTCACAACCTTCGATTCCAAGACGGGCCTTGCCTGGAAGGACGGCGCCGGCCGCGACCAGAGCAGGTCCATGAAGGAACTGGCCAACTGGAAAGGCAACCGTGCCGATGCCGGCCGGATCGCCGATGGCCTGCCGAAGTCGAACAAGTTCGGCAAGCCGGTCGAGTAGGGGGACTCTACTCCAACGCGAATTCGTGATGGCCGGGTTTAGCCCGGCCGTTTGCGTTTCTGCTAGAGTAAAGGAAATGTAGGTACCCGGCGCCTAGCTGGGCGAGACGCGTGGGAGGCGGCATTGTCAAGCTTGCGCTCTATTGTGTCGTTGATCGCACTCACATTTCTTGCGATTGCCGCCGGTCTTCACGCCCAAACCATCCCCGGCGCGTTGCCGGAATCCGTGACGGCGCTGTCTCAGGGCCAATGGCTGGCCTATGGCGGCACGTACGCCGCCGCGCATTATTCTCCGCTGACGCAAATCAACCGCGATAACGCCAAAGACCTGCACGTGGTCTGGCGCTGGACCTCGCCGGATATGGCTGTCCGGAAGGAAAGCGATGCGTCGATCGGCCCGGGATTCATGAATGAATCGACGCCGCTGATGGTCAACGGCGTGCTCTACACCTCGACCTCGCTGTCGCAGGTCGCCGCAATCGATGCCGTGACCGGCCAGACCAAATGGGTGTTTGACCCGAAAATCTACGAGAACGGCTTGGGCCCGCCGCCCAATCTCGGCTGGACCCATCGCGGCGTCGCCTATTGGCGCAACGGCGATGACGAGCGCATCGTCATCCTGACCGCCTTTGCAAGGATGATCGCGCTCGACGCCAAGACCGGAAAGCCGGTCACGAGCTTCGGCACCAATGGAAGCGTCGATCTGGTCGACAGCCTGCGCCGGCCGGTGCCGCGCGATTACTACACGATGACGTCGCCGCCACTGATCGTCCGCAATGTCATCGTGGTCGGCTCCTCCGTGTTCGACTGGTGGGCCAAGCGGCCGTCACCGCCCGGCGACGTCAGAGGTTTTGACGTCGTGAGCGGCAAGCTGCTCTGGACTTTCCACACCGTCGCGCAGGGCGAGGAGCCCGGCGTCGAGACCTGGGAAAAGGATTCCTGGAAGGAGGTCGGCAACGCCAACGTCTGGGCGCCGATGAGCGCGGACGAGGAATTGGGCTATGTCTACCTGCCGGTGAGCACGCCGACCAATGATTATTACGGCGGCCAGCGGCCGGGCGATGGTCTCTATGGCGAGAGCCTGGTCTGTCTCGACGTCGCCACCGGCAAGAAAGTCTGGCATTACCAGCTCGTGCATCACGGCCTGTGGGATTACGACCCGCCGGCCGCGCCGACCTTGATCGACGTCACTGTCGACGGCAAGCCGATCAAGGCGGTCGCGCAGGTGACCAAGCAGGCCTTCGTTTATGTGTTCGATCGGCTCACGGGCAAGCCGGTCTGGCCGATCGAGGAGCGGCCCGTGCCGGCATCGACCGTACCGGGTGAGCAAGCGTCGAAGACGCAGCCGATCCCGTCAAGACCCGCGCCGTTCGATATCCAAGGTGCGACCGACGACAATCTCATCGATCTGACGCCGGAGATCCATCAGGAGGCGATCGCCATCGCCGATGCCTATGACCGCGGGGGCCTGTTCATCCCGCCGTCGCAGCGCGGCACCATCCAGATGCCCGGCAATGCAGGTGGCGCGAGCTGGACGGGTGCTGCGGTCGATCCGGATACCCACACACTCTACGTGCCGACATTCCGGCTCCCGGTCACCATCACCATTCGCAAGCCTGACACGTCGCAGGGCTCTTACGACTTCATTGGCCTGCCGAAATACCTTCCGGGCCCGCGCGGGCTGCCGCTGCTCAAGCCGCCATTCGGCAGCATTGTCGCGATCGACATGAACTCGGGCGACCAGCGCTGGCGCATTCCCGTGGGCCGTAGTGCCGCGATGTCTTCGGTGCAGAAGATCAATCCTTCCGGAAATTATGGATTGATGGCGCGGAGCTGGGCGATGGTCACCAAAACGGTGATGGTCGTCGTCCAGATGGGATATTTTAGCCCACCGCGCTTCCAGCCCGGCGTCAACGCGCCGATCCGCGATCTGCACAATCTCGATCCGCATCTGTGGGTGTACGACAAGACAACCGGCGACAAGCTCGCGGAGATCGATCTGCCTTCGAACGCCACGGGGGCGCCGATCACCTACATGGCCGGCGGCAAGCAATTCATTGTCTTCCCAGTCGGCGGTGGTCCGGTGACAGAGGAACTCATCGCAGTCGCGCTTTGAACTGTAATAGTATTCGTTTCGCGAGGCGCTATAACGACAGCCGATCCATCAATCGGCTTTCGGTTCTCGCGCCATGGCGCATCATCATTCCCACGACCATCATCACGGGCATTCCCATGGGCACGACCATGCCGGGCATGATCACGGCCATGGCCATGCCGGGCACAGCCATGTGCCCGCCAGTTTCGGCTTCGCCTTCGCGGTGGGATCGAGCCTCAATGCGGCCTTCGTGGTGGCCGAGCTCGTGTTCGGCTATGCCGCCAACTCGCTGGCGCTGATCTCGGACGCCGTCCACAATTTGTCCGACGTAATGGCGCTGCTGCTCGCCTGGGGTGCGGTCTGGCTGGCGCAGCGGCTGCCGACCGATACGCACACCTATGGCTACCGCCGCGCCTCGATCCTGGTCGCGCTCTTCAATGCCGGCCTGCTGCTCGTCGCCGTCGGCGGCATTGCGGTGGAGGCCATCAATCGCATCCAGGCACCGGCGGCGGTCGCCAGCTGGACCGTGGTCTGGGTGGCGGCGCTCGGCATCCTCGTCAACGGCGGCACCGCGCTGCTCTTCATGCGCGGGCGCCATGATGACCTGAACATCCGCGGCGCTTATCTGCACATGGCGGCCGACGCCAGCGTCTCGCTCGGCGTGGTGGTGGCGGCGCTCTTGATCATGGCCACGGGATGGTACTGGATCGATCCCGTGATCAGTCTCGGCATCGCGGCCGTCGTGCTCGCGAGCGGCTGGGGGCTTGCGCGCGACAGCGTCAATCTCGCGCTGGACGCGGTGCCGAAAAGCATTGAACTCGCGCATGTCCAGCAATATTTCCGCTCCCTTGACGGGGTGATCGAAGTGCATGATCTCCATGTCTGGGCCATGAGCACCAACGAGACCGCGCTGACCGCGCATCTGGTGCGCCCGGTGGGCCATGATGACGTCTTCCTGCATCATGTCTGCGAGGAGCTGGCGCAGCGCTTCAACATTCATCACGCCACGTTGCAGATCGAGACAAACGGCGATATCTGCAAGCTGGCCCCGGCCGAGATGGTATAGAGCATGATCCGGAAAAGTGTGAAGCGGTTTTCCGAGAAGATCATGCTTAATCAAAAAGCTAAAGCGCTTATCGCGCTTTAGGCCGAGACGAGACGGAGGATCATCCGATGCACACCCATACACTGGAAAACTGGACGCACGACCACGTCTTTCTCGGCCAAAAGCACGAGCAGAACGAGCGCCGCACCTGGTTCGTGGTGGCGCTGACCGTCGTCATGATGGTTGGCGAGATTACGGCCGGCTCGTTCTTCGGCTCGATGGCGCTGCTGGCGGACGGCTGGCACATGGGCACCCATGCGGCCGCACTCGGGATTGCCGGCGTGGCCTACATGCTGGCGCGCCGGCAGAGCAGCAGCGCCCGTTTTGCCTTCGGCACCGGCAAGTTCGGCGATCTTGCTGCGTTTGCCAGTGCCATCATCCTCGGCATGATCGCAGTCCAGATCGCCTATGAAAGCGTGCTGCGGCTGATCTCGCCGGTCTCGATCGACTACCGCGAGGCGATTGCGGTCGCGTGCCTCGGGCTCGCCGTCAATCTCATCAGCGCCTTCCTGCTGCGCGACAGCCATGACCATCATCACGGGCACAACCACGTGCACGTGCACGACCATGACGACGATCACGATCATGATGACGACCATGATCATGACCATCATGATCACCACCATCACGACCACGGCCACCATCACCGCGACAACAATTTTCGTGCCGCCTATGTGCATGTGATGGCAGATGCCGCGACTTCCTTGCTCGCGATCGGTGCGCTGGTGATCGCGATGTATTCCGGCTTCAACTGGACCGATCCCGCGGTCGGCATCATCGGCAGCATCGTGATCGCGAGCTGGGCTTACACGCTGATCCGCGATGCCGGCTCGGTGCTACTCGACGGCAGCGTCGACAAGAGAATGGAAGGCTCCATCCGCTCGCGGCTCGAGGCCGGCGCCGACCGCGTCACCGATCTGCATGTCTGGCAGGTCGGTCCCGGCCATTGCGCCGCGGTAATCTCGCTGGTGTCGGATGCGCCGCTGCAGCCCGCGATCTACAAGGAGCGCCTCGCTGATATCAAGGGCCTCAGTCACGTCACCGTCGAAGTCGAGCAGTGCCCGCATCATCAGGCTGAGGCCTGCTAATTTGCAGCCTGCTAAATTCGACCGGTGTTCTTGAGTCGTTCGCGGTCAAGATTTGACTGAATCGTCAGCGAGTGCATTCTGCCTTGATGTTCAAAGATTGCCGACTGGCTCGCATGAGCGACGGTCACTATTGCATCGTGCGGGACCTGGGCCCTGTGAAGGGCGGCAAGGGCATGAAGCATCACGAGGTGGTCGTCGACTTCAACCTTCGCGGAATGGCGAAGCTGCTCAAGCGCGCGCTCGCGCGGCCGCAAGCGAGCGCGTTGCCTGAAGAAGGCAATTATCAGGCGCAGCTGCGGGAAGCCTCAGTCCGTGTAGACGGTTTCCGCGTCCGCGCCGGGCGGATCGGGTCTTAAATAAACGATCAGACAGCAGACGCAGATTCCAAGTCCGGTCACCGGGAATTTCAGCGCCACGATCACGGCCACCGCAAACAGGAACAGTGTGATGATCGCGCGGAAGCGCCTGACATTGCGTACCCTTGCCGGCACTGTGCCCGCCGCGGTCGCTTCGAGCAGCTCCCAGATCAGGGCAAGGTAGGTAACGTTGACGAGGAAGAAAACCGCCGCATAGAACGCGACCGGTTGCGGCGCGAGCCGGCTCACGGCCATCCATGCGGTCGAGAGCGGAAGCAGCGACATCGAAAACAGATGCGCGAAATTGAACCACAGCAGTCGCGCGGTCGTCTCCTCGGCAAAGCGCAGCAGATAGTGATGGTTCACCCAGACAATGGCGATGAAGAGATAGCTCACCGCATAGCTCAGCCAGTTCGGCCAAAACTTGAGCAGCGCGTCGAAGGTCGGCGCATCCGGCGGACGCAAGTCCAGAACCAGCACTGTGATCAGAACGGCGAAGACGCCGTCGGAAAAGGCGTTCAGCCGTTCGGGCGTCGCACTGCGCAGCACGGTTATCTGCTTCCCCTCATGATCGCTCTCGGCGCAGGATACACAACCTGCTGCCAGTCTGCTGCCTTTTGCAGCGCAAGCGGCGATGCTGCTGCTGCCACGCGCTGTCAGTTACACAAGTAATTCTCGCGATCGCTGGTTGATCCTTGCAGGTCCGCAATTCGCACCTACCATGATGCAAAACCGCGGGAGGACGAGGTGAGCGAATATATCGGCGTTGCCATCGCACTGCTGTCGAGCTGCCTTGGCGGCACGGCGGCAGCGATCACGCGCTATCTCGTCTCCGGCGCCGATCCCATTGCGCTCGCGATCCTGCGCTGGGGCATCGGCTTTGTCTGCCTCTTGCCCGCGACATTGCTGCTGCGCGCGAAATGGCCGGAGCGGCGCGATCTGCCGGCGGTGATGTTTCTTGGCCTTTGCTTCTTCGGTCTGTTCTTCATCCTCTATAATCTTGCGATGTCGTTCACGACTGCGGCGCGCGCCTCGCTCGCGCTGGCGACGCTGCCGCTCTCGACCATGGTGGTAGGCGCGCTGCTCGGCGTCGAGCCATTGACGTTCCGCAAGACGATCGGCGTCGGCATTGCCGTGCTCGGCGTTGGCGCGGCGCTCGCGTCGGGGCTTTCGGCGGCACCACCTGGTGCCTGGCGCGGCGAGCTGATCATGCTGGCAGCCGTCGTCTGCATGGCCTTCTACAACGTGCTGTCGCGGCCGTTGATGCGGCGCTCCAGCGCGCTCGGCTTTCTCACGGTCGGAATGGGGACGGGGGCGGCGGCGTTGATCATCGTCGGTCTGTTCACCGGCAGCATCGCCGCGCTGAAGAGTTTCGGTACGCCGCAATGGATTGCCGGCGTCTATCTTGGCGTCGGCGGCGGCGCTGCTGCCTTCATCCTCTGGGTGCTCGCCCTGGAGCGGGCGACACCTACCCGCGTCGCCAACACCATGACGGTCAACCCGATCGCCGCCGCGCTGCTCGCGACGCAACTGGTCGGCGAGCCGATTACGCCAAATCTGGTGCTTGGGTTGATCGCGGTCTTTGCCGGCATCTGGATCGCAACTTCCGAAATCAAAAAGGCGTAAACTGCGGATGCTATGAGCTCATGCGGGGTTAGTGCCCGTGCGGCCGGAGTTCCGGCGCATCCGACTGGGAGACAACAAGATGAAGCGAAATCTGGGACTTGCGTCCGTGCTGCTGGGCGTGTTGCTCATGGGCCTCGTGTCGGTGGCCTCGGCCGCGCAGGCCGGCGTCGAAAAGCTCTACATCCTCAATTGCGGCGAGGGCGTCGCCGGCGATATCTCGCGCTGGTCGCCCGGCGTTAACGAAGGCAAATCGATGGACTTCGTCGACAATTGCTACCTGATCAAGCACAGCGATGGCTGGTTCCTGTGGGACACCGGGATCACCGACGCGGTCGCGACCATGCCGGATGGCCTGAAGCCTTCCGATCCCAGGGCCGTCACCTGGAAGCGGCCGAAGACCCTGGCGTCCCAGCTCGAGCAGCTCGGCGTCAAGCCCGAGGACATCAAGGGTATGGCGATCTCCCACACGCATCCTGATCACATCGGCAATGTCGAGATGTTCCCGAACACCATGCTCTACGTGCAGAAGTCGGAATATCAGTGGCCCGGCGTCGACAGCAAGCCGCGGTTCAAGCCGGAGCATCCCGTAACCCTGCTCGAAGGTGACAAGGACGTGTTCGGCGACGGCAGCGTGACCATCCTGTCGACACCCGGACATACGCCGGGCCACCAGTCGCTGCTGGTGAAGCTGCCGAAGACCGGCGCTGTGATCCTGTCCGGCGACGCCGCGCACTTCAAGGACAATTATGAAAATCGCCGGGTGCCCGCCGCCAACTACAGCGCCGACGAGACGGTCGCCTCCATGCAGAAGATCGCGGAACTCCAGAAGAAGGACAACGCCCAGCTCTGGATCAACCACGACAAGGCGCAGCGCGACACGCTGAAACTGGCGCCGGAGTTTTATGAGTAATCTAGCGCTGCGGCGCGGAGACCGGCGGCGGGCTCATCGGGCCGCCGGTCCTTTTCGGGTTGAGCGTGCCCGCCAGGAAGGAGAGCCCCCAGACCAGGATCAGGGCGATGAGATAGAGCACGTAGACCCGCGGCGGCTTGGTCGCCCAGCGCCACAGGCCGCGGATGCCGGTATCCTGATTTTCGTCGCTCATGGCGTTGTTCTGCGCGAATTGCGCGGCGAAGGGAAGGGCAAAACTATGCCCCAGGCGGCGGTGATCGCTCGTGCACCAGCAGCAGTGCCACCAGCGCCGCGAGGCTGAGCGCGGAGGAGACGATCAGCACGCGGGCTCCCATCCAGTCGATCAGCAAGCCAAAGATCAGCGGTGCCGGCGCTTGCGCCATGCGCGCCGGCGCCCCGAGCAGGCCGAGCCGGTAGCCGAAATTCCTTGGTCCGAAGATCGCGAGCGGCAGCGTGCCGCGCGCAATGGTGATTACGCCATTGCCTGCGCCATGGAAGATCGCAAACACGCTCGCGGCAGCACCTCCGCCCGCCAGCGCCATGATGAGCGCGCCGATGGGATGCATGACAAACGCGAGGCGGGCCGAGACGATCGGGTGGTAGCGGCTGAGAAAGCTGATCTCGACGACACGGGCCAGCACCTGCGCAGGCCCGATCAGCGCGCCGGCCGCGACGGCCTCGAGATGGCTGGCGCCCGCCGCTTCCAGGATGCGGGGAAATTGCGCGGCCATCGCCCCGGTCACGATCCAGACCAATGCGAAAGCCAGCGCCAGCAGGGCCATGGTGCGATCGATCGGGATGTGCGGCTTCGGCTCATCCTTTGTCGCCGCCTTGGCATCCGGCACACGCGGCAGCATCAACAGGTTGAGCGGCAGCCCGATCACGATATGCGCCGCCGCCCAGGCAAGACAGGTGTCGCGCCAGCCGATATGCGCGAGCCCATAGGCTGTCAGCGGCCAGCCGATCGTGCTGGCAAAGCCGGCCATCAGCGTGATGCCGGTGATCGCCCCGCGCGCGGCCTCGCCATAGATGCGTCCGAGCGCGCCGAACGCGGCGTCATAGAGGCCGTAGCCCATGCCGACGCCGAGCAGCACCCAAGCCGCAACAAGGACCGGAATGGATTGGGTGAACGCGAGCAGCGCCAATCCGCCCGCCAGCATCAGGTTGGAGAAGGACAGCACCGGACGGCCGCCGATCCGGTCGATCTGGCGGCCGATGCGGGGGCCGAGCAGGCCGGCGATGACGAGGGCTCCGGAGTAGGCGCCAAAAATCCAGTTCGCGGAGATGCCGAGATCATGTGCGATCGGGTCGGCCACCAGGGCCGGCAAATAGACGCTCGAGGCCCAGGCCAGCGTCTGGGTCGTGCCGAGGGCCAGGATGACGGGAAGCTGGCGCCCGCTCATGTCGTGGGCGTCGTGACTTCGTGCAGGTTTCGCATCTCCACCGTATTTGCGGGTCTGAAAGCACGCCCGTCAAGCCGCACGCCTACGCTTTCGCCCTACGCTTTAACTTGGCGCGATTGCACGGCATAATGGCGCATGGAACTTTCTTCCCGCCTCGACGTCATGAACTGGCTGGTCGGCCAAGGCCTGACCGGTCTCCCCGAGACCGATCTGATCCGTGGCTTCTGCGAGCGCTGCCGCGCCGGCGGCCTCGATGTGTCGCGCGCCATGGCCTTCATCGATACGCTGCACCCGATCTATGAGGGGCGCGGCTTCCGCTGGAACGACCGGCCGAGCAACGAGAGCGACACGTTCAACTACCAGTCCTCGGCCGACGGCGATGCTGCCAAGAACTGGCGCCGCTCGGCGTTCCACCACATGCTCGAGAACGGCCATGACGAGTTCCACCTCGATCTCGCCGTGGACTCCTCGCGCAATTTTTCCAGCATCGGCGACCTCGCCGACAAGGGCCACAAGCATTTCCTTGCCTTCATCCACCGTTTCGGCGACGCGGGCACGCTTGGCCAGATGGATTGCTTCTATTCCTACTTCGCCACCCGCCGCGAAAAAGGATTCGCCGATCCCGAGCTCGAAGCGCTGCGCGAGCTCGTCCCGGTGCTCGGGCTTGCGATCAAATCCGCGCAGCAGATGGACATCGCCCGCACGCTGGGACGCGTTTATCTCGGCCGCGATGCCTCCGAGCAGGTGCTGCGCGGGCGCATCAGCCGCGGCGTCACCGAGCGGATCAACGCCGTGCTCTGGTATTCCGACCTGCGCGGCTCGACCAAAATCTCAGAGAGCATCGGGCCCGACGAGATCATCCCGTTCCTCAACGATTATGCCGACGCCTCCATCGAGGCGATCCACGAGGCCGGCGGCGACGTCTTGAAGCTGATCGGCGACGGTGTGCTTGCGATCTTCACCGGCGAGGACATGGCGGTGGCGCGGCGCGCAGCACTTGCCGCCGAGCACACCTTCCGCCTCAACATGGCCGAGCTCAATGAGCGCCGCGCCAATGAGGGCCGGCCAGTGACGACGGCCTATGTCGGCCTGCATATCGGCGAAGTCTTTTACGGCAATATCGGCAGCCAGGACCGGCTCGATTTCACCGTGGTGGGGCCGGCGGTCAACGAGGTGAGCCGCATCGCCTCGATGTGCAACTCGATCGATCGCGAATTCCTCGCCTCATCGGAGTTCTGCAAGGGGCTCGACGCGACCGGCCGGCGCTATCTGGTCTCGACCGGCCGCTACGCGCTGCGCGGCATCGGCCGCGCGCAGGATCTCTACACGCTCGACCCGGAGATCGCCGCGAACGAGGCGATGGCGGGAAGCTATGAGCGCTATTTGAAGAGCTGATCCAGCAGATCACTCCTGCTCCAGGAAGTGCAGCACGTCGTCGTTGAACTGCTCGGCATCCTGCAGGAAGGCGAAGTGGCTCACGCGCGGCTCGATCAGGAGACCGCTATTCGGGATCTGGTCGGCCATGAACAGCGTGTTGGAGCGCTTGATGGCTTCATCATGATCGGCGTCCACGATCCAGGTCGGCGTGGTGATGCGGTGAAGATCGTCTGCCGTGAAGTGAGGTTGTGTCTCCCACATCTTCGTAATCTGGGCGAGGAAGGAGTCGTATTCCTTCGGCGTCGGCGACAGCTTCTGATATTCGGCCTTCGCCCGCTCCAGGTATTTGTTGAAGACCGGGCTGTTTGCGATGTCAGCAACGCCATCCGGATCGGAATTGGCGGCAAAGGCAAACAGCCGCGTCAGGCGCGCCGGGTGGTTGATGGCAATGTCGAGGCCGATGATCGCGCCGTCGCTCCAGCCGACCAGTGCAGCATTCTCGATCTTGAGCGAATCCATCACGGCGAGCACGTCGGAGGCCATCAGGTCATAGCCGATCGGTTCACTGCTCCGCGTGCTGCGGCCATGCCCTCGGCTATCCATGACGATCACCTGGTAACGGCTGGACAAAGCCGGCACCAGGCGCCCCCAATAATTGGAATTGGCGAGCCCGCCATGAAGCAGGATGACGGGCTTGCCGCGTCCGAACACCGAATACCAGATCTTCACGCCATTCACCGGCGCATAGCCGCTCTTGATGGCGTTATCCGGCAGATGCGGTGTCGGCGGCAGAGTGAGCCATTGCTGCTGCGCGAGCCTTGGCGGCTCGGCCTGAGCCGCCCCGGCAAACATGATCAAGCACGCGATGAGAAGAGGGATGAAGCGCTGCATGCCGGAGTTTCACGTTGCGTTGGACTGCTCCGATCATAGCGCAGAACGTTCAGGCGCGGCAGCCGTCTTTGACCATCTCGGGCTGGCGGGCCAGCGCAACCGCGGGCGAGAGCAGGATCACCAGCGCCTGCGCGGCGAAGATCGCGACCGCGAGATAAAGGCAGGCTTCCGCGCCATAAAGGCCGCCGACGATCGCGCCGAGCGCCGAGCCGAGCGGCCGTGCGCCATAGCTGAGGATGTTGATCGCGGAGACGCGGCCGAGCAGGCGCGGCGGCGTCACCGACTGCCGCAACGTCGTGGTCGAGATCACCCACAGGATCGGGCCGACGCCGAGCAGGAAGAAGGCAAGGCCGGCAAGCCAGGGCGACGGCACGAAGGTGGTGATCGCCATGACAATCGCTGCCACAAAACCGGTGACGGGGCCGAGCCCGATCACGGTGCCGAAGGCGAGCCGCTTCATCACGCGCGTCGCAAACAGCGCGCCGACCACCATGCCGACGCCATACATCGCAAGCGTAGTGCCGACGCCGGTGGCGCTGACGCCGAGGCGGCGCACCGCATAGGGTACGAACACGGCGAGCACCAGGAACGAGCCAGTGTTGAAGATGAACTGGGTGATGAACACCGGCCGCAGCAGCGGGTGATGCAGCACAAAGGACGCGCCTTCCTTGATGTCCTGCAGAGGATGCCGCCGCAGCGCAGCCTCGCGCTTGGGCTCATAGATGCCGGACAGCAGCACCACGGCGATCACGGAAAGCGCCGCGGCAAAGCCGAACGCCGGTGCCGCGCCGACCCATCCGACCAGCACGCCGCCGAGCGCAGGGCCGCTTGCGAATGCGATGGTGCGGGCGAGCTCGATCCGGGCATTGGCGGCCGGGAGTAGCTCCGGCGCCACCAGCGAGGGCACCAGCGCCGGCGCGGCCACACTGTAAGCGACCGTGCCGCACACCGCGATGAAGCCGAGCAGGCAGAGCAGGGCCAGCGTCAGGTTTCCGATCGCGATCAGAATGAGGATGCCGGCGAGCGCGGCTGCGCGCAGCGCTTCTGCGCCCGCCATCAGTCTCCGCCGCGAGATGCGGTCGGTGAGAAGGCCGGCGGGAATGGCAAAGAGAATGAAGGGCAGCGTCAGCGCGGTCTGCAACAGGCCGGTTTCGCCTTCGGCGACGCCGAGCATCAGCACTGCAACGATGGGGGCCGCGGCCAGCGCAATCTGCTCGGCGGATTGCGCGGCGAGATTGGACCAGGCGAGCCGGTTAAAGGTCGCCGGCAGGCTCGAGGATTCGGGGGCGGACATCGGAATGCTCCAGGTTGCGTTGTTGTCTGCAACCTAGGAGCCGGGCAGGCTCGATCCCACCCGGTTTCCGACAAGCTGATTTGGCTACGAGCGCTTCAGAGCTTCTTGAGAACGAACTCGATAGCGGATTCGGTCAATGGGGTCCGCGTGTGATCGAAGCGGGGAAACCCGTAACGATAGGCGTGGTCGGTGGTGATCACGCTCATCGGCTTCACCTTGTCGCAGAAATGCGCAAGCAGGTTGAACACATTGACCGAAACCGGCGACCACGATGTTTTCTTGCACAGCGTGAAGGTCATCTTGTGATCGGAATTGAATGTCGAAGGCCAAACCTTCTGTTCATACAAATCCTCGTCAGGGACGGAAATGACGAGATGGCCTCCGGGCCTGACCACGCGAATCCAGTTGTGCAGGGACTCCACGGGATCGCGCATGTGCTCGAGGCAATGGCTCGAAAAGAGAAAGTCGAAAGTCCCGTCGTCGACATTCGTGAGCTTTTGCGCGTCACCTTGAGGCGCGTCGTAGATCACGACATTCCGGATCATTGGAAACAACTCTATGAAGAGGGCGAGCGAGTCCTGGCCGCCGCCGACGTCGAGGCCATGTCCCACGAAATATCGCGTCGCAAATCGGCTGTCGTGAATCCGGCGTTGCATCGATATGGAGGTGCAGCCGGGGACGCCGCCATGGATATTCAACGAGCCGTTCGACGATAGGGGGCCGATTTTGGGTGCGCTTGCCTCGATCACTTCCATATCCATAGCCAAAATTCCTTCTCTGCGGATTGTCGCGTCAGACCATCGCGCAACCAGCTTGCCCATTGTTTGTAAGGACGCGGCTTGCCCCGTGCAGGTATCGTGGGGGACGAGTCGGCCTGTGTGCCCGGGGCGCATGAGGCGGCGATTATGGTTAATTTTCTCTTAGCGGATGCGGCGACGGCCGGGCCTAAGTCCACGGCAAAGAAAAGGGCTGCCGCTTGGGAGCGCGGCAGCCCTTTTGACGTGAACCGAGGCAAAGCCCACCGCATCTGCGGCGGGCCTTACCGGTTAGCGATTACGCCCTGCCGGCGGGGGCCGGCTGGGTCGGCGTCTCGGCGATGGCCGCCATGAGCTCCCCGCCGTCGGCGACGACCGGCGGTTTGTCGGAGCGCGTCAATTGCTGGGCGGCCAATGCGGTCGTCAGGCTGGAAATCGCGTCGGGCCCAGCCGGGAAGCCGGCTTCGCTCAAAATCTTGTCGATCATCGGTTTGAACGCCGACACCGACAGCAATTGTGCGGCGAGGCCATCGCCGAGCCCAAGGCCGCCGGAGCCGTTCATGCCGCCTCCGTGGCCATTGCGGCCGAGCATGCCGCCGGTGTCGAAGATCCGGATATCGGAAATCTTCTCGATCGGCTTGACGGCTTGCGCCAGCGCGTTCGGGATGATGTTGATGCGCGCGAGGTTGATGTCGTAGTCGATCATCGTCTGGCTGAGCTTGTTGCGGGCTTCGGCTTTCAGCGTCGCTACCTCTGCTTCGGCCTGACCGAGCGCCTTGACGCCGGCGGCGCGGGTGGTGGCGGCGTTGGCGTCGGCTTTCGCCAGCACGTTGGTGGCTTCTGCCTTGTTCGCGGCGGCCTGCTTTTCGGCTTCCGCCATCACCGTGATCGGCATCGCGTTGGTCTCGGCGGCCTTGCGCGCCGCGATCACGTTAATGATCTTGTCGCGTTCGGCGATTTCGGTGGCGCGCGCGGTCGTGACCTTTTCCTCGGCCGCGATAGCGAGCGCGCGTGCGGTCTCGGCGATGGTCTGCGCTTCCGACTGCTCCTTGTTCTTGGTGGCGACGACGATCGCCGCTTCCTGCGCCACGATCTGGAGATCACGCTCCATTTCGGTGGTGCGGCGCTTGACCGCGAGATCGGCCTCGATCTTTCTGGTGTCGCGGCCCTGGTTGGCCTCGGTCTGCTTGTTGGCGACCGCGAGCTCCTGCTGGATGCGGTATTCCGCCTCGTTCTGCAGTGCGGTTTGCTCGACCTGCGCGGTCTGGGCACGCATCGCCGCGGTCTTGTTGGCGATGTCGCGCTGCTGCGCCAGCTCAGCTTCGCGCTTGGTGCTTTCGATCGTCAGCGTGGTCTGGCGCGCCACGAGGTCCTGCTGCGCAATATTCACCTCGGTGGTTCGGACGATCTGGTTGCGTTCCTGTTCGCGCTCCTTGGTGATCTTGGTCAGCGTGGTCAAACCGTGCGCGTCGAAGAAGTTGGTCGGGTTAAAATGCTTGATATCGCTCTGGTCGAGCCGGGTCAGCGACACCGATTCAAGCTCGAGGCCGTTGTTCTGGATGTCGGCGCCGACGGCGTCCTGCACCGCCTTGACGAAGGTGGCGCGCTGCTCCTGCAGCTCCTCGAGGTTCATGGTGGCGGCGACCGAGCGCAGGCCGTCGACGAACTTGGCTTCGACCAGCTCGCGCAGCTCGGCGGCATCGTTGGTGCGGTTGCCGAGCGTCTGCGCGGCGAGCGCGATCGAAGAGGCATCGGGCTTGACGCGCAGGTAGAATTCCGCGCCGATGTCGACGCGCATGCGGTCCTTGGTGATCAGCGAGTCCGGGCCGCCGCGGGCGACTTCGAGCCGCAGCGTCTTCAGGTTCACCGCGGCGGTGGAATGGAAGATCGGAAGCACGATCGAGCCGCCGTCGAGCACGACCTTCTGGCCGCCGAGTCCGGTTCGCACATAGGCTTCGTCACGCGTCGAGCGCTTGTAGAGTTTTGCAATCATCAACCCGACGACGAGGATGGCGATGACGGCAATAGCGACGGGTACTGCTAAATCCCACATGTGTTATGTCCTGCTGGAAGATTGTTGTTCGATGAGATCGGCGGGTGCGGCGATGGCGACAAAACCCCTCGCGTCGCGGTCGACCAGCAGCACGCTGGCGCCGACCGCAAGGTCCGGGGAATCATGACTGGCGCGTGCCGACACGGTGTGCCAGTTGCCGAAGACATCCTTGAGACGGACGCGGCCCGGCAGTCCCTGGTCCAGCGGACCAACGGTGACGGTCGCGACCTGGCCAATAAAATCAGCATCATTGACCGCGTAGGTCTCATCGCGCGGAATGATGCGCGCGAGGCCGCGGCTGGTGGTGCGGATGACGGGAAGGCTGCCAGCGGCGGCCACCAACGCCACGACGGAAACCGGAATGACGAAGCCGACGGCGTGAGCGATGCCCTGCAGCAGGAAGCCTGCCGTTGAGAAGATGCCGAGGACGAGGATGAGCAGGATCAAGAGCGGCAGCCGGCCGGCATTGATCCAGAGGAACAGGCCGCTGAGCCCGTTATGATGATCGGCCTCGATCGAGACATCGTGGCCGATCAGTTCGCTGATCGATAATCCGACCATGGTGGTCAGCACTTCGATGCCGCCAAGCGCTACCATGATCGCTGCCGCGACCGCGAACGGCCGCACTTCCGGGGCGAGCAGAATGTCGCCAACTGCACTCATTGCTGCGACTTGATCCTTTCAAGCCTGGCCGCGATTTCCTTTTCGCGGTGCAGGCGGTCGAGTTCGTCGAGCTCTTTGTCGCCGAGCACGCTGGAAGCGGGAACGCCGGTTACCCGTGCGATCGCCGCCATGGCGCGGTCGGCACCTATCGTCTTTGTCGCCACAGACCCGCGGCTGGTTTCAGCAGGCGACTGCTGGATCAGGCTTTGTTCGAGTTCGGTTAACCGCACTTCCGCTTCACGTCGCGCTCCAAGCATTGCCTGCAAGGCCTTGGTTTGCTCATCGATTTCGAGCTCGATGAAATCCATGGCGCGCTCCAGCGCGATTTGCTGCGACTCCAGATCAATTTGCCGTGCGACGCCGGCGCGTGCGAGGTCCTCGCGATTTTCCGCAATTGCGAGACGGATCTTGTCGGTGAGGCTCACGACTTCGGCATCGAGCTCCTCGCGCCGCCGCTTCAAGCGGAATTCTTCCGCACGCGACTTGCCGAGCGCATAGCGTGCTTCGTCGGCGCCCGCGTCGATCTCGCGGATCGCCTGCTTGACCAACGCCACCTTGTTGTTGTTCTCGGCGTTGTCGATGGTCTGGCTCGCGATGGCGGCAAGAAGCCGGCCCATGCGCGCAAGGATGCCTTCGTGAAGCATGGTCTTCTCCTCTGGTAGCGACGATTTGGATTTGACGGCGATGTGGATTTCGTAAGCGTGTCCGTCCGAGACCAGATGAGCCGGGAAGGGGCTTTCCCAGCCCGTAACGTAGCCCGGCACCTCGAACGGCACCAAGACGCGTCCGCTGACAGTGCTAACAGTCAGTGAAGTTGGTCCCTTGATCGCAAACAACTTGTCGTCGAGCGGGATCCGCCGCGGCATCGCGCCGATGATGAAGTTGGCGCGGTCGCGCAGGCCAAGCGTCACGAGGCGTGCTGGAAGGCCGGTCTCCTTCCTGATCCGCTCATAGGCCTGGGCATGAAGCGAGACGAGGTTGGCGCCGACGGGTGCCACCTCCGCGAGGATGGCCATCATGCGATCATAGGCCGCGAACGTCGCCTCGATCGCCGCGATCGCGGCTTCATCGGGGGCGAGGGCGTAGCGCAGGGTCGCGGTGGGCGTCTCGACGGGAAGCTTGATCATGTCTTTAACGTAAAGCACTGCTTCAGTACTTTACAAGCGAGCCGGCTGGTATCATTTTCGTGATGTTCAGATGCAGATGCGAATGAGTTGCATTAAAGTGGGGATTGAGCCATCTTCTCTGAATGGACGCCAGAACACCTGAATTAGAGCCTGAATCCGGGCCGCGATTGGCTACCGTTGTTGCTCCCGACGCTTCAGGCTGGCGGCGCGAGCGCGGTGAGCCGTCGCTGGCGGACATGTTCGGCTCGGTTCGCACCGAGCCCTCGGCCTCGTTCTGGCGCAAGCTGTTTGCCTTCCTCGGCCCCGGCTATCTCGTGGCCGTCGGCTATATGGATCCCGGCAATTGGGCGACCTCGCTCGCGGGCGGCTCCAAATTCGGTTACGCGCTGCTCACGGTCGCGCTGCTGTCGAATGTGATGGCGATCATCCTGCAATCGCTGTGCACGCGGCTCGGCGTCGGTGCAGGACGCGACCTCGCGCAAGCCTGCCGCGACTCCTTCCCGCGCTATGTCGCCATCCCCCTGTGGCTGTCGGCGGAGATCGCGATCACCGCGACCGACCTTGCCGAAGTGATCGGCACCGCGATCGGGCTCAACCTCCTGTTTCACATTCCGCTCGAGATCGGCGTCATCATCACTGCGGCCGACGTCTTCCTCATCCTGGCGCTGCAGGCGTTCGGCTTCCGCTGGATCGAGGCGTTTGTGGTGGCGATGCTCGGTGTGATCGCGGCCTGCTTTGCGGTGCAGATCGCGCTTGCCGATCCGGATTGGGGCGCGGTGCTGCGCGGGCTTGCGCCGAGCCGCGATCTCCTCGCCAACCCCGACATGCTCTATCTCGCGCTCGGCATCCTCGGCGCGACCGTGATGCCGCATAATCTCTATCTGCATTCGGGCCTGGTGCAGACCCGCGGCTATGGCGACACGCCGGCTGAAAAGCGCGAGGCGATTTCGCTCGCTACCATCGATTCCACGATCGCGTTGTGCTTTGCCTTTGTCATCAACGCCTCGATCCTGATCCTCGCCGCCGCGACCTTCCATCGCGCCGGCAAGACCGACATCGCCGAGCTCGATCAGGCGCATTCGTTTCTCTCGCCACTGCTCGGCTCGACCCTGGCGCCGACGCTGTTTGCGATCGCGTTGCTCTGCTGCGGGCTGAACTCGACCATCACCGCGACGCTGTCGGGCCAGATCGTGATGGAAGGTTTCTTGAACTTCCGCATCGCGCCGTGGCTGCGGCGGCTCGTGACGCGGATGATCGCAATCGTCCCTGCGGTGATCGTGACCATCTGGTTCGGCGAGAAGGGCACAGGGCAGTTGTTGATCCTGAGCCAGGTCGTGCTCAGCCTGCAATTGCCGTTCGCCGTGGTGCCGCTCGTGATGTTCACCGCGAGCCGATCGAAGATGGGCCCCTATGTCGCCCCGCGCTGGCTGACCACGCTCGCGGTCGCCACCGCCGGCGCGATCATCGTGCTCAATGCGAAGCTGGTGCTTGACTACGTGATCGGCTGAACGGACAGTCGATGTGGTCATCATCGCCGGCGGGCGATGACCGGCCGTTATTTTTCGGTTTGGCGAAACCGGAGATTTGCATGACCGAGCGTCGTGTCCTGAGCGCCTGCCCGCATGATTGTCCCGACACGTGTGCCATGCTGACCACCGTCAGGGACGGACGGGTCGTGGGCGTCCGCGGCAATCCCGAGCATCCGTTCACGCGCGGCGGCCTTTGCGTCAAGGTCAAGAATTTCGAGGAGCGCGTCTATCATCCCGACCGGGTGCTCTATCCGCTCCGGCGCACGGGAGCCAAGGGACGCGGCGAATTCGAGCGGATTTCCTGGGAAGCTGCGCTTGCCGAAATCAAGCAACGCTTCCAGGCGATCATCGGCCGGCACGGCCCGCAAGCCATCTTGCCCTGCAGCTATCTAGGCCATGAGGGCATGCTCAATGGCCTCGGCTGCGGCGACGCATTTTTCAATCGGCTGGGTGCGACCATCGGGGAGCGCACGTTCTGTGCCTCGGGAATCGGGGCGGCCTATCAGATGGTGCTTGGCATGTCGCCGGGCCTCGACCCCGAGAGTTTCGCGCATGCCCGTTTCATCCTGCTCTGGGGATGCAACGTTATTGGCAACATGCTGCATCACTGGCCCTTCATCGCCGAGGCGCAGCGCAAGGGCGCCAAAGTCGTCGTCATCGATCCACTGCGGAGCCGCACGGCGGCGGCCGCCGACTGGCATATCCCGATCCGTCCCGGAACCGATGCGGCGTGCTCGGAATGATCCATGTGATGATCGAGGAGGGGCTGCTCGATCGCGACTATGTCGACCGGTACACAATCGGTTTTGACGAGCTTGCCACGCGCGCAGGGGAATTTTCGCCAGACCGCGTCGAGGCAATCACGGGAGTGCCGACGGCGGACATCAGAAAGCTCGCCCGCGAATATGCGACGTCGCAGCCGTCAGCCATTCGCGTCGGGGTCGCTATCGAACGAAGTGCAGGCGGCGGCGACGCGCTGCGTGCGATCATATCGCTGCCGGCGCTGGTTGGCGCCTGGCGTCATGTCGGGGGCGGCGTGATGGCAAGTCCGTCGCGGGCTTTTCCGCGAAAGATGCTGAACCGGCCGGATCTGATCCCGCCGGGCACACGCGTCGTCAACCTTTTGCAGCTTGGCCGCGCCTTGACCGGGCAGCTCCCCCTGAACCCGCCGATCGATGCGCTGTTCGTCTACAACTGCAATCCGATCATCGCCTGTCCGGAAGAAGCGCTGGTCGCCGATGGACTCGCCCGCGAGGATCTGTTCACCGTGGTGAGCGAGCAATTCCTGACGGACACTGCGCTATTCGCCGACCTTGTCTTGCCGGCAGCGACCCAGCTCGAGCAGATCGATCTCATGTTTTCGTGGGGACATTTTTACCTCACCTGGAATGAGCCGGCGATCGCGCCACAGGGCGAAGCTGTCTCCAATACAGAGTTGTTCCGGCGGTTGGCCGCAGCGTTCGGCTTCGACGACGATCCTCTTTTCCGGCGGAGCGACGAGGAGTTGATCAGGCAGACGCTGGACTGGACCTCGCCGGCGCTGAGCGGCATCAGTATCGAGGGCCTTCGCCAGACGGGATATGCCCGCCTCAATATCGGCTTGCCCGGGGAGCGCGCGCCACACGCCAACGGCGATTTCCTGACGACATCTGGCAAGTGTGAATTCAAGTCCTCGCTGGCCGGACGCGGAAGCTTCGTCGTGCCGCCGTTCCGCCAGGGTCATCCCGCCGACCAGGCGGGCACGCCGGTCTCTGACGTTCCCGATTACGTCCCCCCGCGCGAGAGCCCGCTGGCAGGCGCACGCGGTGCAACCCGTTACCCGCTGAGCCTGATCACGCCGAAGTCGCATGCCTTCCTCAATTCCGGCTACGCCAATTTGGCGGTGCAGCGCCATGCGGCAGGCCCGCAATGTGCGATGCTTCACCCGGACGATGCGCTCGCGCGCGGGATCGGCAACGGAGAGACAGTGACCGTCTTCAACGATCGCGGTCGCATGGTCTGCAAGGCAAAGGTCACCACGGACGTCATGCCCGGACTGGTGGCAATTCCCTCGGGCTATTGGCGGAACGGCAGTCGGAGCAACACGTCAGTCAACGTTCTCGCCAGCGCCGAGCACGGCAATATCGGGCGGTCGCCGACATTTTCGGATGTTGCGGTCGAGGTCAGTTTGACCTGAGCGCGCATTGATCAGTTCAGCGTTTATCTGCCGGTCCTTCTGCGGGGCAGTGCTTATTTCTGCTCAATCGCCTTCAACGAGCGTTTCGGCTTGTACGGGCTGGCGGGGTTCACATCGATATCGACATCCTGGACGCACGCCTGCCGCTTGCTGTGGCGAGAACCGGTGAACCATTTTCCCCGCCTAAGCTCGACATTGGTCATCTCGGAGAGCCGAAGGCATTTCCACTGGCCTCCTGGAGGCAGCCCGTTCTTGGCGCTGCCGGCGAACTGATATGCCAACGTACATTCCTGCCCGTCGGTATGACCCAATATGGTCGGGCACAGGGCACGCGGATGGCCTTGATAGAAGCAAAGCACCTGCTGGCGACCAGCCATTGCACAGGCGATGAGTTCGTAGGTCCGGCTCACCAATCAGTTCTCTCCGCAGACACAAGCGGCACGTCAACTCAGGTTGACAGACCAATTTTCCGCTTGATCGGCTAACTAATCCTGCGGCTCGCTCGCGACGTCACCCGCGGCATCGACGCGCAGCCAGCCGGAGGGCGCGAGCCGCTGTTGCGGCAAATAGCGGCCCTTGTAGTCCATCTTCTTGGAGCCCTCGATCCAGTAGCCGAGATAGACGTAAGGTAGGCCCTGGCGCCGTGCGCGGGCGATGTGGTCGAGGATCATGAAGGTGCCGAGCGAGCGGCTTTCTTCCGACGGGTCGAAGAAAGAATAGACCATCGACAGCCCGTCCGAGAGCACGTCGGTCAACGCCACCGCCACCAGCTCCTCGCCGCGGCCGGTGATGCCGCTGTCCGGGCCGCGGCGGCGGTATTCGATGATGCGGGTCTCGACATGGCTGTCTTCCACCATCATCGCGTAGTCGAGCACGGTCATGTCGGCCATGCCGCCATGGCGGTGCCGCGCATCGAGATAGGCGCGGAAGATCGAATATTGCTCCGACGTCGGCACGGCGCTGCGCTGCTCGCCGATGATGTCGGCGTTGCGCGCCATAACCTTGCGGAAATTGCGCGAGGGGCGGAATTCGTTCGCCACCACGCGCACGGAAACGCAGGCGCGGCACTGGTCGCAGGCCGGCCGATAGGCGATCGACTGGCTGCGGCGGAAGCCGCCATGGGTCAGGAGGTCGTTGAGGTCGCCCGCCTTGTCGCCAACCAGATGGGTGAACACCTTCCGCTCGTGCCGGCCCGGCAGATAGGGGCAGGGCGAGGGCGCCGTCAGGTAGAATTGCGGGGTGTCACGCGAGTGCTGGGTCAAGGAATTCCTTCGGCCTCCGGGCGAAGCAGACTTGAGCTAGCATCGCCCCGCAGGAGCTAACGGTCAATTACTTTGCTCAGTAAGTGCGCGCGGGGTGACCCACCGGCGAACGAATTGAGTTGTTGATAACGACGGTTCCTAGCACGATGTCGTGTGCCAGCCGCCGGCGGGCATTGAAGAGCCCGATCAAGAGGATCAGCGGCGACAGGAACGAGATCGAGGTCCAGAACAAGAGGGCGTGGGCAGCGCCGAGCACGAAATAGCCGGGCGCGCCGTACCAGGTGCGCAGCTCCAGGTCCATGACGCGCATGCCGATGGTGGCCGAATGCTCCCCGCCGAGCGTGGTGCCGTAATAGACCAGCGCCCAGATCACCGTCGCCGGCCATACCAGCCAGAACAGCACCCAGCCGAGGCCGAGCGTGATGAGGCCGAACACGGCGATGAACACATAGGCAAGCGCCACCGGCACCGACAGCACGATCAGGTCGATGATGAAAGCAATGACGCGCCGCATCAGCACGCCACGGAAGAGCTCCGGCTCCTCATAGGGATCGAACGCATGCGCGTAATCCGGCGCGGCGTTGTTCCGGCCGCCGCCATTACCCGAACCGCTGTAAGACATGTCTCACCCTCCAAGGGAATAAAGGAAAATCCCCGCGGTCAGGACATGGGAACCACCCGTGCCGCCGCAAGGCCGTGGGATGATGAATAAGCAGAAATATTCTGGCAATCCGGTGGCCGCGGATGGCTTGGATCGCTGCCGCCCCGAGGCTAAGTTGCGCGAGCGGTTTTGTCGCAGGTGGTGGTCTCACGTGCAGGTATTGTCTCAAGTGATGGAGCTTGACGCATGGGCGGGCCGGTCGAGTTGCGCTGTCGCTGTGGCGAGGTGCGGGGCACCATCACGAACGCATCGCCGCGAACCGTCAATCGCGTGACCTGCTATTGCAATGACTGCCAGGCCTTTGCCCATCAGCTCGGCCGCGCCGACTTGCTCAATGAAAAAGGCGGCAGCGATGTCGTCCAGGTGGCGCCGGCGACACTGCGCTTCACCCAAGGGCAGGATCGTATCGCCGGAGTGCGGCTTTCGCCGAAAGGCCTCTATCGCTGGCACACGACATGCTGCAACACGCCGGTCGGCAACACCCTCAGTCCCGCGGTGCCGTTCGTCGGGCTGATGGCCCAGACCTTCGACGTTCCGCGCGTCGACGATATCGTCGGTCCGCCGACGGGCGCGATCCAGGGAAAATACGCGGTCGGGGAGGCGCCGGCCGGCTCGACCGGATTCAACCCGTCACTCATTCTCGGTGCCATCGGCAGGGTGCTCGGCTGGCGCCTCACCGGAAAAACCTGGCCGCATCCATTCTTTGCCCGCGACACGCGTGCACCGATCTACCCGATCACCGTGATTTCGCTGGAGCGTCGCGAGGCGCTCCGGGCTCTGTGCGGCCCGCGCCCGACGGCGGCGCAGAACTCGTAGGGTGGGCAAAGCGCAGCGTGCCCACCAATTCGCACACCGGTCTCAATGGTGGGCAGGGCGCTTCGCGCCTTTGCCCCCTACAATCTGAATCTGCGGCGCCTGCGTGCCGTCAGCTCTGCTGCCTGATCTTCTCGGCGGCCTTCGGCGCGAAATAGGTCAAGACGCCGTCGGCGCCGGCGCGCTTGAAGCCGACCAGGCTCTCCATCATCGCGCGCTCACCGTCGATCCAGCCGTTTTGCGCGGCGCCCGCGATCATCGCGTATTCGCCGGACACCTGGTAGGCGAAGGTCGGCATCGCGAACGTGTCCTTCACGCGGCGGAGCACGTCGAGATAGGGCATGCCGGGCTTGACCATCACCATGTCCGCGCCCTCGGCGATGTCGAGCTCGACTTCGCGCAGGGCCTCGTCGGAGTTGCAGCTGTCCATCTGATAGGTGCGCTTGTCGCCGGTCAGCGTCTTCGCCGAGCCGATGGCGTCGCGGAACGGGCCGTAGAAGGCCGAGGCATATTTGGCCGCATAGGCCATGATCTGCACGTCCTGGAAACCGGAGCGGTCGAGCCCCTCGCGGATCGCGCCGACGCGGCCGTCCATCATGTCGGAGGGAGCGATGATGTCGCAGCCGGCTTCGGCCTGCACCAGCGCCTGCCGCACCAGCACGGCAACCGTCTCGTCGTTGAGGATCTTGCCGTCTTCGAGCAGCCCGTCATGGCCATGGCTGGTGAAGGGATCGAGCGCGACATCGCAGAGGATGCCGATATCAGGGAATTCCTTCTTGATCGCACGCACCGACTGGCAGACGAGGTTCTCAGGATTGACGGCTTCCGAGCCTTGCTCGTCGCGGAGCGTCGGATCGGTGTAGGGAAACAGCGCCAGGCACGGGATGTTCAGCTTCATCGCGCGCTCGGCATCGCGGACGATCTGGTCGACCGACAGGCGGTCGACGCCCGGCATCGAGGCGACCGGGGCGCGCGTGTTGTGGCCGCCGGTAACGAACAGCGGCCAGATCAAATCGTCGGTCGTGAGCACGTTCTCGCGCACCATGCGCCGCGCCCAGTCCGATTTGCGGTTGCGGCGCGGACGGATGGTCAGATCGAGGGCAGGGGCGCTCGTTGCCGCCTCGCGCCGCGATGCGTCGCGAATTTCGATCGGACGGCCGAATTTGATCGCCATGGGAATGCCTCGTTTTGGATGCTGGGCTTGGACCTTGTCTAATTCTAGCATTTAGGCCGCAAGGCGTCACTTGACCAGCCGCAAAGGTTGATTTTGCCGCTGGGGAGGGCCAAGAGTCCGCTTCATGAGCACTGATTTGATCGTCGCCCTTCGTCTTTTGCGCGGCTCCCGGCATGTCTGACACCTCGCCGCGCGACCATGCGCGGGACACCATGCTGTCGGCGGCGATGTCGTCCGAGCGGATCGAGGGCGACGATAACGTCTGGACGCGGCGGCTCGTGCTGTTCCTGCGCATCATGGCCGTGGTCTCGATCCTCCAGGGCCTCTATCACTGGGCGCAGGTCACGGGTTTTATCGGCGGCGAGGAAGACGCCTTCGAGAACCAGCCGATGGCCTGGCAGGCCGCGACCGTCTATTTCGCCGTGATCGAGCTCGTCGCAGCCGTGGGCCTGTGGCTCGCCACGCCCTGGGGCGCGGTGGTGTGGCTTACCACCGTGGTGTCGATGGCAGTGATCGAGCTGATGTTTCCCGGAATCTATGGCGGCAGCCTTTGGGTCGTCGGCGGCGAGGCCTTGATGCTTGGCGGATATCTGGCGCTGGCCTGGATGGCCGCGCGGGAGCGGCCACCGTAACTTTGCGCTTCTCTCAAATTTTAGGTGAATCCGCCTTAAGGTTTTGGCTCCGTTAAACACCCGCGCCACAGCTCTTACGCGCATCTTTCCAAACGGCACCGGGGTGTTTTGGAATGTGACAGGCTCTGTGCACGGAGCGTGAACAAGGCCTGCGCACCGTCAATGGAAAGTTGCTAAAAGCCCTTGATCCATGGGCTTAATCCGCAATTCACTGTCTTCAATTCATTCTCTCTTTATTGTCTTATTTAAGCGGTTCTTCAAACCGGCCCCTTACGTTGGTCCTATCAGACGGGACAAAAGTTTCGTCGAATAAGTCGATAAAACGACAACAGGGGAAGTGTCATGAAAAATGCCGTTGCGACGGCGGTGGAAACCGCCGACCGCGCTGCAGGCCAGGTGCCGGTGCAGCCGCTCTATCTGGAAGCCTTGACCTTGGTGGAGCGGCTGCATCGCCGCCTGCTCGATGTCATCAAGGACGAGTTCGACCGCCGTGGCCGTTCCGACATCAACTCGGTGCAGGCGCTTCTGCTCTATAACATCGGCGACAAGGAGCTGACCGCGGGCGAGCTGCGCACGCGCGGTTACTATCTCGGCTCCAACGTCTCCTACAATCTGAAGAAGCTGGTCGAGCTCGGCTTCCTCGATCATCAGCGCTCGCGCGTTGATCGTCGCTCGGTCCGCATTCGCCTGACGTCGCAGGGCCAGGAAATCCGCCGCATCGTCGACGCGCTCTATCAGAAGCACGTCAAGACGGTGGAGCAGGTCGGTGGCATCTCGAACGAGGAGTTCGCGACGCTGAACAAGTCGCTGCATCGCCTCGAGCGGTTCTGGACCGACCAGATCCTGTACCGCCTCTAACGAAAAGTTTAGGGCCGAAGCCGGCCATATCAGAAGACCGGCAGCCCGTATAATTGAACCTTCCCCTTGGGGCATCGGAGGTTTTTCGCCTCCGGTGCCTCTTTGCTTTTTGTGTTGATCAAGGAGAGGCCGCCGCAATTGGAACCAGTTCCGCCTTCAGGGCTTATCCATCCGTAGCGGAGGATCAAAGACCATGCTGGTCGAACGCGGTGTGCGAGTGATGAACACGGGGGTGGTGGGCGATGCCTACGCCATCGCCGCGAACTATCTGCGCCGCACCGGCGCCATCTCCGACGATTTCGTCACCAACGACCACCTGCTCGCAATCATCGTGCAGATGTTTCACCGCGGCGAGGTCAACAAGATCAGACTCGCTAATCTCGCGATCGCCAAATTCGAAGCAGAAGCACTTGTCTGAAAAGAGCTTGTCTGACGACATTCCCGGGGACGCCATGGAAGCCGCCATTGACCGCATCATGCAGACCTACGATCTGCTGATGAACCGCTCGGCTGCCGCAAGCAGCGAAGCGCGCGAGAAGGTGACGCAGTATCTCACGACGCTGGTTGAAGCCGGCGAGCGCGACAGCCACCGCCTCACCGTGTGCGGGCTGACTTACCTGCGCGAGCTCGACGGCTCCAACGATCCGGTCAAGGCCGGTTACACCGGGCTGTAGGCAGCGCGCCGCTGAACGGCCGGCAAAACCGCATCACAGCTTTGCGAACGGTCCGAAGCGGGCTTATCCCGGAAAACGGGGTTTGCTACAGTCTGCTCGATGACCAGCCCGTTCACCCGCCGAAAAGTCCTGAGCCTTGCTGCCGGCGTCGCCGCCGGCGCGATCGCGCGTGCTGCGCGTGCGGAGGGACAGACGCCGGACCAGATGCTGGACGAGCTGATCCAGGAAAACCAGGATTCCAGCCTCGACAGCGGTTTTGACAGCTCCTCGCGCAACGTCCGCCTGCCGAAGAAGACGCTGCCGACGCTCTCGCCTTCGACCGCGCAGACCACCGAGGCCTCGATTTCGCAGTATGAGGCAATCGTCGCCAAGGGCGGCTGGCCGGAGGTGCCGGCGATCGCCGAAGGCGCGCGGGTCGGCGTCAAGAGTGCGGCGATCCCGGCGCTGCGCCAGCGGCTTGCGGTCGCCGGTGACCTCGAGCTCAATTCCGGCGAGGGGCAGGTGTTCGATTCCTTTGTCGATGCCGCCGTGCGCCGCTTCCAGGTACGTCACGGCCTGCATCCGGACGGCGTCGTGCATGACACGACGCTGCGCGCGCTCAACGTGTCCGCCGAGCTGCGATTGCAGCAGCTCAAGATCAACGCGACGCGGCTGAAGCAG
>Ga0210410_10000600_pt1 | contig 38102 bp, 50 predicted proteins | sample IncBWC4MmetaG_FD_161058 | JGI IMG/M metagenome (GOLD analysis project Ga0210410, IMG submission 161058) | Forest soil microbial communities from Barre Woods Harvard Forest LTER site, Petersham, Massachusetts, United States - Inc-BW-C-4-M | ecosystem: Environmental > Terrestrial > Soil >...
AACTCCAGATCGAGTCTGTGCGGCTTTTTCATGTCATCCTTCGAGAATGAAAGCAGGGACGCAGCTCGCCTACGTTCCCTGCTCCCCCAGATGGGGTATGGCGGGGGAAGCTACCTGTGCAAGTAGCCTCCCGACCCTTTACACCGCCTTACCTTGGAGCGTTTATCTCACAGGCGATGGGGGGCTGTCTGTGACGGATGAACATAGTTGGCCTGTGGAAAAAGGCGGCACTCCGAACCCTGTCCCCAGGTCAATGAGCGCTATGGCGATGTTTCGCCAACAACTATCCAATGAACACATTCGGACGAATGCGTGGGAAACGAATGAAGGCCCCGTTTCCGCTCTTTGAGGGAAAAGGGAAGCGGGCCCCCGACGAAGGGTGGGGGGAGACAAAGATTATCCCACAGGCTTGGGAGGAGAGGGAGAGCCGTGGGTTAAGCAGTTCTGGCAATTGCATCGGTAGGGAGGGTGATTAGGTACGATGACGTGGCCGCAACTCATACAGAGGAACCATTCCCCGTCGGACATCGGCCGCATCAGATTGAAGTTGTGGATTTCAATCCAATATAGGCATCGGATCGCATCGGGCATCGGAGTGCGGGTTTGGTACTTTCTCCCTGCGACCAGTGGCCGCTACCTGCGTGCATGGCGGGTGTGGCGATTGGATCATGAGACAAGAACTGGGAAACATACTAAGAAGCCTCTACAGCGCGGGCTGTATTTCGTTGTAGCTGAGGGCCACTCAAAACCTCGGTGGCAGGGTCAGTGAGTGAAATGGCGATTGCCGCCAACAACCGCTTGTGCTGGGTGACATGACGTTGAGTCAAAGCCTCCGATGCCGACGCAGCCAGAGTCGTGCGCGGGATTCTTGTTTCGAGATGTGCTTGATCCCAAAGCGACGCTCGTCGCCCCAAACAAAAGGCCAGCATCGAACTGCTGGCCCTGGGGAAGAAACGGATCGAACTCTGTCATTTACTGCAAGTCTCGCTGACCATCTTGAGATCGGTTACCCGCAGATCGCCGTACTCTTCTTTGCCTGCCGCCTTCTCCACGTGGCCTTCTTTCTTTTCCTCTGCTTTCTCTTGTGCCTTGGATTCACGGTGAGCGGAACCGGTTAGCGTCACCTGATGACCGACATGCTCATCGAGCTTAACGCTCTTACTGGTCACGTCCCAGGTCTTTCCGTCTTGGCCCGTAATCGACAATTCGCCAGGCTCATGGCCTTTCTGCAAACAACCGGTCACCGTCTTGCTGGCGGTCGCAGGCTTCTGGCTTTCCTGTGCGGTGGCCTTTGTATTGTCCTCTTTCGCGGTTTCCTGAGCTAAACAGACCAAGGTTGTCAAACAGGTGAACGCCAGCGTAGCAAACATCAGTCTTTTCATTTTTTCTCCTTTGGCCAGAACTGGACTTCCGAGTTCGGACGAGAGACAAATGAACGAAGGGCTGGTTGAAACCGAAATTTCTGAACGTTGAAAAGGGCGGGCGTGAGGGTCAAACGTCGCCAAACTGACCGGCACTAACCCATGCCTGCCCCACGAACGGCAGTCCGCCCTCTCCGGGGGACGCCGAGTAACGGCAGTTTGCACGATACTGCTTCCCCGAATGGTGTGACTGTTCAAAATTGCTCACTCTTTGAAGACAATCTGAGGACTTTTCACATGCGTCCTGTTCAGATTCCCGCTCGCCCGCGCTCCGCCAACACGCGAATCTGTGGGCCAATGAGCTCAATGGCGATTTTGCCACAGTTACGCAATCGTCCAGTTCAAGGGGCAAACAGCAGTTGCCATTTTGGCTCGCTTTCCGCCAAAGGTACACGACGGGCTAGACTCCTCAGCATCGAATCTCTTGTAGAACCAACAAGTTGCACGTCGAGGCAGAGGGCCACTTAAATGCACCAATTGAATTGAGTGAGCATCCTTCTCCTCTTTCAGATTTCCTGAAACTAAGGCAGCCCATCTGAAGTTCTCTCCTCTTAGCGAACTACAAACCCTACAACCTTTAAGGAGGTTGATATGTTTGCACGCAATGTCTCTTTCCATCTAAAGTCGAATATGCTGTCCGATTACACGCGAGCTTTTGAAAAAGACGTCCTGCCTTTGCTGCGTAAGCAGAATGGTTTTAAGGACGAGATCACCTTCTGCGGCCAGGGCGGAGTCGATGTGACCGCGATCAGTATCTGGGAAAACAAGAAGGATGCCGACAACTACAACACCAATACCTATCCGCAAGTGTTGAAGACGCTGGCAAGATTTATCGAGGGAACGCCCCAGGTTCATACCTTTGACGTTGTCACCTCGACCCTCCAGCAGCACGAACTCGTGACCGCGTAAAGACACTCTGAGTTGGTTGGGAGCGAGAAGGCGGAGTTACGTCCGCCCTTCCCGCGCCACCAACCCGCATGCAAGGTCGAGTGAGTGAGCGTGCCTCTCCTCTTTTAAGGTTTCCTGAAAGAGTTGTTTGACCACAGACAGTAATCAGCCGTCCAAAGGAGATGCGGCCATGGACTCCCCAACCGTGTTGTGTATTGACGACATTCCACAAGCCTTGGAACTTCGCAAAGCGACTCTAGAATCTCACGGCTATTGCGTCGAGATCGCGTCGAGCGGCTACAGCGCGATGAAGACGTTAGAGGAAACGTCGGTGGCTGCGGTTCTACTGGAGTACAAACGGGAAGGCATCGACGCAGAAGCCGTAGCCTGCCATATTAAGCAACAGTTTCCCAACCTGCCGATCATCCTGCTTTCAGCGTACGCCGAGTTACCCGAGCGAATCTTGTGGCTGGTGGATGACTACGTGATGAGGAGCGAACTGCCCGAAGGGCTGGTGCGCATCATCGAACGAGCGACTCACCCAGGCAGGCGCGCACCTCTCTCTAGCAAACGGTATCCGCGTGGTGGGGCAGCAGCTTAGGCCATTTACACTCACGAACCCCTCGTCAATGACGCGAAATGGCGATACGAGGCCAACGATCCGATTCAAGGGTTTGGAGCGTATGCAAGTATGAACCGCAGGAGTGATAGTGGCCGGATTGCATTCGGTGGTCGAAAACCACCACTTTGGCTGAGTGCGGCCAGAAACTACGAAAAGCCGCACCTCGGCGATTCTAGTAATTCTAGCATCCCCCATGAAATGAATGAGCTGCGACGACTCCTGTTTCGCGCCTTTGGCACGGCACTTGCGCAAAACATCCGCTATGTCCGCCAAAATCGGCATCCTTAAATAGGTAGCGGAATCTAACGCCCACTTTGCCTACTTCCGAAACCGAAACCAAAGGAGTACTTAAAATGAAGAAATCAAATCATGCAGTAGTAATCCTAGTACTTGTGACCCTAGCGCTCGCGGGCTGCGGTTCGAACTCGCACCTGGTTGGCAATATCAACGGCAACTGGGCGGCAACGCTAAGCAGTTCAGGACCAGACACATTTGCCTTCACTACGCTATTGACGGTAAATGCTGACGGTTCACTGGGGTCGAGCCACTTTACTTTCACAGTGAACAACACATCGTGCTTCCCATCGACGACGACGGAAACAGGGTCTTTCACCCTGCAGGGGAACTTCAACGGCCAGGTGTCGGGAAGTTTCCAATACACCATCAAGGGAGCGGAGGGCAACATTCTGGGTCTGAACGGAACGGTGAGCAACGGACAGATTACCGGAACCTGGACCCTATCAGGAGCAATAGGTTGCAGCGGAGACGGGAACTTCACGATGATACCGGCCGCCTAGGAGTGATATGGCGATATTGCAACAGCATCGCACCTGGGGCAAACTGGCAGCGGTATTTGATTTGCTGCAAAGAGGAGTAGTTCATCGGGAATGGTTGAGCACAAACACCACTCCGTGTTCGTAGACCCCGCCGGTTTCCGTAGTGCCGTAGAGGTTGCCCGCCGTGTCTCGGATCAGGGCGGCGAAAGGATATGCCCCGTCCGCCTCGGTGAAGCTGTGGAGTATGGTCTTCGTTCCGGTCGTATCCAGCTTGAAGATCGTACCTCGATCGAAATCGCCGCCGTAAAGCGTGGTGCCATATAGGTTGCCGGCCGCATCCCGAATCACTCCGCCCAACACTCCCGACCCGTCCGTTCCTCCAGTAAAGCTATAGAGCACAGTCTCTTTCCCAGAGTTATCCAGCTTGAAGACCGTTCCTGCCCCGGAACGGCCTCCATATTCAGTGGTGCCGTAGAGGTTGCCCGCCGCGTCCCGAACCAAACCGGCGTAAGGATATTCACCGTCCGGCGTGCCCGCGAAGCTGTACAGTACCGTCTCCGTGCCAGTGGCGTCCAACTGGGACACCGTACCGTGTCCGCAGCCGCGGGTTCGACACGCAACGTCGCCGCCCTTGTAAGTGGTCCCATAGACTTTCCCCGCCGAGCCGACGACTAAACTGCCGAAGGGTTCTGATCCGTCCGCTCCCCCCTTAAAACTGTGCAAGACTGTCTCCCTGCCGGTCCCGTCTATCTTGAACACTGTTCCGGCATTGAAGGTGCCTCCGAGGCTGGTCGTGCTGTACAGATTGCCCGCCGCGTCCCGCAGTAGGCCGGCGGCAGGTTCTGCCCCATCAACTCCTCCCGTGAAGCTGTGCAGAATTGTTTCCGCGCCGGTAGTATCTACCTTGAACACCGATCCGCAGCCCCCGAAGCATGAAAGTGGCGTGAAGAGTCCGCCATCGATGGTGGTACCGTAGAGGTTGCCCGCCCGGTCTCGAATCAAACCCGCGCCGGGATAGCTGCCGTCGGGCGAACCACTGAAACTGTAGAGAACCGTCTCCGTCCCGGTGTTGTCTACCTTGAACACCGTTCCGTTTCCGGAAGTGCCCCCCGCCGCCGTCGTGCCAAAAAGGTTTCCCGCCGCGTCTCGGATCAACCCTGCGATGGGATATCCCCCATCCGTCCCGCCAGTAAAGTTGTAGAGCACGTTGTACGTCTGAGCTTGGGCCGATGAGGCCACCATTATGCCCGACCACAGCGCCGCCAGCGCTAACCCAGCAATTGCCATGCGCCGACGTGCCCTCGGGATCCGGTTTCCCTGCTTCACTCTGCTTGTCATACAACAGCCCTCCATTTTGTTGCCGTCGCTCATTCGGACAACGCCGAGATCAGTTGGTCAGGTGGCATTGCCAACCACTGTTTCATCTCGGTATCCAGCATTGGCCGCCACTGATCTCACCTCTTCAACGCGACAATGCTAACGCAAGTCCTGCGCCGAGTCTCGCTTGACTAACGAAATCAGGCCATTACACGGTTTGACCTGGGTCAATGAGCGCTATGGCGATTTATCGCCAACTGACGGGCGTGGTGTCTAATGTTGTGGCGGCGGTGCTGGCACACGCTTATAGCCCCGCTGTACAAACTGGCTTCCTTGCCATTGATAAGTAACCACGTCAAAGCTCTTCGCACAGCAATTCGGGCTGCCGTCGTCGCTTCGTCCAGTAATTGTTAACGTGAGTGACTTCTCGTCGAACGTCGCGCCCGTTCCTTCAGCGTGAGAGTCGAAGACAAACTGCTGGGTTATGACTGGATGGGCAGCACGAACTTCGAATACTTGCACAACGCCTGTGCTCATGCAACTAACGCCACAATCCGTCCAATCTGTCATGACCAAGGCATGCTGCCCACCGCCGCCTTCTTCGTGGTCAAGACAAGAAACGTGGTCGAGTCTGACGGACTCATGATCGAAACCAGAATTCCGCACATATCTCCCATTCTTCAAGCGTGCCCTCCAGCCCGCGTTTTCGCCGAACATGTGGATGTTGCGGAAGTCGACGCTGCACATCGGCAGCGTTGCGTCCCAGAGCACGATTTGGTGCGGAAACGTCGACGGCAGGAACCCTGCGAGCATCTTGCCCGACCGCCGTGCAGGTGAGTCCGACAAATCTCACCTTCCCGTTTTCCATGTTTCGGTGCAGCACAAAGTCGTAGGTCTTGCCATTCGTCGGCTCTCCTTCAAAAAGCCGCGATGGGCTGTGGATGGCCAACGCGACGACAGAACCCTCAGTAAAATCGGCGAGGGCGGGAATGGCCGATTCGACATGCACGGTCAAAGCGAATCTCGGGTCGACATCAACAGGTGTGACCTGCCCTGAAAAACTCGTGAGAGGGACGACGGCCTGCACGGTCGCTCGGAGGTGAATCTCATCCTTGGTGTGTTGCTCTTGGCCTGCGGCGCACGCCGAGAGGCTTATGGCAAGAATGGCAAGTAAACGAAGCATGGCGCGTTGCGGACTAGGCCGACTCTTCATGATACCTGTTGTTAACAGGCCATTTCACTCGGTGGCGATGTTTCGCCAAGTGTTGGGGGGGGCAAGTCGGGTACTCCGGCCAGAAAAGAGGCCGGACTCAGTGATCGAGTCCAGCCGGAGATTGAACCGGTCGTGAGGGTCGAATGACGTACAGTCGCTAACCCATGACCGTGTTCCGTTTCATTGAAACTAGAAGCAGAATACCCGCCGCAGGGTTTGGTAGCTGGTCAATCTTGCACACTTCCAGGGGAAATGAACAAACGAGTTATTGAACAGCCGATTAGCCCCCTTGGCGAGGGTCAATGAGTGCTATGGCGATTTATCGCCCATTAGTCCAAAGGGGCGTTCGCTCTACTCGCCCAGAGCCGTTTCGGGATGTCGGTTTTCACGGAAAGAGATAAAGCCGGCGTCAATGCCGCCTTTCCACTTCGCTGCTACGTTAAAACAAATGATCAGCGCCATCGCCGTCAGCCATCCAGTTAGCGCATAACCGGCAACCGAGCCCAAGAGGAAAAGCACGTTGTACAACACGTCAGTAGTGCGGTGGAAATGGAAATTGAAACTGAAATTAACCATGGGTGCAACTATGCCGACAGGTAGAGTGAGGTACTCAGCTTTGCTGAAGCAGTACGTGACCCAGAATGACGCTCCGAATATTGCATGAATTGCGGCCACGACTCTGGCAATTGGCTGAATCCTCAAAGCCATGATTTTCATTTCAGCACCCCGCACAGTATACGGTTTGCGGGATGGTTGACGTTATCAGGCCATTGCACTCAAAACCCCTGCCCTCGCAACGCGGCAGCTCAGACGCAATTCCATAGGTAAACAGCCTTACCTGCAGCCGATGCCTCCCGCGACAACTGAACGAGACCTTCCATGATCGGCTGGACGTCGCTTGGCTTGCAGCGCAATTCGGCGGTTGATGCCCACTTCTCGGACGAAGTTAGGATTTCTTCTTTCGTCATCTTGGCCAGAGCCTCAATCATGGGTTCTGGGAGTCGGTGAACCAATCGTTCTCCACCGTCGACAACGAGCAATGCCGGGAATGCATCGATTAGCACCACGTCCCACTCAGTACCTTGCATGATGGCCCATAGCGTGGATAGCTCAAGTGCAGTGAAACGCTGGTACTGCCTCCGATGAGCAAAAATATCTGGACTGGCATCGTACTTTAGGGCCTGCTGATCATCGCTAGCGACATAGAGTTCTGCCAAGATTCCCATACTTCCTCCGGTCGCTAATTCTCCACTGCGGTGGTAAGTGTTGTAAACAGGCCATTTCGCTCACTGAGGGGTTTGAGCGTAATAGGGATATATCGCCAGCCATCATGGGTGGCAATTCTCTACGGGAGCAGCGGCCATGGAATATTGCGATCCTTGTCAGGTCTAAGCTGCTGCCGGGCAGGAATGCTATGATGGCTGGCGCGACATGGAAAGATTATGGGTCGAGAAATCGTGCGTGTTCCTCCAGGCTTCAGACATCCCACGAATGCGAATGGGGATCCGGTTCCAGGCGCACACCTTGCAGTTCTGTATGGAACTGACGCCCGCGACCGTACTGCCTACCAGATATACGAGAATGTTTCAGAGGGGAGCCCAGAGAGTCCCGTGTTCAACTCATTAGCAGAACTGGTTTCCTGGCTAATCGCGCAGGGCGTTTCTCGCCAATCGGCAGAAGCCTTTGTTGAAGGGGGTTCTGCTCCATCCTTTGCAGTGCAGCTGCCAAAACGAAAATAGACTACGTCTTACACCATCGCTGGCAGCGCCCACTGGTGCAACCGAGTTCAGGATTAGGTAACGATGTGTCTTAGTCGCGTCGCTGCTGAGATGGCGTGAGGCCAGCCGATGGAAACCATCTTAACTTTTGAAATCAGGCCATAGCGGTCATTGAGAAGTGGCCGATCCGGGTCAGTGCGATGGCAGGCAGGAAAAAGCCCTGACTCCGATCCCCCCTTACCGTTGAAGTCAGGGCGCCATAGTGCTCTTAATCCTTCGGGTGGGGAGAACGTTAATCCCATCAGAATGCGATGACAAGAGCCTTTTGGCTCTGCTACCCAATTGTTGTAATCAGGCTTTCAATCCCCCCGTTAGGGGTCAATGAGTGTTAAGGCGATGCTTCGCCAATAACCGCATAACTTCCGGTTTGCCGACTATATGGAGACAATTGCGCGAGGCGGCCCGGCGATCGTTCCAAACTGCTGCTATTCAGGGAAATCGCGCCTCACGGCAGTATCAAAGTCCCGCTGTCGAGCGTGCCAAGGCTCTCTGTTTAGTTTGTCTGGGGCGTCGCCGCTTGGACTCAATGAAAACGCCAACATTCTTCGCCGGCATGGGTTCCGCAAACAGGTGTCCCTGGGCTGACCCACAACCAGCTAACGCCAACAGTCGATGTTGTTTAGTTGTTTCTACCCCTTCAGCGACCACTTTAAGATCTAGATTACGCGCCAAACCGATGATTGTCTTAACAATGGCATAGTTTTCGGCATCCATCGTTGCAACGAACGACTGATCGATTTTTAGGGTGTCGACTGGAAAACGACGAAGATAACTCAGGGAAGAATAGCCCGTGCCAAAATCGTCGATACTCAGCTTCACTCCTAAAGTCCGCAGCCGCGACATGGTTTGGCCGGTCGCCGCAACATCGTTCATCGCCAGGCTCTCGGTGAACTCGATGGTTATGCACCGCGGATCCACCGCACTCTCTTCCAGTGCATCTTTGAGGTGCCCGATAAAACCAGCGTGAGAGAAATGCTTTGAGCTGATGTTGATGCTGACATATAGCGGCGGATCAGCAGGATAGCGCTGTTGCCAACTCGCCGCCTCCAAACACGCCTTCTTTAGAACCCAGACACTAATAGGAACAATCAGACCGCACTGTTCTGCTAAAGGGACAAAAGTGCTTGGTGGTATCGAATTCGACCCCAAGGGCTGCCACCGCAAGAGTGCCTCGAAGCCCTGCACCGCCCCCGTATCTACTGCGACGATTGGTTGGTAGTGAAGTGCCAGTTCTTCATTTTCGAGAGCATATCTCAGCTTGGCTTCCAGGAGAAGGCGACTCATGACTTGCTCATGCATCACGCGGTCAAAGAGCTCACTGCAAGCCTTGCCCTGGCTTTTCGCACGATACATAGCGATATCGGCATTCTGAAGCACCGCCTCCGCATGTACCTCTGGTGATGTCAGCGCGATGCCAATTGAAATGCTCTTAAAGACCTCATGTCCCTCTAGTAGGAACGGTTGTGCAAATGAAGACTGGATTCTCTCGGCTACACGGATGGCATCGCTCGGGTCGGCAACGTCCTCCACTAGAACCGTAAACTCATCTCCGCCCATCCTCGCTATCGTGCCGTCGCTGCGCATGCATGCCCGAAGTCTGTTGCTCACTGCTTTGATTAAAACATCACCGGTTGCGTGGCCATAGCAGTCATTGACGACCTTGAAGCCATCGATATCAATGAAAAGGACTGCCGCGGCCAGGTGTGGATGCCTTTTCATCCGATTCACGACGCTTTGCAGACGTCCCAAAAACAAGGCCCGGTTGGGAAGGCCGGTGAGCACATCGTGGGTAGCGTTAAAAAGCAATTCTTCCTGAGTCTGTTTCCGTTCTGTTATATCTCGGGCATTGTAGACGATGCCGCCGATATTCTTGTGCTGAATCAAGTTTCGAACCACGCACTCGAAATGGAGCCACCTTCCGTCTGCATGTCGCAACCGGAACTCAACGATCGGATTCTGTCCATACGCTACCGAGCGCGACCCCGTGCTCATGGTTTTCGCGAAATCGTCCGGATGTACTAGGTCGGTCATGTTCGTTCCCACGAGACTGTCTCCATGCACCGCTAGAACGGTCTGAACGGAAGGACTAGCGTACTTGATTTGGCCCCAGGGATCGGCGATAAGAATGATGTCGGTTGACTGCTCGGTGAGAGCGCGGAAGCGCTCTTCGCTGTCTCGCAGGGCGTTGCGTTCGGTTTCTTGCAACTGGCCGACGTGCTCTTGTTTCTGGAGCCGGAGAAAAAGTATCAGGATGGTCGTAGCTGCCAATATGGCCGCCGCCAGAAATTCGTTTCTAGCTCTCAGACCAACACCTTGGGCCCATTTGTCCTCGCTTTCAATGGCAATCTGCACTTGGTGCTGCATCAAGTCGAACTGGGGGCTGACCTCCTGGATATCGACCTGCTTTGCCTCGTCAAAGTCCCTAAATTGCATCATGAACCATTGCCGGCCGGCCGACGTGATGTAGCTGTCCAACGCTGGCCAGACCTTCTCTATGGTAGCGGTGTGATAAGCATGAAGGTGTGCTGCCAGTACTGCTTCGGGCAGTGCGTGTCTTGCCTCCAGCATCTCTATGTCCGCTTCGGGGGACAGGTTCTGCTTTTGCAAGGCTGTCAACGTAAGATTGTTGGTATCTCGCGTAAGAACTGCAATTTGATTGAGAATTACTTGGGCAGAGCGGGCTTCGTCGATCTGACTCCTGTGAAACCAAGAGAGAGCGGCCAAGACGGCGATGGCCGTCACGAGAAAGCCAAATACAAAGGGCAATTTCGGACGTGCTACTAGACTCCGAGACTGCGGGCTAAAGGTTCTCCGCGTAGCCCTGAACATTTTGACCATGAGGAACCGAACAGAGCTCTTCGCAAGTGCATCCTCCGCACGAAGTAATCCTTCAAGAGCCTCGAGGCTGGACTCGCGGCCATCGGTAACGACAGTGGTTTTCGGCGTCTCCAATGCGGGACCCCACAACCCAAATATGTGATTCTCTCTTACTGCCGAGGGCTGAACACCTTACGAATGTAATCAAGATTCCGTTACCTTTAGACTCGCTCATTTCGCTAGAGAGTGACCCTTTTGGTGGGCACACTTCGTTGTGAGTGGACGTTCGATTCGGAGTGCCGATCAGCGGTTCTTCGGCGGACTTCCGAAACCGAGCTTCCCACAATTTCGGAACGAGACTGGGCGAGTAACGGGCAAACAGGAAGTAAACCGCCTTTGAACGGAGCCGGGGTTTTGCACACGGAACGGGCATGGTTTACGTAACCAGATGGGACGAGAAGGCCGGCCTCCGACGGGATGCTGTAGGCTCCCAAGTTATCGACGCGCTCGAAGCGCAAGAGATAAAGGAGACCGGCAATGAAGAAGGTTAACACCGCTGCGGTTACCGTGCCGCATGATGGGGCGGTCGTAGTTCCACATGGCTCCACTGTTGTGAGCCACGAAGACGTGAACGTGGACGTTGACAGAGATGAAGTGCGGGCAGTTGAAAAACATGAGGTTCTCGCCGGTCACGAGACCGACAATCCGAAAACGAAGTGAGATTTGAGTGCGACCATTAAATGCGGTGGTGTTGCATTACACGCGTCCTTGGGGGCAGTCCACCTTTCGCGGGGCCTCGGCTTCCTTCACTTCCGGCCCGCTCGAAGCAGCGTTGCGCCTATGCCGAGTCGGGAGGGTAAGTGTCCAAGTCACGGACGCCACTCCGGAAACCAGACCTGCTTGCCTGCTTGGTCTGCGCGGGTCGTGGTCATACTTCTACCCCTATACCCAGGGTCATCTTGCTTGCAATGAGTGCCAAGGGCCGTCCTTCTCGCAAATCCAAGATTGGGCCTTCTTTGGAATGCCGCGTGCAACTCATTGCTTGACCCTCGGAGCCAGAGCTGTTTTTAACCGTCCCGGAAGGGTCTCCCGACGTACATCGGTATCGGGCGGCCAATTCACCACGGTGACACGCAAATGTGGGCATGCCCACTAAACGCGCAGTGTCGCCAGAAGAAAGGTAGTGCGGTATGACACCTGAAACGTATTACACAATCCGGCGCACCCAGTCGCCCTGCGGGTCTCGCTCGGAAGTTCTCTTCGATCTCACCTACCGGCGCATATGGCGTCCGGAACTCAGCGATGAAGGTCAGTGGTGCGACTTTTTGGTTGACCAGAAGGAAGTTGGGGAAGGTCAATTCTCTGCCTTGGCGACTACATACCGACCGAGACTGATACCCGTGTGACGCTTGTGAGTGAAGTTACCGTCGCAGCTGTCCGTTCACAAATCAGACGCATAGCTAGCCGCATCTAAACAAACACTCACAACGAAAGGACTCTATGAATCCCGGGAAGCAATCCCCAGAACCAGCAATTCACCTTGTCATAGTCGACAGCGACCCTCTGAGGCTTATCGGGTTCCGCGCACTTTTGGAATCAGAGCCGGATTTCGAGCTAACCTATGCTTCCTTTTCCGATCTTGATCACCATAACCACATTGACATCATCCTGCTGGGTAACCAGCGAGGCCAGAACTTGTTTGATGATGCAGTCAAGCTCAAGGCGCTTCATCCGGGCGCGCAGATCATTGCGATAGGCTGTGGGATGCACGATGAGACGATTCTTGCAGCTCTTGCGTGTGGTGCTAAAGGCTATGTAGATGAGGCCGCTTCTGCGGGAGAGTTCATTAGTGCCGTCCGTGCCGTTAGCCGAGGGTCGGTGTGGTTTTCCCGCAAGTTGCTATCGATTTTTGTTGAGAGCGCCAGCGGTGTGGTGGGAAGCCCCTTCTCTGGCGGCAGCCCTGCCTTCACACCGCGCGAAAAGGAGGTCCTGGAAATGCTGGTAGACGGCAGGCCGAACAGAGAAATTGCGGAGCCCCTCGGCATCGAAGTTCGGACGGTTAAAGCGCACGTGGCAAAATTAATGCGCAAGGTAGGCGTCCGGAACCGGATCGCGCTTTCTACTTATGCAATTTCGCATTCGCTACTTTCCTCGGGGCAAGTGTGAGTAACGACAGTTCTGTCGTACCCATTTCGTAGAACCGCGCGGGCAGAATCGACGTCCGCCCCTGGGCTTCTGTAATTCATTCCCGAATTGGGAAAATTGTCCACTTATTTCATACACTGTGCAATTGTGAACACGTCCCGAATATGCCACCGTTATAAATTAATCCAACTGGAGAAGATGTGAAGGAACTCACGCGGCCCTCCCCCCGTCGTCCGCTGTTTTCCTCAGATGGCGCAGTTTAGGGAGATACTGCGCCATCTCGTTTAGAAGAGTTGAGCATGATAAGGAAAGCACCTCCTGACGAGTCCGACCACCTTCCCGACGATGAGCTGAAGAATTCACAGGTCCTTTGTTACAAATCTAAGGCAACATTCCACTGGCCGCCAGATTGCTTGTGGCCGTTCATGGATCGCGGACCGGAAACCGATACTTAAGAGACATTTATGACGGCGAGCAAGATGGTTTTCTTGTAAGTTTTTGGCCATCCATTGTTTCAAACGTTTTTGGTGGATCGTGGAGAATTGCGGAACTGCGATGTGTGGTTCATAGCCGAGAAAACAAGGGCCTTTGTCCTGATTCGGTTCATCCGTTCATAGATGTATTGTCGAAGATCAGGTATGTCAATCACGGGCTTTCCATTGTTGAGGCGTGCATAAATCAGGTCATCCCTAAGGCGTTCGAGCACTGATAGTGAGATTTGTCTTTCGGTTACGTCCATAACACTCCCCCGAACAAAGCTCTGGACACCGGCACAGTACTCTATCTGTGCATCAATAATGTGTGCAATTGTGAACACTCAGGGTTTACCAGATAGGTCCTCTGTTCCCGGACAACCGTTGATGGATATGTAACCAGGCCATAAGCACGCATTGAGAATTGGCCGGGCAAGGCTGGAACACGTCCTCTGAGCCCGCCCACCACTGACCGGCATTGCTCGTGCACCGCGGCCCGTTTCGAGCTGTGCGACTTTCATTCCAACCTCGTGTGAGGCTGGTGAACTGGTTTACGTGAAAATGACCAACATTGAACAGACCAGCGAACAACGCACTGATAGAGTCGGCCCAAAGGAAAGTCAACTCGCACAAGGCCTTGGGGTGCGGTATGACAGACAAATCCGATTCTTCATTCGCGGTCGTTCGGTTTAACGAGCGAACTTACCAGTCGGGCGGAGTTGTGGCTGTCATAAAGGGAATTGAGGTTGCACAAAGAACTCTCGATGATTTCGACTGGTGCCAGAGCGAGGAAGACCGATGTGCGGGTTGGCGCTATTTCCTAGAGGAAACTGATCTGCGCCCCGGAATGGACCCGGAGAAGGCCACCAAACTTCGACAGGTGCGGTTCGATCTTCAAGAGTCTTAAGCTCAACTGTCGCAATCAGGCCATTACACTCAGAACCACCGGCGGGCGTCAACGAGCGCTATGGCGATTTATCGCCAACTATCCCTCTGCGCCGCTGCTAAGCCCACAGCTTTCATTGACTTGCCTGTTTCACGGACGAAGGATTCTGCTCCAGTGATTGGCCAAACTATCTGGCATTACCGCATCGCCGAGAAACTGGGTGGCGGCGGGATGGGTGTGGTCTGCAAGGCGAAAGACTTGAAGCTCGACCGAAGAAGAGGCCCGGCATCCGGAACACCGGGCCCCGTCTCCAAATTATTTGTTCGTTAGCTGAGCCACGGGAATCCCAGCTAGAGGTGACGAAGCAGGTTTCGCTAATGCCGGATCAGAGGATGACGCCGGCTTGGTTTTCCGCATCTGCTCCATCATCCTGCGCGGGCCGGGATCGCTGGTGTGGTCGGCGAAGCGGACGGTCTCGTATTTCCTGCGAATCGCCGTGATGCGATAGTCGAAGCGGATGTTCGAGGCGCCGCCGCCGAGTTCTCGCACCTCGAACGAGTTCGCGGACTTGTTGGTCACATACAGTCCCTTGCAGTCGCCGTTCGGCACGGGAAACACCCTGTAGTCTTTCTCCGTATTGACGGTCTGGATGAAATCCGGGTCGAGCTGGATAACAGCCACTCCGTTGACTAGCTGCGCGGAACCGAAATCTTCGAACCAGTTTTCCGGCGACTCGATGGCCGACATGGCCACGAAACGCTTGCCACCATCGATAGGAACCACAGCGTTCTTGCTGCCGTTGCAGTTGAGGTTGCCGCCGGCGTCGATAGAGCAACCGGCGTTATTTGAATAGTTGTATGCGTCAAGCATCCCAGCGTTACTGTCGTAGCTTTGGGCGAGGAGCGTAAAGTAGCCGGTGGAGGAGTTGTTCTTGAAGACCCCGGCGAATGCATCGCCCGCCGTCCCAAGTACTCCGGCATAGCTGCTGCTAGTAATAGTATTCGCAAGGCCGGTGTCACCCCACACGCCTGCACCTGTCGGCAAAATCCCGGGCCCCCAGATACTGGGACTCCCCATAATCCCATATGTGCCCGCGCCGCCCGTCGAAGTGTTGATGCCGAAAACGCCATAAGCGGTGCTGCTGTTGGCACCGCCATAGACCCCGTCTCCGGACACGCTGGTTCCGTAGACGCCGATACCACTGCTCCCGTTGCTGCCCGCAACGCCGTAAGCGACGGGGCTGTTGCTCACGCCTTCGACGCCAATCGAAGTATAACTGGTGCCAGAGCTCTCACCAAGAATCCCCGTGCCCGTGCTGCTGCTGCCGAAAACTCCGTTGCCGCTGGAAGAGTTTGTTCCGGTGACCGCGGCAGTGCCGCCCGATAGACCGGTCACGCCCAGGGTGCCAGTAATCGCTCCCGCACTGAACCCTCCCAGGCTATCGCGCTTCACGATGGCGTTGGCCGTGTTCGCATTGGTGGGCGCAGCAGTCCATGCAAACTTTAAGGTTCCAGTCTTGGTCACCGGGGAGCCGGTCACAACGAAGTCGGTGGTGGGCGCGCTCAAGGCAACGCTGGTAACCGTGCCCGTGCTCGGAAACGTCTGTCCCGAGATGAATGTGACCTTCCCGGTTTGGTCGACCTTGAAGCTGGTGCCGTTGACCGCGAGCGTGGAATCGGTTCCTTTGGGAAACAGGGTTAGCGTGTCCCGCACATCGCTCTTGCCGTTGACGTCGAGCGTTGCGGCGGGGCTGGTGGTGTTGATTCCGATCTGCGAACTCTTTTGGAACATGATGGAATCGACGATGTCGCTGGTCGTATCCCACATGGGAATGAAATCGACCACGCCCTTGCCCGTGACCGCGGGGTTGGCCGGAGGAGCGCCATTTTTCGCCGTCGCCGGAGTGCTGGCAGGCGCGGCCTTCGAGCTTGGTGCCGATCCTTGGCCCTTGCCGGCCAGTACGAATGCCGAGGCCGGCAGTCCGCCGACGGTCTCTGCATCCGCCGCCTTCAAAGCGTAAGGCACACTCAGCAGCAGCACGCGAGGTTGCTCGCTTCCGCCATTCACGGTCACGCCCAGCCAACGAGCTTCACCGGAACTGAAAAGATCCTGCGGCAAGCCGTCCGGTTTGGTCGAACCCAATTGAGCTATGTAGTTGCCCTTGGGGTCGGCCTGGATGTTCTGAGTTTCGAGCCAGAGGGGAGATCCTCCAGACTCTTCTTTGTAGATGGCAAAGGTGGCGCCGGCAATTCCGGAGATCGCTTTGCCTTGCGTGTCCGTCGCCTTGCCGGAGAAGTTCACCAGGCGCGGGACAGTAGCCGAGCCGCTTAACGAGGACGTCTGTTGCGCGTTCATCGCCGAGCAGAACAACAGCAACATAGAGAACCACGAGAGAATGTGCTTTCCAGATTTCATGACGCGTTCCTCCTTGTTCTTTCTGAGTTCCTTCCTTGTCCTCTATCAGCGCAAAGTCACGGCGAATTTAATCATCGACAGTGAAAATAGACACGGTTCTTCAGGGTAGGCGGTTTGACATCGACAACCTGAGACACTAGGCTGGGACGGCCAAGGTCCCCCAGCCGGAGGGATTTGCGTGCAGCAGAAGGCTTCCACCGAGATCACGCAGCGGTTACAGGAATGGCGGGACGGGGACCGCAAGGCTCTCGATTCACTGCTGCCGCTGGTCTATAAGGAATTGCGCCGCCTAGCGCACTTTCAGCTCCGGAATGAACGGCCAGATCACACCCTGCAAAGCTCCGCTCTGGTGCATGAGGCTTATCTTCGTCTGCTCGGAATGAACGCTCCGCTATGGGAGAGCCGGACTCATTTCTTCGCAATCGCAGCCCAGCTCATGCGCCAGATTCTTGTCGACTATGCCCGCCGCCACAGAGCCACGAAGCGCGGAGGGAGTGTCTGCAAAGTGTCCCTGGAGGATGCGCTGGTCGGCCGGCAAACGGATGTAGACATAATCGCTTTGGATGATGCTCTCCAGGCACTGGCGAGAATCGATGCGCGACAGGGTCGTGTCGTGGAATTACGTTTCTTTGCCGGGCTGTCCCTGGCGGAAATCTCTGAGGCCATGGAAATTGCTCCGGCTACGGTGCAGCGCGATTGGACGACCGCCCGCGCCTGGCTCCATCGGGAGATGTCTCGAAAGAGCCGCGCATGAGTACGGAGCGGTGGGAGCGGACCAAGCAAATTCTGGAGGATGCGCTTCGTCTCGCACCAGATCGCCGGCAAAGCTATCTGGATCTAGCTTGCGGGCAGGATGACGAACTGCGCGCCGAAATAGAATCGCTGATTGCTTCGCATGAAGAGGCGGGCAGCCAGTTCCTGGCCGCCGCTGCCCCAGAGATTCTCGATCTTACGCCTTCAACCAATCCGCCCCACGCACGACTCAACGAGATTATCGGCCACTACCGGCTGCTGGAGGAACTGGGACGAGGCGGCATGGGGATTGTGTACAAGGCCGAAGACATCTCCCTCGGGCGGCTGGCGGCGCTGAAGTTCCTTCCAGAAGATACGGCGCGGGAGCCATTGGTGCTGGAGCGTTTCCGGCGGGAGGCGCGGGCGGCCTCTGCGCTGAACCATCCCAATATCTGCACCATTTACGAGATTGGCGAGCATGAGGGTCGGGCCTTCATCGCCATGGAGTTTCTGGACGGGATGACCCTGCGGCAGCGGATCGCAGGGCGTGCGCTGGAGATGGAAACGCTGGTGCCTGTGGCCATTGAAATTGCCGACGCCCTGGAAGCAGCGCATGCCCAAGGCATCGTGCACCGCGACATCAAGCCCGCGAATATTTTCGTAACCAAGCGCGGGCATGCCAAGGTGCTGGACTTCGGCCTGGCCAAGCTGACGGGGCCGCGTCGGCTGGTAGGAGACGCGGCGGGCAGCGCAGACGAAGAGACCGCGCTGACAGCGGACCCGCTGACGCGACGTGGAGCGGCGCTGGGGACAGTGGCCTACATGTCTCCAGAGCAGGCGCGGGCCAAGGAACTCGATTCTCGGACAGACCTGTTCTCGTTTGGAGCCGTGCTCTACGAGATGGCGACGGGGCAGCAGCCGTTCCGGGGCGAGAGCGAAGCGACGATTTATGAAGCGATCCTGAATCGCGAACCCGTACCGTCAGCAGAGTTGAATCGGGAAGTCCCCGTGAAGCTGGACGAGATCATCCAGAAAGCGCTGGAGAAAGACCGCAAGCTGCGCTACCAGCACGCAGCCGATATCTCCGCCGACCTGCAGCGCCTCAAACGCGACACGACCTCGGGCCCCCCTTCGTCAGCGGCATCTCGCGCTGCCGCTCGGCAAGCGAGTTCGATAAGGCCTTCAACCTGGACTTGGGCCGGACTCGCGCTGGTGTTCACTTTCGCGCTCGCAGGCGGAATCTGGAAGTACAGGCAGCGATCCGAGACAAAGCCGTCGCAAATGGTCGAGCGACAACTAACTTCCAGTCCGGAAGACGATCCCGTTGTAGACGGAGCGCTCTCTCAAGACGGCAAATACCTTGCTTACACGGACATCGAAGGGAAATCGTTCCTGTTAGCCATCGACACGGGCGAGCTTCGACAACTGCCCGCCGCCCTCTCCGCCGCAGGTGAGTGGTTTCCAGACGGCAGCCATCTTCTGGTCACGCGGCACGATATGCCCGGTCTTTGGAAATTTTCCGTTGTGGACTTGTCGATGCGAAGCCTGAGTGCGAAAGCATCGGACGGGAAACTCTCGCCCGATGGCACGCTCATCGCATACACGCAAGAGCCAAACGAGATATGGCTGATGGGCGCAAATGGAGAGGAATCCCACAAAGTCCTGAGTCTGAGCCCCGGCGACAAAATTGCCGCCTGCTGTTATACGTGGTCGCCCACTGGAAAACGTCTGGCATATCTCCGCTTTCGAGGCACGCCGCGGGAACACCAGGTTAGCATCGAAACTTGTGACGCCACCGGAGCGGATCGCATTTCGGTGCTGGCCGACAAAGCATTGTGGGGCTTAACGGGACTTGGCGGTCTGGTGTGGGTGGCGGACGGGAGAATTGTGTACGGCGCGACTTCTGGCGTGAACGACAGCGATCTCTGGTCGATCGCGACCAACCCCGACACTGGAAGAAGAGAGTCAGAGCCCGTTCGACTGACCACGTGGAGAAGTGCGAACCCCCATCCATCGGCGGCCAGTCAAGACGGGAAGCGGCTGGTGGTTCTACGGCAGCCTCTGGACACTAACATCTACATTGGTGCGGCGTCCTCTCGCGATCATGCCTTCTCGCCGCAGCGTCTTTCGACGGACAACTGGACGAGTGTAGTCAACGGGTGGACCCGCGACAGCAAAGCTGTGATCTTCGAGTCGTATCGTAACGGGAGATGGGCGATTTTCCAGCAGGCAGTTGGGGACAAGGCAGCTCATGCCCTGGTTTCTGGCGACGAAGATTATTACGAAGGCGCTCTCAGCCCGGACGGTCAAAGCTTGCTTTGTTCGGCGTCGAAGAATCGCTTCGAGGAGGGACGCGCCGTTCGATTGATGAGCGTCTCCCTGCTGGGGGGTGGACCATTTATCCTTCTCCCCGGTTATTACTCATATCGATGCTCATCGGCCACCCCCGGCATTTGCCTTCTTGGAGAGAACAAAGCGGATCATCTGGTGCTCTCTCTTCTAGACCCCAGGCGAGGCAAAGGAAAGGAAGTCGCGACCGTCGCAACCGTTTCCCGTAGCAATTGGGATCTTTCGCCTGATGGAACCAGAGTGGCAGTGAGTGACGGGGAGGATTCAATCAAGATTGTAACGATCGCGACTGGAAAGACCGACGAGATACAACCCAAGCAGAAATACTTTTTGACTGACGTTGCGTGGAGTGCGAATGGAAAGACGCTGTTCGCCCGTGCAGGGTCCGCCAAAGGGGCTGATTCGCTGGTTTCCATTGACTCTAGCGGCGGCGTCAACGTTCTGAAACTAGAGCGCTCCGGAGCATGGCACCTCGGACTTCGAGCTTCCCCAGACGGACGCTACCTCGCATTCTCCAAGCGGGCCATTCGTTCGGACCTCGTGCTACTTGAAAACTTCTGAATTGAAATTTCATCGTGAGTGCAAGCTGTCGACGGAAGGAACGACGCCAAGGGAGTCGTGTCGTCGAAATTACGCTTCTTTGTAGCGCCTGCGAACGCTTCTTCGTTCCGCGCGGAAATGGGGTTTTGTAAGAGGCTCTAAGAAGGCGGAACAGATCTCGCCAGGTAGCGTGACCTCGATGGCTGCGCTTGCGTACATCTACGGGCTTGAGGGAAACAAAACTCAGGCAGAAGAAATGCTCCCCGAAACAAAGCAACTGGCCTTGAAAGATGGTCACCCTTGGTTGGTTTGCCTGGTTTACGTCGGGTTGAACCAGAAGGACGAGGCGATGCGGTGGCTGGAGAAGGCTTACGAGAAGGGCGATTTCTATTTCAACCTCAAAGACCCGCTGGTAGATCCCCGGCGTTCGGACCCGAGATTCCAGGATCTGCAGCGGCGCCTGAATACGGCGCTGAAGTGAAAGTGAAGAGGAGCCCGCCTCTCCCAGATAACGTTGTACGGTTATTGTACGAATAATTTTAATGCCTGTAAAGCATTGATAATAAATGAGATAGTGGTGGAGGCGGCGGGAGTCGAACTATCCAGCGTGTTGAGAACACGTAAGTTATTGATTCTAGGAACTGCCACAAGGGCTAAAAAGGCCCCATTGCCCGATCCATTGTACGTTTATTGTACGAAAATGGTTCCGCTCTGGAGTCCCGCAGGCCCACACAGCGCCACAGTATCCCATAGATTCGCCGGGCTGGATCGAGAAAAAAACACGCAGCTTCCTTCGATACCTCAACCCCCGCCTTGCCATTTCTTCGGTACGCCGGCTCCTAACCTTTGGGTTGCCCGTCATCCGTCAGTAATCCGCGGATGCGTGAGCATTCGCGCAGATCGCTTCTGCTATGCCGACTTAACAGTGCCGATATGGCCGGCTGCCGCGCGTAAATTCCGGTTTTGCCGACAACTAAGAGTCTATCGAACGCCTCCGACCGAAATGCCGAATGCCAACACTCCTACGGATAGCGGTTCACACGTTTCAGTGACCGACCGTCCGGAGAGGGCTCTCTGGTCAACAGGTTTCGGTGCTTCGCGGTCGTATCACTGCTCGACTTCTTCACGATTGCAGGGTTCGCCGTGCCTTTTGCGCTCTCTAGTGACCCCCTTGGTGTGCTGGCACAGAACTGCCAACCCACGCACGTAGGCAATGGCACTGAGCAATATTGAACATCGCGAGGCGTGATTTCCTCGGCATAATGCTTTGCTGAGGCTTATGGAAAGTCTATGATTCGACGTCGTCTCGGATCTGCTCTTGTGGTAGTTGCAGCCCTAACCTTCATACCAGATGCGTACGCTGTGCCGAGCTACTCGCGGCAGACAGGAATGCCCTGCGCTTCGTGCCACTACGCTCCACCCGAGCTCAATGCCTTCGGTAGGCAGTTCAAGCTGGAAGGCTACACCTTTACGACAAAGCCGGAGGTGAGTGACGACAAGAAAGACCATAACTCCGCGCTGCACCTCCTGGAGGCATTTCCTCTTTCTGTAATCTTTGATACTTCCTTCACGGCCACAAAATCACCTCAGCCAACCACGCAGAATGGAAATTTCCAGTTTCCTCAGGCGGCATCTTTATTCCTCGCCGGCGCGTGGACCAGCCATGTGGGGAGCTTCGTACAGGTCACTTACTCGACCCAGGGGGATCACTTTAGTTGGGACAATACAGATATCCGCTATGCCAATAAGGCAGGCCAGTTGTTTGGAGAACCCTTTACATTCGGAATCACGCTGAACAACAATCCGGGTGTCGAGGATCTCTGGAACAGTACGCCCGCCTGGGGATTTCCCTTCGTAGGGAGCAACGTAGCTCCGGGACCTGCTGCGCGGGCACTTATCAATGGAAGTCTGGCCCAGGATGTGGCGGGAGTGGGTGGATATGCGATGTGGAACGAGCACCTGTACCTGGCAGGAACGATATACCGATCAGAACACATCGGAGGCACGCAGCCCAATGCAGGCACCGGGTTTGCCCACAATATCCGAGGTGTCGCACCCTACTGGCGTGTGGCATGGCAAACATCCACCAAGAACAATTACTTGGAGGTCGGCGGTTACGGGATGCACGTGAAGAGCACTCCGAACGGCATCACGGGCTTGATGGATGGCTACACGGACTGGGCCGCAGACTTTCAGTATGACCGAACGATTCCTCAGTTTAAGAACGACGTGATTTCTGTCCGCGGTTCTTACATCCGGGAGAACTCGTCCCTGCTGGCTACGTTCGCTGCTGGTGGCGCAACACTGACTTCCCACCATCTAAACACCGCCCAAGCAAACGTCGAATACCACATCGGCACCAAATTGTCTGGGACAGCTGGATTGTTTGATATAACCGGAACGCGAGACCCACTGCTCTTTGCTCAGGCCGCAGTTTCCGGAAGCGCCAATGGAGCTCCTCAAAGTAACGGCTACACGCTGAACTTGTCGTGGTGGCCCGAACAGAACATCGATCTTGCGGTGCAGTACACGGGCTACTTCCGATTCAATGGCGCCAGAGTCAACTACGACGGTGCGGGAAGGGATGCATCGGCAAACAACACGGTCTACTTGCTCGCGCGATTCGTTTTCTAACGTTCTCTCATACCGTGAACTCCTGGCCCGAAGCATTTGGCAACGCCGCAGGACGTAGGGAAGTCTTACGGAACCAATACGGATGGCCGCTGCGGCCAAATTGACTTGAGGAGAGAAACATGCAAAAGGTTTTTCTGAGCTTCATCGCGCCAAGCATCCTGTGTTTCGTAGCACTCCCAACGGCAACGCAGGCCCAATCCGATGCCGCCAAGCTTTACAAAACGAACTGTGCCCTTTGTCACTCAGCCAATGGCAGTGGAGACAGTCCGTCCGGCAAGGCGCTCCACGCCAAGGATCTGCGCTCCGAGGAGGTTCAAAGGCAAAGCGATGAGGCGCTGAGCGAAGTAATCACCAAGGGCAAAGGGAAGATGCCGGCTTTCGGTGCCAAGATCAAGCCAGACGATGTAACGAACTTGGTGTCTTACCTCCGAGCGCTGCCGAAACAAAAATGAGCTTTCTGCCAGCTCCGGTTGTTCGAAGGTAGATTCCACCGTTCGTTGGCACTTGGAGACGGCATGGTTGAAGGTGCGGGACACTCAGAAAACGGGACTCCGAAATCTTCAGCTTCGGAATTGTTCGTAGAGAGCAGGCGCTCTTTTCTCGGAGCATTGCTTGCAGTCGGAGGGTTTTTTGTAGGCGCCCTGCTGTCAGTGCCGCTCATTCGCTTCGCTTTGTTTCCTCTCCTGCGTCGCACCACCGAACTCAAAGAGTCGCCTGTGGGAGCGTTGACCGACTTTCCGTCCTTGACCGAGCCAGTGATGCGCACCATTCAGATTGAGCAGGTGGATGGCTGGCGCAAAGCAGTATCTGAAAAAGCGGTCTATGTAGCGAAAGGCACTCAGGGCCAGCTTCTCGTTCTCACCTCAATCTGTCCTCACCTGGGTTGCACAGTGCCGTGGAACAAGGAAAAGAATCAGTTTGTCTGTCCATGCCACGGAGCCACTTTTGCCGCAGATGGGACTCGGGTAAGCGGACCCTCACTGCGAGGGATGGATACGCTGGAAACGTCGGTTCAGGACGGGCTACTGCTGGTGCGATTCCAATATTTCCGGCAACTGGTCTCTGACAAGGAAGTCATCGGCTGAGAGGAAATGCATTCGACACATAAAAGTGGACCGGACACTCCTCCCGCGCCCGCGTCGGGGTTATGGGGATGGCTGAACCGTCGCACGGGCTTGGATAATTTGCTTCGGAGTGCTCTTGATGAACCTATTCCCGGCGGCGCGCGGTTCGCTTACATATTCGGCTCAGGGCTCCTATTCATTTTCATATCGCAAGTGATCACAGGAATATTTCTTGCGCTGTACTACGTTCCCTCCGCCGATCACGCGCACACGACAGTCGCTTACATTACAAAAGCAGTTACGGCTGGATCGTTTCTCCGCAGCCTGCATGCGTACGGCGCCAGCGCGATGGTCGTCGTCTTGTTTCTGCACCTGTCGCAAACCTACATCTACGGATCGTACAAAGGACGCCGTGAATTGCTGTGGCTTTCTGGATGCGCGCTCTTCGGCCTGGTTTTGGCCATGGCGTTCACCGGTTACCTGCTCCCGTGGGATCAGCGAGCCTATTTTGCTACCGCTGTTGGAACCAACGCCGTCAGCGAAATTCCCTGGATTGGTGAGAGCATTAAGCGCCTCATGCGCGGGGGCACGGAGATGGGGACCCTTACCATCTCGCGATTTTTCGTAGCCCACGTTTTCCTGATTCCGGCTTTTATCTTCGCGCTCGTGGCCTCCCATATTTTTCTGTTCCGCAAAGCTGGAGCCGCCGGACCGGTCAACGAAGATCCTTACCATCCCAAACAGAAAGCGGAGCTCTTCTACCCTCGGCAGGTGCTGATGGATCTCTCCCTGACGGCACTGCTCATTGTCGGACTCGGCTTGTTCTGCTTCTTCGTGCCGATGCAGTTGGGGCCACCCGCTAACCCAGCGGATGCGCAGTACGTGCCGCGGCCAGAGTGGTATTACCTGCCTATATTTCAGTGGCTGAAATACTGGCACGGATCGAGTGCGATCATCGGCGTGCTGGTAATTCCAACGCTTCTCGTCCTGGCCGTTATTGCGCTTCCTTTTCTGGATCGCGGCATCGAACGACGTCCGTGGAAGCGGCCTGCAGCAATGGGAGGGTATGCGTTCTTGGTCTTCGTGCTGTTGGGCTTGGGTCTGCGCAGCCAGTATCTGGATCGGCACGATTCTGGAGTGGCCCAGCAACTGGCGAAGCAAAGGACCGAAGAGGAGGAATATTCACGCAAACCATTCGAGCCCGAGCTTTCTTCCGCGTCGCTCGCTGCGGCAAATGTGGCGCTCGCCGACCCGCTGGCTGCAAAAGGGAAGACCCTCTTCGAGGGGCAATCGTGCAACGCATGCCACGGCGATGGCGGCGCGGGCACAGCTGCAGCCCCAGCGCTTAGAAAAACAAAATTCTCACCCGATCAGCTAGCCGAACTGTTCAAACATCCCACCGCCAAGATGAACGCAGGCGGCATGCCACCCGTCGATCTGCCGCCGGATGATATGAAAGCGTTGACCGCGTATGTGGAGAGTCTCAAGTAGAGTGAAGAGATGCCGTGACCTGCTATCGGATCCAAACGGTCTCAGGCCTCGCCCGACCAAATGCGGGCCGGTTCTAGCCGCAGGACTTCACAACGAGCACGCGGACAGCAGACGCTTTTTTCTCGGCGCATTGCTGTCAGTCGGAGAATTCTTTGTAGGAACCTCAGCGAATGAGTGTTCTGAAGCGGCACGGTGGGCATCAGTGCCGGTAGTCATATTTCAAGAGTGGCGGTGACCGATGGGGAATCAAGGCAAAGGTTAGAGCGAAAGCCAAGTCTCTTTACCATGATCTGAATGATGAGATTGTCCCGCAACAGTTCGCCCGATAAGCGGCACAGTTTCTGGTCGCGCGCGATCTGGACCACTCGACGAAGCAATTCGGTCCCCAGTCCATGTTTCTGATACCGATCAGACACCAGGATGGCGACTTCCCCCTCGTTCCCTGTCTCAAGTTTGATCAACCTACCTACCCCCAGGATGTGATGCTGCCCCGTCAATTCGTCTTTGAGGTCCGCGACCAGAGCCGCCTCGCGATTGCCATCAACGTGACAAATGCGAACCAAGCGCTCATGCGCCACACGGGATCTCAGGCTGAGCGAGCAAAAGTAACGCATGTAAACCGTGCGGTCGGACAGTGTTTCATGGAATTGTTTCATCAGCGATTCGTCGTCCGGACGGATTGGTCGCAGCGCGACCTCTGTGCCGTCCTTCATTTTGAATTGTGAAACGAGACTTGCCGCCAAGCGTTCTCCAGATTCCACCGGTTTCTTCGTGGCGGTCTGAGCTAGGCCCACCAGATGTTCTTGGATTTGACTCATAAACCCTCCCCATGAAGGCTGAAATTATTTGGCCATATTCAGGAAGGCACCCTCGACTGCCCAGCGAGAGTGAGCATTCTTGCTCAGGAGAACGAGAGTCCAGCCGCTCAATCGTTCCGGATCGTAACGAACCTCAATCTTCCTGGTCTTTTTTAGGCTCGTTACGTGGTTGAGCAACACTGACGCCAGTCGTTTCGGCGCATTCACCTTTTTCGTCGTAATCGCAGACGCGACCGGGGTGGGCTTGCTTGCATTTCTGGCACAGTTGAGGAGCCATTTCCACTTCCTCCAAGTTGTAAAAATCCTATCGAAGATGCGTACTTCTCATCTCATCTGTTAAGGTCAACTATTCCATCCGGTACTTACGAAACCCCCTGGGAAGGAATTCTGTGGCTCACGGGTTTGAAGGCGCGCCTGGTTTCATCCGATCAACCCGCCCCATTCATCAACGAGGTAGCTTATTTCTTGAGAACCACCTTGAGTGCGCCCTCTTTTGCTGCGTTTCCAAACGTGTCATACGCCTTCATGATGTCATTCATCGCGAAGCGATGAGTCACGAGCGTGCTCGGCTTTAGTTTGCCCGAGCGCACGACCTTCAGCAGCATCGGTGTGGTCACCGTGTCCACCAGCCGCGTGGTGAGTGAAATGTTGCGATCCCAGAGCTTCTCCATGTGCAGTTCCACTGGCTTGCCGTGGACGCCAACATTCGCGATGCGTCCGCCAGCCGCGACAATGGCCTGGCAGATGGCGAAGGTAGCTGGAAGCCCAACGGCCTCGATGGCCACGTCGACGCCGGCTCCCTCCGTTAGTTCCATCACGTGATGGGCGGCGTGTCCATCCGAGCTGTTGATCAGAGTGGTCGCGCCGAGCTGTTTGGCGACCGCGAGGCGCTTGTCGTCCAAGTCGATCATGAAGATCGCCGCCGGTGAATAAAATTGCGCCGTAAGTAGAACCGCGAGCCCGACGGGCCCGGCGCCCACGATGGCGACTGCGTCTCCCGGCTTCACTTGCCCGTTCAGAACACCGCACTCAAGACCTGTTGGCAAAATGTCGCTAAGCATTACCATTGCTTCTTCATCGCCGCCGGGCGGGAAGTTGTAGAGGCTGCCATCAGCGTGCGGGATACGCACGTACTCGGCCTGAGTTCCGTCGATGGTGTTGCCCAAAATCCAGCCGCCATGTCGACAGTGGGAATACATGCCTCTTCTGCAGAAGTCACATTTCAAGCAGGCAGTGACGCACGAAATGATGACCTTGTCTCCGATGTGAAACTCCGAGACTCCGGTTCCAACCTGCTCAACCACACCGATGCCCTCGTGCCCAAGAACGCGGCCATCGGTCACGGACGGGAGATCTCCTTTCAGAATGTGAAGATCAGTGCCGCAAATTGTCGAGGTGGTAATCCGCACAATAGCATCGCCGGTATCCTGAATCGTGGGGCGCGGCATATCCTCCCAGGCTCTCTTGCGGGGACCGTGATAGACCAACGCCTTCATGACATTGCTGGTGCGCAGCGTGTGAGGACCAGTGGTCGTCAGTTCGAGTTCGGCGGTTGTCATTGACATTGCCTCTTCTTAATCTCACCGTCCAAGATTCGACCGTAACATTGCTGTTGTCGTTCAACTGAGCAAGAGTGCTCACTTTCGCCAGGACCACCGAAAGGAAGGCATTATGGATCACCCTGAGTCAATCCGGGGATTTGAACAACTGAGGGGAAAGAGAGTTCGACGACGCGACACGACGATGCGGCGAGCTTGAGGCTCTGGTTCGCCCCTCCCTAGCGTCAATGGTGATAGTGGCGGCCACGGTCACGCGACTGTTCCGAACAGCGCCCCGACGCCTGCGGTCAGCGCCATGGCCATTGCACCCCAGAATGTTACCCGAATCGCTCCCATCGTCACTCCTGCGCCGCCTGCGCGTGCAGCCAACGCGCCGAGAAGAGCGAGGAACGCTACCGGGAAGTCGGTTTCGAGGACATCGCTCCTTGGTTCCCCGAAGCCCGTTTCGGGACCACGACTGGAAATAGTCGGGGATTCCGACAACGCGACCAAGGGATTCCCCTCCGAGTGGGCGGAACCATCCAAGTGGCCACCAGTCTTGCCTCAGGGCATCGTGCCTGTGCTCGCTTGGAAGAGAGGTTGGCGCTTAATTGTGAATCCAAGTCCATCGACATAGAACCGCAGTGAAGATTTTATGTCGGTTACTCCAAAGAACGGTACTGCTTGTTTGACATTCGCGCTGATGATGGCTGCTCCAATCACGGAATTCATGATGGACGAAGGATATGCGATCTCCGCTCGGAGTTACACCAAATTTCGAACTGGGAATTGTCAGTCCCTACAAGTCGGCTTCTAGGAGTCAGCCGTTCACAGTCGCTGAGGTTCCTCCCGAGCAACGGCCAAATCGGAAGTAATTCGCCTTTGAACGGAGAGGGTTTGTGCGCACGGAATGGGCATGGTTTACGAAATCAGGCGATTACACTCAGACCCCCCAGGCCCAAGGGTCAATGAGTGAAATGATTCCATAACAATGTCGGCTCCCAGGCGCGAACACGGTTCCGGAGCCGCGTTCGCCGCCGCCGCCGGTGGTGCCGTAGGCGGTGCCCGCAACCCAGACCAGTCCGGCTGATGGATATCCCCCGTCGGTTCCCCCCGTGAAGCTGTAGAGCACCTTCTCCTGGCCGTTCATACTGACCTTAAAGACGGTTCCACAGCCTTTTCCGCTGTTGCAAAACGTGCCCGTGCCGCCGATGGAAGTGGTGCCGTAAAGATCACCAGCCCTGTCCCGGGCCAAAGTTGTGAAGGGATTTGCTCCGTCCGCCCCACCGGTGAAGCTGTAAAGCACGGTCTCTGTACCAGCAGCATCCAGCTTAAACACGGTTCCACAACCCATGTTGTTGCTCTGGCATAAGGTGCCGCCACCGCCGTACAGGGTGGTACCGTAAAAGTTGCCCGCCGCGTCCCTGATCAAAGCGGCGCCGGGGTTGGCTCCGTCCGTGCCTCCTGTAAAGTTGTGCAGCACGGTCACCGTGCCCGTCTTATCCACCGTGAACAGCACACCGCAACCCACGCCGTATCCGTCGTTGCACGTTCCGGGGCCGCCGTTCTGAGTTGTGCCATAAAGGTTGCCCGCCGCGTCCGCAACCAAAGCTGCCGAGGAACCTGCCCCGTCCGCCCCCGTGAAGCTGTGAAGCAGTCTGAACGTCTGCGCTTGCGCAGTTGGGGCGGCAATCATCGCGGCCCCCATCGCTACAGCTAACGCCAGCACGGCAGTTGCCCCATACAGACATGTCCAGGCAATCTGGGCCGCGTGTTCTGGTGTGGTCCTCATATCGACCTACGATGATGCCACTCCGACACAGCAGAAAGGCTTATCAGTGTGTGGCGAAGTCGTCAACTTGCTGGTTGCGACGGCCCCCTTGACCGCAGTTCTTTGCAAGGATACTCCACGCTACGTGGCGATCAGGCCATTACGCTCATTGACAATTTGAGACCGGGGCCAATGAGTGCTATGGCGATTTTGCACCACCTGAGTCAATTGCATGAGGGCGTGCCGGTCCGGAAACATTCGGTCGTCCGACTATGCGCTCGCTAACAGCGAGTCTGATAACATGCCTGAAATCAGGCGCAGAAGTTACAAAACCCCGCCTTGAGGAAGGCCAACTTGACCGCGAATGCCGCTATATCGGCGATGGCGAATCTCCTCGTTATCGCTGGTCTTCCGTTCCTCTTTTATTTCGTGTACCAAAAGGTTCGGTACAGACGCGGATTCGGTGAGATTGCCCAGCGAGCAGGGCTTCGACTGGGCTCGGGCCGGTACGTTGGGTACAGCTTGGCATTCGCGCTGGCCGGTGCCTTGATTCTTCTTATTTGGCCGCCGCCCGTTGCACCGTTCGTTCGAGATGGGTCTCCACAACAAGTGTTTCGAGGCCTCGGCCTCGGCCTACCCTCTGTTCTGATGGCGCTCCTCTACGGAGTCGTCAAGACTGGGTTCCCGGAAGAACTCCTATTTCGAGGTCTGATTGCGGGCAGCCTCTCTCGCCGGTTGTCACCCCTGTGGGCAAACCTGGGGCAGGCGCTCATCTTCTTTGCACCCCACCTGCTTGTCCTCCGAATTATGCCGGAGATGTGGGGTTTTCTGCCTATCGTCTTCTTCGGATCGCTCTTTCTGGGTTGGGTGCGGATCAAATCAGGTTCAATAATCGGTCCCTGGCTGATTCACGCCACCGCAAATGTTGCGATCTGCCTGAGTGTAGCCAGCCGGACAGCCACCTGAACCAGAGCGGGGGGCTCTTCCCAACGCATAGTTGACCCGAGCGGCTCACAAACCGGAAATAAATCGACAAGCGGAACAGCCAGCTGGCGAGGGGAAAGTCCGAATAGTTTACATAACCAGACCATTTCAGGTTTTGAGAGCTGGTCATTGCGTGAAATCGCGATTTTTCGCCAGTTGACTCGCCGGATCACGAAATCCAGGTAGAAGCGGTGTCGGCTACAGCCCAGTTGCCGCCTGTCTTTCGCATATAAACGAATTTGCCTTCACCGCACAATCCACACAGGTGTTCTGTGTAGAAGAACGCCTCAGTCAAGTCGCGATTGAAAGCGACACGCGAGAACGTCAATGCTCCGTAGCTGGATGGGAATCTCGCGAAGAACGCCTCTGACGGGTAGAGCTTCATCTCTTGCTCTGTGGCTACTTCGTAGCGTGCAGGCAACTGAAACCTTCGCTCCAACGTCGCGTCGCACACGTTAGCCGCCCAGAACTCAAACACGAGAGAACGGCGCAACTGGCGAATCGTCGCTCTGGCTTGACCCGCCCTCCCAAGGAGGGACAGGTACTGCCTGAACTTGTTTGAATTGACTGACTGCCCGGAAAATGTGGTTCTTCCGTCGATTACCACCAGCCCGTTGCGGCTGCCCAAGTCGTGAGACTCGCCAGTGAGGTTCGTCTCGATGTATGCAGACAGCACGCGATACTCCTCGGAAGCGGCAAGTTTGGGGTCCGGACGAAAAGCGAGATGAGTTCCGAACAAACCGACCACGCCTAGACCGAGTGCAATCAACAGCCATCGCGCTACCCGCAGGAATCGTTTCATACGTTTGTATTAGACACCGCAGACTGCTCGAACCGGATGGACAATTGACGAAATCAGGCCATTACACTCAAAACCCCTCTAAATGAGCCGCGACGGGTTATTGACTCTGCTGGCGCCGTCCCGTTAGTCTTCCCGCGTGTTTTTCTGTGGAGGAGCACCGTATGAGAGCGACACTCATTATCGCCGCATGCTTAGTCATGCTCGCGAGCACCTCGACGCAGCAGCGGAAGCAGACGACACCTGTGATAGCGTTTGCCGAGCATACGCCTGCGGCCGCCACTGCAACGCCTGCCTCCGTTACAACTCCCGTTAAAGACTCGGCGACAGAACGTGGCAGACACGCACCCCACGGAATGGTTGAACAACTATTCGCGGCATGGAGTTCACACGATGCCGATAAGGTAGTTGCGTTCTATACCGACGACGTTGCGTATGAGGACGTTCCGCTAGGGCGGACTAGCCACGGGAGAGTTGAACTCCGCAAGTTCGTGGAAGACACCTTTGTTGCCTTTCCTGATCTGAACGTGGAAGTGGTGAGCAGTTCCATTTGCCACGGCCATGGCGTGTCGGAAGTGGTATGGACTGCCACCGACAAAGGTTTCCTCAAGACAGACAAGAGGTTCTCTATCCGTATGTTAAGCGTTTTTGAGCTGCACGAAGACAAGGTTTCGCGGAATAAGGACTTTTACGATCTTTCCACCATCATGCGACAACTTGGGGCCTCCGCATCAACGCTCTGAACCGGAGTTTTTCCAGCAAGGTGATGGAACTTCAAAACAGTGTAGGTGTTGTGCCAGGCCGTTACACTCAAAACCCCCGGTCCGGGGTCGATGAGTGATATGGCGATTTTTCACCAACTCAGAAGTAGCCTTACTGGTGTTCTTACACAGGAGAAGGCACCGGCGCAACTTATTTCGAAGTAAGCGAAACCTTCCGAATACTCTTGGCAATCGTATCGGCGATGAATAGGTTACCTTCCGCGTCTACGGCGATACCGTAGGGCGAGTTTAGCGAAGCTTTCATGGCGGGCACACCATCTCGGCCATAGTCCTTGCCCCCGGATCCCACAACCGTAGTGATCATCCCGGTCGCCTGATCGACCCTTCGAACCCGGCCATTTCCCGTGTCAGCGATGAACAAGTTGCCTGAACCGTCCATGGCAAGGCTGTAAGGAACGCGCAGTCGTGCGTCGAGGGCAGGTCCCGCGTCTCCTTCAAAACCAGGCCCACAGCTGCCACCCAGAGGCGGAGCCGGACAGACACCACCCGCGACCCACGAAATAAGGCCAGTGGCGTGGTCCACGCGGCGAACCTCGGAGTACATCCATGCAGCGATGTACAAATCGCCAGATTCGTTTACAAGCACTGCTGCAACGTCCGTCAGGCCGGCGGCGAGAGCTTGGCACTCTGGCGCTGGGCGCGTTGCCTGTCCCCGAAAGCGGCAGGAATTGCCTCCGCCTGCCACTGTTGTGATGATGCCGGTTGCGCTGTCAACTCGTCGAACGCGACGGTTGTGGCCGTCGGCGATAAATATATTGCCGGAGGCATCCACCGCAACTCCTAAAGGACCGTCCAGTTTCGCGCTTGTCGCTGGTCCTCCATCACCATCAAATCCTCTTTCACCGCTTCCCGCCACCGTGCGAATAATGCCCGTCGCATGATCCACTCGCCGAACACGGTTATTGCCGGAGTCACAAATGAACAAGTTGCCATCGGAATCAAGTGTGATGCCGCCGAAAGAATTGTGGAGTTTCGCTTTGGTTGCCAGTCCGCCGTCACCGCTGAAACCACCGACGCACGCGCCACTCCTGCAAGGGCTGCCGCCCGCAACGGTTGTGATGATTCCCGTCGCTGCATCCACGCGTCGAACGCGAAAGTTGCCGTTATCCGAAATGAACAAATTGCCTGATTTGTCTACAGCCACTGCCATCGGCGTCGACAGTTGCGCCTTAGCCGCTGGTCCTCCGTCTCCGGCGAAGCCCCCGCGACAAAAAACGAGCGGACCTCGCTGCGTGTTTCGAGTAAAACATGCGGTTGAGTTTACGACTGTCGTGATGAGATTCGGGTTGTCTTGTCCGACAGCTGCTGTCGCTAGCAGAGCCATGGCAACCATCAAAAAGGACGCCCCTAACAGCTTGATCGCTGAATGGTATTTCATAGTCTCTCCAGAAGATTGAACCTTTCGGTGAGCCCTGGTCCACTTGGCGCAATCATACCCTTGTTCCACGGTTCCACGATGCGGGAGGAAATACACCCTAGCTGTCGCTAACAGGCCATTTCGCTCATTGACGGGTTTCAGTGAAATGGCGACACTTCGCCAGTCTGACGCAGTGCTAGTGATGCTCCATCCAAGAAGATGCAAAAATTGGCGGCCCCAGCATCTCCATGCCGTATTTCGCCATCAACTGCTTCATCGTATCGGGACTCTTCTTGCTCATCGGCACATTCCCAATTTCGTCAAAAAACTTCTCGAACCCGCCGGGCTGACACATCAGGATCAACGTGCCTTCGGTTGTGGCTGTATTTGCCCACACATGCGGGATGCCACGGGGTAACTAGGTACTACCGCCCGTTGAAAGCTTGAATTCTTCGCCGCCTGCCCTAAAGATAAATTCACCATTAAGAACGTAGTACCACTCGTCTTCGCGATGATGAACATGTAGAAATGGGCCTGCGCGGGGCAAAGCCCTAAGCTCCAGCATGCTCCACCAGTATCTTCACTTGATACTTTGCAGGGTGTCGCCTTCGCCTGCGCATCGCTTGTGAATGAGAAGCGGTTCTCGCCAGCCTTGGCAACGACGACCATCCCACTCGCAGTCGCCATCCGCGGGAACATCATAGTCGCCGATCCAATTCCGAACGCGTAGAGCAAGGTTCGACGGTCGATGTGTGTCATGGCGAGAAACTATAAACGCGGCCAGTGGCAGACGCAATTGTGCAAGGTTCTGGGCACAGTTGCTGAAACCAGGCCATAGCACTCACAATCCTGTTTTGCTCACGTAGCCCGTCCGAGCCGTTCACATCTGTTGCCGGACCCAGTAGGCCATTTAGTGAGCAGATTTCGGGGGAGGGCTGTTCACGAACGTCCCACGACTCGGAAAAGTTTGGGGCGTTTTGTTTTACCTCCAAAAAGGATGATCATCTTGCGATGGTCACTGAGAACCGGTCACTGCGATGGCGACTTCTCGCCAACTGCCGTGCCGCAGCGACCTGCAACTCATTTCCGTTCTCGTCGAAGTGTTTCTCGATGGTTGAGATTCTTTGTTTAGAATTGTGTTGCGTTCGCGCATGGTCCTCTGTATAGTCATGCCTTGTACAGAGCCCACCGACGGATCTTCCCCTAGGTCCGGTCACGCAGCCACCCAACCCAATCCTAACCTCACTTTGCCACCGCAGTTGGCATGGTTTTTTGGCAGTGTGAACGTATTCGTCCCTCAGAGTTACCCGATCAAGTTCGCCGCGTCCGCTGGGATGCTTCGTATGCACCCCAATGCACGCTCATGTTTGCAGCAGCGTTTAATTTTCGAGTCAAAAGGAGCCTAATGCGCAACGATTTCCGACCTACCGCTGAAACGCTAGCAAGAGTTCTACGAGTTCTAGCCTGTTCTCTGGTTTTTCTGCTGAGTGCCAGCGGTATCGGATGCAATATCGGAAAAAAGACCACAGTGTTGGCGCTCGAACCCGTCCCCTCGTCGATTCCCGCGGGGACGCAGGTTGTCTTTACCGCGGACATCAGCCATAACAACGGTAACTTCGCGGGCGCGACCTGGGCCCTGACAAGCAGCGGGACCTCCTGCTCGCCTGCGTGCGGAACGCTGAGCAATCCGACAAACAGTGGAAGCGCAGGAAATGGCGACACCGCCACGATTACTTACACTGCGCCGAACACGGCTCCAAATCCCAATTCAATCACGGTCACCGCCACGTCCGTAGAGAATCCAAACTCCTCCGGGGCAGGTACCTTCACCATTGACTGACCCGATGTCTTGGAATGTCGATTCGGGGATACTGCCCTCGGGACCTTTCCTCTCTAGGGCAGTCGTCTTCCCCAGAACCAGGGTCCCGGAACAACTGACGAAACCAGGCGATTTACACTTATTGACCTCGATGCGCGGAAGGAGCGAGCAATGAAAACGCCCAGACTCACAGAGGAGCCTTGGCGTTTCAACCTCTCGACCTGAGCTTCCCGTTCAAGCCGATTTCTTTGCGGCGTTCACCTTCGCCCACCGAGCGCGTTGTGCTGCGGCAATCCTCCTACGGGCGCTGGCAGACATTGTTCGTTTCTTAGGCATTGTGACGACGTTTGCATTTCCGGCCTTTGCCTTCACTTTCGCCCAGCGTGCTCTCTGCGCAGCCGCGATTCTGGCTCTTCCTGCGGCAGACATCCTCCTGCCCCGAGGCGCTGTCCCTCTCCCGTATGCCGCCCCGAAAGCTGACAGCGCTGCACCAATCGCCCTCATTTCCTTGCTCAGCCGATCATGCTCTTTCTTTAACATCTGCACTACACCACCTAGGTTCGTCATTGAATCCCCCCTCGCGGGGGATTGTAGCAGGCGGTTATGCTCGATGAGTGAAATGGCGATGTTTCAACAACAGTCCGGCAAATTCAGGCGGGTAGGGTCATGTCCCTTTGGTCATCTTGATCGGCGCCGGTACGTATATATAGTCATTCTATATATAGGGAGAGTGAGGCCAAATGGCATCGGTCAACGCGCAAATCAAGCGGGGCAGCGCAGAACTCGCCATCCTGACGCTGCTCGCCGAACACCCGTTGCACGGGTACGAAATCGCCAAGCAGATCGAGGCGCAAACGGGAGGCGTGCTTCACTTCGATATGGCTTCTCTTTACCCCATGCTCCACCGATTGGAACGAAAAAACTGCGTGAAGGCCGAATGGCAAACCTTGCCGAATGGCCGCCGCCGCCGGTGCTACCGGCTCACGGCTTCCGGCAGAAAACAGATCGCGCCGCTCCGGGCGCAGTGGCGTGCCTTTTTCCAGGCGCTAGAGAGCGTCACGGGGTTTCAAAATGCCTGATTGGAAGCAGATCGTCCGCAAGAATCTCCGCGTGCTCGGGGTTTGTTTGCCGGAATTTACCGAGGAGCTGGCCACCCATCTCGAAGACAGCTACGAAGCTCTCCTGGGTGAGGGTTTACCGGCGGAGGTGGCCTTTCAACACACGATTGTCCAGATCGAGGGCAGTTGCAGCGTGTGGCTCGTAATTCGGTTTCTACAGGAGGAGCTTATGACTGGTTTCATCCCCAAGGTAGTTCTGCCCGGACTGCTGACGTCCGTGGCAGCCCGTCTTCTCTATTGGGCGCTTGCAATGGATCACATTCGGCCCAAGGTGATCTGGCTAGTCGGCGGCCAATTGCCGCTGTGGTGGTGGTGCCTGCTTCCGGTCTGCGGCGCGCTCGGAGCGCTTCTCTCTCAGCGCAAAGGAGGATCGCTGCTTCACCGCATGGCCGCATCTCAGCTTCCGAGTGCGATCCTGTGCACTTTGGTGCTGCTCCTCTTTGTCAGCGGATTCACGGCCTCGGGGTTAGTGAACCACTACCAGTCGGTCTCTGCCCGTGTGGAATCGCTGGGACTAGTGCCCCCTGGATTCGGGTTAATACCGGCGGCTTTTTCGCTGCTCGGCGCTGGAATCGCCGAGTCCAGCACCAGGAAATTCCGCGGCCTGGCTTGAACCAGTTTCCAGGAGCTAGAGAGCGTCATGGAGTTTCGAAATGCCTGATTGGAAGCAGATCATCCAGACATCCTTCGCATCCTCGCGACAACTGCGGACTGTTGTCGAAATCAGGCCATTTCGCTCATTGACCCGGTTGTGCGTGAAATGGCGGTTGTTTACGTTAACAACAGTGGTTGGCTAGCCGCGCGGAAGTAGTGCAATGAAAAAGCGCTCATGATTTCAGGTGTGTTTTGCGCTTGGCTCTATTGGCGAACATGTACCCGAGGGCAAAACCTAGCAAGGCTCCGAGAAATGCGGCAGTGGGCACGACGCCCGGGGACGAATGACCATTGTCGGGGGCAAAGTGGGCAAAGAGGATAGCGATGTATGCCATCGACCCAGTCCAAAAAGCAAACCGCAGATACATGGTGACCTCGGCGGAAATTCTACCACGCACACAGGCCATTACACTCACGAAGCGGATCGCCAGTGAAATGGAGATACCTGCCAAAAGAATTGCCAACTAATCTAAAATTAGAACATGCGGGCGGTGGCGATAAAAAAGAGTAGCCGCGAGAAAACAATCGGCTTCCAGGAGATGGGAACGCTCAGGTGTGACGGTTGCGGCGAGGAGTTCTTCATCGGTCACAACCCAGAATCGGTAGATAAGTGGGTTGCAGAAAAGCAAGCAAAGTGGCTGGAAAAAGCTTTGGCGGAAGAGCACGAGCGCGATAAGAAGCACTCCGACCGAATCGAACTGCCGGACTAGCTGCCTGAGCCGGAACTGATTGTTGACGAAAATAGGCCATTTCGCTCATTGCGGGGTTTTGAACGTAATTGATTCCATGACAATGTCGGCTCCTACGCCCGAGTAGAGTTGGTGGTTGCTAAAGCCAACCAACAGGCTCGGGAGAAAGGAGCCGAACGATGATCATTATAGGAGTAGATTTCCACCCCGAG
>Ga0210410_10000602_pt1 | contig 38019 bp, 63 predicted proteins | sample IncBWC4MmetaG_FD_161058 | JGI IMG/M metagenome (GOLD analysis project Ga0210410, IMG submission 161058) | Forest soil microbial communities from Barre Woods Harvard Forest LTER site, Petersham, Massachusetts, United States - Inc-BW-C-4-M | ecosystem: Environmental > Terrestrial > Soil >...
CGGCGGAGTCGGCGTGGTCGGCGGCGCGGTCGGCGCGGTCGGCGGCGGATTCGGTGCGGTCGGCGGCGCGGTCGGCGCGGTCGGCGGCGCGGTCGGCGCGGTCGGCGGCGGAGTCGGCGGAGTATAAGAATTACGCTAAAGAATTGCTTCGATTGCTTAAGGGGGCGATATGAACGACAGGGAATACACCGAAGGAGTCCGAAAGTCCATGAGCGAACCTTTTAAACCCCTCAACAGGATCGTTCTGCGGCCCTTCTACACGTCAAAAGCCGATAACCAGCCTAGCCATCGTCCCGGCCGAGATCGCCGCGCTACGGGCATCCTGATGCGTCTGCGGCGATTCTGGTGGCATTGGTCTGAAGATATTGGCATGTTTTTGTGGATGATCGCCATTGTGATGATGGCGGCGGGGACAATCTGGATCTATGGGATCTCCCGATGAACGGCCTGGCTGAAGTATGCGCAACCTGGAATTGGTGGAAGGAATGCATCGTACGGCTAAAGATGTGCCCAACTTCCATGGCTTGTCAGTATATGGCGATGCAAGCCCAAAAGGACTATATCATTCAGCAAGCCTTGTACTGGAACGGAGTGTGGCCATGAGCTGGGAACATCTTTGTGAAGTCTGTGGAAAATCAGTCTTTTTAGGATGGGATGCTAGAGGATGTCAGATTCTTTGTGAAGACTGTGACGAACTCAATAAGGAGGCTGATCGTGTTGCCGAACAAACCGCTCGAAATGCTCATTGACGACGTGATCGAAAACGAGATCAACATGTGGACCGAGCAGAAACAGCGAGACGCCGAGCAGTTGGAATTGATTGAGGAATCCGATGAGATCTAAAACAACTTGGACTGATGAGTATAAGGGTATTTCATTTGAAATCCAAAAGTTTAAATTGGGAGAGAAGGACGCTTGGGCTTTCTATCTCTATATTCCACTGGATGCAGTACCAGAAAATATCCGAGAACGTTTCTGGCTGGCTCCGCAAAAGAACGAGACGAGCAGACGTATCCACTATGACTATATGGCCGAACCGTTAATCAATAACATCGAATGGCACTGCGGATGCACCTACTATGAAAAATACGGGCATGACGGAGAACCACGTTGCGTTAAGATCGGATGCGACTATAGCCATTATTGGGACGAAGGGCATACCTATCAGGTCGATTACTTAGTGTTTGATGCAAAAAAGGCTATCGACTCATTCCTTGAATTAGTTCCAAATATGATGAAGCGTTGCCGATGGAATGGCTCTTGGGTTCCAGAAGATCAAGGCATAACGAATGGAGACTCCTTCTATTCTAAAGAAGGATGGGAGGAATCAGAAAAATGGAAGAAAGAACTGAAAGAGAAACAGGATTCCACGAAGGCGTCAAGTTTGCCTGTGACGTGATAGAAAGAGCCTTGGTTAAAAATAATGATATGCCTATTCTTGCTTTTAAAATAGCGAAAGAAGTGCTTATGAAGAAAGGTTAATTGAAATGATCTCCCCTTTCGCCGGAGAGGATTTGGCCCGTGCGGGGGGTTCGATTCCCCATCACATTCTTTACTGCGTGTGCGTGGTGTTGGCGGTTCCGGTTCGACTCCGGCTCACGGGCCACACGTTATGACGATAGATCTTTGGGAGTAGCATATTGAGAAAATGCGGAGTCCAGCTGGTAATGCCGGGCAAGACTCAGATGAGAGGTTCGATTCCTCTCCTCCCAGACAATTTTTAACCCACGAACCGAAATGTTCGAAAACTAAAAAGGAGATACAAATGATAAACCGAGAAGAAGTAAAAGCTGTATTAGATGTAATGGAAAACTTGACTGACGAAGATGTAACTATCGAAATCTTAGGTACAGGAAAGATCTATATACGCCTGTATCCCAAAAATTGGTGGTCGCACGGATCTGAATGGCCCGAAGAAAAACGTCATAAGATTCTAGCAATGGTAACGCCATTAGTCGGGAAGCTCAATAAAGAAGTGGATGGGACGCATATTGGTTATAAAGGTGAAAAAGGCAATATCGCCATTCGTATGAACTATGTCGATAAATGCAAAGTGCTAGGCTATAAAACTGTAACCAAAACGGTAAAGGAAGAAGTAGAACGAGAACCAGAATACGTCGAAAAGGAAGTCGAAGAACGCATTGCCATTACAGATTGCGATATTCGACAAGGCAAATTCTCCGAAGATGATATTGAGGTAACTGCCTAATGGAAATCAAAGACCTCGGTTTACAATTTCTAGTTTATTTAGGCGATAGCGTTTATGTGGGTTTTGATGGGTATCACATTCAGCTTATAACATGGAATGGATATTCCGATGATCCGCGTAACAAGATTGCATTGGAACCATCCGTTTATGAAGCTTTGCTTCGATGGGTGGAAAACCTCAAAATTTCAACTAAAGGAGAAATCAAATGGCACTAAAAGGTAAGAAACCAGAGTTAGTAAAACCACGCAAGCCACATATTATGATTACAGGAGAAGCAGGAGTAGGAAAATCCACATTTGCCCTGAATTGGCCGAACCCGTATTATTTTGATACAGAATTAGGAATCACACGGGAGCAATACATTAAGAAGTTGCAAGCCTCTGGCGGTGCTTACTTGGGCCTCGACGAAGGAGCCCAGGACTTTGATGATGTCATTGAACAAATCCGAGAATTGGCAACCACGAAGCATCAATACAAGACGGCTATTATTGACAGTTTTTCCAAGCTCTATAACTTGGAAATGCAAGAAGCAGAAGAAGGTGGAGTAAGTTCCGACTTTGGGAAGTCTGCGCGGGAAGCCGATAAGCCTACGAAGAGATTGCTGAGCTGGTTAACACGTCTGGATATGGCGGTTTTATTGATAGCGCACACTAAGGACAAATGGCGGAAAGAGGGTAAGGAATTAGTCTGGATTGGTTCTACTTGGGATGGATTTAAGAAGATGGATTATGAGCTTGACCTTTGGATTGAAGTCTTTCTTAAAGGCAGTAAACGATGGGCACGAGTTCGGAAGACGAGAGTGGAATCATTTGAAATGGGCTATGAGTTTGAGCTGACATACGATAACTTCAAGAAACTTTATGGTGCGTCTGTTATTGACGAACCTCCTGTACCTATCGTCCTTGCTTCTCCTGAGCAAATAGCCGATATTGCAAGGCTCATTGATGTAATGAAGATTCCACCAGAAGCTGTCGCAAAGGCTCTCGCTAAAGCACAAGCTATGGAAATTAAAGACCTGAGTAAGGACAAGGCCGATGAGATCATAAAATCTCTTAACGACAAATTAAAAGGAGTTTCAAAATGAGCCGAGAAATTTTAGATACATCCTCAAGTTATCCAGACAAGGAAATACCTGAAGGGACTTATACGTTTACTGTTCATATTGTCACGAAGAAAGACATCAAAGGAAAATCAGGATACGAATGGGGCCTTGAGTATGACGGCAAGACCGTTCAAGTGCTGATGTGGCCCAACCAAATGGGGCCGTTGTTGCGCGTCCTAGGCGTGAAAGAAGATCCCCCGAACAAGTTCATGCTTGATACGACGGAACTTGAGGGGAAAAAATTCACCGCAACGGCCTATAAAGACAAGAAGGGCTATCAACAACTGAAAGACTACAAAGCGGACGATGATATTCCTTTCTGATGTCTCAGACGTTCAGCTTACAGAAATCTCGTGAAGAACTCAAAAGGCAGGGATATGACACCTGGATCGTCGAGAAGCCGTACAACCCATACACTAAAAGGCGGGAAGACCTTTATAACTGTATTGACCTGGTTGGAATTCGAGACGATCTGCAAGGCGTTGTCGGGATACAGGCAACTGGGGAGGACTGTTCCAGACATATTCGCAAAATTCTCGAAGGCTATGTCGGGTCGAAAGGGGAGACGATTCCTCCCAATCCGCATCTGCATATCTGGATCAGAGCCGGAAACAGATTCTTCATCTGGTCGTGGGTCCTGCGCGGCAAGAAAGGAAAAAGGAAAATGTATCAGCTCCGAGAAATAGAGTTTATTCTACAAGACGGAATTGTCGTTCATCGGGAAACAAATGCACAAGCATGACTGGAAACAGTTCCGACTGGATGCCATAGGCTACTGGGAAAAGCGGAATTGTCCAGGTGATGGCGTTTACTTCAATGGCCACGCCGAATTCTGCGTCACAGAGGGGTGTCCTCTTATGCGATTTGTGTGTGATGATCCGAGGTTTAGGATTGTGGAGGTAGAGAAACCATGAAAAAATTCAAATCCAAAGGTAAAAAAAGAAGGCGTGTATTATTGGGGACTGGGCGATGCAAAATCAGCTTAAATATGGTCCAGATTAAAATGCGAGATGGACGCGAAGTAAGCCCTATTGAAATTGACGGAATTGCCCCGATAGATCGAGATCAGAATTTAGTCTTGGAATGGTGGGAATAGCTATGAAAAAAACAATGATTCTTGTTTTGCTGTTATCCGTTAACATCTTCGCTTGCGACAAAGGCTATATTGATTACGAAGGAACGTGTGCCGCAGACCCTAAGCCTGCCGTCGATGTCGATGCGACGATTCTCCCATCAGATGAGAAGCCACCCCAGAGCGGTAAGCCGTCTTACGAGGCCGAAGGGGTCCATGCGGATATGCCGGGAGTCGCTGTTGAACCTGTGATAACGCCCGCCTCAGACGATCTCGGCAAGACGATTCCGAATGGCGGAGTGCCGCAGAAATGACCTTCACCGGAGGGGAAATGAAGAAGAAAAAAGCAAAACTGAAACGATGTGTGTTTTGTGGCAGCCCGATAGTTAATCCACGAGGATGCGCTTGTGTATGGGATATGCCCTCTCAGACCTGGCGCAAAGCGTGTGGTTTATGAACGAGAAAGTGATTGGTCTAATTGTCGGATTTATTGGGAGTCTTATGATGATGTGGGGGTTTACGCGCTAATGGACAGGCGTCGCTGGACAGATTGTCCAAAGTGCCCAATTCATCACAGAATCGCTGATCCAGGGAATATCTGGAAAATTGGTCCTTGGATGATCCATCGGTGTTTGAAAGGCCATTGGCGAATCATCTGATGATAAAAGAAGCCTTTCTTGTCATAGCACTGGCTTTACCTGTCAATCCAAAAGTAAAAGAACTCAAAGAACTACGGGATTTCATTCAAAAGAACAGCCCTGGCGCACGAGTATGGATCGGACCTCATCCTCAGAACCCCGAAATCGGGTGGGAGAAGTTTCCGTTGATGTGGCGGGATAATCCTATCTGGATTAAACGAAAGCCAGTATCGGACAGAAGGTCTTCGTAATGAACCAAGATCCCGACATGAATATGTCTGTTTCAAAGTCGTTTTACTTTCCAAAGCCTAAGAAGAATGTATTTAAAGCTTGGCATCTGAAACACAGGAGCCATAAACGATGTCCCGTCAATGGCTGTAATTGTCACCGATGCGTCAACACCAGGAAATTACATAAATGAATCCTGACAACCTGGAATCCTTCTGTGCAAAACTGCGACACTTTGTAGATGACCAGATCGAGCGCGTCCGAAAAGAAACTTATAATGCCGCCATAGAAGAAGCGGCCAGTATCGCGGATAAGAATAGTATGCGTCTCGGGATATCCTATCTGGGAGAACAGATCAGAGCGCGAAAGATTAAATAGTTCCCCCCATAGGGGTCATTATGAGGGGAGAAGAGTTAGATCCCTGGTCCGTTGAATACGTTTATCGCGGCCTTAATTCCGAAAGTCCACATATGACGGTTCAGAACATACCCGCCAAAGAGTCCGGGCTGAATGACGTTCAATTGAGCTAAGCTGGGAATAATGTTTGGAAGGATGAGGTCCATCCCTGCAAACCCTGTCCCGATCGCTGTGGAATTGGGGATTATCACGCCGCCGCCCGTAAGGTTCAACTCTACGGGGTTATTCTTGTAACTACCCACTTTCAGTTGTGCAAACACCATCTCGCCGCCTACTTCCGATATGTGCTGAGGTATATCGTAGAGATATACAGCGTTCATCATGTCCCAGGGAACTGGAAGCGATAAAGGACCAATCTGTGCATACATAGTCGTCGTGTTGGCTGTTGCGGCATGGACCGACGTGACATACGACACCAAGAACATCCCGACCACTACGATAATCCACAACGGTAACAATCGAATGTTTTTCATTATATCCTCCTAGTTGACGTGTACGCCGATTCCGTGGCCCCAACCCATATGTCCACCACCAAGAACGCTAAATACAAGATAGATGATAAACAGCGCGGCAATCAGGATGATCCCAACTCTAGCGAATCTGGCGATGGGGTCCGGGGTTCCAAGTGCTCCGATAGCCCAGTAGAAAAGGCCAGCAACAACACAGATGAGCAATATTCCTACGAATGCTTCTATCATTTGAATCCTCCTTAAATACGATGTGCGACGTAGATAATCACAGCCACCGCTCCGATCACCGCCAACACCAAGAACAACAGTCCATCTTCATTTTTGAGGTATTTCATGACATCTCCTTTACGGCTTAGTCGTTGTGGTTGTCACAGTCGCCGGACCTACCACCGTTGTCGCTGTCATAGGCGCTTGTTGTTTAACGAATGTTCTGGCGACCGTGTAGACGGAATTCAGAACTGTCAAAGCTCCCACCACCCATGGCGCATACTGAGGCGGGACGACGCCTTTAATGACTCCGAGAATACCTATCACGTTGGACAAAAGAGTTACCCAAAATTCGGAAGTTTTGAATCCTGCCTTTATTTGTCCCATTTGAATAACGTCCTCCTTTACTTTGAACAGCAGTTTTATCTCGTCAATCAAACCCATAGAATGAGATCAGTTGTCCACATTCCAGAGCAATAGAAAATGAAATCACGCCAGTTGCTTCCTCGCGTAACAGCATCTTCCATATCTTCGTCCCAAACAAACTCTTTTATAGCGGCATAGACATGCCCAATAAAGTTTCCCACCAGTTTCGGATGGCCGTAACAGAAGTTCCATTGGGGATGGATGGCCCACAATGCAACTGGAATAGCAACAAAGATTCCTGCGCCTATGGCGGCATGAGCTGTCTGAGCAACAGAATCAAAAGAAGGATTAAGATTCATAGGGAGGCCCTACTACGAGCGGCACTCCCTTTATGATCCCAACTCAGGCATTCGCCGCTTTGTCAGCGTCAGTCAACTGCTGTGTGCCGGTCACCAAAGAAGCCAGATGCGCTTGAACCGCCGTGATTTGAGTGGTCAAATCCACCGGGGTCGCACCAGCCGCTACGGCTGCTTTGAGCTTTGTAATATCCGCCGCTACCGCTGTGATGGAAGCGAGGATATCCGTGACTTCTACGTCTTCGTTCTTAATGGCAGTATTTAAGTCATCGAGCTGGGACATGATGAGTATCTCCCTTTGTTTTATTTCGAGCAATGTCTGCTCGATTCGTTTGAGTATTTTCTCAAAGTGTAAAAAAAATTCCCATGAATTCATATTAGGGTCCTGTCGGCGGTAAGAATGAGGGAGTTGAGACAGACAATTGATACAGCTGATTGATAATGGTGTTAGACACATCCTCACATGTCGCTTTGTCAAATGTTGACGAACTGGTCTGTGTCAGCATAAAAGATGTCGCTGTTCCGCATAGAGTATCCACAAAGTTAACGCATTTTATCTCATTGTTCTGCTGATAATTCATTCCTCCGGCAAACCCATAAACATAGACTGTTGACCCTAAAGAGAGCGCCTGTTCAAGTGTCGTCGGCGGGGGCGCAGGAGCCTGATAGTTTGGATTAGGACCAAATATTTTAACGGCGTAGGTATTGCTGGCGTCAGGGTTCGGAACGATTTCAGTATCAAACTGAGCGGAAATCGCGTTCAGGAAGTTGAGTTGAGTCCCGGTAGGGGCCGCTGTTGACATTTGCACGACGTTGTAGCCGGAGTCGGACCAGACTGGATGTCCGCACCACAGAATAAACGCACAGATTGCGAACGCGGTCTGCGTCTTCCTGCGACATGACTTAATACTCCACACAGACATCGTGATCCAGCGCATGATCCAAACACCCACAGATGGAAAGGGTGACGACAACTTATAAATGCGACGGCCTGAGTTTTCTGTTGTAATTTTCTCAGCCTTTTTTTGAGATGTCGTAATGTCGGATTGGCGATTCTCATTCACGAGTCTGTTCCAATCCAAGAAGTAGGGGAAGGGTAATCTGGCGGTTCTCCAATGTCAACGTGAATATGGAGTGGGCAATCTTCGATTCGTTTGAATCCTGCCGCATATAACCCTTTCATTATACACCATCTTTGGGTGTCCCGTTCAAAACCTTCAGTGAGATGTCCAAGACCAATATCCACTGCCAAACCTTTATAATGCGCCGAATTTGCACAGTGTGGCCCTCCCGTGGTAGCCGTCAAAATGAATGGTACACCAGCTATTCCTCTGGCTTGATCGAGCATGGCAGGAAGATTATCTTGAAGTCCTGCAACTTCCTCATCGCTAAAAAACTTAAAATTTCCCATTATTTAGTCATCCCTGTTGACGACTCTGTCAGAATATAAAACGCACATCGAGGGCACGTCACTTTATAAAGGCCATCGGCCCATCTCTGGGCATGACACAGTTCATGACGATCGGCATGAATCAGGCATTTTGGGCATAAGAGTTGGCTATGCCACCACTCGCCGTAGGATTGCGTCTTCATGGTTTTCCCGAGATCGATCTTGAAAATAAGCCACCATTTCATTAGCCCCCCGTATTTTCTTTGATGCTGGCCGTATTGCTTTTGATCGCTTTTGTTCCGCGCTTGATTTCTTCTAAGTCACTTTTAATATCCGCAAACTGAGATTGCATGACCGCAATCTGCGTCGTGTGGATATTAATAGCATCCTTAATTTCCGTCAGACCGGAATACTTCCAGAGCGTTCCCAGAAGTCCAAGAATCGTCAAAACAAGGGTAATGTCTTTGATGCGAATAAAATTCTGATCGAGAGATGCTTTCATTTATCCTTTCCAGTAATGCAAGATTAATCCAATGAGTATTTGAAAGGCCAAAAGAGCCCCTGTAATGGACCATTGGAATTTTTGAAGGCCATTAATCTGAAGGTTCATCGTATCTTGTTTAGCATAATATTCTTCTCGCGTAAGATAAATTGATCTTTCCGTATTAATTTGAGCTCTCAATTCATTCATAGTTTCGAGTCGCCGGTCAATATCTCTTCGGGCAATAGTCAAAGCTTCAGAAGATGCTTTGAGTTGTTCTTCCAAACGAATGACGCGTTCTCTAAGTTCTTCTTCGGTCACGGCAATTGGTTTACTTCCTGAATCAACTGGTTCTTCAAGTCAAGATACCGCTGACCGTCCTGAATCGCGGCTTTTGTTGCCGTGTCAATTGGAATCTTGATTGAACTGCCTGGGACCGTATAGACAAAGTTCTTCTGGATAATGTCGGAGGTATGGCCAATATACTGTTCCATCTGGTGACAAGTATCTATGATCTGGCGGACTTGCAGTTGAGTCGAAACCAACGTATCCGAATCAACGGCCACACCAGGTGAAATTGATTTGGGAGCCGCTAAGAGCGGCGAAGTCATTAATAAAAGCAGTAACGTTTTTTTCATAAACCCTCCTAGGGAACTGAGCAGGTACACCCGCCGGCCGCTCCAACAACCGTAGTACAATGCCCAAGTTGCCCATTTAAAAGACATAAAGCAAAAGAATTGGGCGGCGCTCCTGATCCGAAAATTTGAATAGCTGGGCTCACGTTCCCATCAATTTGTAAAGTTCCAGAACTAATATGAAGGCTCGTAGCAGGATGTGCTATTCCAATCCCTACATTGACGGCATCTACACCAGTTCCCCCCAAAGCCATACAATTGGAACATCCCACTTTAGCGTTATATCCTATTGCGGTGATTTTATTTAAGGCTGTTGCTGTTGAAACATCAACGGCACGAGATGCATAAGAACCAATAAAAGTAACGAGAGTATCTTTGGTTGATTGAGTCGTCGAAGAAACAAAGATGGACCCTGTTCCCGTCCCTGAATTATGGCCTATACACGTATTGTCATTTTGACTTGTATTTATAAGAGTACAAGCATTCGTTCCAATTCCTACGTCATTACTTCCATGCTGTTCAGAAGTAAAAGGACCTCCCAAAACAGATCCTATTGAGACGTTTAATTGTCCATCCTGCATAGAATCCAAGCCTCCGCCTACCGCAACGTTTCCACTTCCAGTAGATTCTGCGTTCATTACTTGGGCACCCATTGCAACATTGTAAGAACCTGAAACATTGCTGACTAACGATGAACTTCCCATAGCCAAATTATTGATTCCACTCGAATTCGATTGAAGATCCCCTAAAAAAGCTACATTCCCGGTTCCCGTCGTATTATGCGACAATGCTGCCGATCCAGCGGCAAAATTACCACCCCCTGATGTAGTATTAGCCAAGGCATTGTGACCTAAAGCTACGTTGTCGGAAGCAGATGTTAGCGAAACTAAAGCATTATCTCCGATAGCGACATTGAATGAACCTGTAAGAGTAAGGTTTCCGGATGGAGTGCCGGTCCCTTCTGAAAAGAAATTATCTCCAAAGCTACTGATAAACCGCTGGCCGTTCTGAGTGATCCAGCCACCTGTGGAAGTGGAAACATCCAAATCAAGGGTGCTAACATGAACACCAAACTCGTTTGTCCAGGTAAACGTTCCTGGTGAGACAATGCCGCTACCTCCGCCTCCGCCTCCACTTCCGGAACCCGGATTATAAATTCCCGATGAAAAACAAATAGAAGGGAAAAACAAAAAAATAAAAAAGTTTATTCTTTTCATGTGGTTAAGTGATAGTAAATTTGTCCACTCACCTGAATTCCCGCGCTGGAATTAATAATAAAAGCATTTCCTAGAGTCGTCGTAAACCAGGGTTCACCAGTCGTATCAAATGTAAGACCTCCATTAGCCGCCATCGGAACAGCTCCCGATAATGCTGTAGCCGCTCCGTCTTTAAATGTCAAATTTGTTGCCGCCGCTACAACTAGAAAAATACGATCCACTACGATCCTAGTCGAAGCAACGGCCGCAACAATCGTATTATCTCCGGCCCCTGAAAAAGAAACCGGGGCTGTCAATAAGATCTGCATCCTTGGATAAAGAAATTGTGCGCCCATTATTGCACCGTCGCGTTTCCAGTGATTGTGCAAGATCCATTCAAAGTCCTGGAGGTTGGATTAACAACCGATCCCGATGATATTAAAACGACAGATAAAGATGAAACAGGAGCCCCCTGATCGTTCATCGTCCATACGGCTGTTTGTAGTTGGTTGTTTGTTACAGTCGTATTGGTCGATGTAAACAACTTAAACTGACCACCCGCCGAAGCAGACGGGTCAAGATTCGAAGAGATTTCGCTCGATCCGACCGAGTACTTAATAAATTGAGATCCAATAGCGTTCTGGGTTCCGTAATGGTAAATCACCTGATACGTTCCATTGGGGACCGTAAAGTCTAAATGCGTATCCATCGGAAATGAAGAACTGACTCCCACCACGCAATTCCAAAGAGCAACATCCCCACCCGAAAAGCTTCCTGAATTGTCGCATGCACAACATCCTTGATTGTCTGGCGTGTAAGTCAATCCCGCCCGTGACGACCACGTATTGCCTTTGGTGTCCACATAATCCGCTGTCTTAGAAGGAATCACATAGATCCCTGTCGAAGGAAATACCGTTAACGTCATCTGAGCCGCCGCTGAAGAATTGACGATGCTGGTGGCCGTGATGATCGTAGTAGTTGCCACAAAAAGATTGGCCGGAGGTGTGTAGAGGCATCCGCTTGTCAGCGTCCCTGTCGAAGGATTCATCGTACAAGTAAACCCGCCGTAGTTATTAAGAACGGTTAACTGTTGCGCCGGAGTCCCCGCCATGATATTCATCTGATCTTTAGCGAAATTGACCGCCGGACCCATCAACGCGATATCGACAGAGGCTTGAGCGCTGTCAGACGTGCGCGTAAAGGTGATCTGTTCGCGGTTGTACTTCGTAAGGCTAGAAAAGGTCGAAACCATCATGCCAGACGAATCCACAAACTGCATCCGGGGACCCAGATTGGCATTAGAAATCTCCGAAAGAGCATCATAATATGCCTTCGGCCACCTCGTAAATTCTCCGTTCATCGTCCAATTGATTCCGCCATCGGAATTGATCGTCCCGTAATGCTTTAACTGCTTGATGAGAACCTTCCCAATCGCCGTATACGTGGACTCATCAACCGTCGCGTCCAATCGCATCCTGGCCCCAAACGGAATTGTTCCAGGATCAACGGCAAACGTTGTGGCGGGCCATGTGCTGGAACTGGCCTCGATTCCTAGAGCAAAGGTGTTTCGCATGGCGTGTTTAATCTCACCGCCCGAAGCAACCGCCTGCTCTAGTTCCTGAAGGCCAAGGATCATCGGTTGCAATTCCATCCCTGCCGCATCGGTCGTGTTGTTGGTTGGAAGAACGTAAGTCATACTCCCATAAACAATTCCGCTGGCCGAGTTAAATAGACCTGTTGCATCGCTTGTATTCTTGCTTGCGCTTCCGTTCGTTGAGGCTGAAGCGTTGGCATGGGACAACGCAAAGCTGATCGACGTGGATGTCACCGCCGTAACGCTCGTGTTGGTCACATTAAAATAGGTGTCTGCTCCTGTAAACCCGCCGACGGTCACACTACTGCCAACAAGGAATTCGTTAGTGGTGGGATTCTCCGTACAGGTGAGACTCGCTATATTCCCTGTAACAGAAGCCGCTGTCGTCACGCAGTTCGGATAGAACTGATAAAACTCCGAGAAGTTTCCCGTTACGGTATCCACCATAATCACGTGATGGTCCTGAGAGGTATTCTGCAACGCGCTAAACCAGCCATGTTCTGCCCTAGCATTCGGGAATGCCGGGACTTCGAAAGCTCCGTTGTTCAACGGCGTGTAATGAAAATGCAACGAAGAAGTAGACCCGGTCGGTAGAACGAAATTCATCGGGAAGTCGGTCGCGTAACTAGGGCCTGTTCCAAACAGATTGGCGGTGTTTAAATAAAGCGTGTTATTGGCATTGATCGGGAGGGTATCGATGCGCGTGTTAAATACGTCATTGTTGGGGCCGATTTGAACCCCGCCGTAGACATGCTGAGCGGTCACGGAAGAAGGAGCGGTATAAAGCCCGGTGCCTGAATTGATGCTCCCGGAACAAGCCGTTACGCCGCCTGTTGAATTAGTGGCAGAACAGGCCCATGTCCCGGCTTCGCTTTGCGTTTCAGAGAATTGGAGGGTTGCGCCTTGGTTAACAACAGGAGTGGCGGGCGTGACAACAGGGGCAACGGCCCATCCTGACGCCGAAACGAATATGAGACTGAGAGATAGCCACCTCACTTTAGTCGCTTCCGATACAGATTAAGAAAATCTTACCGCTGTTTAAGGCCGCACTGAATGCCATCGTCACTGTCGCATTCGACACGCTCGTAATCTGGACAACGGCGGTATCGATAGTATCGGAAGCCACGCACGTCGGCGCGTTCCCGTATGGTTTAGCAAACGTGTAATTGCAGGTCGTCGGAGATCCGCTTCCTGTCGTAATGGTGGCCGCAATATCCGACCCCACAAAACTAGGGGCGGTCCCGCAGGCCGTGACGGTCGCTCCTACGACAGCCTGAGAATTCAAGTGCCCCGTTGTTGAGATGTCTAAAGAAAATAGTCCGCTTACTCCGTTTGTCCCAACGGCAACCACGTATTTCCCGTTAGAATTAGTAACGGCCATGCTGGATTTAACGACCATAGAATTTGATGAAATATGAACCGTTTCAACGGTTTGAGGAAGGAAAACAATATCTCTAGTGGCAAGAGCTCCTGTCTGCAATGACATTTCCCCCGTAACGCCTTGCCCATCATAGATATCAAGGAAATTATTAGAAGATTGATTCGTCCCTACGGTGTACGGAGTCGAGGCATTTCCTAGAATTAAACCCCCAGGATCAACACCGTAATTGAAGATAGAATCTTGTCCTTGAATGAATTGGACCTGATCCACAAGCCCGGAACTGCCTAGTGTAAACAGTCGCGTTCCTACTGGTACAGCCGTCGGAGAACTATCGAAAATATCAAAGAATCCTGGGAATGTATTTGTATTAGGACTCGTAGTAGGAAGATTTCTGAAAGTGACGGAAGATCCAAAAAACGTGACGCTGGAAGCTGTTACAAACGAATTCAGCCCACCGAAAACACCACCATTATTATATTGAATCTGACCTGAAGATCCCCCCGGAGTTCCACCCCCTCCTGCCGCACCGCCATCCACAATCGTCATGCTCGATCCCCAGGCCGCCAAATGGCCAACCGTCACGCCCGTTCCGGCCGTGGAAAGCACCACTTGCCCCGTCAGACCGTTTTCGGTGACGGAGAGGTTGCCGACGCCTGTAGCCGTAAGACTGCCAACGGCAAGACCGTATGTAAACGTCGAAGGTTGTGGACTTGTCCAAGCCCATTGATTACTAATAGTCGCCTTATCTACAAAAGTGGAAGTACCTCCAGACGAAGTAATACAGGTCCCGCCGTAAGTCAGACCATTGCCACAACCCCCAACACTTGTATGTCCTTTAAGAGAAAGAGATTGGCTAGCACTCCCCGCAAAAGGATAAGGGCCAGACGAAATAATGATGTCCAACTCAGGCAAAACAGTTCCTGTTAAAGCATCGAAATTGATAACTCCATTATTGTTGCTATTGTTCGGTGAAGTCATTGTTATGGTAGTCGTGCTAGGGAAAGATCCTCCCGCTGGATTCGGAGAAGAAACGATAAATGTTCCATTGACAGTCCCGCTCGATACGTAGAACGTCGCGCCAGATTGGAGGGAAGAAGTATTTTGAATACAAGTTCCAGCTCCGCATCCTCCTCCGCTAACTGTCGTACTAATAAATACCCCGTTGGCATCTGTCGCTAAGATCGTGTTAGATAAACTTGGAAGCTTAATCTTTGCATTAGATCCATCCAGAAGAAGTGTTGTAGAAGCAATCTCGACATTGGTAGATCCTGTTAAATAAAGTGTATTTCCAACGCCATCAGAATTATTTATATAAGTTGTCTGATTTGATCCGAAATATTCTTTGTAAGACCCCGCCTGAAAAATATCACCATTAGAAAAAATAAAAGAAGATCCTGCTCCGCTCCCAAAAAAATCAAGAGAAGAAATTCCTCCTGATCCGCTATTTGCTAAATCGGTAGAAATAGTTCCATCTGCCGTAAAGAGACGCAAATGGCTTCCATTGTTAACCTGTAAATAATTTGTAAAAGTGCCGGAAGAAGCACTAAAAACTCCAAATTGATTGTTTCCAGTCCAAAAATTATTGGAACTCAAAAGTGTGCTAGCTCCCCCAGGTGATACAAATGATAGGTTTCCAGCTCCATCCGTTTGCAAAACACTTCCAGACGAACTATCTATGGATGGCCACACAAAATTTGTCGTAGTTACAGTATTGGAAGCTCGAAACCCTATATAATGCGTGGACTGATCGTAAAATTGAAGTTGTTGAGAATTTCCAATCAAAACAGGTTGATTAAAGGTATTAACCGCTGTAAATGTGTTGGCCCCTCCTTGAACACACATTGAAGCGTCAATAATATCGAAATCAGTATTCAGTGTAGTTCCCCAATTGAGATCATTAATTGCAGGTTTGAGAATGCCAGCGCGAGTTGTCGGAGTGTTTCCGGCATGACAAACACTCGCTAGAAGGCCAAGGAACAGGCCAAAAATGGCCTTTTTAAGCATAAATCCCTACTTTGGGCCATTTGGACCATTGACGGAATGAACTAGAAGCGGTAGGCTTAAGTATGCGAATCACATATTGGATTATTGACCTATTCTTTTGGTTCTGTTTAGGCGCATTTTGTAAATTCATTTTTCTTTAAAAAGCATCCAGTCCAAGTTTTACTGCCGCCGCCCTTACAAACCACGGACCATATTTTTGTAATCCAGCCTGAACTGCATCAGGAAGAAATTGAGATGGATTTCTAAGTTTAGTTGAAAGAGCATAGACTTTATTAAGTTCAGCTAATCCTTCCACCCGATTATTAAGCAAATCAGATGCTTGTCCTCTTAATTGAGATGCCATAGCTAACGGTTTCCCTGCTCCTACCTTTCCTGTGTCAATCATTTGACCTATAAGAGTTTTGTAATCGTTTAACTCTTGTGGAGAAAGCCTATCTCCAAGTCCTTCCATTCTTGCTCTAGCAATATTCAATAGTGTATTTGGATCTTTGGCATAAGTAAGAGGAGCTATCGCAGGAGCAAAAGTAGGAGGAGTAGAAGTAGGTTGTCCAGCTAAATTAGGAAATCTTAAAGAAGTACCCCTTTGAACAGGCAAATCCTTTGAAATTCCAGCCGCCTCATGCAAAGCATCATATTGAGGCGATAAAGCCTTGGGAGAATTTAAAATAGCTTGTCCTAAAGTGGAATCTGCCGCTTTGACAACTCCTGTTGCCGCTAATGATCCCAATCCATAACCGCCCGCAACACGTCCAAAATTCTCTAGAATTTTTTGGCCTGTAGGATCGGTTTCCCCATATATTCCAGGTTCAATTCGTTCAGCATTGTTTGTAGCAGGAACTTCTAAATCAGAAATATCAATTCCTTTTGATATAGATTGTTGTGCTATAGGAACTTCAAGATCTGAAATATCAATAGCCATTACATTACTTGAGCCCTAGGATCGCGTTGTTTGACACGTCCTACATTCGCCGCAGGAACTTTATGCACAACACCATCAGAAGTGCGAACATTTACAATTTGCCCAGGAGGAATTGTGCTATTTGAAGGAGCTTGAATAGGAGCAGATCCGCCTGAACTAGGAAGACCAGGATTGACCGGTTGTCCAGCGATAGCACTCGCCACCATCTTCAAAGCATTAATATCGCCACCCTGCATGACAGCCGTCAAACGTTGCAAATTCCCTATTTTCTGTTTAGCATTTTGTTCGTCATCAGAAGCATTTGGAACTACTTGCTGTTGAAGCATCGCCGCTTCACCGCTATTGAAACGCTTATTCAATAAGTAATTGACCTTTGCAGATAAAGCAGGAACAATTTGTTGGATCTGCTTTCCAGCCTGCATTGTCGGAGTACCAAACGTAGAACTGCCTGATTTAGCAGTTATATTCGCTAATGCTGTTCCTGCGAAAGGAACTGGTGCATAGCCTTTATAAAGCGGTAGAAGAGCATTGATATCATCCTGAATCGTTCCAGCTTCCGTTAAACTTGGCGCAATTTTTGCTGTTTCTCCAGCCATCGTCCGATTCTTTTCATTCTGTTGCGCTTCCTGAAAATTACGCTCTTGCTGTTCCCTGGAAAGTCTAGCCCGTTCATTTTCGTTAGTTTGCCCCTGCTGGAATTGCCGACCTTGACGGATATCATTTAAGAAAGGACCATACCTCTGCAAATCCATATATGACATGCCTTTAAAAGTAGGCCCAGGCGGAACTGTAGGAGATGTTCCTGGCGGAAGATTCGCACTTGCACCGCCACCAGCCCCTTGAATAGCAGAAAGGTTAGTCGATCCTGGCGGTGGTGCTGGATTCTCAGCCCCAGGAATAGGAGCCATCGAAGTAGAAGCTATAGTAGGGGCCGGAGCAGAAGGCGACGGTGGTGTAGGTTGTGATGGTGGTGACGAAGGAACCGAAGCGATTTGCCCTTGTTGATTCCCTGCCAATTCATTGCCAATCTGATCCGCTACAGGACTACGAGTATAAGGCAAAATATCAACTAATTGCTTTAAATCAGCAACAGAGTGATCTGGGCTAAGGCCACCAGGAATTTGACCAGGAGGAAAGACATCGCCAAGCTTAGTATTCATCATCCGATATTGATCTCGTTTCTGCTGGAATTCCTTCTGATTTAAATATCCTGATTCATAACTGGCAGGAATAGAAAGTCCGGCCTGGGCGGCCCGATAAGCATGAGAAGGCTGGCTCAAAGCCTGAGCAAGAGCCTGGAATAACGCATCACTAGCTGGCATATTGTCTCCTAGTTACCATAAAGATTTAAACCGCTACCGCCAGAATTGTAATACCCATAATTCGGATCAGAAGTCGGCTGATAATAAGTCCCCTGCGATTTAGGTTTTCTCATAGCAGATACCATTCCTCCAACTTGAGCCCCCCCGCTCAAGCCACCTAATGCCTGTTCCAAAAGACTGGGTTTATTAAGTGCCCCTGTATATTTAGCCAAAGCCATATTCTGATTGAAATCACGCTGGTTTTTCCAGCTTTGATACCCTTCATTCCCCAGAACACCGCCTAGCCCTGCTTTCAAATTCTGATTGGCCAGATTCTGGCCTGTCGTAAATCTTTGGTCCGCATAACTTCCAGGGGCAATTCCTGCGGGAGTTGCACCATTTCCTTTGGCCTGAGTCCTTAGATTATTGTAAGTAGATCCAATATTGCCCTGTTGCGTACTTCCTATACCACCCAAAACATCTGTTAAAGTCGGATTCAACCCCACGCCAGACGCTTGAGTCGCAGGACCCGTCGAATAAGGAATCTGGATATTATTCTTTTGCCAGCCGAAAATATTCAGAGGATCAGCAATTTTATTACCAAGATTCTGATTTCCGCCAGACAATGCCGTAGGAAGATAAGTTAATGCTGTCTGATTCGCACTTCCGACACTCATAAAGTCTCCTTCCGGCTCAAGCCAAGCTTAATCAATGCCCTGATCTGATCGTCGGTAATTCCATTGACATCAAATCCCGCCATCGGTCCTCTTAATCCGAGTTTCTCAATATCCTCTTTAGTAAGGCCAAGAGTATCAAGGCGAATAATAAGCTCAGGACCACGTTCTGCCATAATGCCACGTTCTCCTGTCTTTTTATCAAAGACTTCACATTCATTTTCAACATAGCCGCCACAGAAAATATGAGTAGCCGTGCCAAAAGCACCCAAAGCTTCCTGTAACGAACTTGGTTTATTCAGATTGCCAATCAATTGAGCTAATTGGAGATTCTGATTGTATTGCTCTTGGTTTAAAGTATCTTCAGCAGGAATCCCAGCCAAAGCATTTCCAAGTCCAGAATAAATATTAGATTCGTTATTGGCTTCTCCGGTAGCCAAGTCCGTTTGGGCATAATTCTTTGTGCCCCCCATCAACTGACCACCCGCCGCCTGATCGGCAATTAATCTTTTACGATTCTGTGTATAAGCATCCTGAGACTGTGCAATTTGGTTTTGAGCTTGACCACTTAACGATTGTTCAAGAGTCGTCGGTGCGCCCGTTGCGAATAATCCACCCGCCATAATATCTCCTAACTAAGTTAAACTCCAATAACGAAGCGTTTTATCAACCACTATGTAAATTCGTAATGTAGTCTTGTCCAGAATAATTTGTCCTTCTTTGATGTCTTTATTCAAAATAGGAGGGCTATTATTGGATACTTTTATGGACAGAGGCTGATAAAATCTCTGCAAATCCGAGAAACTGGTAGCAATCGACGGATCATCTGGATATGTACTGGATTTCGGAGCCGCCGGTTGAGGAAGTGGACTTGTCACATGTAATCTCCACGAATAGAGCCACGCGCTCCCGATAATTGATAAAACGCAATGAATCGATGCACTTCAAAAGGTGTATCCACACCAGCAGTACTAAATTTGAACCGAATTCGAGTTGTTGTATAATTGATATGAATACGCTTGATATATTCAGAATCAAATGTAGAAGGCGTTAAATCCACCGTATATGTATCAAACGTATTGCCACCATCAATAGAAACTCCAACATTCAACTTCCAAGGCCCAGACCGCTGAGACTCGACAAGAACTTCAACAAAATTAGCCGTAAACCCGCCAAACGTAAAATCATGCGTCTCAAAATGGGAATCCATCGCCACACCATTTTCAGAGTACCCCGTATCCAATTGATAAATCGATCCATCCACACTAGAGCCGCCATAAAGAGAATCAAAATAGCGCGTAAACGATAAGATTTTCCAATCTTTAAGCATCCAAGGACTGTTAAACGTTTTTTTGCCGCGAATCAAAATCAAATTATTCGCCGTCGCACTAGGTCCCGCCGCCGAAAGCCAATAACGATTCCGCCAATAGGTAGAAGCCACATTTTGAAGCGTTTGGGGTTGGCCAGCACTCCCTGTTATCCAATTGATCGTAACGCTTGTTATACTAGGGAGATTCGATACGCTTCCTCCTGAAATTTCAATTTTGAACTGGATATATTGAAGAGTTGTTGAGACATTGATAACACCACCGGGGACAATCAAATTCCAAGATGCCGCACTCACTCCCCCTGATGTTATAGCCGCCCGATAGTAATAATTTATTGTTTGAGCCGCTAAAAAATTGACCGCTTCAAGAGGTCCCCACGCGAAAATTCCACCGCCTGTATTATGAATCGCCGAAACGTAAACAGCCGGAAGATAAGCCGCACTAATAACAGGCGTATTTAATCCGTCCGAAGTCATAATAACTTTCCATCGTAAATACCGTCTTGGAACTGACCCTATCGCGCCCCCATTCGTACAAGATACTGCCGCATCCCATGTCATGCCATCAGGTGATGATTGCGTAGAATAAGCTGTTGTTTCACCGTTTAATGTTTCCGTAGCGTTAAAAGTGCCTAAAGAAGCAGGTGTAATGCCAAGATCAAGCGTTCTAGAAATAAAAGTTCCTGAAGATGAATAAAGAGCCTGAAATACTTGAATTTCAGTCAAAGTGAAGGTACCAGGAACCGCTTGAGGATAAAAATAAATATCTAAAGAAGTAGCTAAAACATCTGGGGTGAAAAAAGTAACATCTGTTGCACTTTGACTGCCAATAATCCATTTACTCCCAAGTAAAAAACCAGTGCTTCCAGAATTAGGAATTAGTTGAGTATTAAAATTATAAAAAAACTTGAGCGCCACTCCATTGTTTTCTTGCAACCCTTTTAAAACAATTTTTGAAATATTCTGAGCAACAGGAAAAGTAATCCGAACTATTAGAAGACCATTGGCATCATTAATGGTCGCACCATAAACCGTAACCAAATCGCCATCCGTCAAAGAATTAACGTTTCCAACCTGACTAAGATCAGTTGCCGTAATAACAGCCACAGTTTGATTCAAAGCCACATTCGGATTAGAAGCTGAATTAGGTGAAAAAGTTGTTGTTAATAAAATATTTCCTGGACTATATGTTGTATCGATATTTGTTAATGTGTTTCCTGCCTGAAAATCAGCCTGAGAATCATCCGCCGCCTGAAGTGTAATCGCATCATCAACAACCAAATCTCTCGGAATGGTTCCAGTATTCCAATCTGCCGTAGCCGTTACTTCCCAAAATTGATTATTCTGATTAGGTTGTTGGAGTTGATTAAATCCAAATGCCGTCTGAGAAGCCGTAGCCGGATCAATAATGTCGGAAATGCGTACCGATTCTTCGCCATCGAATACATAAATGCCATCAACACCGATTAAATGAACAAGAGAATCTAGAATCTGTATCGATTCATTAAATCGAGTTCCCGTACTGGCACGAGTTTTGACACGACTATACGTGTATTCATCATATCCCACTAGCCGCCAAATGCTGTACTGCTTAAAGAAATGCAGATATCCACGATACAGAATCATTCCTGTCCCAAAATCAGCATCTCCTTCCGATATCTGTAAAAAATTATCTACCGTATCCCAAGCCACAATATCATCAGGATTAATTTCATTACCAGCGGAATCCGATAAGGAAGAAAAGTAGACAGCAGAACGAGCACTCGAAATGTGATACAGCCAAACTCGTTCGTCATGATAGGCAATATATCGACCTCTGGGAGCATTAGGAGAACCACCCACAAAAGGACCAATCGTATTAGGAGCTATTTGGACTGTTGCCCCTTGACCACCTAAAGTTTGGACTGTAATAAGTGCAACAGCGGCAGGAGTATTATCAATAGCCGTTACAATATTATTGGCTGTAGATACTCCCGACTGAATTTTTATAGTGATCGTTCCACCCACAACCGTAACAGTCTCTGCCCCGGCAGTTCCACCACCGACAAAAACAACCGTTGTAAAAGCGGGAGATACAGTAGATACTTGTCCAGCAGAAGATTGCCAGTTATAAATATTACCTTCAAAAACAATTCCAGTTGGCAATTCAGGACTATCTAAAACAGAAACGGTTGTCCCATTAAAAACACGTACTGCATCAGATCCATTTGTTAACCATAGTTTGTCACGAATAATAGCCCCACGAAGCTGAAAAGAAGAAGAAAGACCCGTAATGATTGAGGTAAACGTCTGAAAATCAACGGTCGTCCAAACCGTTGCATTATCAGATACCACAAACGTTTGTGTTCCTGCTGACGTTCTAAAAAAATTGATGCAAAAAGTAACTGGATTTCCAGACGGAATCTGACCTACTTTTTTGAACCCAGGAGCCGTAATAATAGACCCTGGTTTTTCATCCGTCCAGACATTCTGCATATCGGGCGTCTGACCCTGTTTAAGCTTGGTAGGAGCAGGAGCCGTGGCCAGAGTCAACCATTCCTCTAAATCAATCGACTTAATATCTTCTAAAGACGATGTCATCGACTTGACCCCGTCGCCCAATTCGGTGTTGCCGCCGCTTGAATAATCGTCTGAGCAGGCGTATCGTATCCCCCTGCTCCATATCCTCCCTGTCCATATCCAACCTCAGGAACAATGACAATACCTGTCACAACAACAGGCGTGAAATTACCAGCAGGAATCGTTCCAATAGACCAAGTCGGACGGCCCACAGAAGAAGCCGATGAAAAAGGACTGCTCACGTATTCCTCTCAGGGTATGCCCATCCCCACCGAAACCGTAGAAGATCATCGGAATATTTCTGAACTTTCGACATCACCACTTTACGATGGCGTTCAAAATTAGAAAGATCTGCTTCCGCTTTTTTGTCGTTGCCAAGCTTCGATTCACATAAAAAAGCCGCATAAAACGGCAATGCCATCTGAAAGGCCGTATGAAGATTCGGAACATCCGTTGTCAATACAAGCGAAGCCGGAAGGTAGATGTAATCAATCTGGATCGTGTAATCGGTCTGGTTAGCATCAGGAACAGGATAAAGCCCTATTGTATTCCTGTTATATCGATATGCAATACGAGGAGTACTAGCAGGGTCCGTTTGCCACGCCGGACTAATCTGTCCCAAATCCGCCCGTTCCAAAATAGCCAAATGAACTGGATTTAGAGCATTAAAATAGACATCTACCAATTCAATAAAATCCGCTGGGAGCTGATATAAAGCCTGATTCGGAACGGCTGTTGCCGTATCAATCTGTTCCGGCCATTCCATCTGCGTCCCAAGAAACGTCACGGCCTGATTCAAATAATCCGTGATCTCTGAATCCGTAAAATGGCTATTAGTCGCATCCGTTTCATTGACTAGCCGCCGCGTCGAAAGAATCAGATTCGATAACGCCAAAACCGCCATTTAAATACCCAGAAGGCCAGAAGCCCGACGAACCGCCAAAATGAAATCCTGGACATTCTTCGTCGAAGCTTCATGCTTCAATTTCTGAATTTCAAACTGTTGTTTATCACTATTTAACGAATCTCTTTCCGTTTTGTGCTGTTTTAGAATAGCCTGGAATTCTTCTTTATCTTTGGCTAGCTTTTCACGTTCAGCATTCAATTCCGTCCGCTGAGCTTTCGCCTCCGAATCACGCTGGGCCATATAAATAGCGAAATCAGACGTTTTCTGCTGTATTTCAGCCTGCAACGCATCTCGCGCCTGTAAAAGGCGGTCATGTTCCGCTCGAACCACTTCAGCCCGATTTTCCCATTGCGTGATTTCTGTACCAATCGTTTTCAGATTCTTTACAGCCGTTGCCACCTCTGTACTCATAAATTCCTCCTATTTATTTCGGGAAAAAATAAGTTTTCCCAAGTTCTTTCGAATAATAGAACAATCTTTTTTCTTGTGGGTGATACCGCCTGTCTTTGATATCTCTGACATGCGCCGTACTGCCTTCTGGATCTTGGGGATTTTCATGGCCATACTCAAATAAACGACACGCCGTTAAGTCGCCCACTTGCCGACAGTGACGGCAGACCCAATCGCCTCTTTCGTAATGAAGCGTAGGCGCATACTTTTTACATCGTTTGCACTTTTCCATAAAGAAAACAATTCCCCGCTTCAGGGCGGAGTAGTTCACCCTGAAGCAAGGGAAATTGAATTTATTGTCCTGATATGCCGCGTCCTAACTCATACGTAATAGACGCTTGCCCTGTGACAGCCGAATCAAAGATACAGAGTCCTTGATCAAACCGGATCGGAGGATCAAACGTGAATGTCGTATTGGCGGATGTCGAACTATAGAAGATCCTTGGTCCCAGATTTTGATATGTCTGAGCCGGAAGATTTCCTATCGCTGACGTTGCCGTAAGACCCGTACAATTCGTCGTGTCATACATCACGAGATACTCGCTGGAAGCCCCTGAACTTAACTGAACCTGGTAAATAGCACCAGGCATATAAGCTCCATTAGGTATCACGTTCGTACTGACAAGCGGAGTCACTAAAACAGCCCCTGTCGTATAAGACGAGACAAAGACTTCTTTGGGAGCCCCTTTGTACCACGCCGCATGTGCCGGATGACTGGTCAACAAAAGACCTAACGCCATCAGGGTTAAACTAAGTAATTTTTTCATTAGTTATCTCCTTAATTAAGCGCTAGTCTGCACGACGACAGCATGATCGGCGCGAAGTTGAGCCACACCATACAGAGCACTTCCTGCATAGGGCTGGCTGAATCGTACACGAGCAAACTTTTCCATCGTGAAGTTCTTCTGCATAACCGTTCCAAGAGCTTCTTTATGTCCCAGAATGTTATAACGAATATTCGCCGTATTGTTTACAAGAGGCGTTACCGTCACATCTGTTCCATAAAGACCCGTGATCCGGCCTCCTTCTATCTGAATACCCTTCGAGAACCCTGTAGTATTAGCCAAGGTAAACTTGTCCAATGCCAAAACATCAGATTCCGCTGAAGGAGCAATCACCCAATGCCGATCTTCCTTCGGGATTTTCGTGTCGTCAAGAATACGTTGCGATTGAAGAATCAAAGCATCCGACAACGCCACGCTTCCACCGACCGAATTCGTCCAAGTGGCAGACTGCACAAGATTCAATAAATCAACGTCCTGCTGTTGAGAAATAGCTTTGCCAAACGCATCAGCAAATTCCGCTTCCCAATCCAAGACCGATTGAATCCCTGCGATGTCTACCAAATCCGCCGGAACAGCTTTCCACAAGTTAATCACAATCGTTTTGTCTGTCGGCAAAACTTGATCATTTGTGAACGTGCCGTCCGTCGTCGAAATGTTCTGAACCGTCAGAACAGGAAAGATTTGGAAGTGGACCGTGTCGCCCATCTTCGTAATCGCTCCTTTGACATTAGGGTCACCCTCAACCCCATTAACAAACAACTTCCAAGCTTTTGATTCTGCGTAACGGGCCTTTAACGCTTTGACGCGCCATAGCTTGGGAACTGAACCCGCTACGTTTGATAGTCCTGTTTCATTAGCCATTGGCTAATTCCTTTTTTATTTTAAATTACCTCACTCGTCCTTCTTTGTGAGCCGCCATCAGTTCATTAAATAACTCGTTCATCTTCGGATCGTTGGGAGTCTGACGCAATTTCTGGTCAACCATATCAACCGCCTGGTCAAATTCCGTCTTGTTCCATGTCTTGCGCCCAAAACCCACTCCGGGTGGTTGTCCCTGCACAGAAGCCGCTTGGCGTTTGGCGAGACTTCTATCGCCAATCCCCCGCGACTGCTGAAGCAAAGACCATGCAATATTAGCGGCCTTGGTAGGCCCTAAATTCGCAAGTCCATTATCGTTTATGATCTCGATTAAGTCTTCGTCATCTTCTGAGTGATAGCCTGGCTGAGAACGAATGAATTCAGCGGCAGACGCCGTTTCTTGCTGTAAGGCCTGTTTGGCATATTCTTGTTCCCTCGTCGTGTCGAATCGCTCAAACATCGCATTCTGCATCCGTTCGAGCTTTTCTTCTAACTTAGCATCAAGAGTGCCTTCCGGGTCTTGCCAGAAGTTCGCGGGCGTTTTGGCAGGAGGAGGCTGATTCCGGCGATTCAGTTCTTCACGCAAATTCGCTAACTGGTCTGGCAAATCCCGCAGACTCGCTAACTGTTCACGTAATTCCCTGCGCTGAGCTCTCAGTTCTTTGACTTCGTCCTGAATACTCCAGCGTTTGCGCCCTTGACCCGTCTGTTCCTGGCCACTTTCGGTCGAAGGTTGCCCCTGACCGTCCTCAGACTGTTTTTGTTCAGGGACTGCATCCCCTGTACCAGTTGTCTGTTCTGGTGGTTCAGTCACGGCAGTTCCGGAATCAGAACCAATCGTGGTTCCTCCTCCGACGCTTAATACTGTGTCGTCCATTTGACTAGTGGACCTCCTAGAATTCGATGAGTAGTCTCGCCCATCGTCGAGCTAATAGCACTGGTACAAAATCGTCACATTCGCCGTTGCTGAATTCGTATATGTCAAACCACTCGAAATACTCACATCATAAAGTGAACAGGGTTGAGCCGTTCCCGTATTAATCGCCGCAATAGGACTTGTCGCCGTCGCACTCGAATTGTAAATAGTCAATGTCCCTGCAACCCCTGTATTAATACAAGCTCCATGAAAAATACCGTGATTATTAGAAAAGAATCCCGACGCATTACTAAGACCTTTACAGAGATTCTGCGTCGTATCTGCCGTCGCCGTATTAGATGACAACCATACAGGCTGAGCCGCTTGAGCTAACCCACCTGTTAATAAAAGAATAGCTAAAATCTTTTTCATTTCTTCTCTCCTCTGACTTCGTTCAGTAATTCCTCAATGCTGTCCGTTCCAGGATTATTGGTTTCGCCCTCTTTTTCCATCTGCAATAACGCCCGTTCTAACTGCCCCGTAATCAAATCAGCCCCTTTTAATTGCCCCGCATAATACCGCCACGCCGATTCCTGGCCTTTGGCCGCCGCTTTCTGAAGGCCCATCATTAAGGCCGCATATTCATGCGCCCATAAAGCCAAAAGCTTCTGATAACCCGCACTGTTTTTAAGTTGCGTCAAATCAAAATAATCGCTATTGCTCATGGTTGCGCTCCCGCCATACTCACTTGTGATTGCCCTTTCGCCGCCGCACCCAATTCTCCAGCATTCCCACGCATCGATTCTGCCGCCTGTAAAGCACTCCCCACTTGATTCATTGCACCCCCTGGAGCCTGTTGCGGACCACCCTGCCCAGGCACACCCCCAGGATTTAAAGGCATCGGAGGAGGCGGAGCCAAAAAGACTGTTTTAGGATCAATTCCGATACTCCGCGCAAATTCGCCTATAAAGGGCAGCAGGTTGACTTGGCCTAATTGTGGGTTGGCAGTTCGGATGGAAGTCACGGTTTGCAGGAATTGGAGGAGGTCTTTATTGCGCTGAGGCCGGAAATCTTTGTCTGTAACGATTTTAATGATGACTTGAGCATCTTGGGCGATATCGCTAGGAAAAACGCGTTGTGGGGCCGAATCCGGGCCTGTCGAGGCAATCCAGAAGGGCTGGTCAAGGAACGTTTGGTTGTTTTCATGCATTTTGGATAAATGATCGCGCACCAGGGGCTCGGCGATGATCTCAGCCATAACAGAGAGCCGCCGAACAGCCTCCGATTGAGCTATGGAACTCTCGGTAGCCGTGGCTTCAGTGACGAGTGCCTGTAAGTTGTCAGTGGCCCCGGTAGTAGCGCGAAATTCGTCTTTCATTAACTTCTCAAGAATCACCCCGAAATTGACCCCTTCTAATTGCGGACGTATCGGTTTGAGCCCGTCAGCATCGTCAGTTTCCACAACTCCCCAGGGTTTAATTCGGAGCTGGGAAGTCTTGATATTCGCCATCCGACTGGCAATCCACATATTAAATAACGAGAAGGTGATCGTATCGTGCATCCGTCCACGGTTCGAATTGATTTCAGGTTGTAAAGATTCAGCGACGCGACCGACGCCATAACCGTAAGGTTCCAATTCAAACTCATTGAGATGGGCAAAGTTGACAGGTCGGCGTTTAAAAGGCGAAGGATGTGCCGCAATAATGTGTAAGTCATTGATCGTCACCACCTTCCATTCCTGACCCGGCGGCAACTCGTTTTCTTCAAGCGGCCCATAATACGTCACCATATAAAAGACATGACTCACGTTGGCCGTCGTAGGACCGCCCGTAAAAGAGTAATATCCCGCCGCCGCCAGCCTGGCAATAACTTCCGGCGTCATATTCCCATACTGCTTGGCCGAATCTAAAACAGACTGAATCACCTTTGGGTCATAAACATCCGGCGAATTAACAGCTAACTGCTTGAGCGTATCTTCCGTCACAAAATCAATAAAGCCATGCCACCCTGACTGTGATATATCAATAGCCAACGGATCAAACGCTATCTGCAAAAGACTACGGGGAATGAAATCGGTAGCTTCAAAATAAGGCTTGTTACTTACAAACGGTTCTTCAATGCCAACGGTCCCCATCAAAGCACAAGATCGCAACGCTTTCAGAAGCTTTCGCGGATACTGTGTCACCGTCTTCTGCCATTCTAAAACAGTTTCGGATTTCCATAATTGTTCCTGGCTGACCAGGGGATTATGGCTCAAAAGCTGAAAGTTCGGCTGAGCACTGGTTAAGGCTCGATGCAGGAACGTCGCAATAGCTTCTGTAGCTCGGGTAGTTTCTGTAACTTGTGGGTTAGCAAAACCATCAAGCGATCCGCTTCTTGGAGGTTTAATAAGACGCCAGAAATCAGCGTAAGTATTGAAACGGTACAACTGGGCGACCAGGCGCGAATGCCAATAATCGATTTTCTCCTTGATCTCATAATGCGCTTTTCCCTTGAGCGGAGCAATAACCGCCGATTCATCTTGCCCTCCGTTATCTAAAGCTGGAATCGCTCCAGGACTCCCCGTCATGGTTTCGTCAATTCTCATACGTACCCAGCCGCCGAATCTTCAATGTCTAATCCCTCGCTAGCAGGTTTAAAAATTCCTGGCATCTTGAATTTCGTCCGTAACTGCTCCAACTTCTCAGCGGCAATCGCCGCCATGACCTGAGGCTGGGAAAGATCTTCATCATTGGTTTTCGGTTTCCCCAGAAACAAATCAAACTGAAGCATCTCAACAAGATAGTGAAGAGCATCTACTAAATCGTCGTTGCCCGCATCTTCAGGTTTTTCCATAGCCGTATCTTTCCATTCATACGACAACATCTGTTTTCTAAGCTTCGGGCATTTCTCTGTGTCAATCACAAGTCTGTTTTCATGCAGTAACTGCTGAATCATTTGCCGACTATGCTTCTTGTCCCGCGAACTCGGACGAACAGGCGAAACACCCGCTTGCCGAAAATGCCACATGACCGTGAGTCCTTTCATCGCCGGATCTTCTTTGGCCGCGTCATGCGAAATCGCCGTCATCTGCACTTTTTCTTTGAATGTCGTCAGATTCTTAATCACACTGGCTTGTGCCGGAGCACTCATGTTGTTTTCCGCATACTCTTTGTAAATATTCAATGTTTTGTTCCGCACAAAACCCCACAAACAAGCGGTATCATCACGCATACCCCAATCCACACTGCGGTAACAGTCAAATTGCCCGCTGGGAACTTCAATCTTCTTGACGTGCCGGGAATCCGAAAAGGCTGAGAAAACGCGGCCCACTGAGCTCTCATATTCCGCTAAATATTCCTGCCGCCAGATTTCGTCGGTGTCACAGTCTCGCCTCGCATCTTCAATCTCCTGCCTAGAGATATGCGGGTTGTCATAACACGAAAAGTGGAAAATTTCCCAGTCCTTGTCCCCAAGTGAAATCAATCTCCGCGCTTCATCTTCCAAATCTTTAAACCAGTTGTACCCCGCCGGAGTCGTGATAAAAAAAGCAGGGGCTTTCTTCGGCATCAGGCCCGGCCTTATGACCTTCGACCATACGCCATCTTTGTGATAGGCTGCCTCTTCCAGAACGACACAATTTGGTTCCGGACCTCTAAGTGAATCTTGTTCATCAGAACCCATGAGAAATAATTGAGAACCATTTTTGAGTGTGATAATTAAATCCGTATCGTTCGGTTTCTTGCCCATCGCTTCCTGCGGAATGATCCGCTTGAACTTCTCCCAGGAAATCAGCTTGCCCTGCTTGTATGTCGGACTTATGACCCACACTGTCGAACGCGGAGGACCCAAGTAATCCATCGCAATACGTTCCGCCAATGTCGTTTTGCCAAACTTTCTTCCGGCTCTGACAATTTTGTAACGGGCTTTGGACTGTTTGATTTTTAATTGCGCGGGCGTATAAGAAAACGGCACCTTGTAGGTGCGCGTCCTGTTCTCCGCCGACGGAAGAAGATTAATAACCGTCGGAACCGCCTGTCTGACCTAAGGCTTCCTGCAAATGGTCCCGCGCATGCTCTAAGTGATGCCGGATTTCATCGTGAGGATTCGGCGGAACTTTTTTGCCAGCCTGTCTCTGCTCGGAGAGCCCGATCGCAATTGCTTGCTTGCGATTACGAACACGAGGGCCAGAAGAACTCCCTGAATGCAAATTGCCGTGCTTATATTCATCCATCACTCCTTCCATGTCCTTAGGCATTTGTCACCCCTTCCCTCTGCACCGTCGGAGGACCCTGATATTTACGACTAAAACTTGGTTCCTCATCTTCTTTCTGTTCCGGCGCATGCGGTTTCATTTTCTTCTGAACGGGACTTAACGCTTTCATCAGCGCATCGTTAAACAGCTCTTTGGGCATTACATCTTCTCAGGCAAGTCGTTGCCCTCGTAATGAAAATGCTGGCTCTTGCCGTTCATGATGTGTTCCTGTGTACTATCAGAATATTCAAATTCCTCCGATTTGTCAGGCAAACACCAGTCCTGCCACTCTTTGAAACTACCGCCTTCTGAATTGTCCGGCTCCTGCTTCGGTCCCATCATTATGGCCTCCCTCGAAACGTCCCTGATCCGCCATGACCTCCCAACACATTTAACCCTCTTTTGTTTTCGGGATTGCCTAACGGATTTCCGCCCTTCAAATTCTGTTTGACCCCTAACGCATTCTGACCGGGCCGACTCGTGTGAGGACCCATCCCCGTTGCTCGACTCCCTAACTTCCCACTCGGACGCCCATACTCCCCCGCCGGACTGTAATGCGCCCCGCGACTCGCCACCGTCTTTGTGTGACTGAACTTGTGCAAATCACCCGGAATGTAACTGTCCCGCCCCTTCAACGCCTGACTGAGCGCATCCGGCTGTCCAATGTTACGTTCCTTCGCCATCTTGACTTTCAATGTCGTCTTCGTCGGACCCGTCGGTTTCGCGTTCGTCTGCTGGCCACTCAGAAATGGGGTCGTCTTCACTTGCCGCTCAGCCATTTTGTTTCTCCCGTTCAGCCACCCGTAAATCATGAGGAGTCTGAACCCCCTTCGCACTCTTGGCCTGTTTCGCATTCACATGATCGTACCGCTCCTGCGCCGTCATCTTCGACACATCATTCTTATCAACGACATCTGATTTCCTTTCGTGCTCGTTCATTTCGCCGCCTCCTCGCTCTCAAATGTTATGTCCACATTCTCAAACTGATGGTGCACACGCTCAATCTTCGGAATGAGCCTGGCACCCAACTCCTGCCACGCCCCAATCTGTTCCCGCGTCGGTTTAAATTCCTCACGTTTCTCTTTAGGCTCTATCGCTTTAAAACATGCCGGACAAGACATCTCAATCTTCATGTCGTCCGCCCGATACGTCTCCACTTCATACTCATTAAACTGGCCATCAAAGCTACAGTACAAACACTTCGCAACGTAAAAAACCTTCTCCCCATCCGCACTCCACTTCCCAAACTGGTACCACCATTCCACCGTCAGGCCGTTCTTGACCGAAAACTCCTGCATCTTGCAAGTTACGTATTTACGGAACTTGCGGCTCTTCAGAAAGTTCTGACCCCACTCCTCCGTCTTGCCGACGCTGAGTCCGGCGGCGGCCACGTTCTTTAGCTTCTGAAGGTTTATCAAAAAGTTCATCTGGCTGGGACTAAATACAAACAACTGCCCCGCAACCGCTAAGCCTACCGTCTTGACTTCTCCACCTATCGTTAAACTGACGCTGTTATCCATGGCAAAAAAAAGACCCCGCTCCGTTTCATCGGTCGCGGGGGGATTGTCTGGGGAGACAAAAAAAGAGAGAGTCCCATAAATCGGTTCTCTCCCCAGAGTCGTCTATTTATACAGCCTGTTTTCTAAATTGTCAAGCCGGAGTACTCAATCTCCGCCCACCATTGCTCACACAAATATTCAGAATCTTCTTTGCTAAGACCTTCGACTTGGTCATTGCAAATCTCCCACATCACCTGTAATCGAGCAGGCGTCATGTTCATCGGGATTCAAATTCGTACGTCTGAATGTCTGTGCCAGGAACATCATAAACACGACACATGCCCGTTTGACCATGACAAAAACCTTCGTGCGTCACCATAAACGGAATTCCATTCTTCCAGAAATGGCCGACATAATGAACGGTTGTCATTGGGGAATTGTGATAATTTTGTGGCGAGATTTAGAACTATAACTCCCCTGGGGAGGTCGGAAGTATCCCCCTCCCGGTGGGGGGTATGTTAGGTCTAAAGGCCTATTGTTTATCATACATTAGTATCAAAACTTCTGATAATATACATTATATTACCAATTATCTCACTAGGATGCATCTTTCGGACCAAAGGACCCAGATTCTGTATCAATATCTCGAATTGTTCCACGTGGAACAATGGGCTTATCACTTTTCGATGAATCATTTTCTAGTCGCTGGTCTGGAATAAGCTTGCGGTTCTTTACCGTCTTGCCTTGCTTGTCCACCATAATCGTCACCTCCCACCAATCCTGACACCATCGACACCGCTCATAAGCATGCCAACCAACATCGTCCTGCCACCGTCGCATTATCACTTTGCGATGCCAACACTTTCCATTCACGTAAAATGGCAAGGAAGGCCTCAGATTGCCCATTAGTGCCCCTTACCCTGCCTCAAGCCATCTTACCCCACAATTCAAACATTAGCAAGCCCTAGCCAAAATTTAACGCCTTCTAATGCCATTCTATTGCTTGCTTAGTAAATACTTTACAGCTCCAGCTAAAAATACATTATCATCGATTGCCGCTAATAAGCTATTACAGCGATTACATATCATCCCTCTCTGTTTGCCACTTTTATGGCAATGATCACGATATAGTTTTTTATTTAAACCACAAATTTCACACATTCCGACGGGAGCTTTATATCTTTGCTGATTGTTTGGATGGCATTTTCGGGTGCAAAATAGTTTATAAGCGTGACCCGTAAACAATTCACCACACGTTTTGCAAGCTTTCATCACTTGAGATTTAGCACTATATACTCCACTCATTTAATTTCCTTTCATTTCCGGCCCAGCAACGGCCCTTTGGGTAAGCGATCTCAATCACGCTCGGCCTCTTCGCTCTGTTGGATGTTTTCATTTACCCATTGCCTAACAACCTTCCACCGATATTCTGGTGTCACGCAATAAGCATCGTCATTGATAAAGGCTATTTCTCTAGCTAGGGCCTCAGCAATGTTAAAAGTGCCAGCGACTTGCGCGGAGTCATGCGGATCAATATTATCTACTGGCAATGATTTATATTTAGCCACAGCCCCTAGAGCGCAAACCTCTCCGTCTTTAGAAATCAATTCATCCGAAATTAATTTCTTCACAGGCATTGCGTCTAATGCCGTTGCCATCTCGGTCAGTAGCTGTTGGCCCCTTTTGCCCTTGATCGCTGAGTTTACCGCCCCACGCCAACGGATCAAATCCCAACCATCGCAATCCTCGTTATATCCGCTTCTACTCACACTCCCTCCTCGCGGGTTTTCGGTTGTAACTCTCCGCAAATAATACAGCGTAACTCTTCGTGCATTGTTTTACACTCCGGCCAGTCATACACTACTTTGGCTATGATCGGGACGCAAATATGGTCACTCATCCCTCACCTCCCAGGGGCGGCGAGATTAATTCCAATGTTTCTTTTGCGCATGGAATTTCTCCCTGGTTTTAGATTGCACTCGTTCCACTTCAGTCATGGCCCTATTGAAATGAGCCCATCCAAACGAATCATCTTCCGCTGGTTTTTCGGAATTGATCCATCCGGCCTTTTTAAAATCCTCATGCCCAAATTCAGCCATGTCCGATTCATCCACTTTGGTTAAAGCGAGCGGCGGCGAAGCCGCAACGCGAGCGCTTTCTTTTTCTTTAATCAACGTCCGTCCGTTTGCAACGTCCGTCCGTTTGGGAATCAAGTCAACGTCTTTGTCATTATGGGGGGTGTTACTCCGTAGGTCCCTACGGTGTATACTCATTGGTAAATCATTTTCGTACATTTCTTTAATTCGCTTCCATTTATCAGGTTGATCTTTAAAACGTAGTTGCAAGTAGTTTCCCTGTAATTCCCACCAGCCATGAATTCTTCGATATGGCTGCGAGTCAACGAATCCGGCCTTATAAAGGGTTTTTAAAGGTATACGGCATGAACTTTCAATCACTTTGGGGTCATGTTTGGACAAATCGCCATCAAGTGCGTAGTCCAAACACCACCACCAGAGGAAATGTAAGCGACCAATTACGACCTCTAAATCGACCCCTAGAAGGGTCTTTAAGCATAAGATTTTGGGGTGTCTTGGCAGGTTTGAGTCGCTTCTTATCCAGGGCATTATTTTTCCTCTTTATGTGGGCAGGCTTGTCCAAATCTGGTTGCCATATTACAATTCCAACAAAAGATTGTAAATCCGTCTTTCGGCCAGCCACGTTTTTTAAGGTCTAACAATAAAGTCGTAGAGTTTCCCCATGTATCTTTTCTGTGTTTTTTACCATCATGGTTGATATGTTCGAGAGTCAAAAACGATCTTTCTGCTATTCCGCAACATGTACATTTTCCTCCATATTCTTTGAGGAATTCATCTCTTATTTTAATTTTCCATGCCTTAACAAAAGGGCGTCTCTCTTTAGAGTAGCGCCTTTTATAGGCACGAACTTTGTCCACGTTTCTATCGAAATAACTTCTATATTGATCGCGTGCTTTTTTGCGTTCTAATTCTGGGTTTTTGAGTCGTGCTTTTTTTCTATGCTCTTGTCGTCGAGCCAATTCTCTTTCTCGATATTTCAGATATCTTCTTTTGCGTTCCTCTTTAAGTTTTTCAGGATGGCGTAAGTAGTAAGCCTTTCTATATTTACTTCTAAAAGAAATAGCCCGCGCCGTCGGAACCGGCAAAGGTTTGACGGGACGCGGGCAAAGTATTTGCGAGAACAAATTGAGTTGATTGATTGCCGGTTCCATAATCATAGACAAAACTTTACAACGCGTTGGCGTGAATTGCAAGCAAAATCATGTCAACTTACGCCGTCCGCGGCGGCGGGTCATTTAAGAAATTCGCATTCTATCGTCAACCTGAGTAAATGCAAAGGTAAATTGTGCCTGAGAGATTTGTATATTTTTCTCGCATTTTTAGCCGCTATGTCCCATGATGGATTAGCGGGAGGACCTGGGAAAACACAGCGATAGAGGTGATCGTGAGAAAGCAATAATTCTTTGAAAGCCGCCGCGATGACTCTATCAGCATGAATGTCTTTTTTAATTACGCAACCTTCTTTATCTATATAATTGATTTTCATTTTCTCTCCAGTCCGTGAGGGGGTTGTGTGTCTTCCAAATTCATTTTAAGGTCTTCAATCACTTCTTCCATGACTTCCGAGATTAATTTTATAAGGCGGCGTTTGACTTCTTTACGGATCAATTCTTCCCTTGTCATTGATTCAGTAAACAAAATAGCTCTTGCAAATGTCAAGCATGGTATGCTAACCTTATTATAAGGAGAAACAACAATGACCAAAACAGTGACACTTTCGCTAAGTTTAGGCTCTGGTGCTCCGGCAGAAGAATTAGCCGCTAGAATCAAGATTGCGGCGGGTTCTATGCCCATCTCAGAGTACATTCGCAAGCTCATAATTGAGCACCTAGCCATAAAAGATATTCCCTACTATGTAAAATAGTTCTTGACAAGGTTAGCATGGTATGGTAAGCTATGACCATGAACGACAAATTCTCCTCGGAGGAAAAGACCATGAAAACCTGCATTAAGTGTAACGAGAACCATAATGGTAAACAGATTGTGTGTCCTACCTGCTTAGAGAATATAAATAGCCAATGGTGCAACGATGCGGAATTGGCCTTGAAGAAACTTCAAGTGGTTCTATGAAAACTAAGAAATGTATACGGCATAGTGGACAACATTTGCGGGGGATGTGCCATGTAGATGACTGGGCTGTAACACAAGCAGACCAAGTTCTTAAAATGCATCAGCGAAATGAATGTTATTTGACCACTCAAGATTTTGCCAAGCTATTCCAGAAAATAGCGGATGAATGGTATCGCCGAGGATATCAAGCGAGAGCAGAATATGAGCCAGAGTTGCAATATGCGACATGTCCAAAATGTAATCCAAAACGTTGTACAGGGGAGGTCGCCTAAATGCCCCGCCCCTCGGAGGAACCGATGAAAACTGAAACCATGCAGCACACGCCGTTGCCGTGGGTTCAAAAGGAAATTGTTAAGTGTACGGAGCCCATACCTTCTGCCGGCAATACCCCTTGTGGCCAGCAATGCTATCAACTGCCGACAAAGAACGACCCGGCTCGATTCTTTTGGATGTGCCCGACCCATGGCTGCGAGAAAATATTGAGCGAACCATTTGAACAGATCGCCTAAATGACGCGCCCTACGGAGGAAACGATGAAATCCCAAACCATTTGCGACCTCTGCGATGGAAGCGGCTACATCAAAAGCAACACCATGGAATATGAAGGTGATTGTCCCGACTTACCTCATCCAATAAATCAGGAGGTCAATATGAACAAAGAATACAGACGTACACTTTCAACGGAAGAATTACGAGATGGTCTAAAGAAACCCACAACCACTCAGCACACGCCGTATGATTTGCAGAAAAAATTAGACGAAAGTGTTTATTGTCCACTGTGTGGAGCACACGGTTCTGAGCATGACGAAGGGGACACGCCAGACGCCGCCTACATCGTGAAATGCGTAAACAGTCATGAGGAACTATTGCAGATACTTAAAACCGCCGTAAATTATTTGCCGCCGAACTATCTCCAAAAACATGCTATAGAAGCCATCGCCCGCACGGAGGAAAAATGACTATCATCCAAAGTTTCAGGCCCGACGAAATTGTGCTGGCGTACTGGCGCGAAGTGCTGGACATCTCAGAACTCGACGAGCTGTTACCTGTCGAAACCTTAATGGAGGATTTATGACTCAACTACTGTCGTTCCACAACGACCCAAAGATCAAAGAGAAATATGTTAAACGACTAAAAGCCCATGCCAAAGCCGATGAATTCATTCACGGAAAATATTGGGAAAATGGGAAAGGTTGCGCGGTCGGTTGCACGATTCATTCCAATAATCATAATGCCTACGAAACGGAATTAGGATTGCCGGAATGGTTGGCGAGACTTGAAGATTGTATTTTTGAAGGATTAGAAAATGGTGAAGCGAAAACGTTTGCTGTTGATTTCCTCGTTTCTATTCCGATTGGGAAGAATCTTGAATCCGTGAAATGGAAATTCTGTGCCTTTATCTTAAAGGGAAATATTGAACGAGTTTTAGGCTTAACTCTTAATGATAAATTAAAACAACAAGTCATCGAAGCTATTCAAAGTTGTCTTAAACTTCAGGAAGATGCTATTCGTACTGGAGAATGGAATGAGTCGGCGGCGTGGTCGGCGGCGTGGTCGGCGCGGTCGGCGGCGGAGTCGGCGTGGTTGGCGGAGTCGGCGCGGTCGACGGAGTCGGCGTGGTCGGCGGCGGAGTCGGCGCGGTCGGCGGCGGAGTCGGCGCGGTCGGCGGCGGAGTCGGCGGGGTCGGCGGCGCGGTCGGCGCGGTCGGCGGCGGAGTCGGTGCGGTCGGCAGCGAGGT
>Ga0210410_10000603_pt1 | contig 37985 bp, 33 predicted proteins | sample IncBWC4MmetaG_FD_161058 | JGI IMG/M metagenome (GOLD analysis project Ga0210410, IMG submission 161058) | Forest soil microbial communities from Barre Woods Harvard Forest LTER site, Petersham, Massachusetts, United States - Inc-BW-C-4-M | ecosystem: Environmental > Terrestrial > Soil >...
GGCGCAGAGCAGAGTCACCGGGAGCTGGTGCGACGCGAGCGCGCCGAGCGGGGGCGGGGGCGGGGTCACCCCGCTGTGCGACCACCCGCTCGGCTTCCGCTTCGGCCGCCGCTCCGGCTACCGCTCGTTCGCGTGGGCCGGCGGGCTCGCGTCCTTCGGCCGCCGCGTCGTCACGAATCCGCTCGCGCCGGGCGGCGACGACACGACGAACATGGGCACGTGGGAGTCGTTCGACGGCAGCGCTTTCACGCGCGAGCCCGGCGCGGCGGGCGGCTTCCATCCGAGCGGCGGCTTCTCGACGCCCGACGGCGGCTGGCTCGAAGGTCCCGTGCAGGTGACCGCCGCGCCCGCGCCCGCGCATCTCGTGAGCTGGCCGGTCGCCTCGCGCGCGCCGCTGCTGTCGATCGCGACCGCGCCCGGCGCGGCGCAGGGCGCGCTGTCGGCCGGCGCGCTCGCCGTCGGCGCCGGCGGCGCGGTCGTGCGCTACGTGCCGGGCAGCGGCTGGAAGCGCGAGTTCCTGCTCAGCTCCACCGGCGCCGTCAGCTCCGCCCTCCTGCGGGGAGTCGCGTGGCCGGAGCCCGGCCGTGCATACGCCGTCGGCGACCTCGGCGCGATGTGGCTGTGGCGCGCCGAGACGGGGCTGTGGGAGAAGGACGAAGCGGCCCCGATCGCGTTCGACGGCAACCTGATGGGCGTCGCGTTCGATGCCGCGAGCGGCGGGTCGCGCGGCTACGCGGTCGGGCGCGACGGCGTGCTGCTTGCCTACGGCAAGACGTGGAGCCAGGAGGCGCTGCCGGCCGGCTTCGAGCACGCCGATCTGACCTCGATCGCGTTCGCCGGTCCCCGGGCGCTCGTCGCCGCCGGCTCGGACCTGCTCGTGAACGACGGGGACGGAGCCGGCTGGCACGTCGATGCCGGCCTGCATGCGCTGCTCGCGCAGGCGCCGAGCGCACCGCGGATCGTCACCGTCGCGGCGCTGCCGGACGGCGGCGCGATCGCCGCCGGGCGCGGCGTCGTGTTCGAGCGCGACGGTGCGAGCCAGCCGTGGCGCCCCGCCGTCGCGCCGTTGCCGGGCAGTGCGGTGATCGCCGCCGCGCCGCTGCGCGACGGCGCGAGCGGCCGCGTGCGCGCGGTCGTCGCGGTCGCGCCCGCGGTCGACTGGCCGCTGCCGACGCCGCTGCCGCCGGAGGACCCCGCCCTGCCGCCGGCGATCCTGCCGCCGTTCGCGCTCGCCGGCGACGGCTACCTGCTGCGCGAGACCGACCGCGGCTGGACCGACGAGCAGCGCGACGACTACGCCGGCGTCGCGAACGACAAGCCGGACAAGGCCGACCCGGTCGCGGCGCTCGCGCTCGACCCGGCGAGCGGCGTCGGCTGGGCGGTCGGCGGCTGGTCCGGTCAGCCCGACGACGCCGGCCGCGGCACCGGCGCGTCCGGGCCGGGCGCCGCCGTGCGCGCGCGCGTGCAGACCGCGGCGATCCAGCGCTACGCGGTCGGCGGCGCGCCCGACGCGCCGCCCGGCGAGCGCGCGGACCCGGTGCCCGTCAACGCCTCGCTCGCGACGTTCGCGGTGGCCGGGCACGCCGCCTGCGACGCGCCGTGCTCGCTGTTCGCGAACCTCGGGCTCGGTCCCGACCGCGCGCTGACCGCGCTCGGCGACGCGCTCGGGCAGTACGTCGGCCGCGCCGGCGGCCCGCGCGCGCTGCTGTACACCGGCGGGCGCCTGCCGGTCGACTCGCCGCTCGCGACGCCGCTCGCCGACGAGCAGCGGCTCGCGACGCTGCTCGGCCACCAGCCGCTGCCGACGTTCGCCGCCGTTTCCGCGGCGGACTCGAAGGACGGCACGGCGAGCGCCTTCCGTACCGCCTTCGACGCGAAGCCGGCGCCGTTCGGCGAGGGCTCCACGCCGGCCGGCATCGCGCCGGTGGGCGGAAGCGGGCCGACCGGAAGCGCCCGCACCCACTACGCGTTCGACTCGAGCGGTCAGGGCGGCACCGTGCGCGTGATCGTGATCGACAACTCCGCCGGCTCGCTCGCCGCCTCCGACGCCTACCAGGTCCCGGCCGAGCCGCAGGAGCCGTGGCTGCGCGCGACGCTGCAGGACGCGAAGGCGCACGGCATCCCGGCGATCGTCGTCGGCAGCCGCGACCTCAACACGCGCTTCGTCCCGCGCAGCAACGTCGCGAGCGACGGCGACGCGATCGCGAGACTGCTCGTCGACGAGGGCGCGAGCGCGTACCTCTACGAGCGCCCGGAGGAGCAGCGCCTGACGCAGGTGCCCGCCGGCGCTGCGTCGACGATCCCCGAGTACGGCACCGGCACGCTCGGCTACCGCTCGCCGATCTCGAACGCGCAAGGCGCCGGGCAGGCCGACGCGCTGTTCGGCGACAGCGGCTACCTGCTCGTGAGCCTCGACGTCGCCAGACGCGACCCGGCGACGAACCGCGCGCCGGCGTCGGCGCGGCTGATCCCGCTGATGGAGAGCCTCTCGCTCGACGCGCTCGACGGCACGCTGCTGCGCCGCAGCGCGCCCGCGCTGTTCGACGGGCTCGGCCGCCGCCCGCGCGGCGGCGACCGCTGGGGGCCGCTCTCAGCCTCCGACGGCAGCCCGAACCCGGCCGGCGCGGACCCCTACACGAGCTTCCCGCCGGCGCTCTGCAAGCAGGCCAACTGCGGCACGCGGATCGCGCCCGAGTACACCTTCACGAGCGCCGACCCCGACATCGCCGACTTCGTCGCGGTCGACCCGAACACGACGAACCTCCGCAAGCCGCTGCAAGGCGCCGCCGGCAAGGTCGTCACGAGCGCGACGTCGGGGCTGCTGTGCGCGTTCAACCCCGGCACGACGACGCTGACCGTCAGCGCCGGCGGGATCGCCTACTCGCAGCAGGTGACCGTCCAGGCCGGCAGCGTCCAGCAGCCGTGCGGCACGCGCCCGCTGCGGCCGGACCGCTTCAGACGCGTCACGGCCGCGGCGCCCGCGACCGCGCCGCCGCCGGCCGTCGTGCCCGCCACGGTGGCGCCGAGCCCGGCGCCGCCGCCGCCCCCGCCGCCCCCGCCGGCGCCGGCCCCGCCCGTGCCCGCGCCCGCGCCGCACGTTCAGCTGCCGCCGGTGGTGCCGCTTTCGCTGCCCGCGGCCGTGCCGGTCCCGGCGCCCCCGCCGCGCATCACGCCGCCGCCGCCGGTCAGCTCGTTCGCACGCCCGATCCCGCCCGGCGGCGCGGTCGTGCGCGTGTACGAGGAGAAGCGCGAGGAGGAGGCCGCGCCGGAATCGCAGTCGGCCTTCGCCGCCTACCGCGCCGACGACCATCTGCCGCTCGGCGCCGGGCTGCTCGGCCTCGCGCTGATCGCCGCGCTCGCCGGCGCGACGCTCACGCTCGGCCTGCGCAACCGTGACCGCGATCGCTCCGCCGCGTTCGCGACCGCGCGCGGCGAGCGCGCGGCGCGCGAGCGGCGCAGCCGCCGCACCAGCTTCGATTCCCACCGCCGAGGAGGCTTCCGATGATCGAACGAGTCAACCGCTGCGCGGGCATCGCGGCACTGCTCGTGTCGCTGCTGGCGCTCGTCTTCGCGATGACCTCGTCCGCGGGCGCGGGCGGGACGCCGGCGAGCGCCGCGAAGCAGAAGAGCCGCAAGGCCGGCGCCATCGTGCGGCTCGGGCGGAACGGCAAGATCTCCGCGAGGTTGCTGCCGGTCGTCCCGAGCGCGAAGACGGCTGCGCGCCTCGGCCGCTTCACGGCCGACGACCTGATCGGCTCGTGCGCGCCGGAGCAGGTCGACCTCGGCACGTGGTGCCTCGACGCCTCGCCGTACCCGCTCAACAACGCCGACATCGGCAAGAACGACTACGCGTTCGCGACCCAGCACTGCGTCGACAACGGCGGCTACCTGCCGTCGGCGGCGCAGCTGATCGGCGCGGCCCCGCGCGTGAAGCTGTCCTCGACGATCGACGACTCGCAGCTGACGGCGATCATCGACACCGACCCGACCCGCGGCCTGAAGGACAGGCGCGAGATGAGCGGCACGCTCGTGACGACCGCCGGGGGCGCCTCCTCGGCCGGCTCGGAGGGCGTCACCGCGGGCTCGCGCGGCGACCCGAAGCAGGGCGAGCCGGACCCGGTCCCGATGCCCGCCAACCCATACCCGGAGACGCTCCAGTACGTGACCGTCTACGACAACCACGACAAGGGCGGCTTCGCCGGCTCGCAGCCGGTCAGCCAGCCGCAGACGTTCCGCTGCGCCTACGACAAGCTCGCGGGCCAGTCGAAGAAGGCGGCCGGCTAGCTCAGGTCACGCTGGGGGCTGCCGCTCGGCAGCCCCCGCTCGCCGGCACGCCTCGGCGCGTCGCTCGTTACGCATCGGTCACCGGATGTTCCCCCGTTGGTCACGCCCCGCACCGCTCTTTGCAGGCATTTTTCGTGGCATGACCACGAACGGAGCGCCCAGGGCCGCGCATGCGCCCACGTCGACGAGCCGCGTCGACCTGCACTGCCACTCGACCGCCAGCCAGCTCTCGAAGCTCGGCGTCCAGCGTGACGTCGGCCTGCCGGAGTGCGCCACGCCGCCGCAGGAGGTCTACGAGCTCGCAAAGCGGCGGGGGATGGACTTCGTCACGATCACCGACCACGACACGATCGACGGGTGCCTCGAGCTCGCCGATCGCCCCGACGCCTTCGTCTCCGAGGAGCTGACGAGCTGGTTCCGCGGCGAGCCGCAGGCGGTCCACGTGCTCTGCTTCGGCATCACGCCCGACGACCACGCGTGGCTGCAGGCGCACGCGCGCGACGTCGAGCTCGTCGCCGCCTACCTCCACGAGCACGAGCTCGCCTGCGCGCTGGCGCACCCCTTCTACGCCGTCGAGGCGCCGCTGACGCCGCGCCACCGCCGCCGGCTCGCCGAGCTGTTCCCGGTGTGGGAGGTGCGCAACGGCTCCCGCGCTCCGGAGCTGAACGCGCCGGCCGCCGTCTACATCGACACGCACGGCGGCGTCGGCGTCGCCGGCTCCGACGACCACGCCGGCGTCGACGTCGGCCGCACGTACACCGAGGCGCCGGCGGCCGCCACGCCGCAGGAGCTCCTCGCCCACCTGCGCGCCGGCCGCGTCGAGGCCTGCGGCAAGCAGGGCAGCGCCGCCAAGTGGGCGCACAGCGCGATCGCGCTCGCCGTGCGCGCGCTCGGCAGCGATGGCTCCATGCCACCGGATCCGCTCACGGTCATGCGGATGTGCGAACGGCTGCTGCGCGAGGGCGACGCGCGCAGCGGCGAGTCCGCCTCCGGCCTCTCGCCCGAGGACTGCCGGCGGCTCGTGCGCGCGTGGCTCGGCGCTGTCGGGCTGGAGCTCGACGCGGCGTCGCTGATCGCGCGGCTCCAGGCGGACGACTTCTCGCACAGCGACCTCGCGCGGCGCGCGCGCCGCGCGCACGAGCGCCGGCTCGCGACCGCCGTCGAGCACGCCGTGCGCGCGGCGGCCGAGGGCGGCGACGTCGGCTCGGCGGCGCTCGAGCTGTTCGCGGCCTGCACGCCGGTCGTCCCGTACGTGCCGGCGCAGGCGTTCCTCGCGCGCGAGCAGGCGAAGCTCGCTCCGCGCGAGGCCGAGCCGATCCGCGTCGCGCTCGTCGCCGACGGCGTCGGCGGGATGCACGGCGTGACGCACACGCTCCAGCAGATCCGCGAGCGCGGGCTGCCGGGGTACGAGGTCGAGATCGTCGGCAGCGATCGCGCGGTCGACCGCCGCCTCGCCGTCGTCGCCGAGGTCGACATCCCCTTCTACTCCGGGCTGCAGGTCGGCGTGCCGAGCCTGTCGGCGGTCGCCGAGACGCTCACCGAGGGCCGCTACGACCTCGTCCATCTCGTCTCGCCCGGTCCCGCCGGGATCGCCGCCGCGCTGATCGCGCGGCTGCTCGGCGTGCCCGTCGTCGGCTCCTACCACACCGAGCTCACCGCCTACGCGCGCCTGCGCTCCGCCGACCCGCGGATCGAGACGGCCGTGCGGACTGTGATGGCGGCCTTCTACTGCCAGTGCGGCAGCGTGCTGTCGCCGAGCGCAGCGGCCGACGCGTCGCTGCAGGAGCTGGGCGTGCCGGCGGAGCGGATCGGCCGCTGGGACCGCGGCGTCGACCTGTCGCGCTTCTCGCCCGAGCTGCGCACGCGCGAGGAGGGCGACGGCGAGCTCGTCGTCCTCTACGCCGGCCGCCTGACGCGCGAGAAGGGGATCGACCTGCTCGCCGACGCGTTCCTGCGCGCGCGCGAGCGCCAGCCGCGGCTGCGCCTGCGGCTCGCCGGCGGCGGGCCGGAGGAGGAGCTGCTGCGCGCGCGGCTGGGCGAGGCCGCGGAGTTCCTCGGCTGGCTCGACGGCGACGCGCTCGCGCACGCGTACGCGAACGCCGACGTGTTCCTGTTCGCGAGCGAGACGGACACGTTCGGCCAGGTGATCCTGGAGGCGCAGGCGAGCGGCCTGCCGGTGCTCGCGGTCGACGCCGGGGGCCCGCGCGAGCTGATCGCGCACGGTCGCAGCGGCTGTCTCGCGCCGGCCAGCGCGGAGGCGCTCGGCGACGCGCTCGCCGGCCTCGCGGGCCGCTCGTCGCTGCGCGCGCAGCTCGCCGCCGGCGGCCTCGAGGCCGTCCGCGACCGCTCGTGGGAGCGCGCGCTCGGCCAGCTCGCCGACGGCTACGCGCGGGCGCTCGCGGCGGCGCGCGTGGGCGACGCCGCCGTCGCGGCCTAGCGGCGCCGCGTCGGCGCAACCGCGGGCACGTAGGCCGACATTGTGGGCGCGCCCCGCGGCCCCCGCCGCTCCGTCAGCCGAACCAGCGGTGAAACCACAACCCGACGCTGCGCGTGCGGAAGCCGCTGCGCTGGTAGACGCGCTGCGAGGCGACGTTCGCCGCCTGCGTTGCCACGCTCGCGCGACGCAGTCCGGCGTCCGCGAACGCAGCCACGGCCGCATCGACGAGAGCGCCCCCGAGGCCGTGGCCGCGACTGCCGGCGATGACGGCGATCAGCTCGATCGTCCCGACCCCGTCGTCGAGATCGGCATGGCAGACGATGAAGCCGCCCGCGTCGGGTGTCGCGAGCGTCATCCGCTGTGGGCCTCCGTCGAGACCACGCCGGAGGAAGGACGCATACAGGTCGCGGCAGCGCTCGTGCGGGAAGCCGCCGTCGTCGAGGAAGCGCGTGTGCTCGAACGCGTCGCGCGCGACCGCCTCCAGCGTCGCATGCTGCTCCGGTCGCGCGCGGTCGATCCCCATGTGCGAGCGTTCGGGCGTTGCTGCGTCGGTCGCCTCCAGCGGCCGCTCCAATGTCACGCGGACGTCGCGCAGCACGAAGCCGGCCGCCTGCGCGAGCTCGGCACCCTGCGCGTCGTCCGCGTCGAGCAGCAGGTAGGCGCAACGGATGCGCTCCGCCCGACACGCGCGGAGCGCCGCCGCGAGCATCGGCCCGTCGAGCCGCCGCGCGTTCACGCGCGCGATCGCGATCCCGAAGAACGCGCTGTCCCAGTCGAGCCGTGTGATCGGCGGGCTCATCGTGCCGGCTCGACGACGAGCCGTCCGTCGCACACGCGACTCGCCGCGGCGACGACGTAGTACGGCCGCCCCTTCGCCTCGCTGTAAACGCGCCCGACGTACTCGCCGATCAACGCGACGATCAGCAGCTGCACCGTTAGCAGCGCGAAGATCAGCGCGAACGCCGAGACCGTGCCGGCGCCGCCGCCGCCGACGAGCACGCGGTAGAGCGCGAACGAGACCGTCCCGATGAATCCCACGATCGAGGCCAGCAGCCCGAGCGTCGTCAGCGCGCGCAGGGGGAAGACGGCGTACCCGGTCACGAGGTCGAGCGTCATCTCGACGAGCGCACCGATGCGGTAGTGCGAGCCGCGCTCGGCGCGCGACTGATGCGCGATCGGCACCTCCTTGATCGGCACGCCGAGCCACGCGACGATCGCCGGCACGTAGCGGTGGCGCTCGGTGAAGGTCAGCATGAGATCGACAGTGGGCCGGTCGTAGATCCGGAACATCGAGCCGAAGTCGCGCAGCGTGACGCCGGTCTTGCGGTTGAGCCAGCGCGTCAGGACACGGGTGATCGTGCGCCGCAGGAAGGGGTCCCGGCGGTTCGCGCGGTAGCCGGAGACGACCGGGTACTCGGGCGACAGCTCACGCAGCATCGCGGGGAGCTCCTCGGGCGGGTACTGGAGGTCGCTGTCGAGCGTCGCGACGGCCGCGCCGCGTGCGTGCGCGAGGCCGGCGAACACCGCGGCGTGCTGGCCGAAGTTGCGTGCGAGCCGGATCACCGTGGTCGGATGGCGAGCTGTGCGCGCGAGCTCGAGCGCGCGCGCGGTCGTGCGGTCGAAGCCGCCGTCGTCGACGAGCACGAGCTCGCCGCCGCCCTCGACGCCTTCCAGCACCGGCTCGCAGCGCGCGAAGATCTGCTCGAGGGCAGCCTCGTCGCGGTACAGCGGGATCACGAGGCTGAGCCTCGGGTGCGTCTCCCCCGACACCCGCCGATCTTCCCACACCGGACGCACCTGGCACACGGATAGGGCAGGTACAAACTAGAAACTTGTAAAATGCGCCAATGGGGGAAGTTCCGTTCAACCGTCCCCGGTTGATCGGCACGGAGCATCGCTACGTCGATGAGGCGATCGCGACGGGCAAGATCTCTGGGAACGGCATGTTCGCCCGACGCTGCACGGCGTGGCTGTGCTCGCGGGTCGGGTCGCTCGCCGCCTTCCTGACGCCGTCCTGCACGGCGGCGCTCGAGATGGCGGCGATCCTCGCCGACATCGGGCCGGGCGACGAGGTGATCGTCCCCACGTTCACGTTCGTCTCGACCGCCAACGCGTTCGCCTCACGCGGCGCGACACCCGTCTTCGTGGACCTCGACGAGCGCACCCTCAACCTCGAAGTCGCCGCTGTCGAGCGAGCGATCACCAGCCGCACGCGCGCGATCGTCGTGATGCACTACGGCGGCGTCGCGTGCGACATGGACGCCGTCATGACGCTCGCGGCGCGCCACCGTCTGCTCGTGATCGAGGACGCAGCACACGCGCTGCCTGCCGCTCGAGATGGCCGTCCGCTCGGGTCGATCGGTCACCTCGCCACGTTCAGCTTCCACGAGACGAAGAACATCCAGTGCGGCGAGGGCGGCGCGCTGCTCGTCAACGACGCGTCGCTCGTGAGACGAGCAGAGATCGTTCAGGAGAAGGGCACGAACCGCTCCTCCTTCTTCCGCGGCGAGGCTGACAGATACACATGGCTCGATCTTGGCTCCTCGTACCTCCTGAGCGAGATCTCCGCGGCATTCCTGTGGGCGCAGATCGAGCAGGCTGATGCGACGACCGCTGAGCGTCGTCGCATCTGGTCGCTCTACCACGACGCATTCGAGGACCTGGAGCAGGTGGGCCTCGTGCGGCGGCCCGGCGTGCCGCACGGCTGCGACCACAGTGGACATCTCTACTACCTGCTGCTCGGCGACGAGCGTGGGCGCGACGCGCTGATCGCCGCACTTGCGCGCACCGGCGTGCACGCGGTCTTCCACTACGTGCCGCTCGGCAGCTCGCCGGGCGGTCGCCGCTTCGGGCGCGAGCCTGAGCCGGCGGTCGTCGCGGAGTCGCTCAGCCGCCGGCTCGTCCGCCTGCCGCTGTGGGTGGGGATGGAAGGGGGCGACGTCGCACATGTGGTCGATGGGGCGCACGACGCGCTCACAGCAGATCTGCTGCGTCACGCGTAGTAGCGCGCGAGCACGAGCAGCTGGCTGAACAGGCCGTGCGCGATCGCCAGCACCACGATCGACGCGCCGAGCACGGGCGCCCATCGCCGGCCGGCGCCGCGAGCGGCCAGCGCCAGCAGCGCTCCGTAGAGGGGCAGCAGCGGGAACAGGTAGCGGACCTGCGCGATGCTGCCGCCATAGCGCAGGTAGGAGATGTAAGACGCGAGCGCTATGAAGGCCATGAGCCCGACGACGAGCGCCGCGTAGGAGAGCAGCTCGCCGATGCGGGCCCGCAGGCGGCGCCGCTGCGCGACGAGCGTGCGGCCGGCCAGCAGCGCGAGCGCCGCCAGCGGCACGACCGCCAGGACATACACGCGCGGGCGGAACGCCCCGTCCAGCCAGCCGAACCAGCCGACGAACCCTCTCACCCACAGGTCGTGAAACGGCAGTGGCGTGAGGTAGTGCGTCGTGCCGGGCAGCGGCACGAGATAGAACTGCCACAGGTAGCTCAGTGTCTCGCCGAGCGGCGGATGCAGGGCCGAGGCGCGGTAGTTGCTCGCGGTCGCGCCGAAGGCCGGACGGTCCCAGACCGTGATGTTGAGCGCCACTTCGAGCAGGATCGGCGCGACGGCCACAGCGAGCGCGAGGGCGGGGAGCGCGAGCGTCCGTGGTCGCAACCCGCGTTCGCGGCCGACGCTCATCGTCAACAGCGCAATCGCGACGCCGGGCATGAGGCCGATGGCGTTGAACTTCGTCATCAGCCCGACCGCCGCCGCCGTGCCGATCGCGACCGCGAGCCGGTCGGTCAGGCCGCGCTGGAAGCCGCGAGCGAGCAGATAGAAGAGCGCGGCGGACGCCGCGAACAGCAGCGCGTCGGAGTTGACCCCGCCGCTGATGAAGTCGAACGACGGCAGGAACGCGACGCCGAGCGCGCCGACTGCCCACGTTTCAGGGATCGCGGGCAGCGCCTCGCGTACGAACAGGTAGACGAACAGCACCGTCACGCCCGCCAGCAGCGCGGACAGCAGGCGCATCAGCTGCAGCCGGTCGAGCGCGCTGCCGCCTTCCGCGAGGTTGTAGGGAATCGCCTGCAGCGCGTAGAAGAGCGGCGGCTCGCCGCCGACTTCTCTTGCGGCGCCGTTGCCGTCGGAGCGGTCCGCCGCCTGCTTCAGCAGGTCGGTCATGTGCGTCTGTTCGGAGGCCGACCAGATCGCTCCGTTCTCGGGTGAGAACTGCATTTCCCTGAACTTGAGGCCGGCGAGCGCGGCGTTCTCGGAGCTGGAGAGGACGTCAACCGCTCCCGCAGCGGGCGGCCGGCCGTGCTGGACGAGGTACTCGGTGTAGGCGTAGTGCGACTGCTCGTCCGGCACCTGGAAGGCCGGCACGACGATCGCCCACGCGGTCGCGTTGAGCACGCCGACGAGCGCGCAGACCCAGGCGGCCCGCGGGACGCGCGCCAGCAGACCGCGCAGCTGCGCGAGCGCGCCTGCGCTCTGCGGCTTCGCCGCACCGGCAAGCGGCCGGTTCAGCTGTCGTTGCGACTGAGCTGCCATGCGCCCAGGGCGATCGGCGTGAGCATCAAGAGTGCGACGAGTAGCCCTACGGACGGGCCCGACCATGCGTGGCCGCGGCCGATCCGGCCCACCAGCGTGGGTGCGAACGACCACCACGAGTGGTCGCCTGCTGCCAGGTACTCGACGTGCAACCGACCAGCCAGGCTCCGGCCGTCCTCGGTTGCGCCTTCGCCGAGGGCGGTCGGTATGCCAAGCAGTCCGTACTGCTCTGACCTGCCGGCGAGCAGTCGTATGCAGATGTCGCCGACGACATCGCCCCGCAGCGTCGGCGCGAGCGGGATGCGGACGGCAGACCCGCTGTACCAGGTGGCGCTCGCACGGTCCCAGCGCGCGCCCGCAGCTCCTGTGGCGCGCACGACATCGCCGCGCGACAGCTCGACCGCCAGCCGCGGAGTCGTCTGCGAACTAACGAGCAGCGAGATGCGAATCGCTGCCGTGCCGGACGGTATGCGCTCGCCTTGCTGGCAGATCGTGGCGCGTCCCGGGGCGATGCCGAAGAGGACTCTCGCAGGCAGGCCATTCGTTCCCGTGCGGCGCTCGGTGGCGTGCGAGAGCGTCGCGACGAGGCTCACGGCGAGCACTGCCAACCCGATCGCGAGCGTGAGCCTACGCTGGCCGCGACGCTCGCGCGAACCGTCCCGCAGCCCATGTCTGACGCCCTGAGACGCGTCCACTCCCCCTCCAGCGCGTGCAGCGCGCGCTCCCCCGAAACAACGAAAAGAGGACTATAGCCCCCCGGCCCATCGTGCGCCGGGGCGGCGCTGCAGCGCCGCCCCGGTCGCGCCTATCTGATCTGCATGCCCGAGATCGCGCGCGAGATGACGAGCCGCTGGATCTCGGAGGTGCCCTCGAAGATCGTGTAGATCTTCGCGTCGCGGTGCATCCGCTCGACGGGGAACTCGCGCGTGTAGCCGTTGCCGCCGAGGATCTGGATCGCCCGCTCGGTCGCCCACACGGCGACCTCGCCGGCCTTCAGCTTCGACATCGAGCCCTCGGCGTTTCTGAACGGATGCTGGTTGCGGCCCATCCACGAGGCGCGCCACACGAGCAGGCGCGCGGCGTCGATCTCCATCTTCATGTCCGCCAGCGCGAACGCGATCGCCTGGTTCTCGATGATCGCGCGGCCGAACTGCCTGCGCTCCTTCGCGTAGTCGAGCGCGTACTCGTAGGCGGCCCGCGCGATCCCGAGCGCCTGCGCGCCGACGGTCGGGCGCGAGGCCTCGAACGTCGCCATCGCCGCCTGCGAGCGTGACTTCACGCCCTCGCGGGCGCGCGCGACCTTCTCGTCGAACTTCTCCTTGCCGCCGAGGATGTTCGCCCCGGGGATGCGGCAGTCGTCGAGGAACACGTCGGCCGTGTGCGAGGCGCGCAGGCCGTGCTTCTTGACCTTCGTGCCCATCTCCAGGCCGGGCGTTCTCGGCCCGATCACGAACGACGCCTGGCCGCGCGAGCCGAGCTCCGGCTCGACCGCGGCGACGACGACGTGGACCTCGGCGATGCCGCCGTTCGTCGCCCACGCCTTCTGGCCGTTGAGGACCCACTCGTCCGTCGCCGCGTCGTACCTCGCGCGCGTGCGCAGCGCCGACACGTCGCTTCCGGCGTCCGGCTCGGAGACGCAGAAGGCCGCGACCTTCGGGTCGTCGGCGGTGCCGAAGCAGCGCGGGATCCACTCGCCGATCTGCTCGCCCGTGCCGTTGGCGAAGATGCCGGCGGCGGCGAGGCCGGAGCCCATGATCGCCATGCCGATGCCGGCGTCGCCCCAGAACAGCTCCTCGTTGACGATCGGCAGCGAGAGGCCGCTCGGGTCGGCGAAGAACTGCGCGAGCCCCTCGAAGCCGTAGAGGCCGATCTTCGCGGCCTCCTGGATGATCGGCCAGGGCGTCTCCTCGCGCTCGTCCCACTCGGACGCCGCAGGGCGCACGACATCTCTCGCGAAGCCGTGCACCCAGTCGCGCACGTCCTTCTGGTCCTGGGTCAGCTCGAGCGAGAACGTCGTCTCGCCGGCCTCCGGCAGTTCGATCGTGGATGCCATGGCAGCGGATTCCTCTTCAGAGCAGGGAGATCTGGAAACGTGACATGGTCCAATGTAGCCGTTCCGACGCGCCGGGACGCCGGCTGATCGACTTGACGAAACTAATGCCAGTAGTATTCTCGCTAGTCAGGGTAGTCCACTGACGAAACGGAGCATGCGATGGCACCCACGGCCACGGCGTTCACCGGCACCCGCGTCACCCGTCTCGGCTTCGTCAACGCGTACCTCGTGCGCGAGGACGACGGCCTGACGCTCGTCGACACCACGCTGCCGCGCGGCGGCAAGGCGATCCTGCGCGCGGCCGCGCAGCTCGGCGCGCCGATCGTGCGGATCGCGCTCACGCACGCCCACGGCGACCACGTCGGCTCGCTCGACGAGCTCGCCCGCGCGCTGCCCGGCGTCGAGGTGCTGATCTCCGCGCGCGACGCGCGCCTGCTGGCGAAGGACATGACGCTCGACCCCGGCGAGCCGCGGGAGAAGCTGCGCGGCGGCTACCCGGGCGCCGCGACGAAGCCGACGCGCACGCTCGCGCACGGCGACCGCGTCGGCTCGCTCGAGGTCGTCGCCTCGCCCGGCCACACGCCCGGCCACGTCGCGCTCCTCGACCCGCGTGACGGCACGCTCTACTGCGGTGACGTCTTCTCGACGCTCGGCGGCGTCGCGACGACCGCGAAGCCCCACCCGCGCTTCCCGCTGCCCGCGATGGCGACGTGGGACCGCGCGACCGAGCTGGCGAGCGCCCGCACGCTGCGCGCGCTCGACTCGGCGCGCATCGCACCCGGCCACGGCAAGGTCGTCGAGGCGCCCGCCGCGGCGATCGACCGCGCGATCGCGAAGGCCGCCTGAGGTGCGGCGCGAGCGGCTCGACGCCACGCGCGTCGTCGCCGAGGCGGTCCGCATCGCCGACGCCGACGGGCTCGGCGCCGTCACGCTCGCGCGCGTCGCCGCCGCCCTCGGCGTGCGCGCGCCGTCGCTCTACAACCACGTCGACGGCCGCGAGGCGCTGCTGCGCGCGGTCGCGCTGCGCGGCCTGCACGACCTGGGCGACGCGCTGCGCCGCGCCGCCGTCGGTCGTGCGCGCGGCGAGGCGCTCGCGGGCGCGGCCGACGCCTACCGCGCCTACGCCAAGGCCCACCCGGGCTGCTTCGCGGCGGCCGTCGCCGGGCGCGCGATCCGCGACCCTGACCTGCAGGCGGCGGGCGTCGACGTCGTCGCGGTCCTGACGGCGATCGTCGGCGGCTGGGGGCTTGAGGACGAGCCGGCGATCCACGCGGTGCGCGCGATCCGCAGCGCGCTGCATGGCTTCGTCGCGATCGAGGCGGACGGCGGCTTCGACCTCGACGTGGACGTCGACATGTCGTTCGCGCGGCTCGTGCAGACGCTCGCCGCCGGCCTCGAGGCGGTGCCGGCCGGCGCCTGAGGCGCGCGCCGCCGAGCGTCAGATCCAGCCGCGCTCCTCGGCGATCCGGATCGCCTCGATGCGGCTGCGCGCACCGAGCTTGCGCATGATCGCCGAGAGGTGGTTGCGCGCCGTCCCGTGGGACAGGTAAAGCGCCGCCGCCAGCTCGCCGACGGTGCCCCCGCTGCGGGCCTGCGCGAGCACCTCGCGCTCGCGCGCGGTGAGCGGGCTGTCGCCCGCGCTGAGGGCGGCGGCGGCGAGCCCCGGGTCGACGACGCGCTCGCCCGCGACCGCGCGGCGGATCGCCGATGCCAGCTCGCCGGCGGGCGCGTCCTTCAGCATGAAGCCCGACGCGCCCTCCTCCATCGCTCGGCGCAGGTAGCCGGGCCGGCCGAACGTCGTCAGGATCAGGATCCGGCAGGCCGGCAGCGCGGCGTGGAGCGCGGCGGACGCGTCGAGGCCGCTCAACCCCGGCATCTCGATGTCGAGCAGCGCGACGTCCGGACGGGCGGCCTGGGCGGCCGCCAGCACCTCGTCGCCGCGGCCGACCTGGGCGACGACCTCGACGTCCGGCTCCAGCGACAGCAGGCTCGCGAGCGCGCCGCGCACCATCGCCTGGTCCTCGGCCAGCAGGACCCGGATCATGCCCACGTCGCGTCGCGCGTCGCAAGCGGCACGGTCACGCGCAGGCGGAAGCCGCCGTCGCGCCGCCTGCCGGTCTCGACATGCCCGGCGAGCAGCGCAGCGCGCTCCCGCAGCCCTGCGAGGCCGTGGCCGCCGCCGTCGCCGTCGCCGTCCGCCCCGCGCCCGTCGTCGGAGATCTCCAAGCTCGCGCCGGATCCGTCCCGGCCGCCCGCGAGCGCGATCGTGCAGCGCTGCGCCCCGCTGTGGCGGATGACGTTCGTCGTGCCCTCGCGCACCGCCCACGCGAGCACCGCCTCGACCTCGGGCGGCAGCTCCGCGGACGGCGTGCGCACGCGCGTCTCGATCCCCGCCGCCTCGAGCGCCATGCGCGCCCCCGCCAGCTCGCCGGCGAGCGTCGGCCGGCGGTAGCCGCTGACCGCCTCGCGCACCTCCGCGAGCGCTTCGCGGGCGACGTTCTCGAGCTCGGCGACGTGGTCGGCGGCCTGCCGCGGTTGATGCGGCAGCAGGCGGCCGGCCAGCTCGGCCTTCAGCGCGATCACGGAGAGGCTGTGGCCGAGCAGGTCGTGCAGGTCGCGCGCGAAGCGCTCGCGCTCCTCCGCGACGGCCAGGCGCGCCACCGCGGCGCGCGCCGCGACAAGCTCGGCGTTGGTGCGGATCAGGCGCCCGAACGACATCATCATGAAGCCGATCGCGATCGTCGTGGCGGTCAGCGAGGTGAGCTGGCTCTCGGGTGCGTGCGCGAGCGCGCTGAGGCCGGCCGTGAGCGTGGTGAGGCCGAGAACCGTGGCCGCCGCCTGGTGCGTCGGCAGCCGCACGCCGCAGGCCGCGGCGGCGAAGACGAACAGCAGCGCCCAGCTCGAGCGGTCGGCGAGCGTGAGCGTCGCGGTGAGCGCGACGAGTCCGGCGAGCGCCGCCGCGCGCGCTCGCGGCGTCAGCTGCTCGCGCAGCGCGAGGCCGACGTAGAGCACCAGGAACGCGGCGAACCCGGCGAGCACGAGCGCCGCGCGCCACAGCGGCGGGTGCGACGAGAACAAGTCGCTCAGCGGGATCGTGAGCCAGATCATCGACAGCGCGATGCCGGCGATCCGCCAGCGCTGGCTGCGGGCGTCGCCGGCCGGCGCGCGGCCGAGCGTGGCGATGGCGTCGCGGGCGATCATCGAGTCACGTGCGGCGGTTGAGCGAGCGCATGTACCGCAGCATGATCGCGGCGCCGGCGACCGTCCAGAGGGCCAGTGTCAGCAGATCGTGGCCGACGAATCCGGCTCCCGTCGTGCGCGGGTCGAAGCAGGCCTGCAGGCCGTCGGCGAGCGGCCGCAGCGGGAACGCCCTCGCGACGTCCTGCAGCCAGCTCGGCGCGCCGTCGAGCGGATAGAAGACGTTCGAGATGAACATCACGGGCAGCGTGATCACCATCAGCACGCCCATGCCGCCCTCGGGGTTCGGCACGAGCTTCGCGGCGCCGATGCCGAGCAGCGTCAGGCACGTGCTGCCGAGCGCGATCGTCGCGACGAGGCCCGGCAGCGTGTGCACCTGCACGTGCGCGCCGAACAGCAGGATGCCGGCGGCGAGCAGCAGCAGCGTCGAGGTCGCCATCACGAGCAGCGTCGAGCCGACCGCGCCGGCCACGTAGACCCCCCACGGCAGCGGCGTCGTGCGCACCCGCTTGAGGATCCCGCGCTCGCGCAGGGCGGCGAACCCGAGTGCGGTCGAGTTGAAGCAGACGAGCGTGATCGCGTAGGCGATGATGCCCGGCACGTAGAAGTCGATGTACGAGAGGCCCGCGCGCGTGTCGATCGTGGCGCCGCTGTTCAGCGAGCCGAAGATCGCCAGGAACATCAGCGGGAAGACGAGCGACATCGTCGCGGTGCGGCGGTTGCGCCAGTGGCTGCGCTGCGTGTAGCGCACCTGCCACGGGATCAGGGCGAGGTCTCGGGCGGTCATCGCGTCAGCTCCTCCACGGGCTGCGGTTGGTGTGCGGGCGGGTCGTCGGCGGCCGCATCGGCGCCGGCGTCGCGCGTGAGCGCCAGGTAGACGTCCTCCAGCGAGGGTTGCGCGACGGCGAGGCCGCGCAGCGGCCAGCCGCGCTCGAGCGCCCAGCCGGTCAGCGCGTGCGTCGCCGCGAGCCCCTCGCCGGTCGTGACGAGCACGTCGCCGTCGCGCTCGTGGACGCTTGCGGCCGGCAGCGGCGGCAGGTCCGCGAGCCCGATCTCGCCGGGCAGCGTGAAGCGGATCTCGGTCGGCAGGGCGTCGCGCCCGCCCAGCTCGGCGGGCGTGCCGGCGGCGACGATCTCGCCCGCGACCATCACCGCGACGCGGTCCGCGAGCGCCTGCGCCTCGTCCATGAAGTGCGTCGTGAGGAAGACCGTCTTGCCGAACGCGCAGAGATCGCGGATCGTCGACCAGGCCTGCCGGCGAGCCTGCGGGTCGAAGCCCGTCGTCGGCTCGTCGAGGAACAGCACGTCGGGGTCGCCGACGAGCCCGAGCGCGAGGTCGAGCCGGCGCCGCTGGCCGCCCGAGAGCTCCTTCGCGCGCGTGTCGCGCTTGGCGTCGAGCCGGACGAGCTCGATCAGCTCGTCGGCGGGGCGGGGGCGCTCGTACCAGCGGCCGTACATCTCGATCAGCTCGGCGACCGTCAGCTCGTCCTGCACGCCGCAGCTCTGCAGCACGACGCCGATCCGCTCGCGCAGCGCGCGCTCGCCGCGGCCGGGATCGTGGCCGAGCACGCGCACCTCGCCGGAGTCGGCGAGGCGGTGCCCCTCGACGATCTCGGTCGCCGTCGTCTTGCCGGCGCCGTTTGGGCCGAGCAGGCAGAAGACCTCGCCCGGTTCGACCGTGAAGCCGACGCCGCGCAGGGCCGCGACGTCGCCGTATCGCTTGCGCAGGTCGCGCACCTCGATCGCTGTCATGCGACGAAGGTAGGCGAGCGGGACGGCCGCCGGAAGTGGCGGCCGTCCTCACTTGCGCATGACATTCGTCAGGGGTGCAGCGCCAGCGCGGGTGCGCCGGCCTTCACGCGCTCGGCGGCCGCGGGCGCCGTGGGCGGGGGCGTCCCCGAGCCCCGCCGCGCGAGCCGCACGAGCCCCCATCCGAGCACGAGCAGCAGCGCGGACGTGATCGCCAGCACGACGAGCCCGGCGACGCCCCACAGCCAGCCCGGCACGTCCTGCCGGCGCTCGCGCTGGAGCACGTGGCGGTCGGGCTGGAAGGCGCGCGTCGTCGAGGCGAGCGCCGGCACCGCGCCGACCGGGATCGCCGCGTCAGCCGGCATCGCCACCGGGATCGCAGCGAGGTCGCGGCCGCGCTGGAAGCGGATCATCGCCTTCCAGCTGCCGGAGACGGGGATCGGCTGCGTCGTCGCGTAGACGCCGTCGCCGAGCGAGCGCAGGTGGTCGACGACGAGTCTGCCGCGGCCCTGCCAGGCGGTCATCGTCAGCCAGTTCGCGTGCGTCACCGCGCTCGGCGGGTCGAAGCGGATCGTCGCCGCGACCGTGCGGTTCGGACCGGCGTGGACGGTGCGCAGCGCGATCTGGGCGTGCGCGCCGGTCGGCGCGGTCGTCGGCAGGAGCAGCGCCACGACGGCCGCGACGGTCAGCAGGCTCGCGCCCGCCGCCGCCCACGCGCGCGGGCGCCCGACGAGCGCGCCGTCGAGTCGCAGGCCGCCGGCCGTGAACGTGCCGAGCACGCCCCCGGCGATCGACACCGGCAGCGCCAGCGCGATCGCGGCCGGCAGCAGGTGGCCCGGCCACGGCAGCGGCATCCAGACATGGCTCCAGGCGAACTCGGCGAGCACGCCGATCGTCGCGATCAGCACGCCCGCGAGCGCGCCGAAGCGGAACGACCGGATCCCGCCCACCCCGACCCACAGCGCCAGCGCCTCCACGAGCACGCCCTCGGCGACGTAGAGCGGGAAGTGCGGCGTCGTCTCGCCGAAGCCGACGCCCACGAGCAGCGCGAGCGCCCCGCGCAGCACGAGGAAGAACGCGACCGCCGCGAGCGCACCCCCGCGCCCGATCAGCGTGCGCGCCAGCACGAGCGCAAGCGAGGCGGCGAAGGCGATCAGCAGCGGGTGGAAGAGCTGGTTGAACTGCGGCACGCCGTAGTCGAACTCGCCCTGGAAGATCGACAGGCCGGCGAGCATCCCGCCGCAGGCGCCGATCATGCGGGCGCCGCGCAGGCGGGCGGCGGTCGGCGACTCGGCGCGCACCGACGCGCCCGCCCCGCGCTGCGTCCGCTGCGCGAGCCGCGCCTCGGCGAACAGCACGAGCACGGCGACGAGCGTCAGCGCCGCGCCGCCAAGCATCATCAGGTGCGTCGGGCCCCACAGCGTCACGTCCTGCCCGAACAGGCGGTGCGAGACGTCGTCGAGCGGGAAGCCGATCAGTGCGAACGATGCGCAGGCGGCCATCAGCAGGCCGCCCACCGGTGCATCCCAGCCCGGCGCAATTCTCACGGCGGTTGGGGAGCGGGCGGGATCGTCGGAGCGGGGGAGCACGATCGCCAGCCAGCCGGCGGCGAAGATCCCGTACAGCCCGACGAGGATGAAGTAGTGGGCGGGGTTCGCGAGCGGGCCCGGGTCGCGGCCCTGGTCGATGTGCAGCGCGACGTCCCAGTAGAGCCCGATCGCCGCGAGCAGCAGCGCGACGCCGGAGACGGCGAGCGGCAGCGCGGCCCAGCCCGGCAGGCCGGAGAAGCGCGCGAGCGTGCCGCTCGCGCGGTCGAGCAGCTTGATCCGGCCGGAGCGGTGGCCGAGCCCGAGCCACAGCAGCAGGCCGGTGAAGAGGGTGACGGCCGCCGTCACGCCGGCGACCTGGTCGAGCGCGGCGCCGCCGGCGGGCGGTGCCGCGGCGGCGAGCGTCAGGAAAGAGTGCATAGTCATATGCTACATCAACTGATGACACATTCAACCCTGTCATGTCAGCGCGTGATCCCCCGGCGACCTGGGGGACGCGCCGTAGGATGTGGCGCATGAGCGAGCGGCGCGCGGGCGAGCTGACGATCGACGAGCTTGCGCGCGAGACGGGCATGACCGTGCGCAACATCCGCGCGCATCAGTCGCGCGGGCTGCTCCCGCCGCCGGAGGTGCGCGCTCGCACGGGCTACTACGGGCCCGAGCACTCGGCGCGCCTGCGGCTGATCCAGGAGCTGCAGGCGGAGGGCTTCAACCTCAAGGCGATCGAGCGGCTCATCACCGCCTCGAACGGCGCGAGCGAGGAGGTGCTCGAGTTCGGCCGCGCGGTCCTGACGGCCTTCGCCGAGGAGGAGCCCGAGCTGACGACCGCCGAGGAGCTGGCGACGCGCCTCGGCAGCGCGGACCAGCGCGCGATCAAGAAGGCCGAGCGGCTCGAGCTGATCCGCCCGCTCGGCGACGGGCGCTACGAGGTGCCGAGCCCGACGCTGCTGCGCGCCGGCGAGGAGCTGGCGACGATGGGCGTCCCGCCGATGCACGCGCTCGCGGTCGCCGAGCAGGTCCAGCGCCACACGCGCGCGATCGCCGACTCGTTCGTGCGCCTGTTCGTCGAGGACGTCGCCGGCGGCGAGCTCGACCCGGCGAAGCGCACGCCGCAGGAGTGGGCGCAGCTCAGCGACGCGCTCGCCCGCCTGCGCCCGCTCGCCGGCGAGGCCGTCCGCGCCGCCTTCCAGCAGACGATGACGAGCGCGATCGAGCGCCAGTTGCAGAAGACGCTGCGAGGCTAGCGCTCGGGCGCGTGATGCACCCGCGACGGGCCGGCGGACTCCAGAGGCTCAGCCGACCTGGCTTGCGCGCGGGTCGGGCAGCGGCGTCAGGCTCGCCTCGATCTGCTCGCGCAGGTGCTCGAGCTTCGGCGGCAGCGCGAGGCTGCGGCCGATCTCCGCGGCCGACTCGTCGGTCGCGAAGCCGGGGCCGCGCGTGGCGATCTCGAACAGCACGCCGCTCGGCTCGCGCGAGTAGACCGATCTGAAGTAGAAGCGGTCGACGAGCCCGGACGTCCGGCGCCCGGCCTCGCCGTAGCGCTCGTCCCACGCCACGATGTCGTCGTCCTCGGCCGTCCAGGCGATGTGGTGCACGGTCCCGGCGCCGCCGACGCCACGCTCCTCGGGCGCCTGGTCGTAGGCGTAGAAGCCGCCGCGGCGCGGCCCGCGCAGGACCCAGTGCAGCTCGTCGTCGGACGCGAAGCCGAGCACGTCGCGCAGCAGCGGCGCGCTGCGCGCCGGGTCCGCGCTGTAGGCGCGCACGCCGGCGAAGCCGCGCAGCGCGTGCGCGGCCGGGATGTCGGGCGCCGCAGCGGTCAGCGGCGCGTCGCCGGAGTCGTCGGCCACCAGCTCGAAGCCGAGCCCCTCGGGATCGGCGAAGCGCAGGCGGTCGTCCGCGCGCTCGGCCGCGACGCCCTCGCCCGCGAGTCGCGCGGCCCAGAAGTCGAGCGCCGCGGCGTCCGCGACGCGCACCGCGATCGTGTGGACCATGCCGGCGCCGGCGCGGCCGGGGCGCGCGCCCGGATACTCGAAGAACGTGAGGTCGGCGCCGGGGCTGCCCGCGTCGTCGGCGTAGAAGAGGTGGTAGACGGTCGGGTCGTCCTGGTTGACCGTCTTCTTCGCCAGCCGCAGGCCGAGCACGCGCACGTAGAAGTCGACGTTGCGCGGCGCGTCGCCGGTGATGCACGTGATGTGGTGGATACCGTCGAGCTGCACCGCCGCCTCCAGAAGTAGTTGCTTGTACAACTAGATTATCCCACGGCGCAATCGCTGCGCCGTGCAGACCGTATCTCCCTCATACCCCGTCGTCCCGGCCGTCACCTGCCTGCGCGCCGATCCACTAGGCTCGCCTGAGCGATCCCAGGGGGGACGGGTTCATGAAGGTGAAGGCGGCCGTGATCGGCCCCGGCAACATCGGCACCGACCTGCTGATGAAGCTCCAGCGCAGCGCGTCGATCGAGACGGCGCTGATGGTGGGGATCTACGACGACTCGCCCGGCCTTGCGCGTGCCCGCGAGCTGGGCGTCGAGACGAGCGCGCGCGGCGTCGAGGCGGTGCTGGAGCGCGACGACGTCCCGCTCGTGTTCGAGGCGACGGGCGCGCAGGCCCACCGCGCGAACGCCCCGCGGCTGCGCGCGGCCGGCAAGGCCGTGGTGGACCTGACCCCGGCGGCGGTCGGCCCGTACGTCGTGCCGGAGGTCAACCTCGACCAGCACCTGGATGCGCCGAACGTCAATCTCGTCACCTGCGGCGGGCAGGCGACGATCCCGATGATGCACGCGATCGACCGCGTCGCCGACGTCGCGTACGGCGAGATCGTCGCGACGATCGCGTCCGCCAGCGCCGGCCCCGGCACGCGCCAGAACATCGACGAGTTCACCGTCACGACCGCGCGCGGGCTGGAGACGGTCGGCGGCGCCGACGCGGCGAAGGCGATCATCATCCTCAACCCGGCCGACCCCCCGATCCTGATGCGCGACACCGTCTTCGCGCAGGTGCGCGAGCCCGACGCGGCGGCGATCGAGCGCTCCGTCGTCGCGATGGCGGAGGCCGTGCGCGCCTACGTGCCCGGCTACCGGCTGCGGCTGTGCGACGTCGACGGCGACCTCGTGACCGTGCTGCTGGAGGTCGAGGGCGCCGGCGACTTCCTCGCGCCCTACGCCGGCAACCTCGACGTGATGACGGCGGCTGCGGCGCGCGTGGGGGAGGGGATCGCAGCGCTTATGGTCGCCGCGGCCACGCGGCCGGATCCGCTGCAGGAGGAGGCCCGGCGATGACGTTCGTGACGTTGGTGGACTCGTCGTTGCGCGACGGCATGCACTCCGTCGGCCACGCCTTCACGCCGCAGCAGGTCGCGGCCGTCGCCGCCGGCCTCGACCGCGCGGGGATCGACGTGATCGAGGTCTCGCACGGCGACGGCGTCGGCGGCTCCTCGATCCAGTACGGCCGCTCGGCGCATCCCGACGAGGCGCTGATCGAGGCGGCGGCGGGGGTCGTCGAGCGGGCGCGCATCGCGGCGCTGCTGCTGCCGGGGATCGGCACGCTCGAGCGGCTGAAGGGCGCGCAGGCGCTCGGCGCGTCGGTCGCGCGCGTCGCGACGCACTGCACGGAGGCCGACATCGCCGAGCAGCACATCAGCTGGGCGGCGGAGCACGGGATGCTCGCGGTCGGCTTCCTGATGATGAGCCACATGCTCGAGCCGGCGGAGCTGGCCACGCAGGCGCGGCTGATGGCGGCCTACGGCGCGCGCGTCGTCTACGTCGTCGACTCGGCCGGCGCGCTCGTCCCGCAGAGCGCGGCCGCGCGCGTGGCGGCGCTGCGCGACGCCCTGCCCGCCGACGTCGCGGTCGGCTTTCATGCGCACGACAACCTCGGCTGCGGGGTCGGCAACGCGCTCGCCGCCGTCGAGGCGGGCGCGACGTGGCTCGACGGCTCGCTGCGCGGGCTCGGCGCGGGCGCCGGCAACGCGCAGCTCGAGGTGCTCGCGGCGGCGCTCGAGCGCTCCGGCCACGCGACCAACGCCGAGCTGTTCCCGCTGATGGACGTCGCCGAGGACGTCGTCGCACCGCTGATGCCGCGCGCGCAGGTGATCGACCGCAGCGCGCTCTCGCTCGGCTACGCCGGCGTCTACTCGTCGTTCCTGCTGCACGCCGAGCGCGCCGGCGCGAAGTTCGGCGTCGAGCCGCGCGCGGTGCTGATGGAGCTGGGCCGGCGGCGGATCGTCGGCGGCCAGGAGGACATGATCATCGACGCCGCAGCGGAGCTGGCGGCGGCCCTGCAACCGGCGCCAGCTTCCCGGCGCGACCCACAATGAACTGCTAGAATTCAGTCGCTTGGCGCGCTCGGCGCTGGGGGAGTCGTTGCCGAGGCGCTCGTTCGACCGGAAACGGTGAATTATGTCTGCGCACGTGCACGCGGGCGGTCAGACGCCGCTCGTGTCGGTCGTCGTTCCCGTCTTCAACGAGCAGGAGGGGCTGCCGGAGCTCCAGCGGCGCATCGACGACGCGCTCGGGGGCCTCGACGGCGCCTGCGAGGTCGTCTACGTCGACGACGGCTCGATCGACGACTCGGCCGCGCTGCTCGAAGCGCTCGCACGGGAGCGCATCGACGTCGTGCTCGTGCGCCTGTCGCGCAACTTCGGCATGGAGATCGCGATGTCGGCCGGCATGGACCACGCGCGCGGCGACTTCGTCGCGCTGCTGCACGCCGACCTCCAGGACCCGCCCGAGCTGATCGCCGAGATGCTCGTGCGCGCGCGCAACGGGGCCGACGTCGTCTACGCGCGGCGCATCGGGCGCGACGAGAGCTTCGTCAAGCGCACGCTCGCGACGACCTTCTACCGCCTGATGGAGCGGCTCGCGCGCACGCCGTACCAGGGTCAGGCCGGCGACTTCCGGCTGATGTCCCGCCGCGTCGTCGACTCCGTGCGCACGATGCCCGAGCGGCGGCGCTTCCTGCGCGGGATGGTCGCGTGGGTCGGCTACGAGCAGGTCCCGATCGAGTATCGCCGCGCCAGCCGTCATGCGGGGCGGGGCGCCTCCTATCCCGCCCTGATACGACTCGCGCTCGAGGCGATCACGTCGTTCTCCGACGTGCCGCTGCGCGTTGCAAGCTACCTCGGGGTGACGCTCTCGCTGCTCAGCGCGCTGCTCGCGGCGGTCGTGCTGGTGCTCACCGTGAGCGGGGCCGTCATCGCCTCGATCCAGACGTGGATCCTGATCGCGGTGCTGTTCCTCGGCGGCGCGCAGCTCGTCAGCGTGGGGATCCTCGGCCGCTATCTCGCGCGCGTGCACGACCAGGCGCTCGGACGCCCGCTCTACCTCGTCGACCGGGTCGTGGCCGCTCCACGGCCCGCGCCGTCGGCCGTCGACCCCGTCCTCGCGATCGACGCCGACGCGTAGCAGGGCGATCGATGCCGCTCACCCGCTCCGTCTACACCTGGGTCGCGCTCACGCTGCGACTCGTGCTGCGCGACGCACGCGCGTCGTGAGCTGGCCGGGAGCTGCTGCGCCTACGCCTCGTCGTCGGTGCGGCAGTCAATGCACGAGCCGTGCAGCACGACGTCGTGGTCGTCGACGTCGAAGCTGAGGCTGCGGGAGACGCGCTCGATCGCCTGCTCCAGCGTCGGGTCGGAGAAGGGCGCGATCTGGCCGCAGCTGTCGCAGACGAGGTGATGGTGATGGTCGCCGTCGGGCTGGTGGCGCTCGTAGCGCGCGACGCCCTGGCCGACGTCGATCCGCTGCACGAGCCGCAGCTCATTCAGCATCTCGAGGATGCGGTAGACGCTCGCGCGCCCGACGCTGCGGCCCTGCGCGCGCAGGCGATCGTCGATCTCCTGCGCCGTCAGCGCGCAGTCCTGGCGGTCGAGCAGCTCGACGACCGCGTTGCGCGCCCCGCCGCGGCGGTAGCCCAGGGCGGCCAGCGTCGCGATCGTGTGCTCGCGCCAGCTGGGTCGTCTCGTCGCCGTTCCGGACATCGCCTTCGATCGTAGCGGCGGCCGGGGGCGCGGTGCCGCGCGCGGCCGGTGGCCAGATGCAAATCAGACTCGTTCCCATTATGCTCGCTCGCGACGATGCTCGAGCCCTTCCAGCTCCCCTTCGTGCAGCGCGCGCTCGTCGAGCTGCTGCTGCTCGCCTTGCTGGCTGGCACGCTCGGCTGCTGGATCGTGCTGCGGGGCCTCGCATTCCCCGTCCACGGGGCGGCGGCCGCGGCCTTCCCGGGCCTGGTGCTCGCCGACGGGCTCGGCTTCGCGGCGCCGCTCGGCGGGTTCGGTGCCGCGCTGCTGTTCGCGCTCGCCGTCGGGCGGCTCGCCACACGCGGGAGAGAGGGCAACGACACGCTCACCGCGCTCGTGCTCGTCGCGGCGCTCGCGCTCGGGATCGTGCTCGCGTCCGACGTCTTCCACTCGGCCGCGTCCGTCGAGTCGCTGCTGTTCGGCAGCCTGCTCGCGATCGGCGCGGGCGACGTGCGCCTCGCCGCCGCGGCAGCCCTGATCGCGCTCGCCGCAAGCTGGCTGCTCGGCACGCGCTGGCTCGCGAGCGGCTTCGATCCCGCCGCCGCGCGCTCGCTCGGCGTGCGCTCGCCGCTGCCGGACGCCTGCCTGCTCGTGCTCGTCGCGCTCGGCGCCGTTGCGGTGCTGAGCGCCGTCGGCGCGCTGCTGGCGACCGCGCTGCTCGTCGTGCCGGCCGCCACGACGCGGCTGCTGAGCAGCCGGATCGCCGGCTGGGGGCTCGCGACCGTCGCGCTCGCCGCCGCCGAGGGCATCGCGGGCCTGTGGCTCGCGGTCAAGCTCAACGCCCCGCCCGGCGCAACCCTCGCGGTCGTCAGCGGCATCGTCTTCGCGCTCGTGGCGGCCACCCGCACGCTCGCGCCCGAGGCGGCGACATGACCGCCGATCGGGCGGGTGGCGGTGAGGACGCACGTGTGGCCGCCGGAAGGCGGACGTGCGCGCGGGTGGGCGGGTCCGATTCGACAGGACCCGCCCGCCAAGCCCTCCTGACCGCCGAGAAGCTCGCCGTCGGCTACGAGAAAGCCGCGCCCGTCCTCAACGACGTGACCTTCGCGCTCGAGCCCGGCGAGCGGATCGCCGTGCTCGGCCCCAACGGCGGCGGCAAGACGACGCTCTTCCGCGCGCTGCTCGGCGAGCTCCGCCCGGCGCACGGCACGCTCGCGCTCGCCGGCCGCTGCGCCAGCGTCCCGCAGACGGAGCGCTCGCGGCTCGACTTCCCCGTCAGCGCGCTCGACGTCGCGCTGATGGGCACGATCCCAGGCCGTCCCTGGTGGCGGCGCCCGAGCCGCGCCGACCGCGTCGCCGCGCGCGCGGCGCTCGCGCGCGTCGGGCTCGCCGACCGCGCCGAGCGCACGTACGGCGAGCTGTCGGGCGGCCAGCGCCAGCGCGTGCTGATCGCGCGGGCGCTCGTGCAGGAGGCGCGCGTGCTGCTGCTCGACGAGCCGTTCAGCGGGCTCGACGCGACGAGCGCCGCGCGGCTCGAGGCGCTGCTCGCCGAGCTGGCGGGGGAAGGGCGCGGCGTGCTGATCGCCACGCACGACCTCGAGCAGGCGCGCCGCTGGGACCGCGTGCTGTGCGTCAACGGCCGCCAGATCGCCTTCGGCGAGCCGGCGACGGCGCTGACGCACGACGTGCTCGCGGCGACGTACGGCGGCGCGATCGTGACCCTTCCCGGTGAGGACCCGGGCGCGCCGCACCACGCGATCATGCCGCCGCACCACCATCACCACGACCACGCGCCGCCGCGATGACGCCCGCGCTCGCGACCGTCCTCGATGCGCTCGCCCACCCCTTCTCGCAGGGCCTCATGCAGCGCGCGCTGCTCGAGGTGCTGCTGCTGGCCGCGGTCGGCGGCACGCTCGGCTGCTGGATCGTGCTCGGCGGGCTGTCCTACGGCGCCGAGTCGCTCGCGCACGGGATGTTCCCCGGGCTCGTGCTGGCGGCGCTCGCGGGCGTGCCGCTGCTGCTCGGCGGCGCGGCGGGGATCCTCGTCGCCGCGCTCGCGGTCGCGCTCGCCGGGCGGGTGCGGGGGATCGGCCGCGACGACGCCGTCGCCGTCGCCGTCACGACGCTGTTCGGGCTCGGTGCGCTGCTCGCGCTGTCGCCCGCGACGCCGGTCGGGATCCAGGGACTGCTGTTCGGCGACGTGCTCGGCACCACGAGCGCCGACCTGCTCGCCGGCGCGGCGCTGGTCGCGGTCGTGCTGCTCGCCATGTGGCTCGCGCACCAGCGCCTGCTCGCGGCCGGCTTCGACCGCTCCGGCGCCAGGGCGCTCGGCATCTCGCCGTTCGCCGTCGACGCATTGCTGCTGACGCTGCTGGCGCTCGCGGTGCTCGTCGCGGTGCAGGGGCTCGGCAACCTGCTCGTCGTCGCCGTGCTCGTCGCGCCTGCCGCGGCGGCGCGGCTCGTCACGCGCCGGCTCGCGCCGATGATGGCGCTGGCCGTCGCGCTCGGCGCCGTGGCGGGGATCGGCGGCCTCTACCTGTCCTACTACGCGCGCATCGCCGCGGGCGCCTCGATCGCCGGCCTGCTCGTCGCCGGCTACCTGCTCGCGCGGCTTGCCGCCGTGACGTCACAGGTTCGTAAGGGGAGCGCCACGGCGGCAGGCTAGATTGAGTCCCATGCGCTTCCTCTCCCGCAAGACCGACATGGTGGACGCCGCCCGCGCATTGCCGGGCCGCGCGCAGCCGATCGCCGTTCCTCCTCGCCACGACGTGCTCGGCACCCCGCTCCAGCCGCCGTTCCCCGACGGCTTCGAGACGGCGATCTTCGGCCTCGGCTGCTTTTGGGGGGCAGAGCGGATCTTCTGGCAGGCGGACGGCGTCTGCACGACGGCCGTCGGCTACGCCGGCGGCCTCACGCCGAACCCGACGTACGAGGAGGTGTGCTCCGCGCAGACCGGCCACACGGAGGCCGTGCTCGTCGTCTACGACCCCGCGAGAACGTCCTACGACGCACTGCTGAAGCTGTTCTGGGAGGGCCACGACCCGACGCAGGGGATGCGGCAGGGCAACGACGTCGGCACGCAGTACCGCTCGGCGATCTACTGGACGAGCGAGCAGCAGCGCGACGCCGCGCTGACCTCGCGCGCGACCTATCAGGAGACCCTGCGCGAGTCCGGCTACGGCGAGATCACGACCGAGATCGCGGAGGCCGGCCCCTTCTATTACGCCGAGGACTACCACCAGCAGTACCTCGCGAAGAACCCGGCCGGCTACTGCGGGCTCGGCGGCACCGGCGTGAGCTGCCCCGTCGGACTGACGGCAGGCTGACATCTGGCGCCGCGAAGCTCGAGGTCGTCTCCGGGGCGACCGGCGCCCAGCATCCGCGCTCCGGCGCCCCCCTGCTGTGCTCGCGCTCGCCGCCACCCGCGCAGCAGCAGGAGCAGCACGGGCATCGCGAACGTCTCGGCCGTGCGCAGCACGGCGCGCGTCGTCGGCTGCACGCCTGGCAGCTGCGCGCTCGGCTGCGACAGGTGCATCGCCATCATCCCCGTCACGATCACGACGTGACGCTCGCCGCGCGGCAGCGTCCGCACGCCCTCGACCGCGCGTGCCGTGACGGTCTGCAGGCGCGCCGTCGTCGCGTCGTCGGAGGGGTAGTGGTCCACCCAGCTCGTGAGCCCGGCGTGGGCGTCGGCGGGACGGTCGACGACGCTGTCGAGCAGGGCCGTCAACGCGTCGACCCACGGCACGTATGCCGACTGCAGCCGTTCGACGGTCGTGTCGCTCGTCGTCGGATCGGCTGCGAGGGCAAGGATCGCCAGCACGCCGAGCGAGGAGCTCGCGGCCGCGGCGAGCTCGAACCAGCTCGCGTCGGAATGCTCGTGCTGGCGGGCAGCCCACTCCCGCAGCACGGCCTCGCGCCGGCCCCTCGGCGCATGGTTCGCGTACTGGACCTCGGCGTGCTCGAGCTCGCGGGCGGCGGCGTGCGCGACCCGCTCGAAGGCCGGCAGGCTCGCGCATGCGGCGCGGCAGCATTCGACGAGGGCCAGCAGGTAGCCGCCGTCGTCGCCGACCGGGTGCAGGCGGTAGTAGTCGTTCCGCGGCGGCTCCGGGCGGACCGCGTCGACGAGCGCGCGATGGAGCTGCATGCCGTTCGCCAGCGGATCGGTGGCGGGCTGCTCCGCGAGCGTGTCGATGTAGTCCCACGCGACCTGGAGCGAGACCAGCAGCCGCACGAGCGCGGGGTCGCGCTGGCGCACCGTCGTGGCGACGAGCGCCGCCCCCATCGCGCTGAGGCCCTCGCTTCGCAGCGTCTCGAGCGCGAGCGTGCGCAGCCGCGGATCTGGGATCGCCCGTGCCGCACGCTCCCACCGGTGCAGAAGGCTCCGTGCCCGCGGAAAGACGGTGAGCCAGAAGCGAGCCATGACGCACGCGACGCTTGCCAGCTCGCGAGCACGACTCCCCCGGCGGGCAGCGGCGGGATGCGACACCGTTCAAGCGTACGAACCCGATCGGTCGGCGCCGCGATTAGCGATTAATCAACGCGCGTCACGGTTCAGGCGCGACCGGCGTCGGCGAGACGCGCGCCGCCGCGAAGCCGGGCAGAGCTGCAACTGCGACGGCCACGACCGTCACACCGGCGAACGTCGTCAGCGCGAGCCAGCCGGCTGGCGCGTAGCTCGTCGGAAAGCCCGTTGAGGCGCTCAGCCAGCTCGTCAGCATGAATTGACCGAGGAGCCCGAACAGGGCGCCGATCGAGCAGCCCGCGCCGAGCACGATCGCGCTCTCGAGCACGATCGTCCGCCAGACCTCGCCGTCGGTGAATCCGCTGAGCTTGAGCGTCATCAGTCGGGGTCGCCGGCTCCAGACGACGCCGCTCATCGCGAGCGCGAGCGCGAGCGCGGCGGCGACGAGCATGAGCGTGGCGATCTGGGTCAAGCGGCCCAGGCCTTGGCGGCTCTTGACGCGAAAGCGCTGCTCGCGCTGAGCGGGCGACTCGATCGCGAGATCGGCCGACGGGCCGAGCGCGTGTCGGAGCCGGCCCGCGACGGCGGCCGGGGATGCGCCCGGCTCAAGCATCACTCCGAGCGCGGTCACCGCGTCGGTGCCCCATGCGCGGCGGAAGTCGGCGGCGTTGAGCACGATCGCGCCCGAGCTCCAGCCCATGTTCGTGAGGATCGCCGCCAACCGCAGACGCCTCGGGAGCGGCGTCGGCAGCGTGACCACGTCGCCGATGCCCACGCCGAGGTCGCGTGCCACGCTCTGCGACAGCGCGACCCAGCCGTGGCTCCGCAGCCGTACGTTCGCAGCGGTCAGATCTCCCTGCATGAAATGGATGGGCAGCAGCGGAGTCGGGTCGGAGCGCGGCGGCGCGACGACCCACGCGCGGCGGTCTCCCACGTCGAGGAACGCGCCGCGATATGCGGACACCGCGCGCACGCCGCGGACGGCCGCCAGCTCGGAGTCGGTGACCGCCGGCCGGAACGACGTGGTCGAGAGGACGTTCGAGTCGCCCCCGGCGACGACCCACAGATCCGCCTTGCCGCTCAGCCCGTGAGCGCCCATGTCGAGGCCGCGTTGCAGGTCGGCGTGTGCTCCCTCCATCGCGACGCTCCCGAAGACGGCGAGCGCGCCGATCGCCGCCAGCGCGAGCGACCGCGTGGTCGTGGCACCCAGCTCGCCGACCGCGACCACGAGCACGGAGCTGCGGCTGCGATGGCTGAGCACGTCGAGCAGGCGCAGCGCGAACGCCAGGATCGCCGGGATCAGCAACAGCATCCCGGCGAGCAGCAGGACGATTCCGCTGGCCGTGAGCGCCGGGACGAGCAGCAGCACGAGCAGCGCGCCGGCGACGAGCACCACCCCGCCGAGCGCGAGCCGGCCCGGCCGGGCGAGCGTCGGCTCCTCACGCTCCTCGTCCTCGCCGTAGACGGCGTCGAGCGGGCGGCTCGAGACGAGGTCGATCAGCGGCCGCATCGCCGCGAGCAGCGTGGCGGCGAGACCGCCCGCGACCGCGAGGGCGACGCTCTGCGGCTCGATGACGCGCTGGTCGCCGACGGCGAATGCGAAGGTGAGGTATCCCGGGACTGCGTGGAACGCATCCCGCGACAGCAGGTCGCCGAGCAGCAGCCCGAGCCCCGAGGCGGCGACGCCGAGCACGAGCGCGTCGAACAGGACGAGCCGCACGACCGTCAGGTCGCCGAGGCCCTCCAACCGCAGATCGGCGATGAAGCGGCGCCGCTCGGGCACGGTGAGCAGCATCGCGTTGAACGCGAACAGCATGCCCACCAGTGCACTGATCGCGGCGAACAGCGCGGTCGACTGATCGTTCGGGGCCGACGCGTGCCGCAGGAGGCGTGCCTCCGCGTCGCTGTCGGACACGTTGAGCCGGCTGCCCGCGATTCGTTCGAGCGCCGCGCGGACCTCGGTGGTGCGGCCGGGCTCGGCGACCACCAGGACGCGCGTCACGCGTCCGCGCATGGCGCTGATCTGCTGCGCATAGTGCAGCGGCGCGAGCACGACCGGGCTGCCGACGAGCCCGCCGATCTCGTCGGCGGTGAGCAGCGTCGCCACCGGCACGCGGTGCGTGCGTGCGCCGACGGAGAGCGCGATGTCCCCGCCGAGCTCGGCGCCGATCGAGCTTGCGAGCGGCCGTGGCAGCGCGACCGCGCGCGACAGTCGCAGATGGGGCGAGGCGAACGCTCCCAGCAGTCTGCCTCCGAGCTTGACGAGGCTGCGATCGCCGCCGACGAGGCTCGCCGTGGCGGTGCCGGTGCGACCGCGCAGCCCGACGCGTACGTCGACGATCGGCGCCGTCGTGCGCACGCCCGGAACACGGGCGATCTCCGCCGCGACCGCAGACGGGAAGCCGCGCGTGTCGCGCGCCGTCACCTGGAGCTGCGCCCGGCCGGTGATGCCCTTCACGAGCTCCTCGACGGATCCGGCGACGCTCGTGTTCGCCACCTGGACCGCGAACACGAGTGCCACGCCGACGGCGATCCCGACCAGCGCGAGCAGCTCCTGCAGCGGATGCGCGCGGATCCGCTGGACGTAGAGGAAGAGGAGGTTGCGGGTCCTCATCGCGCCGGCGCGACGACTGCGCCTGCTGCACGGTCCGGCAGGGGGACAAGCCGGCCGTCGCGCAGGCGGTGCACGCGGTCGGCGAAGCTCGCTCCGGCCGGATCGTGCGTCACGAGCACGACGCCGATGCCGCGCTCGCGGCAGACCTCCGCCAGCAGCGTGAGGACCTCCGTGCCGCTGCGCGAGTCGAGGCTCCCCGTCGGCTCGTCCGCCATCACCAGGCGCGGGTCGTTCGCGAGCGCGCGCGCGAGCGCGACGCGGTGGCGCTCTCCGCGCGAGAGCTGAACCGTGCGGTGGTCTGCGCGAGCGCCGAGACCCAGGCGGTCGAGCAGCGGGAGGACGCGCCGCCGGGCCTCGCTGCGGCTGACTCCCTCGGTCATCAGCTTCAGCGCCGCATTGTCGATCGCCGGCAGCCCCGGGACGAGTCGTGAGGACTGGAAGACGAAGCCCAATCCGCTGCGGCGATGCTGCGCGGCCGCCCTCCGCGAGAGGGTCGCGAGATCGCGACCCTCGAAGTGGACGCTGCCGGCGTCAGGCCGCGTGAGACCGGCCGCGAGGTACAGCAGCGTCGACTTGCCCGATCCGCTGGGGCCGTACACGGCGACCAGCTCGCCGCCCGCAACCGTCAACGAGACGTCGTCGACCGCGCGAATCGTCTCGCCATCCGGTCCGGCGAAATGCTTGCGGACGGCTCGCAGCTCGAGCACGGCGGGTCAACCGCCGCGGCTGGTGCGCTCGCTCACCCTGGGGAAGTCGATCAGCGTGCCGCGCTGCTCCGAGCGCGGCTTGATCAGGCGACCGTCGTCGAGCGACATCATGCGATGCGACTGCAGCAGGTTCGGAGCGTCGGGCGCCGTCATCACGATCGCTACCCCCGCCTCGTCGGCAACTGAGCGCAGCACGCTCAGCACCTGCTCGCGCTCGATCATGTTGAGGTTCGCGGTCGGCTCGTCGGCAAGCAGGAGCCGCGGCTGGCGGATCAACGCGTGCGCGAGCGCGACGCGCGTGCGCTCGCCGTCGGTCAGCTCGTGCCAGCGGGCGCTCGCCACCTGCGGCGCGCCGACCCGCTCGAGCACGTCGTGCGCCTCGCCGCGCGCCTGGGCGTGGCTGCGCTGCTTGAAGCGCGGAAGCGCGACGTGGTCGAGCACGGACAGGCCGCGCGTGATGCGGCCGGTCTGCCACACGCAGCCGATGTCGGTCAGCAGCAGTCGCGCGCGCGCGTGCCGCGAGAGCGCCGCGAGGTCGACGCCGTCGAACGCGACACGGCCGCCGTCGGGCGTCTCGATCCCGGCCGCGGCGCGCAGCAGCGTCGTCTTGCCGGAGCGGCTGCCGCCCCAGATCGCGACGAAGTCCCCGGCCTCGACGTCGAGATCGATGCTGGCCAGCGCCTCCACCTCGCGGTAGCCGCGGGCGTAGCGCTTCGTCACGCCGTCGAGCGAGAGGAGCGTCATCTCACGTGCGCGATCGCAGCGCCTCCGGCCGCTCCCGCAGCCAGCGCATCGCCTCGCGGATGCGGCGCAGCCATTCGACGGTCGCCTGCAGGTGGGCGATCTCGGCGTCGCGGACCATCACGCTCGCGACCGCAGACCACGGCTGAGCGGAGGCCAGCAGATCGTCGAACGACGTGCCGCCGAGGTACTGCTCGAGCCGCTCGAGGCAGGCCTGCTCCTGTTCGTACGTCAGCTCGATCAGACGCGGCAGGTTGCGCGGCTGGGAGAGCGCGAGCTTGAGGTGGAGCTCCTCGCGCAGCGGCGACATCGAGGAGCCGGTCGCCATCCAGTCCTCGAAGCGCTCGAGGCCCTGCGGGGTCGCCTCGTAGATCACGCGCGGGGCGCCGCGGGTCGTGCGTCGCCGCGTCACGGGCGCGTCGCCGTCGCCGTGGGCGACGGGGCGCACGAGCCCTTCCTGCTCGAGCTTGTCGAGCGCGACGTAGATCGCGCCGGCGTTCAGCTGCCACCCCGGGCCGACCTGCTCCTCGAAGCGCTGCACCAGGTCGTAGCCGTAGCCGCGCCGTTGCGCCAGCAGCCCCAGCACTGCGTACTTCACCGACATCGGGTCGTTTGCACCACCTTGACCGCCTCTCGACCACCGGGCGGAGTCGAAGGAGCGTCCCACCCATTTGGGCTCGCTCCGGGAACGCGAGAGTACCTCAAGCGCACGGGTGGTGCCACCGGTTGGAAGCCGCATCGTCGGCGGGCGTGCCGCCACCGCCGCTCGCTAGCATGACGCGGATGCTGCGCTGCGTCCGCTTCCTCGCGCTTCCGCTCGGCGTCCTGCTCGCCGTCGCGATCGGCGCCTGCGGCTCCAGCGATTCACAGCAAAGCGGTACGACGGTCACGGAGCCGCCGCTGGCCGCGACGCGGACCGCGCCCACGACGGCCGCCACCACGGTCACCACGACCGCGCAGACGACGACCGTCGCGCCGAGCACGACGACCACCACGACGCCCGCGACGACGTCGACCTCCACGCAGCCGTCCGGTGGTGCGCCGCCCGCGACGCAGCCCTCCGGCGGTGCGCCGGCCGGCTGCCCGTCCGCCGTCGGCGGCTTCATCCGCGACGTGCACGCGACCGACTGCGGCGTCGCGCGCTCCGTCGCGAGCGCGTGGTTCGACGCCGTCCACGGCGGCGCCGCGCCGGGCAGCGCGATCAACGCGGCCGGCTACGCCTGCAGTGCGACGCTCGCCGGCGAGCGCGCGAGCGTCAGCTGCACGAGCGCCGACGGCAGCGTCAGCTTCACCGCGAGCCCGTAGGCCGTCTCGCGGCGGTGCGACGGGCGGACGGCGCCCTTGCGCCTGCCCGCTACCCGTCGAACGTCGTCGCCGTGCGCGGCAGCGCGGCGGGGTCGAAGCGCGCGAGCAGCAGCTGCACGTCGGCCGCCTCGCCGGGCTCCGCGAGGCCGAGGCTCGCGGCCATCCACGCGCGCACGTCGGCGGGCGTCTCGCCGCGCGCGACGCGGTCGGCGAGCGTGACGGCGCCGTGGCGCTTCGCGAGTCGCGCGCCGTCCGGGCCGAGCACGAGCGGCACGTGCGCGTAGGCGGGCGTCGGCAGGTCGAGCAGCCGTTGGAGCAGCAGCTGGCGCGGCGTCGTGTCGAGCAGGTCGTCGCCGCGCACGACCTCGCCGATCCCCTGCTCGCCGTCGTCCACGACGACGGCGAGGTTGTACGCGGGCGTGCCGTCGTTGCGCCACAGCACGAGGTCGTCGACGACCGCATCGACCGGCCCGTGCAGACGGTCGACGAACGCGACGCGCGCGGCGCCCGCGTCCAGCCGCAGCGCAGGCGGGCGCCCGGAGCGCTCGTGCGTCGCCCGCTGCGCCGCCGTCAGCCGCCGGCAGGTGCCGGGGTACGCGCCCTCCGGAAACGCGCCGTGCGCCGCCGAGGCGGCCTCGCGGATCTCCGCGCGCGTGCACCAGCAGGGGTAGACGCGGCCGGCGGCGCGCAGCGTCTCGAGCGCCGCGCGGTGGCGATCCCGCCGCGCGGACTGGCGCACGACCGGCCCGTCCCAGTCGAGCCCGAGCGCGGCGAGGTCGGCGAGCTGGCCGGCCTCGTGCTCGCGCCGCGAGCGTCCCGGGTCGAGGTCCTCGATGCGGAGCAGGAAGCGGGCGCCGGCGCTGCGCGCGAACAGCCACGCGAGCAGCGCGGTGCGCAGGTTGCCGAGGTGCAGCGGCCCGCTCGGGCTGGGTGCGAAGCGGCCGTCGGGGCGGAGGGTCACGCCTGCGAATGATCGCGGAGCCGGCCTGTCCTGCGATCGCCCGATCGGCGTGGGACACGCAGTCGTCCGCTGCGGAACGCCGATGCGCCAGATGTCGTTGCAACGGTCAAGCGGGCCCCGTGGGGCGTCGATCACGACCGTGCCACGCGCCAGGTCGCACGCGGCGCAGCGTCCATCGCAACCCGATCGGAGACGCCGGCCATGTCGCTCTCGTCATGCCGCACGCTCGCCCCTGCCGTCGTCCTGGTGCTCGCCCTGCTCGCGCTCGCCGCCAGCCCCGCCGCCGCCGCTCCACCTGGTCGCTCGCCGCTGTCCGCCCAGCCGACGGCGCAGAGCTTCGGCCTCGTCCGCGTCGGCCAGGGGGAGCAGATCTCCTCGCTGTCGATCCAGAACCCGGGCCCGGACGCCGTCCTCGTCGGCGCCGCGACGATCGCGGGCGACTCCGCCTTCCGCGTCAGCGGCGACGGCTGCGCCGGCCAGCTGCTCGCGAGTGGCCAGAGTTGCAACGTCGGCGTCGGCTTCGACCCGGGCGACGGCATCGCCTACGCGGCGACGCTGCACGTCCCCGCCGACGGCTTCACCGATCTCGACGTCCCGCTGAGCGGCGTCGGCGGGCTCCAGCGCGTGACGCTCGCACCCTCCGCGCTCGACTTCGGCGCCGTCACGGTCGGCGACAGCGCCGTGCGCGCGTTCACGCTCACGAGCACCGGCAACCTGCCGTTCCAGTCGATCGTCGCGATTCCCAGCGGCGGCGACGTCGGCGCCTTCCGCGTCGAGCGCGACGGCTGCTCGCTGCAGCAGCTCTCGACCGGCGCGACGTGCGACGTCGCGGTGCGCTTCACGCCGCCCGCTCCCGACGGGTACGCCGCCACGCTGCTGCTGATCGGCGGCAACGACCAGCCGGCGATCGTGCCGCTGCGCGGCAGCGGCGCCGCCCCGGTGGCGCCGGTGGTCGCAGAGCAGCCGGGAGCGGTCCCGGCGCCCGAGCCGGCCACGGCCGACGTCGCGTTCGACGCCCTCGCCGGCTCGTCGGTCCCGTTCGCCCACGGCCGCGTCGACCTCGGTCGCGCGCATTGCGTGGGCGCGACGCGTTGCACGGTCATCGTGCGCGCGCGCGTCTACGCGCTTGCCGCGGCGTCCGCGCGAGCCGCAAGCCATCAGGCGCGGATGACGAGCGCGCGCACCGATGTCGTGCTGTGGAGCCTGCGTGCGCGCGGCCAGCGCGTGCGGCTCACCCTGCCGGCGAGCCTGCACGGCAGGCCGGCGCTGCTCGTCGCCCGGCTGCGCACGTATGCAGCCGGCCAACGGACCGGCGTGCGCACGCTCGTCGTCCCGCTTGCCGCGACCTCGCGGCGCGGCTAGGAGGGTTTGACGGAACGATTGGCGAAACTGTTGCGTCGTCGCATCGCCTGAGTCTACGTTCGAGGGGTCCGTA
>Ga0210410_10000604_pt1 | contig 37980 bp, 42 predicted proteins | sample IncBWC4MmetaG_FD_161058 | JGI IMG/M metagenome (GOLD analysis project Ga0210410, IMG submission 161058) | Forest soil microbial communities from Barre Woods Harvard Forest LTER site, Petersham, Massachusetts, United States - Inc-BW-C-4-M | ecosystem: Environmental > Terrestrial > Soil >...
TGCCGACCTGCGTGCGCGCCAGCGCCGAGATGATGCCGTGCGTCACGGTCTGGCCGACGCCGAAGGGATTGCCGATCGCGAGCACGACGTCGCCGACCATCAGCTCATCCGAATTGGCGAAATCGAGCGTCGGGAATTTCTCGTGCACGTCCTTCAGTCTGAGCACCGCGAGATCGGAGCGCGAGTCCTTCAGGACGATCTCGGCCTCGAATTCGCGCTTGTCCGACAGTGACACCTTCACCTGGTCGGCGCCTTCGATCACATGCACGTTGGTGACGACCAGACCCGACGGATCGACCATGACGCCAGAGCCCAGCGAGCGCTGCATCTGCTCCTGCGGTCCGCCCTGCAACCCGAAGAAGCGGCGGAAGATCGGATCGTCCAGGAACGGATTGTGGTTCTGCACGACCTTGGCGGCATAGACGTTGACCACCGCCGGCTGCACGCGCTGCACGATCGGCGCGTAGGAGAGCCGAAGCTCCGCCGGCGAGGATGGCACCTTCCGGTCCTGCGCGAGAGCCGGCATCGCAAGGCCGGCGGCCATCAGCAGGACGGAGAGCGGGTGGATCAACTTCATGTGGCAAAATCCCAAAATGCGTGGGCCTTAGATAGGCCCGAGAACATGGTGTTGGAAGCGGCGTAGCTAGGCCGCCCGTGGCGGCGCTTTTGTGATGGGGGCGCAGGATAGCCGTTCCTGATGGCTCTCGCCCCAGGCTTTCAGCGTATCGATCACGGGTTTGAGACTCTCGCCGATTTCGGACAGGCAATATTCAACGCGTGGCGGCACCTCGGCATAGACCTTTCGGATGATCAGCCGGTCCTCCTCAAGGGCGCGAAGCTGCTTGGTCAGCATGCGCTGGGTGATCCCCGGCATCCGCCGGCGCAACTCGCCAAAGCGCTGCGTGCCCGATTGCAGATGGAACAGGATCACGCCCTTCCACTTGCCGTCGATCAGGTCGAGGGTCGCCTCCACCGCACAGCCCGGCCGGTGTCCGAAATCTTTGCGCTTCATCTGGATTTTCCCATTAGTATCCAAACAGGGACTATATCCCCCAATTTACAGTACTTGCCAAGTGTATAGCGGCACGACATGTGTTCCCGCAGGTGATGCCAAGGGGTTGCCGAGGGGTTGCCAAGCGGATGCGAAGGGAGAATTTCATGAAGGCCGTCGGATACCAGAAATCGCTGCCGATCGAGGACAAGGACGCGCTGGTCGATTTTGAAGCCGCCAAACCGGAACCGAAGGGACGCGACATCCGCGTCGCGGTGAAGGCGATTTCCGCCAATCCCGTGGATTACAAGGTGCGCAAACGCGCGGCTCCCCCTGCGGGCGAGTTCAAGATTTTGGGATTTGACGCCTCCGGCGTGGTCGACGCCGTCGGGCCTGAGGTCAGCCTGTTCAAGGTGGGCGATGAAGTGTTCTACGCCGGCTCGATCCTGCGCCCGGGCACCAACTCCGAATTTCACCTGGTCGACGAGCGCATCGTCGGCAGGAAGCCGAAATCGCTATCTTTCGCGCAGGCCGCGGCGCTCCCACTGACCTCTATCACCGCCTGGGAATTGCTGTTCGACCGGCTCGGCGCGGTGCCCGGCAAGAGCGTCGATCCGCGCACGCTTCTGATCACGGGCGGCGCCGGCGGCGTCGGCTCGATCCTGATCCAGCTCGCGCGGCGGCTCACCGGTCTCACGGTGCTCGCGACCGCGACGCGGCCGGAGTCGCAGAAATGGTGCCTGGAGCTCGGCGCGCATGCGGTGATCGATCACAACCAGCCGATCAAGGAGCAGCTCGAGAAACTGAAGCTGCCGCCGGTTGGCCTCGTCGCAAGCCTCACCTATACCGATCAGCACTACAAGGCGATCGCCGAGGTAATGGCCCCTCAGGGCAAGTTCGGCCTGATCGACGATCCCTCGGACTTCAATGTTTCGGCCTTCAAGGGCAAGGCGATCTCGGTTCATTGGGAATCGATGTTCACCCGCTCCTCGTTCCAGACGGCTGATATGATCGGCCAGCACGACCTGCTCAACGACGTCTCCGACCTCATCGACAAGGGCGTGCTGCGCACCACGCTGGACCAGAGTTTTGGGGCGATCAATGCCGCCAATCTCAAGCGTGCGCACGCGCTGCTGGAAAGCGGCAAGTCGCGCGGCAAGATCGTGCTGGAGGGGTGGTAGGCCTCACACGGGCCGAGCTTCGGCGGGAGGATGCGCGCCCTCGTCCTCCGGCTGCCGGCTCGCCCGCTCGATAAAGCCTTGCGCAAGGGCGTGATAGATCCCCTCCTCGCAAACCCAACGCGAGGTGGCGTAGGCGATCATGGCGGCCGCCATCAGCGGCACCACCATCGCGTGGTTGTCGGTCATCTCGGTCACGATGACGAAGGCGGTGATCGGCGCCTGAACGACGCCGGCGAAATACGACACCATTCCGAGCAGCATGATAGCCGCGAGCGGCGCGCCGTGGAACAGAGAGGCGATATCGCTGCCGATGCCGGCCCCGACCGCCAGCGACGGCGCAAAGATGCCGCCGGGAATGCCGCTGATCGAGGCGAACGTCGTCGCCAGGAATTTCAGGAAACCAAAGTCCGCCGGCAATGGCGCGCCGCTCTCGAGCGCCGACTTCACCTGCGAGTAGCCGGTGCCGTAAATGGCATCGCCGGACACGATGCCGCAGATCGCGACCGCAAGCCCGCAGATCAGGGCGAACGAGAGCGGATGACGCTTGATCGCGCGGCCCGCCGGATTTGCAAATCCGCGCGCCATCATGATCACGATGCGGCTGAACAAGCCGCCCGCCAGCCCGCCCGCGACGCCACACACGGGAATGGCGAGCCAATCCATTCCGTGGCGCAAGGCGAGATCAGTCGTGCCAAAATAGGTATAGTTGCCCATCAACGCGAGGGAGGTCAGGCCTGCGGCAATCACCGCCGTGATGATCAGGCTGGAGGTGCGGGTCTCGAACGCGCGGCTCATCTCCTCGATGCCGAACACGATGCCGGCGAGCGGGGTGTTGAAGGCAGCAGCCACGCCCGCTGCGGCGCCGGCCAGGATCAAGCCGGGCTGACGCCGCGGCGAGAAGCGGCCGAGCGCGAACATGATCGAAGCGCCAATCTGGACTGTCGGTCCCTCGCGCCCTACCGACGCGCCGCATAGAAGGCCGAACAAGGTCAGGATGATCTTGCCGATCGCAATCCGAAGCGAGACCAGGCTTTCGCGTGCTTTCTGGTCGGTCAGGTGACGGGCCGCGATCGCCTGCGGAATGCCGCTACCTTGCGAGTTCGGGAAAAACCGGTTCGTGACAAACACCGCCAGCGCAAAGCCGAGCGGCGTGACGACGAGTGACACGTAACGGGATTTCGACAGCAACAGCGCGAAAGCTACTTGCGCGAGATCGGCAAGCTGCGCGAGCGCCACGGCGGCCGCACCGACTGCGATACCGCCGAGGAGGAAGATGGCGCGACGCTGCCATCGCCGGGATGTGATCCGGATCCGCCGCCTGTTGCGGATCGAGAGAGTGAGCGTCATGGAACGAGCCTTAGTCCATCATGACGCTTGATGAAAGCAAAACTCCTGCCGCGCGGCCGGAACCCGACAGTGCCGCGTTGACGGCCGCGGATGCGCGTGCCCGCCCCCTTATTTCTTCTGCGCCGCGGCCTGCATCGCCTTCCAGTCGAACTTCTCGGCCAGCGCGATCGCTTCGTCCTCGGTGAGGCCGCCATAGGAGAAGGCGAACACCGCGTCCTTGCTGAGCTCGACCATCAGCGCGCCGGACTTTTGCGGGACGTTGAAGGTCTTCATGACCTTCATGTCATGCATGGTCGACGTCACCATGTGACCGTCGCCGGTCTGCAGGTTCATCCCGGACTCGATCGGCGCCAGCGCGCCAGAGGCCGCCTGCCCCATCATGACGCTGGCATGTGCCTGCGCGCCCCCGCGCGTATAATCGCGGGTTGCGGTGGTCATGCTGGAATTGGGCATTTCCAGCGACATGCCGTCGGGCTTCTTGCCCTGCCAGCCATCCAGATCGACGAAAAGCGGAAGGAAGCGCTGAAAGGCCTGATCGGCATGCGCGGACAACGGGCACAACACGGTCAGCGTCACAAAACAGCAAAAGATCGCATGCCGAAGTTTGCTCATCGTTCTCCCCCTCTTGTTTCCTGCCAATTTCCTTTGGCTCATGATCTTAGCAATCCAGCACGAAGCCAGGAAGTCGTGAAGGCCGCCGTGTTTGACGCCGGCGGCCGTCGCAGCTAGCGTACGCCCATCATGATGATGAAAACCTCGGATATCGCTTCGATTTTCTTCCTGAGCCGCTGACGGCGGCGCCTGCTTCTTTGGGCGGGCGGAAGATGAACAGACCTGCCGGCCGCATTTGGTGCGGACGCCGGCGACTGAACCTGACGATATCGAGGATTTTCATGCCCCGCGAAAGCGAACTGTCGCGCGCGCTCAGCGCCGCGCAAATCGAGCAATTCATTCAAGACGGCTTTGTCAGGATTGACGAAGCCTTTCCGCGCCACCTCGCCGATGAGGCACGAGCGATCATGTGGCGCGACCTGCCCTGCGATGGCGACGATCCCACGACGTGGACGCGACCGATAGTGCGCCTCGCCGGCTATGGCGGCGGGCCGTTCGAGAAGGCCGCCAACACAGCCGTGTTGCACACCGCCTTCGATCAGCTCGTCGGCCGCGGACGATGGCGCCGGCGCAGCGGTCTCGGTACCTTTCCGGTGCGCTTCCCGCATCCGGATGATCCCGGCGATACCGGGTGGCATGTGGATGTCAGCTTTGCCGGTCCCGGCGGAAACTCTGGTGAGAACCTCGACTTCTCCGACTGGCGGGTCAACATCGTCTCGCGCGGGCGTGCGCTCTTGATGCTTTTCCTGTTCTCCGATGTCGGCGAGGACGATGCCCCCACCCGCATCAAGGTCGGATCGCATCGCGACGTCGCGCGACGGCTTGAGCCAGCCGGCGAGGCCGGCCTGTCGCTTTCACAGCTCGGCCGCTTCGGCGCAGCGCTCGACCGTCCGCTGGCGCATGCAACCGGCGACGCCGGCACGGTCTATCTCTGCCATCCCTTCCTGGTGCATGCGGCGCAAAAGCATCGCGGAACGACGCCGCGCTTCATCGCGCAGCCGCCGCTCGATCCGGCCGAGCCGTTTCGGCTCGATCGGGTGGATGGAGATTATTTGCCGGTCGAGATCGCGATCCAGCAAGCCTTGATCCAGCAAGTCTTGATCCAGCAAGCCTTGCGCAAGGCGTCGGAATAGAAGCCGTTCGCCTCAGGCGATCGTGTCGACGATGCCGCCTTCGGCGCGGATGGCCGCGCCATTGGTGACGGCGGCTTCCTTGGATGCAACGAAGACGACGATATTGGCGATCTCCTCGACGCTGGCAAAACGCTGCAACAGCGAGCCTGGGCGGTGCTGCTTGACGAAGTTCGCGGCGGCCTCCGTTTCCGACTGGTTGTTCTGCCGCGCCAGATCCTTCACGAAGGTCTCGACGCCCTCCGACATGGTCGGACCCGGCAGGACCGAGTTGACGGTGACCGCCGTGCCGCGCGTCAGCTTGGCAAGCCCGCGCGCGATTGCGAGCTGCGCAGTCTTGGTCATGCCGTAATGGATCATCTCGGTCGGGATGTTCAGAGCGGACTCGGAGGAGATGAAGATGATGCGACCCCAGTTGCGCTTGAGCATGCCCGGCAGATAGCTGCGCGCCATCCGCACGCCCGACATCACATTGGTCTCGAAGAGACGGGTCCAGTCCTCGTCCGGGATATCGACGAATTCCTTGGGCTCGAAGATGCCGGCATTGTTGATGAGGATGTCGACATCAGGCAACGCCGCGACCAACGCCTTGCAGCCGGCCGCCGTGGAGACATCGCCGGCAATGCCGCGGACCTTGGCGCCCTTCACGTCGCCGGACAGCTTCGAGACGGCGGCGTCCACCGTCGCCTGCTTGCGGCCGTTGAGCACGACACTGGCGCCGGAAGCTGCGAGCCCCTTCGCGATGGCGTAGCCGATGCCGGCGGTTGAGCCCGTCACCAGCGCGGTCTTTCCGGAAAGGTCGATGTTCATGGGATACCTCCAGCGTTTGCTGCTGGAGATATTGGGCGCGGGACAAGCGGCTGCAATCAGCGCGGAGGCATGGCTGCCTCCCCGATGTCGTCCTGGCGAAAGCCAGGACCCATACCGCGGAATCCGTCGATGGGGCACGCGGCCAATACCGCGCACCAAACCACTGCCGGTGCTAATGGGTCCTGGCTTTCGCCAGGACGACGGTGGGATATAGGCGTGCGAAAATAAAAAAGCGGCGCTCGGGGCGCCGCTTTTGAAGACCTATCCTGGAGCGAGGCTTACGCCGCCTCGGCGTCCCTCTCCTGCACCGGGCCGGAATCCTGGCCCTTGGCATCGACATCGCGGTCGACGAACTCGATCACGGCCATGGCCGCGTTGTCGCCGTAGCGGAAGCCGGCCTTGATGATGCGGGTGTAGCCACCCTGGCGGTCCTTGTAGCGGGGCGCCAGCACGTCGAACAGCTTCTTGACCTGGTCCTTGTCGCGCATCTCGGAGATCGCCTGGCGGCGCATGGAAAGGCCGCCCTTCTTGCCGAGCGTGACCAGCTTCTCCACGATCGGGCGCAATTCCTTGGCCTTCGGCAGCGTGGTGACGATCTGCTCGTGCTTGATCAGCGCGGCGCACATATTGGCGAACATCGCGCGGCGATGCTCGGCGGTGCGGTTGAGCTTCCGATGAACCTTGCCGTGACGCATTGAACTATTCCTTCTTTGATCTGCCGCGACGGTTCGTCGGACATGTTGCAGGTGGGCTTCCTGCGTTCGCCCGCAAAAGCGCTAATGCGCTTTTGCTTCTATCATTTTGAGCATGATCCGTTTCGGAAAACCGCTTCACACTTTTCCGGATCATGCTCCAAATGACGGCTGGAAAGACTCCAGCCGTCACAATGAAGTTCGGATCAGTAATGATCCTCGAAGCGCTTGGCGAGCTCGTCGATGTTCTCCGGCGGCCAGCCCGGCACTTCCATGCCGAGATGCAGACCCATCTGGGCCAGCACTTCCTTGATTTCGTTCAGCGACTTGCGGCCGAAGTTCGGGGTGCGCAGCATTTCCGCTTCGCTCTTCTGAACGAGGTCGCCGATATAGACGATGTTGTCGTTCTTCAGACAGTTGGCCGAGCGAACCGACAGCTCCAATTCGTCGACCTTCTTGAGGAAGGCCGGGTTGAAGGCGAGATCGGGGATGATCTCCTGCGTGACTTCCTTGCGCGGTTCCTCGAAGTTGACGAACACGTTGAGCTGGTCCTGCAGGATACGCGCGGCGTAGGCCACCGAGTCCTCCGGCGAGATCGCGCCGTTGGTCTCGATCGTCATGGTCAGCTTGTCGTAGTCGAGGATCTGGCCCTCGCGGGTGTTCTCGACCTTGTAGGAGACCTTCTTGACCGGCGAGAACAGGCTGTCGACCGGGATCAGGCCGATCGGGGCATCCTCGGGCCGGTTACGCTCGGCGGCGACATAGCCCTTGCCGGTCGCGACCGTGAACTCCATGCGGATTTCGGCACCGTCGTCCAGCGTGCAGAGCACGAGCTCGGGGTTGAGCACGATAACGTCGCCGACGGTCTGGATGTCGCCGGCGGTGACGACGCCCGGGCCCTGCTTCTTCACGACCATGCGCTTGGGGCCTTCGCCCTGCATCTTGATCGAGATGTCCTTGATGTTCAGCACGATGTCGGTGACATCCTCGCGGACGCCGGCGATCGAGGAGAACTCGTGCAGCACGCCGTCGATGTGCACGGACTGCACGGCAGCGCCCTGCAGCGAGGACAGCAGGATGCGGCGGAGCGCATTGCCGAGCGTCTGGCCGAAACCGCGTTCGAGCGGTTCAGCGACCAGGGTCGCGAAACGGTTCGCGTCGGTGCCGGCCGTCACCTGCAGCTTGTTTGGCCGGATCAGTTCTTGCCAATTCTTCTGGATCGTCACTGTCTCACCTCGAGGCCAGCTCAATTGCCATCTGGCGCTTTGGGCCGCGGATCAGCCCGCGGCGTGTGCAAAACAAAACAACCTGCAAGCGGCCAAGCCGCCCGCAGGGAAAACATCAAACCCGCCGACGCTTGCGCGGACGGCAGCCATTGTGCGGGATCGTCGTCACGTCACGGATCGAGGTGACGGTGAAGCCCGCAGCCTGCAGCGCGCGCAGCGCCGACTCGCGGCCCGAACCGGGGCCAGCCACTTCCACTTCCAGCGTGCGCATGCCGTGTTCCTGCGCCTTCTTGGAAACATCCTCCGCCGCGACCTGAGCGGCATACGGGGTAGATTTGCGCGACCCCTTGAACCCCATCGTTCCCGCCGACGACCAGGCAATGGTGTTGCCTTGCGCGTCGGTGATGGTGATGGTGGTGTTGTTGAACGACGAATTGACGTGTGCCACGCCGGAGGCGATGTTCTTGCGTTCGCGACGGCGGACGCGGGTGGCTTCCTTGCCCATCTAAGTACCTTTCCTGTGATCTCAACGCCGCCGTAATGCCAGCGGCTACACCAAAGCGGGCCGCGCTTTCACGCCGCCCGCAAATCCTGTTCGCTGAATTTACTTCTTCTTGCCGGCGATCGCCTTGGCCGGCCCCTTGCGCGTGCGCGCATTGGTGTGGGTGCGCTGGCCGCGCACCGGCAGACCGCGGCGATGACGCAGGCCGCGATAGCAGCCGAGGTCCATCAGCCGCTTGATATTGATACCGGTCTCACGGCGAAGATCGCCCTCGACGACGTAGTCGCGGTCGATCACTTCGCGGATCTGCAGCACTTCCGCGTCGCTCAACTGGCTGACACGACGGTCCAGCGGAAGCTTCACCTTTTCCATGATGTCCTCGGCGCTCTTTTCGCCGATGCCATGGATGTACTGCAGCGCCACGAGGACGCGCTTGTTGGTCGGGATATTCACGCCGGCAATACGGGCCACGTACGTCTCTCCTGTCGCCGATCCGCTCGGGGATCGAGCTCTAAGTTCCTGCTATCTCGGGGTGTGTCCGCAAACGCGAACACGACGCCCTCCCCCATGATCACTCTGTAATGATCACTCGGGGCCCGGCATCGTCATAAAACTATCCGACTTGGATGCGGGGCTTATTAAGGTATCGAGGGAGGTTTAGTCAACCGATTCTAGGCTTTAGCTCGCTTTTTCGTGACCCTTTTTGCGGCACGGACCGGCGCCTTCTTGGCGGCCTTCTTGGGCGTGCCAGAGGGCCGTTTAACGGCCTTTCGGGCCGATTTGGCGGGCTTTTTGGCCGCCCCGCCTCCCCGGACCGCGGTTTTGGCCGCCTTCGGGGTGGGCTTTGCAGAGGTCCGCTTGGCGGAACTGGCCTTTTTCGAGGCCTTGCTTTCCACAGCCCCGACGGCATGCAGGATCCGGCTGATTTCCCGTGTGACCTCCTCGATGGTCATCATGCCGTCGACGGTCAGGAGCTTCCGCTTTTCCGAATAATAGTGAATCAGGGGCTCGGTCTGCGCGCGGTAGGCCGCCAGGCGCTTGACCAGCACTTCCGCGGTATCGTCGACCCGCACCTCCTCGCCGCGCGAGCGCGTCTCTTCGGCTCGCTTCTCGACGCGGTCAATCAGCGCGCTTTCATTGACGCGCAGCTCGATCACGGCGTCGAGCTTCATGTGCTTGTGCTTGAGGAGATCGTCCAGCGCTTCGGCCTGCGGCTCGGTGCGCGGGAAGCCGTCGAGGATGAAGCCGTTTTTGGCGTCGTCCTGATCGATGCGGTCGGAGATGATGCCGACCACGACCTCATCAGGCACCAGGCCGCCGCCCGCCATGATGTCCTTGGCCTTGAGCCCGATCGGGGTTCCGGCGGCGACCGCGGCACGCAGCATCTCGCCGGTCGAGAGCTGCACGATGCCGTAACGCTGCACAAGCCGTTGCGCCTGGGTGCCCTTACCGGAGCCCGGCGGTCCCAGAAGGATTATTTTCATTCGCGTACGCCCCCCGGATCGGTGAGCGACAGCGCGCGCACCTGTTTTTTGAGATCAAGAATAGTGCAAACCACAATCAGCACCGAACCACCACCGATTTTATAAGGCAGTGCCACCCCGCCCGCCACCAGGGCCTCCGGAATCAGCGACACGATGACGAGGTAGACAGCTCCGATCACCGTCGTCAACGACACGATGCGGTCGAGATAATCGGCGCTTGCCTCGCCCGGCTCGACGCCCGGGATCGTCCCGCCCTGCTTTTGCAGGGTTTCGGCCGTACGCTCGGGATCCAGCACATAGGCCGTGTAGACAAACGCGAGCACGAAGACGACGACCGCCCCGAGAACGATGTGGGCGGGCCTTCCAAACTGCATGTGCTCGTAGGCGGCTGCGAGCCACTGCGTGCGGCCGAAGACGAAGGTCGCGAGCGCCAGCGGCAAATAGAATATCCAGGGCGTCAGCGTGGCCGGGATCAGGAACCCGGCGCTGTTGATCTTGATCGGCAACACCGAGGTCCGCGGTGCAAAGAGGCGTTTTCCCACCTGCCGTGCGGCATATTGCACTTGCACATTCCGCCGCGCGCCCTCGACGAAAACCATCATTGCGACCACCACCACCCACAGCACGGCGTTGAACAGCACGAGATTGCCGGAGACCTGGCCCTGCCGCAGCAGTTCGATGGCGGTGGCAACCTCCGCCGGAAGCGACAGAAGGATGTTGACGCTGAGGACCAACGCGATGCCGTTGCCGATCCCGTGCCGCGTGATCTGCTCGGAGAGCCAGACCATGAAGAACACGCCGCCGACCATCGAGGCGGTCGCCGACAGCAGGAACCAGTTGCCGGGCTCAGGGACGAGGGCCGAGATGTTTTGCATCGCAGAAGCAACGCCGAAGGCCTGGAACGATGCCAGCAGCAGCGTGACGATCAGCGTGATGCGGGCAATCTTGCGCCGGCCGGCCTCGCCCGAACGTTCGAGCGCGCTCAGCCTACCCCACACAACAGACACCAGTTGGACGATGATGGCAGCGCTGAGATAAGGAACGAGGGTGAGCGCGAAGATCGAGACGCGATTGATCGAGAGGGAAGAAAGCAGGCCGCTCTGCGTCGAGATACCCGCGAGCGGAATGTGACTTCCGAGCCTGAAGAGAAGCAGCGCGCCGATCGTGATTGCGATACGGCGCACCAGCTCGTTCATCTACGACGGCCCCTCAGTTTCGACTTCCTGATCAGCCCCTCATATTGATGGGCGAGCAGATAGCCTTGCACCTGTGCCACCGTATCCATGGTCACACTGACCACGATCAGCAGCGACGTTCCGCCAAAGTAGAACGGAACCGAGGCGTAGGAAATCAGAATTTCGGGGATCAGGCAGACGATGGCGAGGTAGACCGCGCCAATCACCGTGATTCGCGACAGCACATAGTCGATATATTCGGCGGTGCGCTCGCCCGGACGAATGCCGGGAATGAAGCCGCCATGCTTCTTCAGATTGTCCGCGGTCTCGGTCGGGTTGAACACGATCGCGGTGTAGAAGAAGGCGAAGAACACGATCAGCGACAGATAAAGCACCAGGAATAGCGGGCGGCCGTGCGCGAGCTGGGTCGTGATCCACTGGACCCATTCCGGGCCCTTGCCGGCATTGAAATTAGCGAACGTGCTCGGCAACAGCAGCAGCGAGGACGCAAAGATCGGCGGAATCACGCCCGACGTGTTGAGCTTGAGCGGCAGATGCGAGGACTGGCCCTCGAACATCTTGTTGCCGACCTGGCGCTTCGGATACTGGATCAGGAGCCGGCGCTGGGCACGCTCCATGAACACGATGAAGGCGATCACGGCGACCGCCATGATCAGCACGATCAGGATCAGCCCGGTCGAAAGCGCGCCCTGGCGGCCGAGTTCCAGCATGTTGACGAGCGCCGTCGGGAGCTCGGCGACGATGCCGGAGAGAATGATCAGCGAGATGCCGTTGCCGATGCCGCGCGAGGTGATCTGCTCGCCGAGCCACATCAGGAACATGGTGCCGCCGGTCAGCGTGATGGCGGTGGAGATGAGGAAAAACGGACCAGGGTCGCTGACCACATTGCCGGCGCCTTCCAGGCCCACGGCGATGCCGTAGGACTGGGCCGCGGCCAGGATCACTGTGAGATAGCGGGTGTACTGGTTCAGCGTCTTGCGGCCGGCCTCGCCTTCCTTCTTCAGGGCTTCGAGCTGCGGCGAGACGGTGGTGAGGAGCTGGATGATGATCGATGCCGAGATGTACGGCATGATGTTCAGCGCAAAGATCGCCATGCGGTGGATGCCGCCGCCGGCGAACAGGTTGAACATCCCCAGGATGCCTCCGGACTGGGTCTTGAACACCTGCTCCCAGATGTTCGGATCGATGCCGGGCAGCGGAATGTAGGTGCCGAGGCGGTAGACCAGGAGCGCGCCGAGGGTGAACCAGATGCGCTTCTTAAGTTCGTCAGCCTTGGCAAAGGCGCCGAAATTGAGATTTGCCGCTAACTGTTCCGCTGCTGAGGCCATTTTCGGCTTTCTCCTGCCACCCTTTGCATCGCCTGTCCCGCGGGGACTGCAGGACCATCAGCGGACGCCGGACGATATCTGGGGGCCGGCTTCGACTAAGTCTATCGTTCATTGGGCGGATCGCCCGCCGGCAGGCGGGCGATGACGCAGATGTTACGCCGCCTCGCCTTCTTCCTTGGCGGGAGCGAGGATCTTCACGGAGCCCCCGGCCTTCTCGACGGCCTCGATCGCCGATTTCGACGCGCCGTGCACCTCGATATTGATCTTGGCCTTGAGCTCGCCGCGGCCGAGCAGCCGCACGCCAGCCTTGGCGCGGCGCAGCACGCCGGCCTTCACCAGCGACTCGGCGTTGATCGCGCTGCCGGCATCGATCGCCTTGGCGTCGATCGCCTCCTGGAGACGGTCGAGATTGATCTCGGCGTATTCGACCCGGAACACGTTGTTGAAGCCGCGCTTGGGCAGGCGGCGATGCATCGGCATCTGGCCGCCTTCAAAACCCTTGATGCGGACGCCCGAACGCGCGGTCTGGCCCTTGCCGCCGCGGCCCGAAGTCTTGCCCTTGCCCGAACCGATGCCACGGCCGACGCGCATACGCTTTTTGCGCGAGCCGGCATTGTCGGCGATATCGCTGAGCTTCATCGCCCTTCTCCTTGTTCGTTATTTCTCGTCGACGATGCGAACGAGATGATGGACCTTCTCGATCATGCCGCGCACCGCCGCCGTATCCGGCAGCTCGGTGACCCGGCCGATCTTGTTGAGCTTCAACCCGACCAGCGTCTCGCGCTGCGAGTGATGGCGGCGGATCGGGCTACCGATCTGCTCGACCTTGATCGTCTTTGCGGCCATGACCTTTAACTCCGAATGGCTTTTAGTCGGCCGACGCTTCGGCATCGCCGCCGACGCGGCGCGCCTGCAGCGCGGAGACCTTGATGTTGCGACGCGCCGCGACCGAGCGCGGCGAATCCTGATGCTTCAGCGCGTCGAAGGTCGCGCGCACCATGTTGTACGGGTTGGACGAGCCGATCGACTTCGCCACCACGTCCGCGACGCCGAGCGTCTCGAACACGGCGCGCATCGGGCCGCCGGCGATGATGCCGGTGCCGGGAGGTGCGGCGCGCAGATAGACGCGGCCGGCGCCGTGACGGCCGGCGATGTCGTGATGCAGCGTGCGGCCTTCGCGGAGCGCCACGCGGGTGAGATTGCGCTTGGCCGATTCAGTCGCCTTGCGGATCGCCTCGGGCACTTCGCGCGCCTTGCCGTGGCCGAACCCGGCCCGGCCCTTCTGGTCGCCGATCACGACCAGCGCCGCAAAACCGAAGCGCTTGCCGCCCTTGACGACCTTCGCCACGCGATTGATGTGGACCAGCTTGTCGACGAACTCGCTGTCGCGCTCCTCGCGATCCCGATTCCGGTCGCGTCCGCCGCGTTCACGTTCACCTGCCATGGTGTTTTCCAATCTTTCGGAGGCTTGACGCCTCTGTCCTCGTCCAGTTTCGTTAGAAGCTCAGTCCGCTTTCGCGCGCGGCATCCGCGAGCGCCTTGACACGGCCGTGATAGAGATAGCTGCCGCGATCGAACACGACTTCCTTGACGCCGTTCTTCACCGCGCGCTCCGCGAGCAGCTTGCCCACTGCCTTTGCGGCGTCGATGTTGGCGCCGGTCTTCTCGCGCATTTCCTTTTCCAGCGAGGACGCGGACGCAAGCGTCTCACCCTTTAGATCGTCGATCACCTGCGCATAGATGTGCTTCGACGAGCGGAACACGGAAAGCCGCGGACGTCCGTTCGCGGAACGGCGCAACGACAGCCTCACGCGTTGCTTGCGCCGGGCATTTGTAACCTTGAGTGACATGACCGGCTCCGTTACTTCTTCTTGCCTTCCTTGCGGAAGATGAATTCACCGACGTACTTCACGCCCTTGCCCTTATAGGGCTCCGGCGGACGATAGGCGCGGATTTCGGCTGCGACCTGGCCGACGCGCTGGATGTCGCTGCCAGTGATCGTGATTTCGGTCGGCTTCGGCACCGCGATCTGGATCCCTTCCGGGATATGATAGACCACGTCGTGGCTGTAGCCGAGCGCGAGCTGCAGGTTCTTGCCCTGCATCGCGGCGCGGTAACCGACACCGGTGATCTCGAGCTTCTTCTCAAAACCCTTGGTGACGCCCTCGACCAGGTTGGCGATCTGGGCGCGCGCGGTGCCGTACAGCGCGATCGCGCGGTTGGTGTCAACCCGCGGGTTCACCTTGACCACGTTCTTGTCGAGCTTCACCTCGACGTCGTCATGGACCACGAACTGAAGTTGGCCCTTCGGCCCCTTCATCTTCACCGTCTGACCTTCGACGGCCGCCGTCACACCGGACGGGATCGTCACAGGCCTTTTGCCAATGCGTGACATGGCTACAGATTCCTTCCTCAGAACACCGTGAAGAGAACTTCGCCGCCCACATTCGCGTCGCGCGCTTCGTGGTCAGCCATGATTCCCTTCGGCGTCGACAACACCGAGATGCCGAGGCCATTGTTGACCCGCGGCAGATTCTTCACCGAGGCGTAGACGCGGCGGCCGGGCTTGGAGACCCGCTCGATCTCGCGAATGACCGGCTCGCCGTCGAAATATTTCAGCTCGATCTCGAGCTCGCTGCGGCCGGAGGCATGCTCGACGCTCGCGTAACCGCGGATGTAGCCCTCGGTCTTCAGCACTTCGAGGACGTTGGCGCGCATCTTCGAGCCGGGCGTGGACACCTTCGACTTCGCGCGCATCTGCGCATTGCGGATGCGGGTGATCAGATCGCTGATTGGATCGTGCGTTGACATCTAACCGACCCTCCTTACCAGCTCGACTTCACGAGCCCGGGAACCAGGCCCTTGGAGCCGAGTTCACGCAGCGCGATGCGCGAGAGCTTGTTCTTGCGATAGTTCGAGCGCGGGCGGCCCGTCAGCTCGCAGCGGAGGCGGATGCGCGTGGCCGACGAGTTGCGCGGCATCTCGGCGAGCTTCAAGGTCGCCGCGAAACGCTCTTCCATCGGCTTGGTCTTGTCGGCGATGATCGCCTTGAGACGCGCGCGCTTGGGCGCGGCGTTCTTGGACATCCGCTTGCGCCGGTTGTTCTTCTCGATTGAACTCTTCTTTGCCATGCTTGGCTCCTGAGTATCCGCGTTTGAGAGGCTCTGGTTCAGCGTCTCACTGCCGGAACGGGAAATTGAAAGCGGTCAACAAGGCCCTCGCCTCGTCGTCGGTCTTGGCCGTGGTGCAGACCGTGATGTCCATGCCACGCGCCTCCGAGACCTTGTCGAAATCGATCTCGGGGAAAATGATGTGCTCCTTGATGCCGAGCGAGTAGTTGCCGCGGCCATCGAAGCTCTTCGGATTCAGCCCGCGGAAGTCGCGCACGCGGGGCAGCGCGATGTTCACGAGGCGATCGATGAACTCGTACATCTTGGCCTTGCGCAGCGTGACCTTGCAGCCGATCGGCTGGTTCTCGCGCAACTTGAAGGTCGCGATCGCGATCCGCGAATAGGTCACGATCGCCTTCTGGCCGGCGATCTGGGTCAGCTCGGCGGCAGCGGTCTCGGCCTTCTTGCGGTCGTTGACGGACTCGCCGACGCCCATGTTGAGCACGACCTTGTCCAGCCGCGGCACCTGCATGACGTTCTCATAGCCGAACTTCTCGGTCATCGCGCCGCGGATCTTGTGGTCATATTCGGCGCGCAGGCGCGGCACGTAAGCGGTCTCAGCCATCGATCTCAGCTCCCGAACTCTTGGCGATGCGCACCTTCTTGCCATCGGCCAGAACCTTGAACCCAACGCGCGTCGGCTTTCCGTCCTTGCCGAGATAGGCGATGTTGGACAGGTGGATCGGCGCCTCCTTGGAGATGATGCCGCCCTCCTGGGCCTGGGTCTGCTTCTGGTGGCGCTTCACCATGTTGATGCCACGCACGAGTGCCGTCCCAGCGTCGGGACGTACTTCGAACACCTCGCCGCTGCGGCCCTTGTCGCGGCCAGACAGCACGACGACCTTGTCGCCTTTCCGGATCTTGGCAGCCATCACAGCACCTCCGGCGCGAGCGAAATGATCTTCATGTGGTTCTTGGCGCGCAGCTCGCGCGGCACGGGCCCGAAGATACGGGTGCCGACCGGCTCGGCCTGGTTGTTGATCAGGACGGCGGCGTTGCGGTCGAAGCGGATCACCGAACCGTCGGGACGGCGGATGTCCTTGCGGACACGAACGACGACCGCCTTCATGACGTCGCCCTTCTTCACCTTGCCGCGCGGAATCGCTTCCTTGATCGACACCACAATGATGTCGCCAATGGTGGCATAGCGACGCTTGGAGCCGCCAAGCACCTTGATACACATGACACGGCGTGCACCGGAATTATCGGCCACGTCGAGGTTGGTCTGCATCTGAATCATTGATGCACCTCGTCCTCTTTCTGCGCTTCAACTGCGCTCAAAAATTTTCCCTGACTTCACCCGGCGAAAGGCCGGACGGTATCAGGCGGTTTTCTTCTGCTCGCCCCGGACCACGGTCCAGCGCTTCAACTTCGAGATCGGCTTCGATTCCTCGATCCACACCACATCGCCCGGCTTGAACTGGTTGTTCTCGTCATGGGCGTGATAGTTCTTCGATTGGCGGATCGTCTTCTTGTAGATCGGATGGGTGAAGCGGCGATCGACGCGCACCACAACCGTCTTGGCTTGCTTGTCGCTGACGACCACGCCTTGAAGCGTACGTTTCGGCATATCCGGCCTCTTACTTCTTCTTCGCGCGCTTTTGCGCGGCGATGGTCTTGATGCGGGCGATGTCGCGGCGGGCTTCCTTCAGCCGCGAGGTGTTTTCCAGCTGCCCGGTGGCGCGCTGGAAGCGCAGGTTGAAGCGCTCCTTCTTCAGATTGAGGACCGCGTCCTCCATCTGATCGTCGCTCATCGCGCGGACGTCTTCGACTTTCAACTGTGCCATGTCCATTACTCCGCGATTCGCTCGACGAAGCGCGTCTTGATCGGCAGCTTGGCGGCCGCGAGCGACAGCGCTTCCTTCGCGATGTTGACCGGCACGCCGTCGATCTCGAACATCACCCGGCCCGGCTTGATCCGAACCACCCACAATTCCGGCGAACCCTTGCCGGAGCCCATGCGGACTTCGGCCGGCTTCTTCGACACGGGAACGTCGGGGAATACGCGGATCCAGACGCGGCCGGCACGCTTCATGTGGCGGGTCAGCGCGCGGCGGGCGGCTTCGATCTGTCGCGCGGTGACGCGCTCCGGCTCCATCGCCTTCAGGCCGAACTGGCCGAAGGACAACGTCGCGCCCGACGACGCGACGCCGTGGATACGGCCCTTATGCGCCTTCCGGAACTTCGTTTTCTTGGGTTGCATCATGGCGTCAAGCCCTCAAATCCTTCAATGCCTCAAGCGGCGTCGCGGCGCGGCCGCGAATTGTCGCCTTCAGCCATCCTCTTGTCCTGCGCCATCGGATCGTGCTCGAGGATTTCACCCTTGAAGATCCAGACCTTGACGCCGCAGGTACCGAACGTCGTGAACGCGGTGGCGACGCCGTAATCGATGTCGGCGCGCAGCGTGTGCAGCGGCACCCGCCCCTCGCGGTACCACTCCATGCGCGCGATTTCCGCGCCGCCCAGGCGGCCCGAGCAGTTGATACGGATGCCTTCGGCACCCAGACGCATTGCCGACTGCACCGCACGCTTCATGGCGCGGCGGAACGCGACACGGCGCTCGAGCTGCTGGGCGATCGATTCGGCGACCAGGGTCGCGTCGAGCTCGGGCTTCCTGATTTCGACGATATTGATGACGACGTCGGAGGCGGTAATGTCAGCGACCTTCTTGCGCAGCTTGTCGATGTCGGCGCCCTTCTTGCCGATCACCACGCCCGGACGGGCCGAGTGGATGGTGACGCGGCACTTCTTGTGCGGACGCTCGATCACGATGCGCGCCACCGCCGCCTGCTTCAATTCCTTGTGCAGGATCGCGCGGATCTTGACGTCCTCGTGCAACAGCTTGCCGTATTCGGCCTTGCCGGCGAACCAGCGCGAATCCCAGGTCCGGTTGATGCCGAGACGCAGGCCGATCGGATTGATCTTTTGACCCATCTTGTTCTCCCGAGCCCCTTAAGCGGCCGCTTCGGCTTCGACCTGACGAACGATGATCGTCAGCTGCGAAAACGGTTTGAACACACGGCCCGAACGGCCGCGGCCGCGCGGGGCGAAACGCTTCATCACGATGCCGTTGCCGACAAACGCCTGGGTCACGACGAGCTCGTCCACATCGAGGTCGTGGTTGTTCTCGGCATTGGCGATCGCCGATTCCAGGCACTTCTTGACGTCGACTGCGATCCGCTTGCGCGAGAACTGCAGGTCGGCGAGCGCGGCAGACGCCTTCCGGCCGCGGATCAGCTGCGCAACCAGGTTGAGCTTCTGCGGGCTCACCCGCAGCATCCGGGCGACCGCCTTGGCCTCGTTATCGGCGAGGCTCCGTTCGCGCTTAGGTTTGCTCATCGTCTAATCCTCAACCCTTCTTGGCTTTCTTGTCGCCCGAATGGCCGTGGAAGGTCCGCGTCGGCGAGAACTCGCCGAACTTGTGACCGACCATTTCCTCGTTCACCGAAACCGGCACGTGCTTCTGGCCGTTGTAGACGCCGAACACCAGGCCGACGAACTGCGGCAGGATGGTCGAGCGGCGGCTCCAGATCTTGATGACGTCATGACGGCCGGACGCGCGGGCTGCATCTGCCTTCTTGAGCAGCGAGCCTTCAACGAACGGGCCTTTCCAGACTGAACGAACCATTGTCCGGCGTTCCTTACTTCTTCCGCTTGTGGCGGCTTAGGAGAATGAATTTGTTGGTCGACTTGTTGGTACGGGTCTTCTTGCCCTTGGTCGGCTTGCCCCACGGGGTGACCGGGTGGCGGCCGCCCGAGGTGCGGCCTTCACCGCCGCCGTGCGGATGGTCGATCGGGTTCATGGAGACGCCGCGGTTATGCGGACGGCGTCCCATCCAGCGCTTGCGGCCGGCCTTGCCGATCGAGGTGTTCATGTGATCGGGGTTCGACACCGCGCCGATGGTGGCGCGGCAGCGGCCGTGCACCAGGCGCTGCTCACCGGAGTTCAGACGCAGGATGACGTAATCCTGGTCGCGGCCGACGAGCTGGGCATAGGTGCCGGCGGAACGGGCGAGCTGGCCGCCCTTGCCGATCTTGGTCTCGATGTTGTGGATGATGGTGCCGACCGGCATGTTGCCGAGCGGCATGACATTGCCCGGCTTCACGTCGACATAGTTGCCGGCAACGATGGTGTCGCCGACCGCCAGACGCTGCGGCGCGAGGATGTAGGCCTGCTCGCCATCCTGATACTTGATCAGGGCGATGAAGCCGGTGCGGTTCGGATCATATTCGAGCCGCTCGACGGTCGCGGGAGCATCGACCTTGTCGCGCCTGAAGTCGACGATGCGCAGCGCCTTCTTGTGGCCACCGCCGCGGAAGCGCACCGTGATGCGACCGGTGTTGTTGCGGCCGCCGTTCGAGATCTTGCCCTCGGTCAGAGCCTTGACCGGCTTGCCCTTGTAGAGCGCCGAACGATCGACCATCACCAGCTGGCGCTGGCCCGGCGTCGTGGGATTGTATGTCTTCAGTGCCATCGCAGTTGCGCCTTAGAGTCCGGTGGTCACGTCAATACGGTGGCCCTCTTCGAGGGTCACGATCGCGCGCTTGGTGTCCGACTGCGAACCGAAATTGCCGCGGAACACCTTGGTCTTGCCCTTGCGGACGAGCGTGTTCACGCTCTTGACCTTGACGTCGAACAGCTTCTCGATCGCTTCCTTGATCTGCGGCTTGGTCGCCTTCGCCGCGACCTTGAACAGCACCTTGTTGTGCTCGGAGGCGAGCGTTGCCTTTTCGGTCACAACGGGAGCGACAATGGTGTCGTAGTGGCGGGGATCGATGTTCTTCATTTGAAGCGCGCCTCCAGCGCATCGATCGCCGCCTTGGTCAGCACCAGCTTCTGGCGACGGAGAATATCGTAGACGTTGATGCCCTGGATCGGCAGCACGTCCATGTTCGGGATGTTGCGGGCGGCGGCGGCAAAGCCGTTGTTCAGCTCGGCGCCGTCGATGATCAGCGCGTTGGTGAGCCCGAGGCCCGAGAAATGGCCGATCAGGGCCTTGGTCTTGGCGGCTTCGAGCTGGGCCGCTTCGATGACGACGAGGTTGCCGTCCTTGGCTTTGGCAGAGAGCGCGTGCTTGAGAGCCATCGCGCGCACCTTCTTCGGCAGATCGGTGGCATGGGAGCGAACCACCGGGCCAAAGGCACGGCCGCCGCCGCGGAACTGCGGCACGCGGGCCGAGCCATGGCGAGCGCCACCCGTACCCTTCTGCTTGTACATCTTCTTGCCGGTGCGCCAGATCTCGGCGCGGCCCTTGGCCTTGTGCGTGCCGGCTTGGCGCTTGTTGAGCTGCCACTGCACGCAGCGGGCAATGATGTCCTGGCGCGGCTCGAGACCGAAGATCTCGTCCGACAGCTGAACCGAACCCGCGGCCTTGCCTTCGAGGGTCGTTACTTGAAGTTCCATGTTACGCGCCCTCCTTCGCAGTCGCCGCTTCCGCAGCCTGCTCGGCGACCTTGAACTTGCCGGGCTTCGGCGCTTCCTTCGGCAGCGGCTTCTTCACGGCGTCGCGCACGCGGATCCAGCCGCCCTTGGAGCCGGGAACGGCGCCTTCGACGAGGATCAGGCCGCGCTCGACGTCGGTCGAAACCACGCGCAGGTTGAGTGTGGTGATGCGGTCGACGCCCATATGGCCGGGCATCTTCTTGTTCTTCCAGGTCTTGCCGGGGTCCTGACGGCCACCGGTCGAACCGATCGAACGGTGCGACACCGACACGCCGTGGGTGGCGCGCAGACCGCCGAAATTCCAGCGCTTCATGCCGCCGGCAAAGCCCTTACCGACCGAGGTGCCGGTGACGTCGACGAACTGGCCGACGACGAAATGATCCGCCAGGATCTCGGCGCCGACCGGGATCAGCGCGTCCTCGCTGACGCGAAATTCCGCGAGCTTGCGCTTCGGCTCGACCTTCGAGACGGCGAACTGGCCGCGCTCGGCCTTCGGCATGTAGACGGTTTTGCGGCTGCCCGAGCCGAGCTGCAACGCGACATAACCGTTCTTCTCGGTCGTGCGGTGGCCCAACACCTGGCAATTGCCCAGCTTCAGCACGGTCACAGGGATATGCTCGCCGGCCTCTGTAAAGACCCGCGTCATCCCGACCTTCTGTGCGATCACTCCGGAGCGCATCGTCGTGCTTCCTGTCCTTCTGTCCGTGTCACACGGACGTAAAATGCAAATCTTAGAGCTTGATCTCGACGTCGACACCGGCGGCCAGATCGAGCTTCATGAGAGCATCGACGGTCTGCGGGGTCGGGTCGACAATGTCGAGAAGGCGCTTGTGGGTGCGCATCTCGAATTGCTCGCGGCTCTTCTTGTCCACGTGCGGCGAACGGTTGACGGTGAACTTCTCGATGCGGGTCGGCAGCGGAATGGGTCCGCGAACCTGCGCACCGGTGCGCTTCGCCGTGTTCACGATCTCACGCGTCGACGTATCGAGAATCCGATGGTCGAACGCCTTGAGGCGTATACGAATATTTTGGCCGTTCATTGCCGCAACTTTCTTCTAGTGAGTGGCGAGTAGCGAATAGCGAATGGAAATCCACTCGCTACCCGCCATTCCCTATTTCGTTACTCGATGATCGAAGCGACGACGCCGGCGCCGACGGTACGGCCACCTTCACGGATCGCGAAGCGGAGCTTCTCTTCCATCGCGATCGGCACGATCAGGTGCACTTCCATCGCGATGTTGTCGCCCGGCATCACCATCTCGGTACCTTCCGGCAGATGCACGACACCGGTCACGTCGGTGGTGCGGAAGTAGAACTGCGGACGATAGTTGGTGAAGAACGGGGTGTGGCGACCGCCCTCTTCCTTGGTGAGGATGTAGGCTTCAGCCTTGAACTTGGTGTGCGGCTTGACCGAACCGGGCTTGCAGAGCACCTGACCGCGCTCGACTTCCTCGCGCTTGGTGCCGCGGAGCAGCGCACCGATGTTGTCGCCGGCCTGGCCCTGATCGAGCAGCTTGCGGAACATTTCGACGCCGGTGACCGTGGTCTTCTGGGTGTCGCGCAGACCGACGATCTCGATTTCGTCGCCGACCTTGACGATGCCGCGCTCGACACGGCCGGTCACGACGGTGCCGCGGCCGGAGATCGAGAACACGTCTTCCACCGGCATCAGGAACGGCTGGTCGATCGGACGCTCCGGCTGCGGGATGTATTCATCGACGTTCTTCATCAGCTCGAGGATCGCCTCGTGGCCGAGCTTCTTGTCGGAATCTTCGAGGGCGGCGAGCGCCGAACCCTTGACGATCGGGATCTTGTCGCCCGGGAAGTCGTACTTCGAGAGCAGTTCGCGAACTTCGAGCTCGACGAGCTCGAGCAGCTCCGGATCGTCGACCATGTCGCACTTGTTGAGGAACACGACGAGCGCGGGCACGCCGACCTGGCGGGCGAGCAGGATGTGCTCGCGGGTCTGCGGCATCGGACCGTCAGCGGCGGACACGACCAGGATCGCGCCGTCCATCTGGGCAGCGCCGGTGATCATGTTCTTCACGTAATCGGCGTGGCCGGGGCAGTCGACATGCGCGTAGTGGCGGTTCTTGGTCTCGTACTCGACGTGCGCGGTCGAGATCGTGATGCCGCGAGCCTTCTCTTCCGGCGCCTTGTCGATCTGGTCGTACGCCGTGAACGTTGCACCGCCGGTTTCGGCCAGGACCTTCGTGATCGCTGCCGTCAGCGAGGTCTTGCCATGGTCGACGTGACCGATGGTGCCGATGTTGCAGTGCGGTTTATTACGTTCAAACTTTGCTTTGGCCATTTGACTCTCCGTTTAATCGCTAGTTCGTCGCCAGCGATAATCAGGCAAACTTCTTTTGGACTTCTGCCGACACGTTCGCCGGTGCTTCCGCGTAGTGGTCGAACTGCATCGTGAAGGTTGCGCGACCCTGGCTCATCGAGCGCAGGTTATTCACGTAACCGAACATGTTCATGAGCGGCACCATCGCGTTGATGACGTTGGCGTTGCCGCGCATGTCTTGACCCTGGATCTGACCGCGCCGCGAGTTGAGGTCGCCGATGACCGAGCCGGTGTAATCTTCCGGCGTCACCACCTCGACCTTCATGATCGGCTCGAGCAGGACGGACTTGCCCATCTGTAGCGCTTCGCGGAAGCAGGCGCGCGTCGCGATTTCGAAGGCGAGCGCCGACGAGTCGACGTCGTGATACTTGCCGTCGATCAGCTGGACCTTGACGTCGACGATCGGGAAGCCCGCGACCACGCCCGAGGAGAGCACGCTCTCGAGGCCCTTTTCGACGCCGGGGATGTATTCCTTCGGCACCGCGCCGCCGACGATCTTCGATTCGAACTCGTAGCCCTTGCCGGGCTCGTTGGGCTCGACGATGATCGTGATGGCCGCGAACTGACCGGTACCGCCGGTCTGCTTCTTGTGGGTGTAGGAGTGCTCGACCCGCTTGGTCACGCGCTCACGGAACGCCACCTGCGGCGCGCCAATATTCGCATCGACCTTGTAGGTGCGCTTCAGGATGTCGACCTTGATGTCGAGATGGAGCTCGCCCATGCCCTTGAGGATGGTCTGGCCGGACTCCTGATCGGTCGACACGCGGAAGGACGGATCCTCCGCGGCAAGCTTGGCCAGCGCAACGCCCAGCTTCTCCTGGTCGGCCTTCGACTTCGGCTCGATCGCGATCTCGATGACGGGCTCCGGGAATTCCATCTTTTCCAGAATCACCGGCTTGTTGGGATCGCACAGCGTGTCGCCGGTGCGAGCTTCCTTCAGGCCCGCCAGCGCGACGATGTCGCCGGCATAGGCTTCCTTGATGTCCTCGCGGTTATTGGCATGCATCAGCAGCATGCGGCCGATACGCTCCTTGCGGTCGCGAGTCGAATTGATGACGCCGGTGCCCGACTGCAGGACGCCCGAATAGATGCGGCAGAAGGTGATGGTGCCGACGAAGGGGTCGTCCATGATCTTGAACGCGAGCAGCGCGAGCGGCTCCTTGTCGTCGGCCTTGCGCACGACTTCGTTGCCATCCTCATCCGAGCCCTTGATGGCAGGCACGTCGATGGGCGACGGCAGATAATCCACCACCGCGTCGAGCAAGGGCTGCACGCCCTTGTTCTTGAACGCGGAGCCGCACAGCACCGGATAGAAGGCGCCGGTCAGCACCGCCTTGCGGATCAATCGCTTCAACGTCTCCTCGTCCGGCTCATTGCCGTCGAGGAAGGCGGCCAGCGCATCGTCGTCGAGCTCGACGGCGGCTTCCACCATCTTCTCGCGATATTCCTTGGCCTGGTCGACGAGGTCGGCCGGGATGTCGATATAATCGAACTTCGCGCCGAGCGATTCATCGTTCCAGACGATGCCCTTCATCTTCACGAGGTCGACCAGACCCTTGAAGTTGTTCTCGGCACCGATCGGGAGCTGGATCGCGATCGGCTTGGCGCCGAGGCGGTCGACGATGTCGGAAAGGCACTTGAAGAAGTCGGCGCCGGTCTTGTCCATCTTGTTGGCGAAGACGATGCGCGGCACTTTATACTTGTCGCCCTGGCGCCAGACCGTCTCGGTCTGCGGCTCGACGCCCTGGTTCGAGTCGAGCACGCACACCGCGCCGTCGAGCACGCGAAGCGAACGCTCGACTTCGATGGTGAAGTCGACGTGGCCGGGGGTGTCGATGATGTTCAGGCGCTTGCCGTTCCAGAAGGCGGTGGTCGCAGCCGAGGTGATGGTGATACCCCGCTCCTGCTCCTGCTCCATCCAGTCCATCGTCGCGGCACCTTCGTGCACTTCGCCGATCTTGTGGCTCTTGCCCGTATAATAAAGAATGCGCTCGGTGGTCGTGGTCTTGCCGGCGTCGATATGCGCCATGATACCGAAGTTGCGGTAGTTCTCGATGGCATGTTGGCGGGGCATGGGATGTTCCTTACGATTCCGTTCGGTTCGCTAGTTCACCAGCGATAGTGCGAGAAGGCACGGTTGGCTTCCGCCATCTTGTGCACGTCTTCCCGCTTCTTGACGGCGTTCCCCCGGTTGTTCGATGCATCGAGCAGCTCCGCCGAGAGCCGCTCCGTCATGGTCTTCTCATTGCGATCGCGCGCGGCCGAAATGATCCAGCGAATGCCCAGCGCCTGGCGGCGCACGGAGCGGACTTCGACCGGAACCTGATAGGTGGCGCCACCGACGCGCCGGGAGCGCACCTCGATGGTCGGCATGACGTTTTCCAGCGCCTGCTCGAAAACGCCGAGCGGATTCTGCTTGGTCTTGGATTCGATGATGCCGAACGCGCCGTAGACGATGCCTTCGGCGACCGACTTCTTCCCGGCATACATGACCGAGTTCATGAACTTCGTGACGATGACGTTTCCGAACTTCGGGTCCGGAAGCACTTCACGCTTTTCGGCAGAATGGCGACGCGACATCTTGATCTTTCCCGCTTATTTCGGACGCTTGGCGCCGTACTTCGAACGGCGCTGCTTACGGTTCTTGACGCCCTGGGTATCCAGCACGCCGCGGAGAATGTGGTAACGCACGCCGGGCAAGTCCTTGACGCGACCGCCGCGGATCATGACCACCGAGTGCTCCTGCAGGTTATGGCCCTCACCCGGGATGTAACCGATCACCTCGAAGCCATTGGTCAGACGCACCTTTGCGACCTTGCGCAGCGCCGAGTTCGGCTTCTTCGGGGTCGTGGTGTAGACGCGCGTGCAAACGCCACGCTTCTGCGGCGATTGCTGCAGCGCGGGCACCTTCTTGCGCGACTTCTGAACCGTGCGCGGACTTGCGATCAGTTGGTTGATCGTCGGCATCTTGGCCTTCACCCTTTAGTTCGCGCGGAACCGGCATCGGCTCCGCAAAATCCTGTAATTCCCGGGGTTACCCGCCCCGCCGGTTCCGTTTTGCGCAAACGATTGCACAAAGCGAAATCGCGCCAGCCACCCATCGCTGAGCGGAAAGCGCTTCGACGCCACAGAGGACCGCGAATAGGACCGATCAGCGTTCGCTGTTCAGTCCGACATCGAGGTCATGCATCCGAGTTCGATCTCAAGAGGACGTGCTCTGGAGAACTAAAATCGTCCTGGCATTGCCTAGCTATAGCGACAGCGTTTGAGCGGCATTCGTCGAGGTTGGTGCCCGGCAGAACCTAAAAAAAGAACTGCTGGGTGTTCCGTTCCGACTCTGGCGTTGCTCACCGCCTGTCGTTGAAGTGCGCGCCTTTTATAAGCGGTGGATAACCGAGTCAAGACGAAACCACCGTCAAGAAAGGCATTTCAGCCTTGTGGATCAGGCCTTCGCTTTGAGGTGCGTACCTCGCTTGTCACCAGAGATAGGCACGATTGCTTCAAACTTCAAATATTGTTTTTACCCGGGCACAAAATACGATTTTACCATGCGTTAAGGCTTTGTTTCCCATTCCGGGGCCAAGGATGGGCCAAGAGACGGGGCCCACCCCATGAAATACACCGATGTTGCCATCATTGGCGGGGGCCTCGCCGGCTCGACGGCGGCCGCCATGCTCGGGCGCGCCTCGATTGCAGCCGTCGTGATCGACCCGCACCCCACCTACCCCTTCGATTTTCGTGTGGAAAAACTCAGCGGCGCCGAGCAGATCGCGCGCTTCCGCAAGACCGGCCTGGCGGACGCGATTCTCGCCAAGGCGACCCATGACGGCGAGAACTGGATCGCGCGATTCGGCACCCTGCTTGACAGGGCGCCGAGCCAGCAATTCGGCATCGCCTATGACGCGCTGGTCAATGCCATCCGCTGCGAAATTCCCGGCGACATCGAGCAGATCTTCGCCAAGGCGGTGTCGGTTTCGACCAGCAAGGACCGGCAGAAGGTCGTCCTCTCCAACGATGAGGAAATCTCCGCGCGGCTCGTGGTGCTCGCCAACGGCCTCAATGTCGGCTTGCGGCAGATGCTCGGCATCGAGCGCGAGATCGTCAGTCGCGCTCACTCGATCTCGGTGGGTTTCGATATCGCCCCCGTCGGCCGGCACGGCTTCGATTTTCCCGCGCTGACCTATTTCTCCGAACGGCCGAGCGACCGCATCCCCTACATCACGCTGTTTCCGCTTCGTGAGCGGATGCGCGCCAATCTCTTCACCTACCGCGACCCCGGCGATCCCTGGCTGCGCGAGCTTCGCCTCGCGCCGGTCAAGACGCTGCATGCGGCGCTACCCCGGCTGAAGGAGATCACCGGCGAGTTTTCAGTCACAGGCGAGGTCAGGGTCCGTCCCGCCGATATCTACGTCAATTCGGGCTATCGCCGCGCCGGCGTCGTGCTGGTCGGCGATGCCTTCGCCGCCACCTGCCCGGTCACGGGCACCGGTACCGACAAGGTCTTCACCGACGTCGCGCAGCTTTGCTCGGTGCACATCCCCGCCTGGCTTTCGAGCGAGGGCATGGGCGAGGACAAGATCGCAGCCTTCTACGACGATCCGGTCAAACAGGCCTGCGATGCCTGGGCGATGGAGAAGGCCTGGTCCTTCCGCTCAGTCTCGATCGACGAAAGCATTTACTGGCGGCTGCAGCGCTGGGCGCGTTTTGCCAATTGGCTCGCCCACGGGCTATTGCGCCGCGCCGGCATTCGCCTGGAAGCCATATTCGGCGATCATTCCTCGTCGCCGTCCTCGTCATCCTCATCATCGTCGTCTTCGTCGTCGATCTCGTCGTCCGCCTGAGCGGCGTGAGGCGCATGGCCCTGGTCGTCCCAGAGCTTGCGGAAGACGCCATTCCTGGCGAGCAGTTCTTCATGCGACCCGCGCTCGATCGCCCTGCCCCCTGAAATCACGATGATCTCGTCCATGTCGACCACCGAGGTCAGGCGGTGGGTCGACCAGATCATGGTACGGCCTTCGGCGAGCTTGAGCAGCGTGCGGTTGATCGCCGCTTCCGTGGTCTGGTCGAGCGCCGAAGTCGCTTCATCCAGCAGCAGCACGGAAGGGTTGCGGATGATGGCGCGCGCGATCGCGATGCGCTGGCGCTGGCCGCCCGACAGCGTGTCGCCGCGCTCCCCGACCAGGGTATCGTATTTCAGCGGCAGGCTCATGATGTAGCGATGGATCTCGGCCTTGCGCGCGGCATCCTCCACCTCCTCATCGGTGGCGCCTTCCTTGCCGAGCCGGATGTTCTCGCGGAGCGACATGTTGAACAGCATGTTCTCCTGGAACACCACCGCCATGCTGTGGCGCAGGGATTCGCGCGTCACCTTGCGGATGTCGACGCCGTCGATGGTGACGCGGCCTTCGTCGGGCACATAGAGCCGCAGGATCAGGTTGAGCAGCGTGCTCTTGCCGGAGCCGCTCGGACCGACGATCGCGATCGTCTTGCCGACATTGAGCTTGAGACTGAGATTGTTGAGCACCGGCTCGAGCGCGCCTTCATACTGGAAGGTGACGTGGTCGAAGGTGATGTCGTGGGTGATACGCGGCAGATCCGGCGCGCCCGGCCGGTCGGCGCCGCGGGTCGGCTCGTCCAGGAGTTCCTGGATGTGACGCACCGCCGCCGCCGACTGGATCGTGATCGGGATGAAATGCATCACATGGGCGATGTTGTAGGACACTTCCCAGAACGCGCTCTCGAAGGTCACGAAGGTGCCGATGGTGATCTGGCCCTTGGTGGCGAGATAGGCGCCGATCGCAAGCACCACGAGGTGGAGCAGGAGCACCGCGATGGTCACGGTGCGCTCGACCATGGTCGACAGGAACATGGCCGAGCGATATTTGTCGCGCGCGGCGTTGTTGCGTAAGGAGAACCAGCCGAAGGTGCGGCGATGCAACGTGAAGGCCTTGATCACCGCCTGCGCTGCGATGTTTTCCTGCACCATGCCGAGCAGCGCTGATTCGTTCAGCTTCTGCTCGTAATTGGCCTGCACTGCCTTGGGCGTCACGATTCGCGGGCCGATCAGCGTGATCGGAAACACCAGCAGCGCGACCGCGGCGAGTTGCCAGTTCAAAAACAGCATCAGGATGATGCCGGCAATCAATTCCAGGAACGGCAGTGCCGCGCTGTTGGCAAAGGCCCTGACCGCGCCCTCGAACGCCGTGAGGTCGACGGAGAAGCGCGCCAATATTTCGCCGCGCTTGGTGCGCGCGAAATAGGCAGACGGCAGGTTTTGCACGTGATCGAACAGCCGCGTGCGCACGTCCGAGATGATGCCGGCGACGAGTTGGGCGTCCCACAGCTCGTACCAGATCGCGACGATCGAGGTGAAAATGCCGGCGGCCCCGAGCACCGAGAGGATCTTGATCAGCGCCTGGAAATCTTCCTCGCCGAGCGCATCGTCGATCAGGAATTTCAGGCTGAGCGGCATGATGACGTTGAACAGCGTCTCGATCACGATGCCGAGGCTGACGAAGATGAGCAGCTTCTTGTAATTGCCAAGATAGGGCTTGACGAAGGCGTAAACGCTGGAGAGCGCGCCGGCGGCCTCTTGCGCGGTAAAGACGACGAGATCCTCATCCTCGTCGTCATCGAGCTCCAGCTCGAGCTCGTCCCCCTCGCCTTCGTCCTCATCGGCGGGCGGCGCGGCTGGCTTGGCGCCGACGGCCTGCATCGCGCCAGGCTGCGCCTTGCCGGAACCCGGCGCAGCGGAATCACCCGCTTGAGCGAGCAGCTCTTCTTCCGACGGGACAGGTTTCGGCGCCATACCACCAACCGATGCTGCACGGCCGGCGTGACCGCAAAATCCAATGAACGCGCTCTAGCATCCGCATCGGGTCATCGCCAGCCCCAGCCGCGGATGTTAGCGCGTTCAGGAGTTTAAGCGAACATCTTGACGCGCCGATCAAGCCTCGTCGTCGTCTTCGACCTTGTCGAAGAACGAATACCGCAGGCTGTCGGCGTCGGCGTACCACTGTCCCGGCCCCTTGTTGGCGGCAAGGGTCGCCGCCCAGACCTTGTCGATGCACTCGTTGCGGTGCATCGAAAGGTCGAAACCATTGCCGAAGAACAGTTCCGACCACTCCCACCAGGTGCCGAGCTTCTTCACGCCGCGCAGCAGGTCGTATCGGTCGATCAACGCAGGCGCCATGTCCGACGTGACCGAGCCGAACATGAGGCCGGTTTCAACCACCCGGTTGAGCTCGCGGATGGCACGAGCCCCCTGCTTGTTGCCAACATGGCAGAGGCTGGTCTCGAACACGAAGTCGAACTCGCCGTCCTTGAACGGCATGTCCAGGATGGTTCCGAACTTGTTGAACTTCTTCAGCGCCTTCGGCGTCTTCGCGTGGATGGCGCGGTTGTTCTCGATGCCCCATGCATCGATCCCGCGCTCGCGCAGCGCGCCGACCAGTTCGCCCGACGCGGAGCCCGCCACCAGGAGCTTGTAGCCCTTGGCCTTGCCCCAGACGATCCGGATCAGCTCCATCAGATAGGCAGGATCGGTGAAGTGCTGCCAGACTTCGCCGTACGGACCGAGCCCGCGATAATTCTCGAAATAGGCGCGGTCGATCTTTTCCGACTGCGGCTTGTCGCCCTGGACGCGCTCGCGGCGCAGCCGCATCATCTCGCTCACGATGATGTCGGTCGCCGCATCCGACGAATCGAGAAGCCCGTTGAGGGTGGAATCGAACAGATAATCGCCGACCACGACCAGCCCCGGATGCTGCTTCGGCTCGGGGCGGTGATTGGTCATGACATCGCGCGCCGGTAGGCCGCCAGGCAGCGCGTTCACGCTCGACAGCCAGCGATGGATCTTGCCTTCCATGAAATGGCTGCGGGCATCGCCGAGCGAGGCCGGCAGCGACTTCAGCGCGGCCGTGATCAGCTCCTGGTCGGACAGGTTGGCAAAGGCCAGCGCATCGGAGCCCGCGATCAGGAAATTGAGCACGCCGTGCTTGCCGACGTCATGGCGCGCGCCTTCATTATAGACGCAGCAGCCGCCGAACGCCTCCGACATGAACCAGGCGCCGGGAATCTTCTCGCCCCAGAACGGCTCGTCGAACAACAGCGAAACGCGCAGATAATGCGCCGGCCGGTCGAAGTAAGCGACATGCTTGACCATCGACTTGCGCAGCTCCTCGCCTTCCCAGCCGAGGGTGGCGAGCCAGGAATGCGGCAGGCACACCAGCACGAGATCGAAATCCTGCGTCTCCGGGCCCTTGCCGTTCATCATATTGAGCCGATAGCGGCCACGCTCTCCCTTGCCGACCTTGAGGACGCGGTGATTGAGCTGAATGTCCGCGTCGACCTCGGACTGCAGGCACTCGATCAACTGCTCATTGCCGTTCTGGATGGAATAGAGGCCGATATAGCCGTCGACATCCATCACGTAGTTCTTCAGCGCGTTGAGGCCGTTGGTGTTGTGGCTTTCGGTGGCGATGTCCGAGCGCGCCATGGTCTTGAAGAAACGCTTGGCGATCGGATCGGTGATTTCCTTGTCGAGCACCTCCTCGGCCGTGAGGTATGCCCAGGGATGCTCGTTGTCGTGGGAGCCGACGCCTTCATAATATTCAATCGGCGAGACCATCTCGCTGCATTGCTTGCGGAAGGCCTCGATCGCCTCCGCGGTCTTCGCCCCATATTTGCGGCGCATGCCGCGCACGTCGTTCAACAATTCGCCGTCGAGCTGCACCTGCTCGGCGTCCATGGGAATCGTCTGCAATCCGAAATGCTGAACGAGCTCGCGCAGCGGATCGGGACCGGTCATCGAGTAATCATAGATTTCGGCAACGCCGGCTTCATAGGTTGCAGGCGCCGAATCGAATTTGCGCGTCAGAACCTTGCCGCCGAGCCGGTCGCTGGCCTCGAAGATGGTCACACGGCAAAGCTCGCCGAGTTTCCTCTTCAGGTACCAAGCGCTCATGAGCCCGCCCGGGCCACCGCCTACGATTGCAAGATCAAGCATGATGATTCCGTCGTTCCCGGCCCCGCCACAGGAATGACCGGCCGCTCAAGTAGTCTCAAGAAAAGCTGATCCCAAGAAAAGCGCTTTTCAGCCTGAAGGGAAGATGAACAAAGTGGGTCCCTGCACTGCAGCACGCCATCGGTGTTGCCAAAAAGGCCCAATTTTAGCGGGCTTCCAGCGCTTCCGTAGTTCTACGGGTGCTTCGATTCGGCGCAGGCACGCGCCCATCGATTCGCTTGGACATCCTGCCCGCCGCCCTCGCCCCTGGCCAAGGATGTTTGCTGTCGTGCCGGGGTAGCCCGCGTTCGCTACCCCCAAAATTAAAAACCACCGGCAGGGCATTGCCGGTGGTTTTGGAGGTTTAGCATCAAGTTGAGTTAAGGCTCTCCTCAAGACTAAGCGGCAGCCTAACAATTCGTCGGCGACCTGAGTGAACCATACCGAACTAATTTACATGAGTAAATAACCTAATCGAGTAATCCGAAGAATTTCTATCACGACTTCGACAACGGCAAACATCGGCGCAGTTGCCAAAAGAAAAGCCCCGGCAGTTGCCTGCCGGGGCTTCCCTTAGATCAATTCAAGATCAGAAGTTACGCTGAGCGCGGAGCTGCAGGTAAACCGTGTCCTGGTTCTTGAACTCGTAGGTGGAAGCCGGCATCGGAGCCGCCGGCGTCAGAGTAGCAATACCACCCATCTTCTGGTCGAGGTGGAACCAACCGACTTCGCCCGAGAACGTCAGGTTCTTGACCGGAGTCCAGCGGGTGATCACGCCGAGAGTCGAGATCATGTAGTCCGGGTTGCACGAGAAGGTCGGGCTGTTCGCAGCCGTGATCTTGGCACCTGCGATGTAGCTGGCGCACCACTGACCCTTTGCGGTCGTGATGTCGGTCGAGCTGCCATCGTAGCGCACCCAAGCCGCACCACCGAACAAGCTCGACGACCAGTACGGATCCCAGTTATGGTTGAACGCACCGCGCACACCCCAACCTTCCGTCAGCTTCAGGTCGCCCGTTCCGCCAGCACCGGCGAGGCCGTTGCCGCCAGCCGCGAGGCCAGCCGGCAGATAGACCGCGTCAGAAACCTGACCGATACCGAGGCTCCCGAACGCAGCGCCGCTGCCACCGAACATCGCAACGCTCGGCGAAGCCGCCGCCGTGCCGAGGATGTTCTTCAAGTCACCCTTGGCCCAGCTGGCATCGATCTTGATGTCGTCGCCGGCGCCCGTCGGGAGGTTCTTGATGTTCAACGCTGCCATGACCGAACCGCCCCACTTGGTCTCGGGGTGGCCGGAAATCATCGACAGGTTGTTCGGAGCAGCGGCGCCGTTGACCGCTGCGCCGAGGTCATTGTACGAACCGTCAACTTCGTGAGCCGCGGCCGAAATCTGGAACAGACCCCAAGCCTGGTCGACACGAACGTTGCCGACCACGTCCGGAGCATGCGTGCCGCCATAGGCATACTGGCCAGCGCCGGTGGCACTGCCGGCAACCGACAGGTTGAGCACCGAGGTACGGTTGTAGACGCTCGGATCGTCGAGGCCGATGCTGGCCGACACGCCGTTGCCGAACTGCGCGGTGTACTGGATGTTGTTCACACCCGTGACCGTGTCGTTACCACCGATCAGGTAGGACGAGGTGTTGCCCGGGAAGCCGTTCCACGGAGTCGAGTAGGCCGAGGACGACTTACCGAAAGTGAAGCCGGCAAACTGGATGAACAGGTATTCAACCGCGACGTAACCGGCGCCGACACCGTCAAGGGTCGAGCCGCTAAGACCTGCCGGGGTCGCCGCGGTAGTGAACGTCGAAGCCGACGGGTTCGACGTGCCGTAGTTGTTGAACTGGAAGTCGGCCTGACCGTAGGTGCGGACGACGCCGTATTCGGTGGCGGTGCGGGTATCAACCTGCAGCGCGAAACGCGAACGCGAATTGAAGTCGTCGAAATAACGGTTGCGCTGGCCGGAGTCGCCCGACCAGGCCGGCTGACCGTAGGTGCCGCCGCCATTGAACGTCGTATCGACGCGCAGGTAGCCGCCGATCTTGATGCAGGTGTCGGTGCCCGGGATATACCAGAAACCGGCGCCGTACAGCGAACAGACCCTCACGTATTCGACCGCTTTGGCCTTTACGGGAAGATCAGCCGCCTGTGCCCCGCTCATGGCGACCAAAGCCGCCGCTGAGCCGAGGACAAGGCTCTTGATCATCTTCATGTTAAAACCTCCAAGTTGCTCTCTCTTCAGAAGGCTCCGGACCCCGACAGGGCTTTCCCCTTCTGGGCTGGCTCCCCAAAAACCGCTCAGTCGTTTCGCGCTTTGCACCCCCCCGCTTCTTGCGCGGGACTTGAGCGAACTACCTAACGGGACGATCCGGGACCCCCAGCCGTCAGCGGCGAATATGCATGTGCCGTTTTGATAATCAAAATAGTTTATTGAGTAAGCTATTCGATTGCAGGAACCATGTATCCTTTTTGCAACTGCAGCTTTTACGTCCAGTTTTCGGGCGATCAGCCCCACCCTATAAATGAGTATATTAGCAATCTTTTTTGCTTGTTTTGGAAATGAAACCGAACAACGATGGATATAGGGAGCAAATGCCAAGGAGAACGCGGGCCCTTACGGGAACGCCGCGAGGGGGATCGGTTTGGTCGCAACCGCTGCCAAGAATCAGGACGTTATCAGGCGCTTCACCTGGGTGATCGCCTCCGTGAACGTTCACCTTGAGGAATTGCGGTACTTCTGGGCCAAGGCGCTCGGCATATCCGGGCCGCAATGGATGATCGTGATGGCGCTGTACGACCTCGATCGGGGCGATGGCGTGCCGGTCAACGCGGTTTCAAAGAAGATCCATGTCGATTCGTCGTTCGTGACCACGCAATCGAAACTTCTCGAGAAGAAGGGCTTTCTGCGCCGCAAGACCTCGTCCGAGGACGCCCGCATCGTGCAGATGTCGCTGACCGACAAGACCTACAAGCATCTGGCCGGGCTCGCGGAGCGCCAGGAAGCCTTGAACGACTTTATCTTCGCCGAACTCAACGACAAGCAGCTCGACGATCTCAACAACACGCTCACGGCGCTCAAGAGCCGTCTGGAAAAGGCCACCGTGAAGGTGGCCGTGGATATCTGAGCGCGGCGACGCCCTGCCCCAAGGCCCAGCGATTCGTGCAGGCAGGAAACCGGCCGCACACCTTTCGCCAACGTCGCCCTACGGGTTCGAGTCGGGCTTCAGCAGCCGCCGATTCGGAGGCGCGAAGCGATCCAGTCGAAGATGTATTCGTTGGCAAGCGTCGGATTGTCCGCGTGTCCCTGCATCGCCGCCGTCTCGCCACTGCTGAAAATCTTCAGCGTCACGTCGCGGCCTTCCGCTTTCAGATGGCCGTACAATTCCCGCACGCGCTCGGCCTTCAGCCAGCCGCGCTCACCCGTCGCGATCAGCACCGGACAGCTGATGTTGCGAGCGACCCGGTTGAGACCGAGGCGGCCGATCATGCCCGGCTCGAGCTGCGCGTTGCGGTCGATCAGGAAGGCGCGCTCATGCAGGTCCCAGATCCCGCCGTCGCAGACCGCCGCCGCAAAGCGGCCGTCGCAGGCAATGCCGCGCGCGACGAAGGAAGAGCCCCAGCCATCGGCAAGGATCGCAATCCGATCCGGGTCGATGTCGTCGCGCTCGGCCAGGTAATCCATGATGTGTCCGATCGTCGTCTCCAGATGGCGGCCGCCAAGAAGCTCCTCAAACCGCGCCTCCGGCCCGGCCCCGTGAAGATCGACGGCAAGCAAGGACATGCCGCGCTCGCTGGCGTAACGCGCAACCTTGTAGAGATACTCCTCTTTGCGCTGGCCGGGCTCGCCAATGCAGATGATCGCCGGTGCGGGCGGACCTGAGGCTGACGCCGGCAGGAAGTAGGCCTCCAGCGGATAGCCACCCGGCCAGGGAATCTGCACGACTTCGCCAGACGGGCTGCGATGTTCGAGATAATCGCGCGCGCAACTGCGCATGTTCTCGATCGCGGCTTGATGATCCTCGTCCGTGTGGTCGAAGGGGAATGCCGCGGATTGATAATAGCTGATGGCGCGCAGCCAGTTGCTCTTTGCGGTCAGCAGGTGACCGCTATCGCGCGCCGCATTGCCGCGCTGATAATTCGCGTCCGCGATGCGCGTCCACTCGCGGTACCACGAATGATCATCAGAACTATCGATGCGGGTTGCCGCGACGTAGCATTCCGCAATGGTCGAGCCGCCCTCCTGGGCGGCGCCCAATAGCCTGGTCAACTCGATCGACAAATCCTCACGCTCAGGCCACCAAGCCCAGCTCTGAAGATCGACATCAAATCCCATGCTATGAATGTTCAAAGCATTACCCCGTCAAGTGACGTTATCAGGCACGCAAGCGGCCAAGGACAAGCGCGGCCCACGCATAGCGGACCATCGCTGCCTGCTGCCACACGATTTGCTGAAGTGATCGCAGGGCCGTGATCGGGGCATCCGACACCGGCTTTACCGAAGCGCATCGCCCCCTTTCGATCAGATGGAAAAGGCGGCATTACGGGACTTCGGACTGCCATGACATGCGCCATGTTAGGCGCTGAAAACACGCAATTTCATGACAGCAAAGCGCTCATCTTTTCAGCGTAAAGATTGACGAATAGGTGACGCGTTTGCTGGCCTGCGATCTTTCAACATGCCGGTGGCGCAAGCGGATCTTGCTTGCTTGAGTCCGTTAGAGCGGCCGTCATCGCCGGCCCATTCACGAACCGAACACGAAGTGTTGAGGTACGCGCGCGGCGCGAACGATGGGCTGCGGCCGACGACACCGTGCTGCCGGATATTGGCGCTCGTGACACGACGCGCACGCGGTGCGCGCTTGCCGCATTCACGAAAAGTCTAAAATACGAAACGAAAAAGGCCGGCGAAACGCCGGCCTTCTTTGTTTGCGATGTGGTGACCGATTACTCCGCCGGCGGCAACGCCAGCGGCTCGGCTTCCGGCGCGGACGGCACGATCGCCGCCTGCTTCTCGCGCTCGTCGAGAATCAGCTTGTCGCGCTTGACCGCGACCTCGCGGATCTTGGCCATCGAGGCGCCGGTGCCCGCCGGGATCAGCCGGCCGACAATGACGTTCTCCTTGAGGCCCTCGAGCGGATCGACCTTGCCGTTGACGGCAGCTTCCGTGAGCACGCGGGTGGTCTCCTGGAACGAGGCCGCCGAGAAGAAGGAGCGCGTCTGCAGGCTCGCCTTGGTGATGCCGAGAAGTACCGGCGTACCCGTGGCGGGCTTCTTGCCCTCCTCCTTGGCCTTGAGGTTGAGCGCGTCGAACTCGATCTTGTCGACCTGTTCGCCCGAGATCATGTCGGTCTCGCCCTGATCGGTGATCTCCACCTTCTGCAGCATCTGACGGACAATCACCTCGATGTGCTTGTCGTTGATGAGCACGCCCTGCAGCCGGTAGACCTCCTGGATTTCGTTGACCAGATAGGCAGCGAGTTCCTCGATGCCCTTGATCGCCAGGATGTCGTGCGG
>Ga0210410_10000605_pt1 | contig 37938 bp, 35 predicted proteins | sample IncBWC4MmetaG_FD_161058 | JGI IMG/M metagenome (GOLD analysis project Ga0210410, IMG submission 161058) | Forest soil microbial communities from Barre Woods Harvard Forest LTER site, Petersham, Massachusetts, United States - Inc-BW-C-4-M | ecosystem: Environmental > Terrestrial > Soil >...
TGTACTCAAGCACGCTGAGCTTGGACTCTTCCTTGGTCTTGAAGGAACCTGGGTCTTCGAGCACTTCGCCGTCGCGGTTGCCGAGAATGTTCGTCGAGAACCACCCGTCGAGCCCCAGCATACGCGCCTTGAATCCGGGGGCGAGAATCGTCTTCATCAGCGTCTGCCCGGTCTTGAAATCTTTGCCGCAAATTGGAACGCCATGCTCCAACGCAAGCTGCTGTATAGCGGGAATATCCACAGTAAGATTCGGAGCGCCATTGGCGAACGGAACGCCGCTGGTCACCGAAGCCCAGGCGTAAAGCATCGAGGGTGCGATAGCCGGATGATTGGACTTCATACCCTCGACAAATTTCTCCGGCGTCGAGTGCACGTCTTCCGGCATGACGAAAACTTCCGTCGACCCGCACCAGCAAGTAACCATGCGCGAAACGCGCCTGGCCTTGCGGAAATTCTCCATGTCTTCCTTGATCTTGAGCGCCAGCTCGTATTTGTTTTTGGCCTTTTTGACATTCGGGCCATCGAGCTTCTTCACATATTCAGGATCGAAAGCAGCCTTCATCGGCTTGATACCGGAAAGAAACGTTTTCACCTTTTCGAGGTCCTGGGGGTTGAGAACACCGGCATTCGCAGCCGATTCGTAGGCATTGTCGCGAAAAATATCCCAGCCGCCGAAAACGATATCGTCCAGCCCTCCGAGCGGCACGAATTTCTTGATCATCGGAGAACGGCCCTCGGTGCGCTTTCCGAGCCGGATAGTTCCGAGCTGTGTCAGCGACCCGACCGGTTGCGACTTGCCCTTGCGCACGAGCTCGACTCCAGCCATAAAAGTGGTGCTAACGGCGCCCATGCCAGGTGTGAGAATCCCGAGTTTCCCCTTCGGCGGCGCGATTTTCCCAGGCTTTTCCATGCAACTCCTCGATCACAAAGATTTGCACACCATGACGCAGGCGGTAGATGGCAATCCGCTGCACAAGCAAACCAGTAATCATGAGCGAAGCACGAAGGATTTGCAAATCGGAGCGGCTCGCGCGCCACAGTTTTCGCGGAGCGCTCCGCGCGTGCGGGAGGCGAAAACCGGCTCGATACGCCAAATGAGGGAGGAAGGATGCGCAGTAAGGACGCGAAGGCGCGTGAACTTCGGTTTGAGCTGGCACTGGCCTTTGGAATTTCCGCCTGCGCCGTCGCGAGATTGAAATCCTTGGTCCCGGGGCCGGCCTGGCAAGGCTCTGTCCTGTGAACGTTTTGGTCAAAACACGAAAGTGAAACCGTTCGGAATCTCCGGATCGATGTACAGTTACTCAAATCGCGGCAAGCCACCGCAACGGAGGAACTCTTCATGAAGGCCACAAAACATACTTTGCGATTTCTAAGCTTGATGCTTCTTTTTACCATGGGCGTCACACTCTTCGCCGCGGGTGTGGGAGCTCAGGATGAAGGCTGGCAGATCATGCGAGCCGACTATGGCTTCAAAGGCCAACGTACCGATGTAACCGACATTCTGCGCGACTTGGTTTCCCGCGGAGGGGTGAATGGCCGCGTTGCCATAAACAATCAGACCATGGGTGGTGACCCCGCGGTTGGCAGAGACAAGTCTGTGCGTATCTTCGCGAGAAATAGGAGAAACGAGGAGCGCGAGTTCGATGTCAACGAAGGCGGCTTCATCGACGCCCGTTTGTTTGTCGTGCGGAGCGAAGATCGGGACGATCGCGCTCCAGCCCGCGATGACCGCCCTCGCGACGATCATGATCGTGGCGACCGCCGTGAGGCACGCGATCTGCTGATCATCCGCGGTTTCTACGGAGTACAAGGCAGAACCGTCAACGTCACCGAACAACTGCGGGCCATGGTTCGCGATGGAGCCCTGGCAGTGCGCGTGAACAACGAAAACTTTGGGGGAGATCCCGCCATAGGGGCTGAAAAGGTCTTAATCGTCGTTTACAGTTCCCACGGGGAGGAGCAAGCCACCGCCGTGAGGGAAGGCGAGCAACTGGTCATTCCGTAGCTTTTCTTTTTTTGGGGGAAACCTGGCGGAATAGGGACAGCCAAGTTATTGCGAACGCGCGTGCGCGGCCGCTTAGAACCAGTCGCTGCGATAAGCCACCCACCAGCTCGCATAAGCGACGGGAATGGTGGCGAACACCGCCCACCAGAAGGGCAGCGCCAAATCCGCCACCAAGCCCAATCCGCTAAAGGTGAGCCAAAAGACCTTTCTTTGCACATTCCCATTTTAACGGGAATACGCGCGGTGGGAGCCGCCTCGGCCGAAGCGATTCCATAAATGCCAATCCCTCAGCTGCCTCGGCCTATCTTGTGTTCGAGTTCTGCCCATCTTGCATAGAGTCGATCCACGATTTTCCGTGCTTCGTCGAGCTCGAGAGAAGCGCTGTGAAGCCGCGCACCATCGCTCGCGATGGCGGAATCCTGAAGTGCCGCTTGTCGGTCGTGAACCTCCTGCTCAGCCTCGGCGATGTGCTGTTCCATGCGCTCGAATTCGCGAGCCTCTTTGTAAGAGAGTTTCTTTTTCGCTGCGGTTAGTGGCGTGGCTTCCGCCGACAATCGCGGGCGTCCCCTGAGTTCTGGTGCCTTGGCATGGTCGCCTTCCTCCTGCCGCCTTTCCTGCCAAACCTCCCATTGCGAATAGTCTGCAAAACGCTCGATCCCGCCCGATCCATCAAACCCGAGGACAATCGTTGAAACGCGGTCCAACATGTAGCGATCGTGCGTCACCAAAACCAACGCCCCGCGAAACTCGAGCAAGCTCTCCTCGAGAATCTCCAGCGTGGGGATATCCAGATCGTTGGTCGGCTCATCCAGCAGCAAAACGTCTGCCGGCTGCAACATCAGCTGAGCGATGAGCACGCGCGCCCGTTCTCCGCCGGACAGCTTTCCGACTCGCCGGTTCAGATCTTCGCCGCTGAAAAGAAATCGTGCTCCCCACGAGGCCACATGAATCACGTTGCCCTGATAGATGACCGCATCGCTATCCGGCGCCAGTGCTCGACGCAAAAGCAGGTCCGGATCAAGCTCACGGTTCTGATCGAAATAAACCATGCGCAAGGGCTCCGCTTTGCGAATCTTGCCCGCTGCAGGTGGCAGGTCGCCCCGAAGCAAACGAAGCAGCGTCGTTTTACCGCTGCCGTTCGGCCCCACAAGCCCTACGCGCATTCCCGAAGTGAGCGTGAAGTTCAGATTCTCGAACAGCACGCGCTCGCCGATGGCTCCGGTCACAGCATTGAGCTCGATCAGTTGTTTAGTCTGCCGGTTCGTGTCGGAAAAATCGATCTGTGAAGTGCTTACGCTGCTTCGCGCCTTCATCTCCGCCAGTTCACCGATCATCTTATGAGCTTTGTCGATGCGTGCCTTGGCCTTGGTTGCGCGTGCTTTGGGGCCGCGGCGCAGCCATTCAATCTCCGTGTGCACGCGGTTTTCGAGAGCCTCCTGCCGGTTTCGTTGCGCATGGAGATGCTCTTCCTTGGCCACCAGAAACGCGCTGTAGTTTCCTTCGACGCGCAGCGCCCCATCCTCATACGCTCCATCGATCTCTACCATCTCGTTGGTAACATTCTCCAGAAAATACCGGTCGTGGCTTACCACCACACTCGCGAAAGCCGCCCTCTGAAGAAGCTTTTCCAACCATTCGATTCCCGCAAGATCCAAATGATTGGTCGGTTCGTCAAGCAGCAGAATATCCGGCTTCTGCACCAGAGCCTCGGCGATAGCCAGCCGCTTTCGCCATCCGCCGGACAAGGTCGCCGCCGGAATCTCCAAGTCCACGAACCCGGCTCGCCCAAGCGTCTCTGCAGAACGCCCCGCTCGTTCCGATTGCGCCACAGACACTCGCTCCAACGCGCTCTCAATCACCGCTTGAATGGTCATGCCGGGCGCAAATTCGGATATCTGCTTGACGTAACTCAGTCTGGTACCTTTGCGCACCGCGACGTCGCCGCTATCCGGTTTCGTTTTTCCGCACAGGATTTCGAGCAGCGTCGATTTGCCCGATCCGTTCGGGCCAACCACGCCGATGCGGTCGCCTTCGGACACGGTGAACGAGATATTCTTAAACAGCGGAGCGACCCCGTATCGTTTCGATAGTCCCTGGGCGCTGATGATCGGAGGCAATTCTCTCGGTCTTCTCCCGCCCTTAGTTTACCCTGTGGAACGAAGGCAGGGACAGTTTGCGCCCGCGATTGTCGTCCAGAGGCGAGCTCATTTGACCCACCAATTTGACGCCCTGATTCTCGGCGCTGGTGCCGCAGGACTCCTGTGCGCCGCCGAAGCCGGCAAACGCGGCCGCCGCGCCGCCGTCCTCGAGCGTGCCGATCGCATTGGCAAAAAAATACTCATCTCTGGCGGCGGCCGCTGCAATTTCACGAACATCCACTGCCGCCCGGAGAATTTCCTCGGCGCAAATGAGCACTTCGCAAAATCCGCGCTCGCCCGCTACACGCCGTCGGACTTCGTCGCGCTGGTGGAAAAGCATGGCATCCCATATCACGAGAAAACGCTTGGCCAGCTCTTCTGCGATCGTTCTGCCCAAGACATCACCAACATGCTGGAAGCCGAATGCCGCTCCGCCGGTGTCCAAATCTTTCTGAACGCTAAAATCCAGGAAGTTCAACACGCTACTGAGTTCATCGTGCGAACCGACTCCACCGAGTTTCGCGCCCCCGTCCTGGTCGTCGCAACAGGCGGCCTCTCCATTCCCAAAATCGGCGCGACCGGGCAGGGCTATGACCTGGCGCGCCAATTCGGCCTAAACATTGTGAAAACACGTCCCGCCCTCGTCCCCCTCGTCCTCGCCAAAAAAGTGCAAAGCCTCTATGGCGATCTGGCCGGCGTCTCCGCAGCCGTCGTTGTCGCGACCGATCGTCAATCGTTTCGCGAACACATGCTCTTCACGCACCGCGGCCTGAGCGGACCGGCCATCCTCCAAATCTCCTCGTACTGGGAAAAAGGCAAGCCACTCCACATGGATCTCGCGCCCGACCGCCAAGTCACTTCCTCAATCCGCGAAGCCAAGTCCAGAAACCCGGCCGCCGCGCGCGCCGCTTTTCTCGGTGTCCTACCAAAGCGTTTCGCCGAACGCTGGCTCGATCTCCACATGCCTCGGTCTTGGACCAACCGGGACTTGGACAAACTGGAACGAGAACTGCACGACTGGACGTTGGCTCCCGCCGATACGGAAGGTTACGAAAAAGCCGAGGTCACCGCCGGAGGCGTCGACACCGACGAGCTATCCAGCAAAACCATGGAAAGCCGCAAAGTGCGCGGCCTATTTTTCATCGGCGAGGTTGTCGACGTCACGGGCCACCTCGGCGGTTTCAACTTTCAATGGGCCTGGGCTTCCGCCGCCGCTGCCGGGCGTGCTTTGTGACCGCACGTTCGACACGCTTCCGCGCCGCGGTTCGGCCTTCTGATACCGGCGAAGCTCCCGCACCAAATAAACGACCACCGCGATATTGATCAAAAGCGCGACGACCTTTGCGATCGTCGCATGATGAATAATTTCATACACTTCCAGCGGTAAGAAAGAGGAGGTCGTGATGATCGTAAAATATTCCGCCCATCGTTTATGCAGCGCCAGCCCCGTACCCTCGGTCAGAAAAACCGCGGCATATATAAACGTGCCCGCGCTGAGTTCCCGCAACTTCCGGTCATCGACACTCGGCAATTTCGCAAGCAGCCAATAAATGTAACGATTATGGGGATCTACGCGAAAGGCGTTGATCCATTGGTCCGCCACACCCGCCACGTCCCTATGCAGCAATCGCAGCGCGCCGATCGCGAGAGCCAGCAGCGCGAATCCCTTCAAGAGTTTGAAGGCCGCGATCAACATCAAGCCGCGCGAGTGTGTTTTGCTCTTAGGCATAGGCCAGGCTGAGCTCTAGCTGATTGTATATGGCTTCGTCACAACGTCTTCCGCGATCAAGAACGGTTATTTGTGAGCCGGCAACGAATCCCAGATCGCTGGATCTTCCGTGCCCAACACCCACGAACAAAATCCCTGAAGGCCTCGCTCTTTCACAAGCGTGTAACGCTCGCGAAAAGTGCGCGCGTCCGTAAAGAATATCCACTCGCGCATGTCCGCGCGATAAAAATAGAACCAAGCCGCGCGGTCCGTGGAATCCCATTCAATACGCCCGCCGTAAGCTTTGGCAAGGTCCACGGCATCATCAGTGCCGATATATTCCGCCGAAGGGTTCGGCTTGTCCCCGGCTTTGTCGTCCGATTTGAGAGGCGTCCCCGCGAACCAGTGGTAGCCATAAAGCGGAATTCCCAGCGACAGCTTTTGCGCGGGCATGAATTTGAGCGCGTAATCCAAATTGCCGGTCGTCCACGCCCACCCAGCCACCGGCCCGGGAGCCGTCCAACGCGTGTGCTGGTCATACGTCATCAGGCAAATCAAATCGACGGACTGCGCGAGCGCCTGCAGGTCATAAGCCCCGCGCCAATTCTCATAAATCCACGCCGAGAAGCCCCCTTCGCCCGGCGCGCCCGGAGCGTTTGGAACGGTCGCGATCGTAAGCTGCAATCCCTCGCGATGAAAGGCAACCGCCGCCGCCCGCACCAAATACGAAAGCGCATCGCGGTCCGTCCAGCGCACATTCTCAAAATCAAATTGAAACCCCGCGTAACCGTTTTCCTTGCAGGCGCGAATGAGCGCGCCAATCATGTTCTCCATGGCAGCCTCATTTTTCAGCAACTTGTGAAACTCTTCCTGCGCAAAATCCCCGTTAGCCACCAGGGGCATCACCGGAACGTGGCGCTGTTTGGCAGTCTCCAGAACCAGCGGATTCGCCCCGCCGGACAGAAGCCCGCTCGCGTCCACCCCGTACCACGCGGGAACCAGCAGATCGATCTTGTCGGCATGCGCCAGAAACGATCGAACCGACTTCGGCTCGCGCGTCATATAAAAAAGCGACTTAGGCTGCTGCGCGTGCACCGTGGAAGCGGCAAAGGCAAACGCCGCGACTAAAATCAAAAATCGTAGTGAGCATTTCATGATGAGCGCAGTTTAGCTGTGCACGGTGCTCAAACGCAACGCGTGGCTCCAGCATGTGGCTGGCATCGACTTACGAACTTCCACCAATATTCCTGCGCGGCGAGGCAGTGAACTTTTCCGCGATACTCTTTAGACTGCTGAGCTCCGCCTCGATTTTTCCCAGTATGTCCTCAATCCGACCGACTGGAGCACATTCCGGCTCGGCATCGAACCGCGGTCCGCCAGAGTATAGCGACATCAAGTACGTATAGCTCGACAGAATATGCCAGCACAGTGGATTCGGTTGAAGCCGCACCCTCGGCGGAATCAGCGTCAACGAATCCAGCAAAATGGCGTCCGTGACGTGCCTGTAAGGAAAAATACCAGGCAACTTGGGAACCAGGTCAACGGTGTCGACGAACCGATAAGTGGTTTTGACTACCTGATGATACTTCACGGCAAAATCATGGTTTCCCGCGCGCGGGCTCGCATACGTGTATATCGTTGGATCGTTGAACGGCGCTTGCGTGTTCGCCGCCACATCCAGCGCAAGCAATGTCGCGATCCCGCCCCCCAGGCTGTGTCCGCAGATCGTCAGCGAACTTACCGCCCGTTTCCACGCATAGGTCCCCAGGAATTTCACGACGGATGGCGCCCCCGCGCCTTCCTCTACGGTCATGGATCTGTACATATCCGTGAAGCCATCCTCCGTGCGGCCTCCGCCGGCCACAAACGTGAACGGTTCATCCAAGAATTGCGCGTCTTGCACCCATTCCTTGATTCCCTCTGTTCCACGAATTGCGACAACCACCTCTCCTCCAGCCTGCGTTTGCAGAATCAAACCCATCTTCACTCGCGTATCACCTCGTTCGGGGTTCGATTCCGTCGCCAGATCGTTTGCATAGATTGTAGCGAGCAGTTCGTACCCGGGCGTAACGGGCTGTTTTCCTGCGAACGCGTCATAGGCTGCGTTTACAAGCTGCGCATTTTGGATGGCTTTGCTCCAGTCCATGATGTTTTCCTTCCTCACGGGCTCCCGAGTCGCTGCTTCATAAACTGGGCACTCTCGGTGTGCGCGACAGAACCTAGAGGGAACCTCAGGGATACCTAGCAGCGCGGGCCATCTTAGGCAGTGTGCCAATCCAAGTCAACCACCGCCACCTGCCCCGCAAAACTTCCGGAGGAGGCCAGGAAAAACTATCGCTCCGCCAGGGTCAGTGGTTCGCCTTTGTGGCTAAGGTGGTAGACGAGAATGCGAGCGGGTTCCGCTTTGCTCCCGTTTTTTGTTGAAATGTGAAGTTGGTGCGGGTCTTCATAAAATGTCTCCCCCGCGCGGTACACTTTTGCTGGCGCTCCCTCGAGTTCAATTTCGACAGCGCCCTCAAGAACATACACGAACGTTGGGCCGGGATGACGGTGTCTGGACCCGCTCGCACCCGGCGCGATAGTAATCTCTCCGACGGAAAGGACCAGTTCGCCGCCGGCGTACGCCTGCAGGTCCTTCTGCAACAATTCTTTCGCCTTGAACGCTTCCTGCGGCTGCATGGACAGAGGCACCGACGCGGCGAACAGCGAGGAAATGGTCATCAGTTTGCGCCATCGTTTCATAGCAACTCCCATTGAGTCTTTTCGGGCGCTAGTGCTTTGCTCAGAAATTCTGACTAGCGCCACTTCTTCAGTTGTGGCCAGACTTTCTCCAGCGTGCCGAATCTTGCTCCGCGGCAAACGTAGACAGGAATCTGGCGCTCCAGCGCATATGGATTGTCGGCTGAAGTCCCCACGTATTCCACATGCTCAAACGACTCCTCAAGCCGCTCCCGATTGTCGTCCAGAACGACCAGGCAATTGCCTGAATAACCTCGCGGCCCCCAAAGAAAATAAGTCTGGTGCCCGCTGAGCGCCGGAGGCAATCCGTATCGCCGTCCCAGAAAGTCGATGGCGCCTGCTTGTCCATAGTCTTGCGCAAATATCCCGCAGCCCGGCCGCTCTGCCGGCGAAAGCTGCTTGTACACCTTCACCGTCTCATCCACAATCTCGTCCCACCCAAACTGATCGGCGTACCACTGCGGCAGAACCGCCCGGGCATGGCTGTGCTCCATCACCGGCAGCTTCATGGGTAGATATTTCATGTAGGCAATGAACTTGTCTGGAGAAAAGACGGGTACGACCACAGGTGCCAGGTGCGCGCCGCTGGCGAGCAGAACGATGACGATGGCGGGCTTCAGCCAGGCGCCGAGGCTGCGGCCCGTTTTGAGACTCCCAGTCTCTCGGCCCTCAATTCTCCTGCCGTTAATGGCCGATTCGATCGCGACGGCGCCTGCGGCCAGCAACATGGGATATACCGGAGCGAGATAATAATTCTTGCCGTGGAGAACAAAGAAGACTGTGAAGCAAGCCAGGTAGCACCAGGCGAGCGCGCGGTACGGCTCGAAGTGCGGCGAGACGAACAGTGCGATCAGCCCGGTGATCCAGATCGGAGCGGTGAAGGGATGCACCAGCAGTGTCTGCTGGAAGAAATATTGCGGCAGAGGAAGGACAACATCTCGGCCATCGGCGCGGATATTGTGCATCAACTCGACGAAGGGCCAGTGATTGTGAATATTCCAAAGCAGGTTGGGCAGAAAAATCAGGAAGGCTGCGAGCCCCCCAAGCCAAATCCACGGATTCAGGAAAACACGGCGCTGCGCGGTCAGCAAGAGGCCCACGATCATGCCAGCGCCAAAGACAGCGATCGAATATTTCTCCTCGAGCCCGAGTCCCGCAGCCACTCCGAACCAAAACCAATACCGTGGATCATTTCGCTTGACGGCGAGGATCGCGAAGTAGGCGCACGCCATCCACAAATTGGGTTCGAGGCAGTTCGTGCCCAGCAGGCTTCCGTTGGAGAGGTATTGTGGCGCGATTACAACGGCAATGGCGCTCAGCAGCAGGGCGAAACGGCGTCCGCCGAATTCACGCGCGAGGATGGCGGTTTGCACCACCAGGAGGGAAGACGCCACCGCCGGTACGAATCGAATGCTGCGCAGCGAGTCTCCCAGGACCACGCGGCAGACGTGAATCAGGAAGGGAATCAACGGCGGCTGGTCCACATATCCCCAAGCCAGGTGATCGCCGCAATCCATGTAGTTAAACTCATCCCGAAAATAGCCATACCTGTTGTTGAAATAGCAATGAAACAGGAATTTTCCCAGCGCAATGGCGATCACGATCAGCATGCCATTCGCTAAGTAAGAGTGATTCTTGGATGCCGTATCGGACGCTCGAAAGGAAGGGTCTGTCATTTGCGTCTTTGCCAAGCCCTAGCGGTAACGGTATTCGTTCGTTGCATCGCACTTCTAAGGCAGTGTGAAGGCCACGAGCGCATCGCTCAAAGACTCTTCGGTGATTTTGGGATGGCCGCCTGCGGCAATCACCAGGTATTGCTTGCCGGTCGCGGCGAGGCCGTAGGTCATCGGCGTCGCATTGCCGCTGGCCGGAAGTTGCCACTTCCAGAGTTCCTTTCCCGTCTCCACGTCAAACGCTCGAATAGCGGAGTCAGCCGTACCGGCAATGAAGATCAATCCGCCCGCAGTGGCAATCGGTCCGCCCAGGCTGATCGATCCCGGCGGAACGGGCGACGCATGCGCGCCACCGAAGTCTTGCATCGTTCCGAGAGGAACTTGCCATCGAATCTTGCCGGCCGTCATCTCCACTGCGGTGAGCGTGCCCCACGGCGGCGCGCTGCACGGCAGGTCTGAAGGCGACTGCAGGAAGCGCCGCAACATGCCATAGGGTGACCCTCTCTGCGGCCCGTAATCACCGTCTTCATTGTCGGATTGCACTTTGTCGCCTGGGATGAGTCTCACCCGTGCGGCGATATTGTTGGTATTGACCACTAACAGGCTGCGCTGTGGATCGAAAGCGTATCCGCTCCACGTCATGCCGCCGAGGTTCCCGGGTACCGCGAGCGTGCCCTGGATGCTTGGCGGAGTGAAAATGCCTTCGTTCCGATACGCCGCAATCCAGGTTCGGCAGGTTTCGCGATCCTCTGGCGTCGGCCCCCAAGCATCGTCCGCCGCAAGCCGCTGCGGAACGAGCGCGGGCGGAGCCACTGGGAAGGGTTGCGTCGGGGAGGCCGCTTCGCCGGCCACGTCGCTTTTCGGCACCGCGCGCTCTTCCACCGGGAAAACGGGCTCGCCGGTGTCCCGGTTGAGCACAAAGAGGAATCCTGTCTTGTTTCCTTGGATGACCACCGGGATTTTCTTTCCATCGTGCGTCAGTGTTGCCAGCAACGGCGGCGACGCCGTGTCGTAGTCCCACAGATCGTGATGAACCAGCTGGAATCCCCACGCAATTTTCCCTGTCTTGGCATGCAGCGCAACCACCGAATTCGCCCATTTGTTATCGCCAAGCCTCAGCCCGCCATAATAATCCGGACTGGCACTGCCCGTGGGCACGAACACCAAATCGCGCTCCAGATCCACGGTCATGATCGACCAAGCGTTGGCCGCGCCACTTCGCCAAGCATTCGCGAGATTTGTATCATCGCCATCGGCCGGATTCCGGGGAATGGGATCCCAGCTCCACCGCAATGCCCCGGACCGTGCATCGAACGCCCGCACCACACCGGCAGGCATGTCCACGCGATGATTGTCGTCGATGGCTGAACCCACCACTACGATATCGTCAATCACCGCCGGCGGCGAAGTCATGTGATACCAGCCGGCGAGATATCCCGGCACTTCCCGCAGGCTGACCTGGCCGCCGTTGCCAAAGTCCGCGCAGGGTTTTCCCGTCGCCGCGTCCAGGGCAATGAGCCTGGCGTCCTGCGTGGCCTCAAAAATGCGTCTATGACACGGCTTCCCGGCGGCCCGCGACGAGTCAAGCCAAGTGCTCGCGCCACGGTTGACCAAGCCGTCGCCGTAGTCCAGCGTCCGATCGATTAAGGGGTCGTAATCCCAGCGTTGTTTCCCGGTGGCGGGATCCAGCGCGATAACGCAGTTGAACGGCGTAGTGATGTACAAGGTGCCGTCGACAAGAATTGGCGTGGTTTCAAAGCCGCTGCGCTTTTTATCTTCGCTTCTTTCTTGGACCTCGCCTGTGTGGAAGACCCAAGCGACTTTGAGCTTGCTTACATTGTCGCGATTGATCTGCGTCAGAGGCGAGTAGCGCATGCCGCCGGCGTCATGTCCGTAATACGGCCAGCCGGCGTCCTTGGCGGCCTGTGCGGACGTCTCCGCACCGGAAAACAGAAAATATGCGGTAAGGCACGCGGTGAGAATGAAAGTCCTCCGCTTCCAGCGAGCAGCGCCAGGTTTCATTCGTTTATCGACCTGGTAGCTGGTTGAGCTGGTGCTTCGGACAATTCCGCGTTGGCATAGCTGCCGATCTCACACGCCAGCGATATTTCCGCAAATTCTGGTTTTTCCCATTCCATCGCAGTTCTCCTTGCAAACATGGACTCGTTCGATTTATTTCCGTTGCTGCGACCATCCTAGGGCAATGTAAACGCCAGGACGTAGTCACCCCGCTTTGTTCCAAGCTTGCCGTGCCCCCCCGCCGCGATCACCAAGTATTGTTTGCCGGCGATGCTGTATGTCATCGGAGTCGCCTGCCCTCCAGCCGGTAGCTGGTACTTCCAGATTTCCTTCCCCGTTTCAGAATCGAACGCACGCAGAAACCCGTCCATCGCCGCTGAGGTGAAAACAATTCCTCCTGCGGTGACCATTGGCCCGCCCAAAGTAATCGTCCCGGTGTTCATCCCCAGGATAAAACTCCCCAGCGGCACGTCCCACACTTTTTTCCCTTCAAACAGATCGACCGCCGCCACCGTGCCCCACGGAGGCGCATTGCAAGGGAGCCCGCTAGGGGAAAGCAAAGGTGTGCGAAACATCGCGTACGGAGTGCCCGTTTGCCGCGCGAATTCTCCGTGCAACCGGTCGGACTCGCTAGCATTCTTCCGCGCTGTCTCGAGCTCCGCCCGGGGGATCAACTTCACGAAAATTGGCAGCCGGTTGGTATCCACAAAAAGCAAATGTCGTTGCGGATCGTAGGCCGCGCTGCCCCAGTTTACGCCGCCCACATTGCTTGGAAACACCAGCGTCCCTTGTAAGCTCGGGGGCGTGAAAATATCTCCGGACCGCGCCGTTTTGATTTGCTCCGCGCACCACGCGCGCTCTTTTTCATCCTTGCCCCACGCGTCTTCCACCGACAGCTTCTCCGGCACGAGCGAAATGGTTGAGGCTGGCTGCGTCGGCCAGGATTCTTCTCCCGGAATGTCGCTCTTGATCACTGGCCGCTCTTCTACTGGAAAAAACGGCGTGCCATTCAACCGGTTCAACACAAAAACGCGTCCCATCTTCGTGGTGATGGCAATCGCCGGCGTCCCGTCTTTCCACGCAAAAAGTGTCGGCTGCGAGGCCACGTCATAATCCCAAAGATCGTGATGCACTACCTGAAATCCCCACACGAATTCGCCTGTCGAAGCTCGCAATGCCACCACCGAGTTCGCCCACTTATTGTCGCCCTTACGAAATCCTCCATAATAATCCGGGCTGGCGCTACCTGTCGGAATGAACACCAGATCACGCAGCGCATCGAGAGAAATCGTGGACCACGCATTCCCTGCGCCGGTGCGCGGGGTATTTTGATAAGCCCAAGGAGCAATGGGGTCCCAAGTCCAGCGCAATTTGCCCGTGCGAGCATCGAATGCCCGTACGATGCCGCGCTCTAGCGTCACAGCGCGATTGTCCCCCTCAGAAGAACCCGTGATGACCAAGTCCTTGTAGATCGCCGGAGCAGAAGTCACTTGGTAATCGCCTGGGTCGCGCATCTTGACCTCTGTCGTCAGGTCAACCTCGCCGCCGGTTCCGAAATCAGCGCAAGGCTTGCCAGTGTCGCCGTCCAGCGCAATCAGCCGCGCATCCAGCGTCCCGATAAAGATGCGCAGCGCGCATGCTTTTCCGGCCTTCACCGACGCGTCCCGCCACGCCGAAACGCCCCGCGACGTGACTTCCGAGAAACCGTAAGGATGTTCCAGCTTCGGATCGAACTCCCAAAGTCTCACGCCGCTCACCGCGTTCAAGGCCATCACATGATCGTACGGCGTACTCAAAAAAAGCTTCCCGTCAACCAGTATCGGCGTCGCTTCAAATGCCGCTTTCTTATCGAGCTCCTCATCGTAAGGCAGCGCCCCTGTTCGATATGTCCACGCCACCTGCAGCTGAGCCACATTCCCGCGGTCAATCTGCTTTGCAGGGGAGTAGCGCGTACCGCCGGGATCATTCCCGTAGTTCGGCCAACCAGCATCAGGAGTCGTCTGAGCCCTCACCAACGCTGGAGAGAAAAGCAACAAGGAGAGCAGGGCAGTCCGCGCTGTACAGCCGAAAAAGAGTTTGTCGTTCATGGTGGGACAATTATCGCGGAAGACCCTCACTCACAAAGCTCTTGGGACAAACGGGCTCAGCGCAGGGACAAACGGGACTTCCCCTCGCGCGGCAAACAATTTCAACCCAGTTTCAGTAGCTCAGGCCGTTGCTTAACATATCGCCGGCTCCAGCGCAATTCCGTTGAGTCCTTCAAAATGACCCTGTACTCCCCGTGAAACCATGGCAGCAACTCGCGTATCGCATCCAGCCGAACCAAACTCCCGCGGTTAATGCGCACAAAAACCTTGGGGTCGAGAGTGCCAGCGAGCGATTCCAAGGTTCCACGCAGCGTGTGCATCTTCGCACCGCAATGCAAAATCAAATAATTTCGATCGGCTTCGATCCAAGATATCTCCCGCACAGACACAAAATGCGCCCGCGCATTCTCGTGCACTAACAACCGATCCGGAAACGAGCGCTCGCGCTGCAATTGGCGCAGCAAATCCTGAATCCGTGCCGCAAAACCGTCGCTAGATTTTGCATTCTGCTCCCGCGCGCGCTGCAGCACGGTCCGGAATCGCTCTTCGCCGAAAGGCTTCAGCAGGTAGTCAAATGCGTGAACCTCGAACGCCCGCAAAGCGTACTGATCATGCGCCGTCACAAAAACAACGCGTGGCATCTCTTTCTCGGGGATCGCCTCTACAACTCCGAAGCCGTCCATCCCTGGCATCTGCACATCCAGGAAGACCAAATCAGGTCGATGTTTGCCGATCGCGGCAATCGCCGATTCCGCCCCACCCGCTTCCCCAACCACCCGGACATCCGGCTCCTGGCGCAGCAGCCGCAGAATCTTCCGCCGCGCGGGCGCTTCATCGTCGACAACCAATACTTCGAGTGTGTTAGCGGGATCCATTCACGCAACAAGCGTCCAAATAATCGACCAAACCGGTCTCCGTAACAGCTTCAGGGGAGCCTAAATCCTTGGGAAGAAAGCAATTCGGAGACAGTGACCGCACTTGCGAGAGGGCTTCCAGCTCGCCCGTTATTTAACCACCTGGTTAAGTACAAAGGTCCCCCAAATGAAACGGAACCCTTAGTACCACCTGCGTGCCGCCCGCAGGCCGGTTGGCAATCGCAAATTCCTGGTCGGTCCCGTAGAGTTGTTCTAGCCGGCCCCGTATATTGGCCAGCCCGACTCCTCGGTTCATGACCGTCTCAGTGCTCTGCGCTCCGAGACCCACGCCCGTATCGCAAACCGCGAGAATCAGTGAACCATTTTCGCGCCGCGCGGCAATCGATATATCTATCCCCGCGCCGCTATCCTTCAATCCATGCCGCAAGGAATTCTCCACCAAGGGTTGCAGAATAAGTTGCGGCACGAGCGAATTCTCCAGCGCCGACTCTACGGAGTACGTCACCCGCAAATTCGATTCAAAGCGCTTCTGCATGATTTGCAGGTACAGCCGTGTTATTTCCAGCTCCTGCGCCAAAGGAATTTCGTGGGAATTGGCCGTTCGCAGCGTCAATCGCAGCAAGTCGCTCAACTGCGTTAGCATGGCGTCCGCCGCAGGCACATCCTCATACATCACCGAAGAAATCGTGTTCAGCGTGTTAAACAGAAAATGCGGTTGCAACTGCAATCGCAAATTCTCCAACTGCGCCTGCGCAAGTTTCGCTTGCAATTCTGCCGCGGCGAGCTGCTGGGCCTGCGCGATCCGCAGCCGCTCGAAAAAGTAGTACACCAGCACGATAACCGTGTAGCCTATTAAATCATTCGAGAACTCCATGGGATACCGGAACCGCATAATTCCGTAGTCGTACCTCCCGAGACCGATCCAGGGAGCCACAATCCAGCGGCTGAGTCCCATCAAACTGGTGTGTAGAAAAGAGAATCCCACCGCCGCGGCCAAATGGTAGGCAATCTGACGCACCCAACCCTTCACTTTGAATAGATAAAAGTCCGCCGCACGCAAAACCAGCGGGAGAAGAAGGAAAACCGTATACACTCCGGTAAATTCCTCCAGAAAACGCACCGCAAATGTTCCGGGCCGTTGGCGGGAAAGATCGTCGAGGTAGTGGTAGGCGAAAATCAGGACAAAGATGGCCGTGTAGACGAGTAGAAGAAGCCCCCATCCCTGCGTTCGCGTGAGACCCAACACGGCGGCCTGCGGCCTCGCCGCGGCCATGTGTGTATCTCTCTCCGTAGATGTGCGTCTATTCATGAACTCGTCCTGGAGCGCTTGATTATGCTCCAGAACGAGCGGGCGTCGAAAGGGTAGAACGATCAGAAGCTATATTCGGGTGATGAAGCGGCGGAGTTGCGAAGCGACCGGCATCCTGAAACTAAGCTCGCCGAGCGGGCCGTCCCGCGGCAGGAGCCCTCGGTCAGGACCCGCGACGCCGGGTCACGGCGAAAATCGAGCTGGCAATCGTTAGTGAGACCAAAGCCACTATAGCAAACGCGAGAATGACGACCACCACGGCACCCGCCCTCCTAAGACAGCAAATCAATGAGCAGGTAGGTTTCCAAACTCAACATTTGTATTATCAATGAGATAAGCGAATTAAGTATGGAATTCTGTAATCCCAGCAGGACAAGTGTCAGGCAGAACGCACTTTATGCCGGTTCTAGTACCCAGCAGTCCTCGCAGAAACAGTTCTCCAAAATCAGAAACCCAAGAGCCGCAAAAAGCCAGCCAGCTATGCCTTGCTGAGCCGGATCGACCCATCCCCGGTGTGCACCGTCAGAGACTGCCCTCCGCCATTCATTTTCCCGTGAAGCTGCGAGTTGCTGAATGTTCCTTCGACCGTCACCGGCAAGCCCACGCTTATGTGCCCATCTCCGGTGCTGGCGTCGATGTTAGCCTGAAAGTCGCCCGGCAGAGACAAGTCCACGCTGCCGTCGCCCGTCCGTATGTTCCAGCTACTGGCCATCTTAGATCCCGGCAGGACGCGCGTGTCCACGCTGCCATCGCCCGTCTTGACGTTCAGCGCATCGAACCGCCCAGCGATCCTCACATGACCGTCCCCGCTGTCGGCTACCAACTTTCCATCCAAGTCCCGCGCCTCAATCGAGCCGTCACCAGTGCGTAGCTTCATGTCGCCCTTCAAAGTGTCTACGTTGATGCTGCCGTCGTGCGTATGGAGATCAATGTTGCCGGTTAGGCTGTTTGCTCTGATTGAACCATCTCCTGTCTCGACAGTGACATTTCCGTTGATGGAACTTGCCTCAACCGACCCATCCCCCGTATGTGCATTCAAATCAGCGTCTTTGGGCATCCTAACTTCTATGCGCAGACTCCGCCCGTGCGTGCCCCACGAAAATCCCCAGTGTCCTGTAATCCGCGCGACGAGCTCCACCTGGTCGCCGCTTTGGTGCGCCTCAACATGGAGATTCTTATCCATTTCATAGCCTTCATACTCGACCCTGAACTCGACGTTCTTGGAGTCGCTTGTGCTCACCCGCACCCCGCCATCGTTCGTGTCGATCCGAACATTGGCCCGCCCGGTGACCGTGTAGTTTCTGGTCCACTCCGTGGCGCTGGCCTGCGGCGCCAAGGCTACGGCAGCCAGCAGGGCAGCACAGATCGTACCAAACCGCGCGGCGGTATTGCGGCAAGCAGGCAAATTCATGGTTAGGAGCCTCCGTAACAGGGTGTTCTAGGATAGGTACGACACCCGGGGGCAAAATGTTCCGTTTCTCGCGTACTGCCATCCCCATCCCAAACTCACACCCTTCATGACGACGTGAAACCCCTTGTCGTCTGGCCCAATCGCACCCCAGTCCGTTCGAGACTATCGGAAAGCCGCGGTGATCACTTAGCGGCTCGTTTCTTCCGATCCACACTCGGCTTGGCACGCAGCGCCGCCAGGAACTGCTCCGCCGGCAGGGTATTGATCACATCCCGCTTTTCCAGCCAGCCCCGCCGCGCCATGGTCACCCCGTAACCGATAAACGACAGGTTGGCCGCGCTATGCGAGTCCGTCGAAATTACTACCTTTACCCCGCGGTCTTTGCACATCCGCAAATAGACGTCCTTTAAATCCAGCCGGTCAGGATAAGAATTGCACTCCATGGCCACGCCGTGCTTGGCGCAAGCCTCCAGGATTTTTTCCATATCGTAGTCGATCGGGTCTCGCCGCAGAAGCAGCCGCCCCGTCGGATGCGCGATGATCTGCGTGTAAGGATTTTCAATCGCCGCAAGCATCCGCTCGGTCATAGCCGCCCGATCCAGATTGAAATACGAGTGAATCGAACACACCACCACATCCAATTGCCGAAGCAACTCGTCCGAGTAATCCAGGGAGCCATCCTTGAGGATGTCCACTTCGGCGCCGGCCAACACGCGAATCCCAAGCCCCTTGTCGCTCGTCTCATGAATCTTCTCGATATGCGCAGCCATGCGCTTTTCATCCAAACCGTTGGCCACCGTAACGGCCTTCGAGTGGTCGGTAATGGCGATGTACTGGTGCCCAAGTCTGCGCGCGGCTTCGGCCATTTCCTCGATGGAGATTTATCCATCACTGGACGTGGTGTGCATCTGCAAATCGCCCTTCATGTCTTTCAATTCAATCAAGTGCGGCAGTTTGTGCGCTTCAGCTGCGGCGATTTCACCGGTGTTTTCGCGCAACTCGGGCGGTATATAGTCCAGCTTCAGCTTTAGGTAGATCTCCCCTTCTGTCCGCCTTGCGACCGGCTTTTCACCCTTGAGCGTCGCCAGCGCGTACTCGTTCAAAGTTAGACCCATATCGTTGGCGCGCCCGCGCAGGGAAACGTTATGTTCCTTCGATCCAGTGAAATAGAGCAGCGCCGCGCCAAAGCTTTCCTTTTCCAGCAGCCGCACATCCACCTGCAATCCGTTCTGTAGCGTAAAGCTGACCTTGTTCTCCCCATGCGCCAATGTCTGGTCAATCCCAGGAAACTCCAATATATGCTTGGCCAGCGCATCAACCTGTTTTTGCGATGTGTGACCGGCACCAAGCGTCAGCAGCAAATCCAAATCTCCCACCGTCTCCTTGCCGCGCCGCAGTGACCCCGCCGGAGTCACGTCCTCCACAGCCTTTCCAGCTTTCTTGATATGCGCAATGATTTCCGCGGCCGCGGCCTCCGCCTTATCAATGTGAAACCGGCCCGAAGATTTTTTGAACACCTCGATGGCCTTCAGAATGTTTTGCTCGCTCTTTTCGCCAAAACCAGGAAGGTCGCGAAGTTTGCCCTCCTTTGCGATCTTCTCCACATCGCCGACGGTACCCGCCTTGAAGTTGGACCACAGAAACGCCACCTTCTTGGGCCCGAGTGATTGCAGTTGAAGCAAATCCAGAATCGTCGCTGGATATTTCTTCAGCAGCTTTTTCCTAAGCGCATAATCGCCGGTCTTAACGATTTCTTGGAGATGTTCCACCATGCGCTCGCCAATTCCTGGAAGCTCTTCCAATTTTTCCGGCTCGGTAACAAGCTGCTCGATGGATTCCGGAAGTCCATCGATCAGCTCGGCGGCCTTTTCGTAGCTGCGGTACCTGCCGATAATGGCCCCGTCGATTTCCAGCAGTTGCGCGGTTTCGCGGAGGATGCGGGCGATCTGTTTGTTGTCCATGGGCAGATTATAAAGCTATAAGCGAGCGAAAAACACCGGAGTGAAGTCCCCGCAGTGGGTCACCAGTTTTCGATAGTGGGTTTGCCGGGAGTCTAGGCGTCTAGTTGGCGTGTCTCTTTGGTGTCACGGGCGAGCCGACCAAGAACTGGACCAACGGAGATAGCGTGTCACGGGAGCTCGTGCGAGTTATTGTAACCGTCAACCCAAAGCTCCTGCCAACTCCCGAGTCCGCAGGCGGAATGGAGCGGGGATAGAGATGAGCCAAAATCCAGGATTGCCGACGCTCGCTGTGCGATAGACTCTTTTTCAGAAAGTGGTGCACAAATCGCCTGCAGCGCAATGAGCGCCGGCCGGAATCATTACTTGGAGGGCAGAGTGCGTTTTTCGACTTTGGCAATTTTATTCTCATTGGTCATTGGCCCTGTTTCCCGCGCCCAAACACAAAAGTCTGCGCAAGTCCCAAGCACGCCAGAGAAAGTCATCATCGACACCGACATCGGCGATGACATCGACGACGCCTTCGCTATCGCGCTGGCTCTCCGCAGCAGCGAGCTTGAAATTCTCGGCATATCCACCACCTTCGGCGACACCGAGGCCAGAGCCAAAATCGTCGATCGATTTCTTGGCGAAGCTGGCCGAACCGACATTCCCGTCGTCACCGGCGCCCCGACGCACACCACCAATGTGATGAATCAGCGCCGCTACGGCGAAGCTGGCCATTTCGCCAAAGCCGTGCATGCAAACGCAGTGGACTTCATCTTCGATCAGATTCGTCGCTATCCCGGCCAAATCTCGCTGATCGCCATCGGCCCGTTGATGAACGTGGGCGCGCTCATCGACAAAGATCCGACAACCTTCCTCAAACTCAAACGCGTAGTGATGATGGGCGGTTCCATCGAATGCGGCTATGGCGATCTTTGGTTCTGCACGGCGCACGGACCAGACGCGGAGTGGAACATCATCAATGACATTCCCTCCGCCAAAAAACTCTTCCTTTCCGGTGTACCGCTTTATGTCATGCCGCTCGACTCCACGCAATTGAAGCTCGACGAGGTCAAGCGAGCCTTCCTATTCAAGCAGGGGAATCCGCTCACGGATGCTCTGACGCTTCTCTATCACGAGTGGGGCCAGCAAACGCCCACCCTCTTCGATCCCGTGACGGTAGCCTACATCCTCAATCAAAAGATTTGTCCAGTCCAACCGATGCACATCCGGGTCGACGACAAAGGTTTTACACGCTCCGAGTCGGGTGCTCCCAATGCCCAAGTCTGCATGCACTCGGATGCGGACGCCTTCTTCCGTCTTCAAATTGGCCGCCTCGCCGCTCCCTAGCCAGCCGCCCCGAAGCCATCGTCACTGTTCACTACCCACGGATCACGACTCATTCCCACCAAATAAAAAAGACCGGCAGAGGGGCGCACTCTGCCGGTCCAATGATGCCTGGTTATTTACGCTGGCTTTTGCACGTTCGCTGCCTGGGGGCCTTTCGGTCCCTGGACAATCTCGAACTCTACCGCATCTCCTTCCTGCAAGGTGCGGTAGCCATCCCCCACGATAGCGGAATAATGAACAAATACGTCTGGACCATCGTTGCGCCCTATGAAGCCATACCCTTTTGAGTTGTTAAACCATTTGACGGTTCCTTGCACCTATTCTCTCCTCCTGACGGAGACCTCAATGTTTCTCCTGGCGGGCAAAATTGGGACAGACGCAGCCGCCTCCTGCAATAAATTGCGCGGAGTGTACCAGAATGAGGCATTCAGTCAAGAGAACATTCTTGTTCTCGGGTGCGAAAATACACGCATATTCGTCTACAAAAACGTTTTAAGTTGAAGAAAGGCAAGTTTTTCCAAAAAGGAGGCCGGTCGCCACAGTCCTGCAACTTCAAGTGAACACAGGGTTTGCCTGCTTTCGTTTCACATCATGAATCATTTGTTTCGCGGGTGCGGGTCCACGAGAATCGAGATTACGAACCACCGGTTGGCCGCGTCGAATAGCTCACCGGGCGAAGAATCTCGAAAAGATTGTTGTAACCGTCGGTCCAAAGGCGCAGATGCGCAGGAACTTCGATGGTTTCGCCGCCCGCGAATGCGTCCGGCTTATTCAAGAATTCCTGATTTCGCGTTACCAGCACCCAATCTGCCGAGGAAATCATCCTTGGCGCATCTTCGTCGCTCGCAATGAGCCGTATTGGATAATCGGCGTCTTCGGCCAGCAGTTTCACGACCGGCGCCAGATTGAGATACGTGTTCGACGTATGCACGGCGAGGATGCCGCCCGGCTTCAGGTGTCTGAAATAGACGGCAAAGGCCTCTTTGGTGAGCAGGTGCACAGGAATGGCGTCACCGGAGAAGGCATCGACAGCCAGGACATCAAATTGCTGCGGCGGCTCGCTTTCTAGCGAAAGCCGCGCGTCTCCCAGAATAATCTCGGTCTTTGCCGGACTCTGCTTGAGAAAGGTAAACCAGCTGTTCGCGACATCTATAACCTGCGGATTAATCTCGTAAAAGCGGAACGAATCGCCCGGTTTTCCGTACGCCGCGAGCGTTCCTGCTCCCAAACCAATCACCCCGATGCGTTTCGGACCGTCACCGCAATACTCGAGAGCCACACCGACCCCTGATGTTCTTCCGTAATAAGTCGTGGGGTTACGGTTTTCTGGGAAAGAAAGATATTGCGCGCCATGCTGTATCGTTCCGTGCAGCAGAAGCCGGTAGGGGAGGAGGCGGCCCGCTTTGAATTCCTGAATGCGAAGCGCTCCGTAAAAATTGCGCATCATCGCGACCGTACCCTGTCGCGTCGTTCGAACGTTGAAAACAAGCACCGCACACATCGCAACGGTCATACTCGCCCAGAAAAATCGCGCCGACCATCCTTCGAGCCAAAGCACGACGACCCCTAAAAACGCCGCCAGCAGCAAGACCATCGGCAGTTCGTAAATGCCGGAAAGAATGTGGGGAGCAAGCAATCCAACGCAGACCGCGCCCAGTGCGCCTCCGAGAGCAATGAGCAGATAAAACGACGTCAAGTAACGCGCGGCCGGTTTTCGTTGAACGAGTTCGCCATGACAAAAGAGACAGACAACAAAGAGCACGCAACAGAAAAGCGGCACGCTGATTTGAATCGCGTGTGTGATCGAAGAATCATAAATGGCATAGCCCGCTGTACCCAGTGCAACGGCCAGCAGTCTTGCAACAAACCAGCGCGAATAAAACTGGCGCTTGGCAAACACCATTGCAAAGGAAAGTAAATAGACCGCGAGCGGAACAACCCACAAGAGCGGCACCGGCGCGACGTTTTGCGAGAGGTGGTTCGTTGCCGCCAAAAGCATCATCGAGCCGCAGGCGGAAAGGCCAAGCCACAGAAGCCTTGTGCGGAATGTCGGCAGCTCTTTTGCAACTGCCGTCGCTTCGTGTGCAGCAAACGGAGCCGTTGCGTTGATGCGGTTGAACCACGCGGAGATCGAGCAGCAGATTGCGAAAAGGGCGTATACCGAAGACCAGAGGATGGATTGTTGGCGGGAAGAGAGACGCGGTTCGATCAGAAACGGAAAACTCAAAAGTGCTAGCAGGGAAGCGAGATTGGAGAGAGCAAAAAGGTGGTACGGCGAGCGGCCGTAAGCGCGGCGTGCGTACCAAGTTTGCAGCAGAGGACTGGTGGCGCTGAGCAGGACGAAAGGCAGGCCGATGGAAAACGTGAGGAGTCCCAGGATGCGCGGGGCGGGGTCGACTTGCGCGTGCGAACGCCAGGAAATTTGCGGAGCGATGGGCAACCACAGAAGGCTGACGAGAAGAAGCCCCACATGAGTAGCGGACTGGCGTTTTGGCGTGAGGCGGCGAGTGGTTACGTCCGCGTAGAGATAGCCGAGCAGAAGCGCAGTTTGAAAAAAGACCAGGCATGTGGCCCAAACCGACGCCGATCCTCCGAACCACGGAAGAATTGATTTGGCGAAGAGCGGCTCGATCAGAAAAAGAAGAAACGCCCCGAGAAAAACTGTCGTTGCGAACAGCCGTCGTTGCACTTTCGGCAAGGAATCGGCTGCCCGGGGAGCGCGTGCCGCGCCCGATGCGTCATCGCGTTCGTTTTCATTTGCAGGATTCGGCAGCACGACGTTAGCTTCAGCGGCTCAGGCTGCGTTGAAGGGAAGAATCTCGCATCGTGCCTCGAGTGCTCCTTTCGAAATCAGGATCGGACCAGGAAGCGCAGATAATACAGGATTCCAGCGATGGATTTGCCGTCGCGGATTTTGTTGCGCCGAATCATCTGTTCGATTTCGCCGTGCGTGAACGCTTTTGAAGTGATTTTTTCGTCTTCCTCCGGCTCGGCTTCACCCGGCGTTAAGTCCTCGGCAAGGAGAATGTACATGCGTTCCTCGAGGAAACCGGGCGTAGGAAAAATATCCAGGAAAACGTGGAAACGTTTAGCGCGGTAACCGGTTTCTTCGATCAGCTCGCGGGCAGCGGCGCGGCGGGGATTTTCGCCGTTGTCGATGCGGCCGGCGACGAGCTCCCAGAGAAATTGTCTCGCCGCGTGGCGATACTGGCGAATCAGGAGAATGCGGCCATCGGGCAGTGCGGGAAGAACCACTACGGAACCGGGGTGCGTGATGAGTTCGCGCGTGACGCGCAGGCCGCTGGGCTCGATGATTTCATCGCGGCGAATGCCGAAGACCGGGCCCCTGTAAATCAGTTTACTGCGAAGGATTTTGGCGGTGGTGCGGCTGGCTGCTTTGGGCGGCATAGTTTCGTACGGTTTCTCCGGCGATATCATACACTGTAGAGGCCGGCCTTCAGCCCGGCGCTTGGAAATGCCGATTAATACCATCATCGTGGATGACGAGAAGCCGGCGCGGGACGAACTCGCCTTTTTGCTGAAGGCGTTTCCCGAAATCAACATCATCGGGCAAGGAAAAAACGGCGTGGAAGCCGTGGCGTTGATCAAGGAGCACTCGCCGGACCTTGTTTTTCTTGATGTGCAGATGCCGGGGCTCGACGGGTTTGGTGTGCTGAAGAAGATAGTCGAACGAAAAATGAAGATGCCGCACGTGGTGTTTGCGACGGCGTTCGATCAATACGCGGTGCAGGCATTTGACGTGAACGCCGTGGACTACGTGCTGAAACCATTCGACAAGGCGCGCATCGCTAAGGCTATTCAGCGCGCGCGAAAAATGCTGGACACGCAAACGTCGACGACCGAACGCCTCGAGCAACTTGTCAATCAGCTCGGTGCCGCGAAGAGTGTGCCGCAAAAGGTGAAAGTGCTGGTGCAATCGCAGCAGCGGCTGTTGCTCGTGAACGGGGAAGACATCATTTTTGCGACGACTGAGGGTAGCGCGATTATGGTGGTGACGAAAGACGTGGAAGGCTCGTCGAACTACCGCACACTGGAGGAGTTGAACGCCACTCTCGATTCGGAGTCGTTCTGGAGGCCGCACCGCTCGTTTCTCGTCAACACGCAACACATCAAGGAAGTTGTGCCGTGGTTTAACTCCACGTTCATCCTGAAAATGAACGACAAAAAATCTACTGAAGTGCCCGTAAGCCGCGTCCAAGCCAAACGCCTGCGCGAACTCTTTAAATTGTAGTTTGGCGACATCTTCGTATGGATGATTTGCGACTATTTCAAGCACAGCCAAAATCATCGGAGGAGGATCCTCCTTCAAATCCTTCGCGGGAATACGTGGTCTATGTTTTCTTCTTCGTTGCGGTGACTCCAATCATTGCAGTTTGGACTCATTGGAGCGTACAGCGAGCGGACCTGGGAATTGCAACTGAGGTGCTCTCTGGTTTTTACTGCGCAGATTGGCTGATCGCCAAGTTCAGAAAACGCTCGTAGGTTCAATCCCGTTCAATTCCGCGAGTTGTTCAATTCCTCGAGTTGGGAGAGCGCTTCAGGCCGTGTTAGCATCGTGCGTACCCCGCGTACAATGACACGATGGATTTTTCGCTTAACGATCACCAAAAACTGATACGGGATACAGTTCGCCAATTCATGGAGGCGGAGGTGCGGCCTTCGGTGAAGCAGCGCGACCGTGAAGAGCGTTTTCCTGCCGAGGAAATCAAAAAGCTGGCGGAGCTGGGTTGCTGCGGGATGATGATTCCCGAAGAGTGGGGCGGGCCGGGGCTAGATACCCTTTCGTATGCGCTGATGCTGGAAGAAGTGGCGCGTGTGGACGCGGGCATGGCTACCTCGCTGGGCGTAACGAATTCGGCGGTACAGGTGCCGCTGATAAGATTTGGCACGGAGGAGCAAAAGAAGAAATATTTGCGGCGCTTGGCGACGGGAGAAACTCTTGGTGCGTTCTGTTTGACGGAGCCGGCGGCTGGTTCCGACGCGGCGGGGATTCAGGCGCGCGCGGTGGCGGTGAATCGCGTTGGGTCGGGGCTCGGAGCCAGGACGTCGTCGGGGCCGGGACCGGCTGCCGCGAGCTGGGGCGGCGCGCCGCTGGGGACGCCGAGCGGGGATGTGTATCGGTTGAACGGGACAAAGACGTGGGTCTCGAACGGGAGCGTAGCGGGGCTGTTTGTTGTGTTCGCAAAGACCGACCCCGAGGCGGGTGGCAAGGGCATTACGGCCTTCTTGGTTGAGCCGGGGTTTACAGGATTCAAGGTTGGGAGGCACGAGGACAAGATGGGGCAGCGGAGCTCGCCGACGGTGGAGATTTTACTGAACGACTGCGAAGTGCCGCGCGAGAACCGGTTGGGTGAAGAAGGACAGGGGCTGAAGATTGCGCTCAGCGCGCTGGACGGCGGGCGGATCGGGATTGCGGCGCTGGCTGTTGGACTCGCGCAGGGGGCTTTGGACGAGTCGGTGAAGTACGCCAAGCAGCGGCGGGCGTTTGGAAAGACGATTGGGGAGTTTCAGGCGATTCAGTGGATGCTGGCGGACATGCAGACGGAGATCGAGGCGGCGCGCGGGCTGGTCTATCATGCGGCGTGGCTCAAGGATACGCACCCGGGGAAGCTGGGAGCGGCGGCGTCGAAGGCCAAGCTGTATGCCAGCGAGATGGTGAACCGCGTGGTGGCTAAGGCGGTACAGATTCATGGGAGCGTGGGTTATTCGCGGGAGACCGATGTCGAGCGGATGTACCGGGATGCGCGGGTGATTACGATTTACGAGGGGACTAGCGAGATTCAGAGGACGATCATTGCGCGGGAGATTTTGAAATAGCGGAGGCGGGGGAGGGGAAGAGCACAGCCAGGGGGGGCTGCGCTACTAAGAAAAGACAGAGTTTATCGCAGAGGTTGTGAGAGACGCTGCGTACCGAGAGAAGAAGGAAGAGGAGCTGGGCTTGACGACAGGGGCTGCGGGGAAGAACAGGAGTCGAGTAGTTAGCGGGATGCGGCCTACGGGTAGGCTGCATATTGGGCATTACTTTGGGGCGCTCGAGAATTGGGTCCGGTTACAAAATGACCCGGGGTATGAGTGCTTTTACTTTATTGCGGATTGGCATGCTTTGACTAGCGACTATGCGGATACGTCGGGGGTGGCGCAGAACACGATTGAGATTATGACCGACTATTTGGCGGCGGGATTGGATCCCGCTAAGTCGGTGATTTTTCAGCAGTCTTTGGTGCCCGAGCATGCGGAGTTGCATTTGTTGTTGTCGATGGTGACGCCGCTCGGCGAGTTGGAGCGCGTGCCCACGTATAAGGAGCAACTGGCAAATATAACCGACAAGGACTTGCATATGTATGGCTTCCTTGGGTACCCAGTTTTGCAGACTGCGGACATTGTGATTTATGGACAGCAGGGTAGCTCTCTGTTTGTGCCGGTCGGTGAGGACCAAGTCTCGCACGTTGAGCTTTCTCGGCAAATCACGCAGAAATTTAATTTTCATTACGGACTTAAGCTTGCTTCAACGAAATTAGAGTCAGCATCCGAGGATGTAAAGAAGCGCGTGAAGAAGAAGCTTAAGGTCGAAGATACCGTAGGGCGAGAATTCGATTTCTTATACTGGGAAGTTGCTGCTCATCGCCACTCACGAGAAGTCGGACACCAGAACTTTTTGATGCAGATGGGTGAGGATGGAGTCTTTTTCAATTTGAATTCTATACTTCAAGAACCGCAGTCAATGCTCACGAAGACGCCGCGGATACCGGGGCTGGATGGGCGGAAGATGTCGAAGAGTTATGGGAATGCGATTACGTTGAGCGAGACGGATGAGGAGATACGGAAGAAGACGAAGGTGATGGTGACGGACCCGGCTCGGAAGAGGCGGACGGATCCGGGAAATCCGGACGTGTGTCCGGTGTACGACTGGCATAAACTGTTCTCGGCGGGAGAGCCGGGGCGGTTGGAATGGGTTCGGCAGGGGTGCACTACGGCGGGGATCGGGTGCATTGAGTGTAAGGCGGCGATGGCGGAGAATTTGATTAAGTGGATTGCGCCGGTGCGTGAACGCCGGGTGGCGTATGAGAAGCGTCCGGGGCGGGTTTTGGAAATGATTGATGAGGGGTCAAAGCGGGCGCGGGTGGAAGCGAAGAAGACGATGGAGCGGGTTAGGGAAGCGGTGTTTGGGTGGGACAGGAAGAGGAAAGAAATCTTGGGTGATGGGAATAAGGCTGCTAGTGGTGAATGATTCGTGGCGATAGAAGAAAGCGAATTCTAACAGAGAGGTCACAAGGGCACGAAGAGGGAAGAGTGGCGAACGCTCTCTAGTCGCGACAAATAGAGGCGCCGGCAAGGAGGCTCTATGACACGCACTTCGGGATTTGTGATGATAGCGCTTGTCGCCGGACTGGCCATCGGTTTTTTTGCCCGAGACTTGAAACCAGAGACACGTTTGCGAAGCGATGCGCGCGCCAAAGAGCTAGCGGCCATCGAAAGACTCCACAAAGCAGACGTCGAGGTCACGCTACCGCAAGACCCGAGCGCGCTGACGGAACTCTTTTCGGATGACGCTGTGAATCTGGTATTCCCAACGCCAGCGGTTGGAAAGAAAGCGATCCGTGAGGCCTTTGAGCAATTCCGGGCAGAAAATCCGGATTTTAAGGTCTTGAAATACGCGGCCGAAATAAAAGAGGTCCAAATCGTGGACGACTGGGCGATTGAGGTAGGCTATTTTGAAGCCACATACAAGCTGTCTGCGAAGGGCGATCCGGTTAACTTTCCAAGGACGCCAGGCATGCGCGTGTTGAAGCGGCAGAGCGACGGTTCTTGGAAATTCGCATTGGTTGGCTTGAAATGACGGAATGTGAATTTGCCAAAGGATAGTGAAGAAAGAATGGCGACGCCAGGGAACAAGATGACGGGGAATGCGGCTTACCGGGTGCAGATACCTTTGTATGAGGGGCCGCTCGACCTCTTGCTTGATTTGATCAAGAAGCAGGAGATGAATATTCATGATATTCAGATTTCGTTGATCACGGCGCAATACCTCGAATATTTGCACAAATTGGAAGAGTTGAATGTGGATGTGTCGGCGGATTTTATTTATATGGCGGCCACTTTGATTTACATCAAATCGAAGATGCTTTTGCCGCCGGATCCTTTGGCTGCAGAGGAAGGGGCGGAGGGTGATCCGCGGGCGGAATTAGTGCAGCGGCTTGTGGAGCACGAGAAGTTTAAGAATGCGGCGCAGCTTTTGTACCAGAAGCAGCAGATCGAAGAAAACGTGTGGTCGAAGCCGGACAAGTCACTGTACAACGACGCGGGTACCGAGGGCGAGCTGGTGGTTTCGCTCGTGGATTTGGTGAAAGTGTTTCAACAAGTCTTGGAGCGGCGTAAGGAAGTTTCGCGGATTGAATTGCAGCACGAGCAGTTTACCGTGGCGCAGATGATCGCGGCGTTGCGAGCGCAGATTTTGGCCAGCGCGGACAGCATGGTGAATCTAATTCAGTTTTTTGAGGCTTGCCCTTCGCGGCACGCGATGATTGTGGCGTTTCTGGCGGTTTTGGAGATGGTGAAATTGCAGGCGGTGGGATTGGCGCAGGAGAAGCAGTTTGGGGAGATTGTGGTGAAGAAGGGGAAAGCGTTTGATGTCATTTTTGATGAGGCGGGCGGAATCCGCCAGATTGATGAGGAGTACAAATAGAGGTGGACAGTGGACAGTTGAAAGTCAAAGGGCAAAACCTCGAGAGATAAAGATAACCCGGAGACGCAGAGAAGAGTGAAGATTCAGGAATCGCAGGGAGGAGAGAGTTAAGCATGACCAATGAAGAGAGAAAAGCGGCTTTGGAAGCGATCATTTATGCGGCGGACGAGCCGGCGACGATAGAGCAGCTTGCTAAGGCCTTGGGAGAAGAGAAGCTTGTGGTGCAGGCTTCGCTGGACGAGTTGGTGGGGAGCTATGGCTCTGAGGAGCGCGGGATTGAGATTCGGGCGGTGGCGGGTGGGTACAAGTTGTATACGAAGCCACAGCAGCATGATGTGGTGCGGAGATTTATCAAGAGTTTGCGGCCGCCACTGCGGTTGACCATGCCGGCGCTCGAGACTTTGGCGGTGATTGCTTACAAGCAGCCGGTGACTTCGCCGGAGATTTCCGAGATTCGCGGGGTTAATACTGCGGGCGTGATTAACACGCTTTTGGACAAGCGGTTGATTACGACCGCGGGTAGGAAAGAAGTGATTGGGCGGCCGATCCTTTATAAGACATCCAAGGAGTTTTTGATGCGGTTTGGGTTGAGCGATCTGGAGGAGCTGCCGAGTTTGAAGGAGTTTGAGGCGCTGGCCAGGGAGGCGCTGGGGAGCGATGAGGGAGTGGCGCGGGGTGGAGAAGCGGCGAGTGACTCCTCGGAGCTCGGGATAAACGAGTGGCGAGCGGGAAGCGAAAACTCCGCGGCTACCGAGGGCGGAGAGAGTACGACGAGTGCGGTGGCCGCATCGGGAGAGCACATCCACGGCAGCCCTTCGGAAGCTATCGCGCACGTCGAACAGGAACTTCGAGAAGCAGAAGCCTTGCGCGAACACGAAGCCCTGGCGACCGCCGAGGGGATGCCCTCGGGGCAATTGGATGAAGACCCGCCTCCGCCGGTCGTGAAGTCCACAGTGGCAGGCGAGTGAGGGCGGAAATAAAAGGAGCAAAGATAACCGAGAGACGCTGAGGGCGCAGAGATTCGTGGGGGCTTGGTCGTCGATATGAGTAACGAGGTGCGACTCCGCCTTGTGTGTGTCGGGTTTGGCCTTGCCGTGCTTCCCGCTTGTAATGGCTAATATTTCTCCTCGACCACTCATCTTTGCATCATGCGGAGTGGCCGGCGCAACTCGTTGGCCGTTCTTCCCGTTTTGGGCGGCGACGAATCATCGTTCTGGTGGGTTCTCGCCAGTCTGATAAGCGGAGCGATTTACAGGGTGATTGGCCCGTCATTCTGGCGGCTGCTGAGGAGCATAAGGGAATCTGCGATAAGCAAAATGGGCTTCACCGCGAGTTCCGTCGAATGAGCGAACCGGCCCATGAGGCGACGCTGCTGCGAGTTATCCCGGCAGCGTTTCATCTGATGATTCCGCTTTTGTTCGGCCCAGTCAAACTGCGGGGCCAACTCGCGCCGCTTGTGGCGAAGTATGGCGGCCCCGATGTTGCCATTGATTATGACGAGCGGGGCGGGCAAGAAGGGATGGCAGAGTAAAGTTAACTGAGGTCAAGATCTGCGGAAGCGGGGAGAGATGCAGGAAAGATTGCAGAAGATAATTGGGCGGGCAGGGATTGCTTCGCGGAGGCATGCCGAGCAACTCATTTTGAGCGGACAGGTGAAGGTGAACGGCGTGGTGGTGCGCGAGTTGGGGTCGAAGGCGGATCCTGCTACGGACAAGATTGTCGCGGCGGGGCGGACTGTGGGAGCGTCGGCGCAGAGGAATATTTACCTGGCTTTGCATAAGCCGCCGGAAGTGGTTTCGGCTATGGCTGACCCGGAGGGGCGGAAGACATTGCGCAATTGTTTGCGAGGACTGCCTGAGCGGGTGTTTCCGGTGGGGAATTTGGAGTATGCGGCATCGGGCCTGGTGTTTTTGACGAACGACGGCGATTTGGCTGCGGAGATGTTGAAGAACTGGGCGCAGATCGAACAGGTGTATCACGTCAAGGTGAAGGGGATGCTGACTTTGGCGGATTTGGACCGCGTCGGAAAGGAAGCGGGGTTGAAGATGAAAACGGTGCGGCAACCGGACGCCACGCGCGGGCGGGCGGCGAATTTTTGGTATGAAGTGCGGATGCGGGATTCTAAGAAGGATGAGCTGCGGCGGTTGCTGATGAAGGAGATGCATCCGGTGGAGAAGTTGATGCGGATTGGGTTGGGGACGCTGTCGGTAGAGGGATTGCCGCGGGGGAGGTATCGGTTGCTGGGGCCGAAGGAAGTGGGGGCTTTGCGGCAGGAGGCGGGGAAGAAAGATGATCGGTTTGAGGAAGCCTCGAAACGGATTTCAGCACCCCGGAAACAGAGTTCGCAGAAAAAAAGACGGTAAGGCGCCGGGGTGAAGACCGGTCCTACCGACTAGCTTGCACTTCTAGGAAAATTCGCGCTGATGGCACTTGAGAGATTGCAGAAAACAATGGCGGCTTGCGGGGTGGCGTCGCGGCGCAAGGCGGAAGAGATTATTTTGGCGGGGCGGGTGACGCTCAACGGCGAGGTTGTGCGTGAACTGGGGACGAAGGCCGATCCGGAAAAAGATGCCATATGCGTTGACGGAAAGGCGATTGAGAGGCCTGAGAGGCTGCTTTATTTTATGTTGAACAAGCCGAAAGGGTATATGACCACCGTTAGCGATCCCGAGGGGCGGCCGACCGTGGTGGATATTTTGGGCAAGAGCGTAGGGCGAGTCTATCCCGTGGGGCGCCTGGATTACGCGAGCGAGGGATTGCTGTTGATGACAAATGATGGGGCGTTGGCGCAGCGATTGATGAAGGCTGGATCGCACATGCCGAAGACTTATTTGGTGAAGGTAAGCGGGAAGCCCGATGAGAAGAGGATTGAGCGGTTGCGGGCGGGGATTGTGATTGAGTTGGAGGATGGGCGGCGGGTGAAGACTTCTCCGGCGAAGATACGGCTCTTCGAGGATGCGGATAATCCTTGGTACGAGGTGGTTTTGATGGAAGGACGGAATCGGCAGATTCGGAGAATGTTTGAGCGCGTGGGGCATTTGGTGGAGAAAATTCGGCGCGTGCGGATGGGGCCTTTGGTTTTGGACTTGGAGCCTGGGAGGTTTCGATCGTTGACGGCGAAAGAGATAGAACAGTTGAAGAAAGCGGCGAGTGGCGAATGACGCGAAAAAGAAGAAAGAGGATTCTTCAGGAGAGGGCATTGAGGCCACAGAGTTCCGAGAGAAAAACGGCGGAGCTGGATATTGGGAACTACGACACCTGCGAACGCCCCGGTTCGGGCAGGGAATTTTTGAAGATGCGACAATGGTTTAAACTCGCAGATGAGGTTCGATGACGCGGACGATGGAAGAGTTGATACCGGACTACATTCGGGGGCTTCCGGTGTATGTGCCGGGGCGGCCGATTGAGGAAGTGGAGCGCGAGCTGAAGATTCATGCGGTGAAGCTTGCTTCGAACGAGAATCCGCTGGGGCCTTCGCCGCGCGCCGTGGAAGCGGCGAAGTTGGCGCTGGAGAATGCGCACCGATATCCCGACGGAGGAACGTATTTGCTGCGCGAGGCGCTGGCTCGACGGACGGGTGTTTCAACGGAAGAGATTTTTGTCGGGTTGGGATCGAGCGAGATTATTGATCTTGCGTCGCGGGTGCTTCTGCGGGCCGGGTTGCAAGGGATAACGTCGCACGGGAGCTATGCACCATTTTCGGTGGCGATTCGGGCGAGCGGGGCGGAGTTGGTGCTGGTGCCGCAGCGGCACTTTGCGTTTGATCTCGACGCGATGGCCAAAGCGATTACGCCGAAGACGGGGGTAATTTATCTGGCGAATCCGAACAATCCTACGGGGACGGCGTTTGGCGCGGAAGAGTTGGACGAGTTTCTGGAGGGCGTGCCGGACGGAGTCCTGGTGGTGCTGGACGAAGCGTACATCCATTATGCGCCGAGCTTGAACCGGCGTAAGTCGGAAGAGATTTATCGCCGGCGGAAGAATTTGTTAATCCTCCGGACTTTCTCTAAGGTCTACGGGCTGGCGGGAATGCGCATCGGCTTTGCGATCGGGCGGGCAGAGCTGCTATCGGCGATGAACAAGCTGAAGACGCCGTTTAACACTTCGGGCGTGGCGCAGGCAGGAGCCTTGGCGGCGCTGGATGACCGAGAACACGTCACCCGGTGCATCGCGACAAATGCCATCGAGAGGAAAAGATTGAGCGAGGGATTGAGCGGGTTGGGACTGCGGCCGGTGCCTAGCGAGACAAATTTTATCTTTATGGACGTAGGGCCGGAAGCGAAAGAGATGTGCGATGAGCTGCTGCAACTCGGGGTAATTGTGCGACCTCTGGGATGGATGGGATTTCCGGAGGCCATTCGTATTTCGATTGGCACAGCGGAAGAAAATGACAAGTGCTTGGCGGCGATGGCGGAGATATTGACGAAGCGCGCGGGGAAAGGCGAGTTGGCGGCGCGATGAGAGTGCTGCTTCCGGATGGCGTGGACCCCGCCTCTGATCCGATTCTGCAAATCCTGAAAAAATACAAGACGATTGCTGTCGTGGGATTGTCTTCGAAAGCGGCGCGGGCGAGCCATGAAGTGGCGCAGTACATGCAGAGAGCGGAATATAGAATAGTTCCCGTGAATCCGAACGAGACGGAAGTCCTCAGCGAGAAGAGTTACGCGCGGCTCGAGGATGTTCCGGAAAAGATTGAGATTGTGAATGTGTTTCGGCGTTCGGAAGATGTGCCGCCGGTGGTCGAGGGCGCAATAAACATTGGCGCCAAGGTGGTGTGGATGCAGTTGGGGATTGAGAATGCTGCTGCTGCGGAACGTGCGCGGGCGGCGGGATTGATCGTTCTTGAGGATGCTTGTGTTTTGGTGGAGCATCGGAGGCGGGTGAAACAGTTGGGATGAGGTGAGGCGGATCTTCCGATGAACGCGTGACCCGCGCCGTATTGCGCGGGATTTTTATTTTGGTGAAAGAAGATCTAGCGCGGCGACACGCATCGCCAGGAACGGGCACGTCGTGCCGTGCCGATAGGAAGAATCACCGCGGGAGAGGGAAGACGACCAGATTGCGTTTGCCAGGGAGGACTACCGCCAGGAAGCGGCCGTCGGGCGAGATATTGAACTCGCGAACCGCGATGCCGCGGAGGATTGGTTGCGGCGTGGGTGTGAGGACGGGCATGTCTTTGCTGGATTTTTGCGCGGGAAGTTGGGGAATACTTATCCATACGAGGTCGCCGGATTTTCGTTCGACGGCGCGTTTCAGCATGATGCGATTTTCGTCGGGGGACCAATGGAAAACGCCGAGGCCCACGCGGAGGCGAACGAAGTGATCTGGGGCGGCGACGTCGCGGACCTCCAAGACTTCTCTGTCGATGAAATACGCCACTTTTTTGCCGCCCGGGGAGACGGAGAGGCCGCCGGCATAGCCATCGAGCGTGGCGACTTCCTTGTCGTCCTGTGCGAGGAGTTCAAGGCGCTGGAGGCGGGGCGGTCCGGATTGAGCGCGGTCTTGTTCGACGGCGATGGCGGCGTTTGTGCGCGGGATGCGATCGGTGTCGATGAACGTGCGGCCTTCAAAGGCGAGACCTGCCGGGCCGGTCGAGATATTGGTGTAGCGGAAAGAGAAGAGCATACGCGGCTTGATCTCTTCGTTGAGGTAGACAATGGTCGCGTTGTCCTGTAGCCAACTGGCGTTGAAGCAGTCCTTGATAAGGCTTTCGCCTTTGCCAAGGCGGATTTCCTTGCCGCTGTCTTCGAACGCGAGGGTCTGGAAGGAGTCTTCGGTGCGGCCTTCGTCGACGACCGCGGTGGTGAAAAGTTGGGCGAGAATGAGGCGGCCGTTGGGAGACCAGTGGAAGGCGTCGACGGCGTAGGAAAAGAGTTCTTCGCCGCGGTTGAACTTGTCTCCTTGGAGCAGGCGGCGGTGCTTGCCGTTGGTTTCCTGAAGCCAGATGTCGTCGTGCTGGAGATCGTATTTTTTGGTTTTGATATTGCGGCGGACGGAATAGACGATGCGGCCGTCGGGAGAGAAGCTGAACGCGGTGATTTCTTCGTCGATGTTCTGGAGTGGTTTGTCGAGATCTTGAGCGCGGGCTTGCGGCGCGAAAAAACAGCCGAAAGCGAGAAGGATCAAAACGTATGGCCGCGAACGCCGAACGCGTTGGCCTGGGAAGCGAAGACCGGTCATGGTTGGGCGGGTTTCTTGGACGGAGATTGCGGTCCGGGATGCGGCGCAGTGAACTCGGAGCAGCACGGTTTTTCAACGGGTTTGAATTCCATAAATTCGACGCGGGTGTCGTCGGGATCGTAGAGGTTGAGCTGCCATTTGCCGTCGCGGCCGATTTTGGGTTCTTCGGTGGACTTCCAGCCGTTCTTGATGAGCTGTTGCTGGGCGGCATGGATGTCCGGGACGCCGAGAGCGATGTGATTCATGACGCCGAGGGTGTGGTGATCGGCGTTTGGCGAAACATTGACCATGAATTCGACCCAGTCGCCGCCATCGGGGACCTGGAGAGACACCCAGTCAGTTTGGTCGTCCTTCATGCCGCCATGCCAGTAAGGACGGAAGCCGAGGAGGTCTTTGTAGAAATGCTCTACGGCGGCGCGGTCGCGGACGACGAAGCCGGCATGAATTAGATGGCCACTGACTTGATTTTCAGGATGGCTAAAGTTGTCAGGGGCGAAATATTCAATGAATCCGATATGGTGGCCATCCGGATCGGTTAGGCTGAATCGGCGGTTGGCTTTCGGCACTTCCTGAATCTCTCCCGCTTTAGTCCCAATGGCGAGGAGATAACGTCGCAATTGTTCGACATTTGAGGTTTCAAAAGTCACTTCTTCCAGGAAGGTCCCGCCGACCGCCGGGCTGGGCATGTGCACATCAATCCGCTGGCGGCCGTTTACGCCAAGGCTACCCCGGCTAGCGCCTTCGCATAGGGTCATCCCTCCACCGAATCCGAGCTGCTTGATGTAGAACTCTACGCTTCCGCTCGGATCTTGAACATCGATGGTTACGCTTCCAATGCCACTGATCGGAGGACGCGCCGGTTTTTGCTCCTGCGATAAGGTCGCTGTAAGCGGAATGAGCAGGACCATCACAAGTGAAAGACGTTTCATAGAATCAGTCACCTCAAAGGTTGGATGCCGTGCGAGATTTTAGCTTGCGAATTTCGTCGAGGCGATCGCGAAGGCGCTGTTCGAATCCTAGGTCGGTGGGTTTGTAGTAGGTGCGGCTGGCGAGATTGTCGGGCAGGCAGGTCATGTCGGTGACTTTTTCTTCGAAATTGTGGGCGTATTTGTAACCTTCGCCGTAGCCGACGCTTTTCATTAGGCCGGTGACGGCGTTGCGCAGGTGCAGGGGAACGGGATCGGCTTCGGTTTTGTGCACGTCTTCGATGACTTCGCCATAGGCAGTGTAAACGGCATTGGATTTTGGCGCGAGCGCGAGATAGACGGCGGCTTGGGCGAGCGCGAGGTGGCCCTCGGGAGCGCCGAGAAAATCGAAGGCATCTTTTGCGGCGAGCGTGACCGCCAACGCGCCGGGTTCGGCGAGGCCGATGTCTTCGCTGGCCATGCGGACCATGCGGCGGGCGAGATAGAGCGGGTCTTCGCCGGATTCGAGCATGCGCGCGAGCCAGTAGAGCGCGGCGTCGGGATCGGAATTGCGCACAGATTTGTGCAGCGCGGAGATAAGGTTGTAGTGCTCCTCGCCGGCTTTGTCGTAGCGCAGGAGTTTGCGCTGGAGAACGTCTTCGAGGAGTTCCCGGGTAATGGTACGTGCGCCGGAGGCGCTGGGTTTGGCGCTGCGAGCGGCGAGATCAAGCGTGTTGTAGGCGGAGCGGGCATCGCCGTTGGCGTAGGAAGCGATGCGAAAGAGCACGTCGTCGCTGGCTTCGATATTTTCGTTACCAAGGCCACGCTCTTTGTCGGCGATGGCGCGACGAAGCAAGTCAACAATTTGTGGCGTAGTGAGTGGGTCGAGGAC
>Ga0210410_10000606_pt1 | contig 37916 bp, 27 predicted proteins | sample IncBWC4MmetaG_FD_161058 | JGI IMG/M metagenome (GOLD analysis project Ga0210410, IMG submission 161058) | Forest soil microbial communities from Barre Woods Harvard Forest LTER site, Petersham, Massachusetts, United States - Inc-BW-C-4-M | ecosystem: Environmental > Terrestrial > Soil >...
TCGGCGAGAAGGCTCTTGAGCAACGTGGGAGCTTTCTCCACACCGCCGCCACCGACGCTTCCGGCAAACCAATCCACAACCAGAACATCAAGGTCGGCGGAACCGGCGAGGCCCGAGAGAAATTTCTTAAGGGATTGATAAGCCTGGTTGTAGTTTGCGTCGCTCATGGTGCCGCCGGCAATGGCGCCGGCAGAGATCAGGTCAAAATCGAAAGAAGCGCTGGCCATAACCGGGGTAGCCGCGATTCCTGAACCATTCAAGGCGTCCTGCTCGGTGCTGCGTAGCGACTTCGCCGCGGCAAGGGCCAACTCCTGAGCCGCGGAGTCGGTCATTCCTCCGTGCTTCCCCGGATGATTGAGTTCGTCCTCGACCTGGTAGGCAATGATTTGCGCATAGTTCGCCAAGTACTGACCGTTGTTTGCGCGCACGAGCCCGACAATAGCTTTCACGAAATCCGAAGATTGCTTTGGCAAGGAGTCACTGATGGGCTGGCCGGCATCTTCCGCGGTCAACGAGAAGATCAAGCGGACATTATTAGCTTTGGCCCAAGCGCAAAGATTGGCGGCGCGGTTTGCCGTACCAGCGGAATCGCGCACATCCAGCGTCACGCGAAGGACGCTGTAGCCGCCTGACTGCAGTGCGCCCCAAACCTGTTGGAAGGCGGCGCTGGCTCCCGAGTTAGGAAAGCTTGCCGATTGGCTGGGGAAGCTGCTGTCCACCCAGGCGGGATCGAGGCGCAAATCCACGCCATAAACCGGCAGGAGGCCGGTCTGAGAAACGGCCTGAGGATTCTGGGGAGAAGTCTGGGGAGCATTCTGTGACGGGGCAGCACCCGGTACGGGTTGCGCTGTGGTTTGCTGTGCCGCGGTTGGGTAGGGCCGTTGCGCTGCGACGGGAGAGCAAGCCACCAGCAACAAGAGCAGAGCGCGCAAACCGAACGAGTTGTGGAATCGCATTTTCATCGCCAGCTCCCAACGAATAGGTTCTAAGTTCCCTGGATTGGCATTCGTTGCCTTCTGGAGTGATAACGGGCAGGGCTGGCGCACAGGAATAATGAATCCAAAAGAAAGCGGCTTAAAGAGATGGCCAATGACTACGGAAAAGCGTAGGGGCGGGTTCTAGTACCTAAGTGTTATGCGATGCTGCTTAAGGAGGGAACACGAAGGAGCTGGGCTAAGAACAATTTCTACCCTTTACAGGCCTACAGGCCGAGCCTGCGAGAGTTGGGGAACGCGGGACGAACCTTGTGGAGTGTTCGTCCCGCGGCCGGAAAAGCGGATCAATGTTAACGAAGAGCTGCCCAGGCATCCACCGCGGCAATCCCACTAGCGTCTGAGAACTCGATCTTCTGGAAAGTGAAAGTAATGTCTTCCAGCTCGCGGGGGTCGGGGGGAGCATTGTCCATGGAGACGGCGATGTGCCGCTTGATGGACGAGATGGTGGCGTTCGTCAGTATGATCTTCTGGGTGACGACCAACTTGCCCTGAAGGTCGACGCTGTAAAAATCAAACGTGACGTTGGTAAGTGTTTCGTTGTTTACGAACGATTGATACATTTGAATGGAAGAAGGTCCCCAGGCCTTGGTGATAGTGATCGGGGAATACTGCCGCTTCCCAGAAGGCATACCTGTCGCAGCGTCGGTTGGTTTGCCCATCTGAAAGGCGAATTTGAGCCCTTCCGTGGCGCGCTTGGCTGGCGTGTCAAATTTGAACTGTTTTTGCACGGCACCCACGATATCCACGGTAAAAACGGCTGCGGAATTGGCCACTGGTACCTGGGCCTGCGCCGGTCTCAAAGGCGCCAGGAACGTTACGGCCATCACAACCGACGGAAGTACATATTTCAGCTTCATTTCTTCTCTCCTTCTATAGAGGGAGTTGACTGCCTCCCCTGCTATTCACTCAGCGCATCGCGATGAGTGCGCAAATCACGAGGCCAATCCGGGGCATCATGCAGATCAAGCAAACTTTCGAGTACTTCGACCGGCTTTTGCGTTACCTGGATCGGCAAGCTTTGCGTTCTACAGTGATAACGGGCAAGGTGAGCGCGGCGGAATAAACGATCTTGAAGAAAACTGCCGCATACGATTTGTTGCGGTCCGAATGTGACAAAGGCGGGTGGGGAAAAACTGAGGTCGGAAGAGCTTGCGGTAGTACCCTTCTTGCAACGGGGACGAACCACCCTGCGGGACGCCCGTCCCCCGGCCGGAACAGTGGAGCAAAGACCTACTGAGGCGCAGCCCAGCTATCCTGCATAGTGGTGCTGGAAGTCGGTACAGTGACCACCATCTGCTGATAGATGAAGGTGACTTCTTCCTTCACGGCCGGCGCGGTCTGATTTGCGCCTGCCGAAGCGGTCGTGAGCAATTTATCGGAAGTGATGATGGCATTCTTCAGGACCATCGTTTCAACGAGGACTTCCTGTCCCTTGCTATTTGGTCTCAGGAACTCCAGCGTGACGATCGGAAGAACTTCGCCAGTCGCACACGCCTGGCGGATTTGCGGAGACGCCGCCCCCACAGGCTTGGTAATTGTGATTGGGGCGAGTTGTTTTCTCCCCGTCAACGCACCAGTCGGTGCCGGAGCGACCTGCTGAGAGGCGAAGCTGATTACTCCGATGGTTCCTTTGTGCGATGGCTGGGCTGGAACTTCAGCATTGAAGGGACCCTGCGGGCCTTGAATTCCCGCATAGTAATTGTACGCAGGGGCTGTCGGCGGGGCCAGCGTCACAAGTGTTGGCTTGACTATGGGACTACCAGCTATTGTTTGTGCCTGCCCCGAGCATAGGGAAGGTAAACACGCGAGCCCCAGAACAACTGCCGGAAATGCCTGTTTGAACTTCATCGTTTTTCTCCTTTGAGGAGGCTGCGCATATCGGTGTCCTTGCTGACTGAGCCTCTGCATGGATTACGGGCCAGGACGCCTGCGAGGAATAAAATTATTGAACGCCCGGCGAACACCGTCGCAGGTGATCTAAGGTTCGCCGATGAGGACGAAGCTGGCCCAGAAGATGGGGTTTTCCGGCAGAGTGAGGGGCCCTCGCCGGGTGGCCACTTGTATTCTTCCGGCGCGCAGCTGGCGGAGCACGGAGAGTTGCGCGGAACGCAAGGCTTGCGCTTTGTCCGGGTTCTCGCTCACGTTTTTATAAAAGCTGGCCACCAGCTTGGCGGTAGGTTCGTCGGCGACGTCCCACAAAGTGGCTATTACCGAACGCGTTCCGGCATAAAGAAATGCCCTGGTCAAACCGAGCACGCCGTCGCCGGTGACTTTGCCCATACCGCTGCGGCAGGCGCTCAAGAAAACAAGATCGGCATTCAAATTCAATCCGTAGATGTCGCGGGCGGTGAGTTTTCCATCGGCAAGAGCAAGGAAAGAATCAAATGGCTTATTGTCATCGACGATTCCGTGGGTGGCGAAATGGAGGATGGTGCTCCTGGAGGCGGCAGAGCGCACCGCTGCGGTTTGCACGTCTGATCCGGTGAGCATGGTGACTTCGTCGGCGGGCAAACGGCGGGCGACGTCCGAGACTTCGCGGCGCGAACCTGGTAGTTGCGGTAAGCCCAGCTTCTGCATGCCGGAAGGGTCCGCCACCAGGAGGAAATGAGGGGCCAGGCCATCGACGTGTGCGGCACTCGCAGCGGTGAATTGAAAAACGGAGATAGCCGGTGCGTACTGCAAGGTGTAGCGCTCAAGGAGATAACGGTTTTGAGCGTCGCGCAATCCCGCGAAGGGCAAGGCGAAGAGCGGGCCATGAGGGATGATGGTGATGCGTGCCCCGGGCTGAGTAGGCAAATAGGCTTCAACGGGCTCGATGAGCAGGCGATATAACTCCCGCCAACGATCTTTCTGTGTTCTGTCCGCCTTCATCTCCGCCTGACCCCGGGAAGGAAATTCCGTTTCATCATGCAGGCGCGGGGGTGTGTGCAGATTTTTCGCCTCGGAAGGCGCGGAAGTGGAGCCAGCTTCCGGGCGTCCCTCAAGGGGCCAGACTCCGCGCACGAGCTCGGCGAGGTGTTCTTGCTTGACGGGAATGCGTGCAAAGTGCACGGCATCCTGTGAATTCAGCACCCAAACAAAGGTGGCATCCTGGCCGACCCAATAGGTAACGATCAAGGAATGCAGCCGCACGGCTTGCTCCCGCATCTGCTGCAGCGAAGCGCTTCCAGTGGAAGTTACGCTGAGAAGTTCGGGTTCCGCAGGAAGTTTCGTTCCTCCTCGTGTTGCGAGTAGGGGTTTTGCACCTCGCGATGCGAGTTGGTCGGTTGCGCTGGAATCCGCCGCGGTAGCCGCGGCCGACGACGCAGACGCTTGAATTTCTCCTTCTGCCTTTTGCAATGCTTCGAGCTTTTCCCGTTCCGCACTGCCAATCTCGATCTTGCGGGAAGCCAGCAGATCAACGAAACCGCGTGCCCGAGCGCGGTCGGCAACCTCCAGCGCTTCACTGGGCCGGTTTTCCCGGAGGAGTAGATCAATGGCCAGCGAAAAAGTTTGAGCATGCAAATCCGAAAAGTCCCGCCGGTAAAAATCGCTCGGAGCGAGATGCGCGCGAATTTCCTCGATTCTTGCAAGGTTCTCCTGCACGTCAGCGAGGGCTTCCGCGGTGTGCCCAAGTTTGTCTTCCACGCGGGCCCGCAAAAGAAGGGGGTTGGGCAGCCATTCGTTATTGTTCTCTCCACGTGCAATCACCAGCGCGCGATTGGCGGCATCGAGGGCCTGCTGGTACTTTCCGAGAGTCAGGTAGATACCGCCCAAATTAGCAAGGCGATATTGGGCTTGATAAGGATCGAGGTGCCGTTTCAGGAGTTCTTCAAACAACTCCGCGGCGCGCGTGTAGTCCCCCTCACGCTCATATTCGTCGGCCATGGCCCCCTGAACAAAATTGATCAGTTTTGGCAAACCAGATTCGCGTGCGAGAGAGAGCGCTTCTTCGAAATGCGCGACAGCTTGCTTGGTATCATTCAAGAGGCCATACGTGACGGCGAGCGCGCCCAAACTCTGGACCGTGCCATAGGTGTCGTGGATCTCTCGCTGTATATCCAGCGCTCTCTGATAGAGTCCCAGCGCCAATTCCGGGTGACCGTGCGCGCGCTGCACGCGGCCCATGCTGGTAAGCACATACGACAATCCCTGGCGGTTGCCCACCTCCTCCTCGAGCGCCGCGGATTTGCTCAGTTTCTCGATGGCGCCCTGAAAGTCGCCACTGGAGAAAAGGTGATCCCCCATGTCCTCCAATATCGCGGCGAGGAGTTTCTTGTCTCCTATTTTTTCCGCAAGGGCATAAGCCCTTTCGAGCGGCGGCGGACCCTGACCATCGTTACCTCCACCAACCTCGGAAAGCCTGTACCAAGCATTAGCTTGACCATGGACGTCCCCTACAGACTCTGCGTAGTGGAGCACATCGGTGTAATAGCCACGAGCCTTTTCGTAATCGTCCAAGTTAAACGCGATGTCCCCCAAGCCGGATTCCGCACGAGCGGCATTGAGCCGGTCGCCAAGAATATTCATCAGCGCCAACGCCTTTTCCATTTGCTCGCGAGCGGCCGGCAACTGACCACGCTGAACCAGGACTACTCCCAAGCCGCCGCGCGCGCCGGCTTCCGCGTGCAGGTCCTTCGCCTGCAGCGCCCGTTCGAGAACGTCCTTGAATTGCTGCTCGGCCAGATCAAGTTTATTCGCCCCGATGTTCGCGAAACCTTCCCTTATGAGGGCTTCAAGCTCCTTGCTCGAACCTGATTGATTTACCTGTGGCTGGGCTGGCGGTGCCTGGGGTGCCGCTTGTGAGTTCGCGGGAATGGGGAGGAATAGGGAACCGCAGAGACACACCAGCAACGCAAATCCCAAAGCCAGCCGCTGATGGTTGTGTTCTCGCAACACTGATTTCTGATTCTGCTCAGACCGCATCCGGCAAGGAGTTTTTAACCTCCCACGCCAGCGTATGTTTACGGTTCGCCGATGAGCACAAAGCTGGCCCAAAACACCGGATTTTCCGGCAACGTGAGCGGCCCGCGCCGGGTGGCTACCTGCATTTTTCCGGCGCGCAGTTGGCGAAGCACGGAGAGTTGGGCGGACCGCAGGGCTTGCGCCTTGTCCGGATTCTGACTCAAGTTCTTGTAGAAACTGGAGACGAGCTTGGCTGTGGGCTCATCCGCGACGTCCCACAGCGTGGCCACCACGGACCGCGTTCCCGCGTACAGGAATGCGCGCGTCAATCCCAGCACGCCATCGCCGGTTACTTTCCCCATGCCGCTGCGGCAAGCGCTCAGAAACACCAGATCGGCGTTTAAATTTAATCCATAAATATCCCGTGCCGTTAGCTTGCCATCAGCCAGCGCGAGATAGGAGTCAAACGGCTGCGTGTCATCGACAATGCCGTGGGTGGCAAAGTGAATGATCGAGCTCTTTGCCGCCATTGTGCGTACCGCGCCAGCTTGGGCTTCTACGCCGGTGAGCATCGTGACTTCGCCGGACGGAAAGCGGCGAGCGACATCAGCGGCTTCCCGTCGCGAACCAGGAAGTTGCGGTAAACCCAGTTTTTGCATTCCCGCAGGATCCGCCACAAGAAGCAAATGCGGAACTGCCCCTTCTGTATGGCTGGCGCTGCCACGAGTGAAACGCAAGACGGAAATGGCCGGCGCGTACTCCAGCGTGTAGCGTTCCAGGAAGTAGCGGCCGTGAGCATCGCGCAGCCCCGCGAAGGGCAGGGCGAAGAGCGGACCATGGGGGATGATGGTGATGCGGCTGCCTTCTTGCGACGGCAGGTAGGCCTCCACGGGTTCGATCAGCAACTGGTAAAGTTCGCGCCAGTGCTCCTTCTGGGCGTAGTCGGCTTTGAGTTCCGTCTGGCCCCGGGAGGGGAATCCCACGGCAGCACGCTGGCCGGGCGCCGGCTCATGGGAATTTGCCCCAGCTGAGTCGGTTTTGGCGGCAGATTCCGAGCGGGCATCGAGAGGCCAAACGCCGCGAACCAACTCGACCAGATGCTCGCGCTTCAGAGGAATGCGGGCGGAGTGCACAGCGTCGCTGGAATCGAGCAACCAGACAAAAGCGGAATCACTGCCGACCCAATAACTGAGAATCGTGGAATGCAGCCGGCGCGCCTGCTCCTGCATCTCTTTCAACGTAGCACTCTCGGTAGAAACCACGCTTGGCAGATCCGGATCCGCCGGTGCGGTCGCGACCGGAGTCCCTGCGGTTTTACCGCCGCGCTGCGTCAGCTGTTGTGTTCCATCCGCGCTTACCTGAGTCTGCGCTGACGCTACTCCCGCCGATGGAGGCGAGGGGGCAGCCTTTTTCTCCGCGACGATCCCTTCTTCCTTGGGCTTACCAATCTTTTCCTGGCGAGTTGCCAGCAGATCAAGAAATGCCCGGGAGCGTGCCTTCTCTGCGACTTCAATGGCTTGCGCGGGCTGGTTCAGGCCCTCCAGGAGTTCAACGGAGAAGGCGAAGGCCTGCTGCGTCTTTTCAGAGAACCCGCGTTTCATGAAATCGCTGGGAATTAGATGCGCGCGCAATTCTTCAATAGCCTTCAGCGCTTCGCGCACGTCGGCCAGGGCCGCTTCACTGTTCCCCATTTTCTCTTCGGTGCGCGCTTTCAGCATCAGCGGCACGGACAGGTATTGCCCATTGTTGTGTGCCTTGACCTCTTCCACGGATTTCTTCGCGGCTGCCAGAGCGGCTTCGTGCTTCCCCATGCCCTCATAGGCCGACGCCAGTGATGCGTAGCGGTATTGCGCATCGTAGGGGAAGGGGTCGGGTGTCTTGCGGTTGAGCTCTTCGACAATCTCGGCGCCCCGCTGGTACTCGCCCATGTAGACGTAGACCTCGGCCATATTTCGCAGCAGGGAATTGATGACTCGCGTCGAGCCGGAGTTCTTGCCCAACTCGTAGGCGCGCTGGAATACGTCAATCGCTTCGCGATACTTTCCCGAATCCCCGTAGCTCGATCCCAGCGCGTTCATGATTTGAAGTTGTCCCTGTTTGTCATCCACTTCTTCGGCCAGTTTCAACGCGCGCTTGTAAGTCTCGATCGAGAGGTCCATTTCTCCGTGCGCCCGCTGGACCGCTCCCTCACTGAGCAGCACACGCGCCAGATGCATTTTGTCATCCGGGGCATCCAGCAACGCTTCTGCCGCTTTGTAGTGCTCCTCCGCGGTCTCAGAGTCACCCTGTCTGAACACCCATTGTCCAATGTCGTGATGAGCGCGTCCCTGGGTTCTCCGGTCACCCAACTGGCGCGCGATTTCCAAAGCCTGGGTATCCATCTTGATTCGTTCCGGATAGCCGTCAGTGGCATTTGCGAGAAACAGCAGCATGCCCGCTTTTTCTTTCAACAGCCCCTCGGCGTCGTAGACCTTGAGCGCCTCGCCGTAGTACGCCCTCGCCGTCTTGTTGTCGCCGGCGATGAAGGCGATATTGCCCAGTTGTTCTTGCGTGCGCGCCACTCCCCGTACGTTGTGCACGGAGTTGTACAGCGCCAGGGCCTGCTCGCACTCCCCGCGTCCCGCCGCCAAATCCGCATGCCGGGTCGCGACCGTGGCCAGTCCCAAATGCGCTTCCGCCTCGCTCACCACGTCCTTGCCGGCGGACTTCTGCACGATTTCGCGGAAGCTTTTCTCCGCTTCGTCCGCCTTTCCGATTCGAGAAAGCCGCCAGGCTTCGGCAAGTTCCTTCTCGTAGAGAGAAGAGTCGAAACTTTCAGTTCGATCCTGGGGCGGTCGAGCGGATGCCTTTGTTACTTCCTCTTGATGCGGCGCCGCGTACACCGTCAGGACGAATGCAAATCCGCAGAGAGCTTTGCCTGCGGCAAGAATGGCTCTTCTGATGCGCTGAACAAGCAGGGCCAGTAAACCCGTAGAAGTTATCTGTGGGAGGCCGGACTCTTGAAAGATTGCCTTACTCATGTGCTTAGACCATCAGCGAGGAGAGGCGCCTCTTGTGGCCTCACAGGCCCGGGCCGCATTGGGAGCGTCAGCTTTGCAAAGAGCCTGCAACTCTGCCAAAGCTAAATCATTCTTTCCCGCACGCTGGTAAGCGATCGCCAGATACCAGGACGCTTCCTGGTTCTCGGCCGGCTTGGCCAGTCGCTTCGCTGCTTCAAGCTGGCGGATGGCCACGGCTGTGTCGCCCAGAAACAAATGACAAATTCCGTCGTAGAACTTCACTTCATTGTTCTGCGGGTAGCGTTTCTCCAGTTGTTCAAGCTTCTTGGCTGAACCTGCATAGTCATCTTTCTTATAAGGAACAAGCGCGGTCTCAAGCTGATCTCCCAAAGAGGGCGCGCCCGGTTTGCCGCTGCGCCATACGAGGTCCGAGTCCGGAGGTATGTTGATCGCAGGCTTTTCAAGCGGGAGGATAGCTGCCACGAGGACTGGTGGAGCGGGCTGCGGAATCGATGCCACTGTGGGTGGCTGTTGCTTGTTGATCTGTACAAAGACAAATGTACCCACGGCCACAGCCGCCGCGGCCATAGCTGCGATTGGAATTGGACGCAGGACCCAAGTTCGCAGCCAGGACCAGGCGTTTGACTTGCCCACCGCACCCAAAACTGGTTCCATGCGGGCGCGCATGTGCGCCTGCTCCTCGGGAGTCATCTCCGAAAGTTCCGCTGCCGTCAAATCCTCCGCAAGCATGCGGCAAGTACCACACTGCGCCAGGTGGTCGGAAACGCGGATACGCAATTCTTCCGGCAGAGATTCCCCGGACGCCGCCAAAATCAATTGCGCGCTAGGGCATCCCTTATGGCGTGCCTGCGCAGAACGAACAGTCTCGCCATGGGTGGCAAGAAACTCCTTTTCGGCTTCATCCAGGTCTGGCCAGGATTCGCTCATATCATTCCCCTGATCGAGCTTCACTGAACGACTGTCGCAACAACTTCAGGGCGTATTGCAAATGGCCTTTGATCTGCGTTTCGTTGAGCCCAGTTTGCCTTGCAATTTCGGTCCGGTTCAAGTCGTGAACATAGCGCAGTATCAAGCAAGTGCGGTGCACCGGCTTAAGCGCCTTGTTTTGCCGCAGCAGGAGTTCAAAGGGAATCTCCGGCTGCGGCTCGACCGGCGAATCTACCTGGGCCTTTTCGTAGCGCTCCGCCACAGCCTGGTGGCGCCAGTAATCCATCGCTTTGTTCTTCGCCACCGTAAACAGCCATGCCGGAAGCTGATCATCCTCCACTTGCTCCAGCCTCTGGTACAGGGTCAAAAATGACTCACTCGCAATATCCTCCGCCAGGTCCCGGCGCCCCACTTGGCGAAGGCAATACCGGAACAAGATGGACCTGTACTTCTCATAGAGCCTTTCAAATCGGCTCATCTTGTAAACGTCCGAGGAAGTGGTTTCGGAATAATCCAAACTCCTGGCTAGGGGCTCGTTTGGATGCCCGACTAGGCGCATTATACCCATAAGAATGTACCGCTTGACCGCATTTTCATTATTTTCATGGGGATATAGTGAGGAAGAAGAGCGGTGCGTTACACGGCTGGTGCTTAGCATGAGGCTGAGTATTGTTACTGTTAGGCCATTCAAATGGGTAAGCGAGGTCGGCCCGTCTCGAAGGACTACTCGCCGTAGGGAACCCAGATATTCTTCACCTGGACGGAGTGGTCGAGGAACCAGCGGCCTTCGCCTTGTTTCACGTCGAACCAGTCGATGGCGCGGCCTTCGTTGGTAAAAACCTGTTTCAGGTTTCCAATCGACAAGACTTTTGCGGCCGCGGCGCCGGCTTCGTCGGTGAAGCTCCAGATAGCGTCGACGTCGTCGTGTTCGGCGAGCGTCTTCAGCAGTTCCGTAGCGCGGCCGGTGACGATATTTACGACGCCGTCGGGCAGGTCGCTGGTTTCGAAAATCTGATAGAGATCGCCGGTAATCAGGGGATATTTTTCCGAGGGGATGGCAATAACCGTGTTCCCGGCCGAAATGGCGGGCATCACGACAGAGAGAAATCCCAGCAGCGGCGCATCCGGAGGACAGACAATGCCCACCGTGCCGATGGGCTCTTTCATGGCCAGAGCAACGTTTCTGAACGGTGGGTTATGCACCGCGCCGTCGTACTTGTCGGCCCAGGCGGCATAAGAAAAGATGCGCTCGACGCCGAGGCTAACTTCGGCCTCGGCTTGCTTCTTTCCAACCACCGCGGACAAACGCGCGGCGATTTCTTCGCGGCGTAGTGAAAGATTTTCCGCGATGTAGAAAAGCACTTGCGCGCGATTGTGTGCCGTTGCTTTTCCCCAGGCTTCGGCTTTGCGCGCGGCTTCGACGGCGTTGCGGATGTCCTTGCGATTGCCCAGTGGCGCTTCCCCAAGCAAGCGGCCGTCCGCGGCACGCACTTCGATGCTGTAACCGGAATCCGGACGCGCCTGCTTCCCGCCGATATATAGCTTCACGGTGCGGTCGATCGCGGGAGCCGCGACGTCTGAAGCCGGCTCGGGAGGCTGGTCGATGGCAAGAGGAGTTGGATGCAGCGTCGGAGCCTTCTTAAACCACGCAGGCTCGAGATATTCGAGCAGTCCCTCGCGGCCGCCTTCGCGGCCATAACCGCTCTCGCGATAGCCGCCGAAACCGCAGGCTGCGTCAAACAGATTCGTGCAGTTGACCCAGACCACCCCAGCCTTCAATTGCGCCGCTACGTGCAGCGAAACGTTGATGCTCTCGCTCCAGACGCAAGCAGCCAGGCCGTAAACCGTATTGTTGGCAAGCTCGACGGCTTCGCGCGGCGTGCGGAACGTCATTGCCGCGAGAACCGGGCCAAAGATTTCCTGCTGGGCCACAACCGAAGTGGGATGGACATTGCTCAGCAGTGTCGGTGGAAAATAAAGTCCGCGCGAGGGTAGGGGAATCGCGGGCTGCCAGCAGGTGGCTCCTTCGGCGACTCCCTGATCGACCAAACGCTGGATGCGCTCGAGCTGCACGCGTGCAACAATCGCGCCAATGTCGACGGCTTTATCGAGCGGCGCGCCGATGCGCAGCGTGTTCATGCGGTCCTGGATCTTGCCGATCAATTTTTGCGCGATGCTCTCCTGCATCAGCAGGCGCGAGCCGGCGCAACAGACCTGGCCTTGATTGAACCAGATGCCGTCGACCAAGCCTTCGACGGCGCTGTCCAAATCCGCGTCTTCAAAAACGATAAAGGGCGATTTGCCGCCGAGTTCGAGGGACAGTTTTTTGTGACTCTGCGCCGTCGCCTTGCGAATGGCCCTGCCAACTTCCGTCGAGCCAGTGAACGCAATCTTATCGACATCGGGATCCTTTACCAGGGCTTCACCAGTCGATCCATCGCCGGTAACAATGTTGACCACGCCCGCGGGGAGCCCAACTTCCTGGCAGATTTGCGCAAAAGCCAGTGCCGTGAGCGGAGTAAACTCCGCAGGTTTCAGGACGACCGTGTTTCCCGTAGCGAGCGCTGGTGCAATTTTCCACGCCAGCATGAGCAGCGGAAAATTCCACGGAATGATCTGCCCAACCACGCCGCACGCGCTGTATCCCGGGAACTCTTGCGCGAGCAGTTGGGCCCAGCCCGCGTGGTGATAGAAATGGCGCGCCACCAAAGGAATATCGATGTCGCGGCTTTCGCGAATCGGTTTGCCATTGTCCAGCGTTTCGAGAACCGCGAGCCAACGCGAATGTTTCTGCACCTGGCGAGCGAGCGCATAAAGGTAGCGGGCGCGAGCGTGAGGAGTGAGCGACTGCCAAGCCGGCAAGGCAGCGCGCGCGGCTTTCACCGCGCTATCGACGTCGGCTACCGATCCTTGCGCTACGCTAGCGAGTTTTTCGCCTGTAGATGGATCATTGGTGTCGAAATAAGTTCCGGCAACCGGCGCCTGCCATGTGCCGCTGATAAAATGCCCGAAACGCCGGCCGTGCCGGTCCAGCCATGCCAGGGCCTCGCGAGGGTCTTCCGGCGCGGGGCCGTAATCCATCGTCATGAATTTTTCGACGATGCTCATGCGTTGATTCTCAGTTCTTTTTTCATCAAACGAAAGCTTTCGCGTCTATGCGATTGGATGGCGATACTCCGCCGAATAACGTCCGGTGACCTGGTGTTCCAGTTGACGCTCAATATCCGCCAGCATGCCACTCGCGCCAAAGCGAAATAAATCCGCTTTCATCCAGGGTGTGCCAAGCTCTTCTTTCATTAATGCCAGCCAATCGAGCGATTGCTTCGCCGTTCGAATGCCACCCGCGGGCTTGAAGCCTACCGCCATGCCGGTTTCCAGCGCATACTCGCGAATCGCGCGCGTCATGATCAAACTGACCGGCAGTGTCGCGTTGGTCGCTTCTTTGCCGGTGGAAGTCTTGATGAAGTCCGCTCCCGCCATCATGGCCACGAAGCTGGCGCGTGCCACGTTGCGCAGCGTCAGCAAATCCCCTGTGCCGAGAATCACCTTCAGATGCGCGGGCCCGCAGGCGTTTTTAAACGAAGCAATTTCATCGTAGAGCGCTTGCCATTTCCCGCCGAAGACGTGCGCGCGCGTGATGACCACGTCGATCTCGTCCGCGCCGGCTTCCACCGACCGCCGGATTTCCGCGATGCGTTCCTGCAGAGGAGAAAGGCCCGCGGGGAATCCCGTCGAGACCGCCGCAACGTGAATTCCGCTTCCCTCGATGGCGCGGCGCGCGGTTTCTACAAAAGCGTGATAAACGCAAACGGCGGCAACCTTGATGTTGAGGCTTTCAATACCCAGCTTCAATACAAGTTCTTCTTGAATGGGCTGCCGCGCTTTCGCACACAAGCGCCGGACGCGCTCCTCAGTATCGTCGCTCGAGAGCGTCGTCAGATCCATGCAGGTGATGGCGCGCAGGAGCCACGCCGCCTGCCAGTCTTTTTTCACCGTGCGTCTGGCGACGAGCGATTGCGCGCGGCGCTCCACGGCGCTGGTATTCGCTCGTACTTCGGCGATCCAATCCAGATTCAGGGGAATACCGCGGTTTGGCTGAAGCTCGCGCCCGGCGTAGCTGGCGATGGCGGTGTCCGAAGGCGAAATCGGGCGTTGTGTAGCCGTGCGATCGAGGTTTGAGGGGCCGTCAGTCCGGGTATTGTCGCGCAGAGTCATGGGGTTCTTCACCGCAAGCAGAAGAATAAACTGTGAAATACCATCTTAACACTTTGGCGAAGCCCGTTTACAGGCGCGTGCCGCGATTCTGCCACTCTTTCTCGAATTCCGCCCGCCCGCAAAATGACTTTTGCGTGCCCACTTTTGTGGTGGAAAGTGCGGCGTAAAGATTCGCCCGCAGCAGCGCTTCCTTCTCGGGAATGCCTTCTCCCAAAAACACGGCAAAGCTGCCGATGAACGCATCGCCGGCTCCGGTAGTATCAACGGACTGCACTTTGAACGCCGGGATGAGTTCCATTCCGTCCTTACCCGCCAGAAACGATCCCCGGGCGCCCAGCGTGATGACCACGCGCCGTAGTCCCTGCCCAAGCAGATATTCGGTGCATTTTTTTGCATCGTCGACAGTATGGACCGGCATTCCGGTGATCGCTTCAGCTTCGCTTTCGTTGGGAATGAAATAGTCCGCAGGGCTGAGGTTTTTGAGTTCCACCGGCTGGGCCGGTGCCGGGTTCACAATGCAGCGAATCCCATTGGCCTTGGCGAATTGCACGGTGTGATACACGGTGCGAAGCGGGATCTCGAATTGCAGCACGATGGTATCCGCTTTGCGAAGCAGTGGACCTGCAGCATCCACATCTTCCGGCGCGAGGACATCGTTCGCACCCTTCACCACGATGATGCGGTTCTGCCCGCTCGGCTCCACAAAAATTGGAGCGACTCCACTCGAAACGCCCTCCGCGATCCCCACGTGCGCTGCGTCAATCCCAAACGACTCAAAGTTTTTGATCGTGGCCGGGCCGAACAAATCGTTTCCAACTTTAGCGACCATCCCCACGTTCGCTCCGCAAAGCCGTGCCGCCACCGCCTGATTGGCCCCTTTGCCCCCGAATCCCAGATCGAAGCTTTTGCCGAAGATGGTTTCCCCCGGCCGCGGAAAAACATCATTAAACGTGGTTAGGTCCACGTTGGCGCTGCCCACCACCACAATAAAGGACTGCTTGGCCATGCTCCAGCCTCTGTTGATTCCGCGCGCGGATTATATAGGATACTGCCAGTGACGCCGCAAGAACTCTCCATCGAAAGGCAATTCTCCCTCATACGACGACTTCGGGCGATGACGTCTTCGCCTTCCCCTTCCCCTTCCCCTGTTTCTCCTTGACAGCTTCTCCCGCGCCGGGTACAAGCTGCTGCGGCAGTCACTGTTCGCGGAAGCAACCCATCACCTCGCTTTGCGAAGGAGCCGCACACTTATGTTTGTTCCACATACTCTCAGCATTGCACTTCTCATGATGATCATGAGTGCGATCTGCTGGGGTTCGTGGGCGAACACTTTCAAAGGCGTTAAGAATTACCGTTTCGAGCTTTTTTATTGGGATTACGCGATTGGGATTTTCCTGATCTCCGTGGCGCTGGCATTTACCCTGGGCAGCACCACAAACGATGCCTCGAGCTTTTTGAACAATGTGCGCGCGGCGGACCGTTCGAATTTCATCTATACGCTCGCCGGTGGCGCGGTGTTCAATCTTGCGAATCTCCTTCTTGTCGCGGCCATCGATATGGCAGGTCTGGCCATCGCCTTTCCGGTTTCGATCGGGATTGCACTCGTTGTCGGCGTCGTTTCAAGTTACGCGCTGCAACCAAAAGGAAACGCAGCACTGCTTGCAGGCGGCGTCGCCTGCGCGGTGGTCGCGGTGATCCTGGATGGCAAGGCCTACGGTAGTCTAAGCAAGACTAGTGGCGCGGTTTCCCGCAAAAGCATCCTCACCTGTCTTGTTTCCGGGATTCTGATGGGGCTCTGGGCGCCTTTCGTCACTCACGCGATGACCCAGGGAAAGTTTCTTGGTCCCTATAGCATCGGCGTCTTCTTCACGCTAGGAGCGCTGCTCTCCTGCCTGATCTGGAATGTCTATTTCATGAAGCATCCGTTGGTGGGGGAGCCCGTGAACTTCAGCGGATATTTTCGCGGCCCCTTCTCAGGCCACATCCTTGGGTTGCTTGGTGGCGCCATCTGGGGTACTGGCACGGTCTTCAATCTTGTTGCCGCGAATTTCACCGGCGTGGCGATTTCTTACGCGATCGGCCAATCCGCTCCGATGGTGGCTGCCTTGTGGGGAGTGCTCGCCTGGAAGGAATTCCAGGGCGCCAATCGCCAGGCAAAGACGTTTCTTGCTCTCATGTTTTTATTTTATGTTCTCGCAATTTTGCTGGTCGCCAGGGCGCATACCTCGAGCTAACCGGCAAACACGTTGCGTAACATGAACCACAAGTTTGCCGGGCGTTCTGCCAGCCGCCGCACGAACCACGGATACCAGTAACTGCCGTAAGCGACGAGCACGATCGAAGTACAGCCTTCATTAGCCAGTCGTTCCTGCTCGCCGCGCTGGATACCGTAAAGCATCTGCACTTCGAAATCTGCTTTAGAAAATCCTTCCTTCGCGGCAAATTCGGCCAGGCGGCGGATCATCGCCACGTCATGCGTCCCGAACGCCGCGCGCACACAACGATTCTCTTTCCTGGCTACCAACATTTCCTTTCCAAGGTTGAAATAACTTTCATCCACGTCAATCTTGGAGGGAAATGCAATCTCCGGCGGCTCGTTGTATGCCCCTTTGACCAAGCGGATCGACGGACGCAACAGCAACAGCTTCGCCAGATCCTCCTTCGTTCGAAAGAGGTACGCCTGCAGGCAAATCCCCACATTGGGATAGCCGGCCAGCGCGCGGCGGTAGAGATCGAGAGTCACATCCACGTAGTTGCTTGCTTCCATGTCCACCCAGACCGTGGAATCCTTGGGCGCGCGTCCGATGATGGCCTTCAAATTCTCGAAACAGAGATCCGGCGAAAGATCCAGGCCGAGTTGTGTGAGTTTGACGGAGATTTCCGTTCGCAGACCCTTTTGCCGGATGCGCTCCAGAACTTCGAGATAGTGATCCGTGACCTGCTGTGCTTCCGCGCGATCCTTGATGTTTTCGCCGAGATGCGTAAAGACCGTTCCGATTTTCTTGGTGCTCAGATTCTGCGCCGCCCCCAACGCGTCGTCGAGCGTCTCGCCGGGCATAAACCGCGACACGGTGCGTCTCACAAACCAATACTTTGCCGCGCGGTCACGCAGCCAGCGGTTTTGCGAAGCGGCGAGCAGCAGCGAACGCATGACGCTCATGCTTGTTGGTCCCTTCCTAAGCCGAATTCAAGAATTTGCGGCTTCTGTCCGGGCACCATTCTAAACCGCATCCTGTTGCGAGTTCGTTCTCTATTTTTCGAGGAACCTGAGCGAGTCCGCTAGTTCGGTGACGAGAGCGAGGAAGCGTGCAGGTCGAGCGCTTCCTTCACTAGCGTACCGCTGGAACGCCGGGCGGCGGCAGCTTCGCGGCCAAGTCGTGCTTCGCTTTCCGCGCGCGCTTGCTCGATTGTCGTGAGTGCCGCCCCGGGAGTTTTGCTCATTAGCTCTTCCGCGCGAAGAAAACACGCGAATACCAGCCGCTCCGGCTGCCTTTGCCGCCGCAGGAACTGCCCGTAATTGAACCAATCGCTCCCAGTGCTGACTGGGTCGGAGAGCGAAGCATCGATGCTCAGCCCGCGCTGATATGCCTCAGCGGCCGCTGACGCGGCGCCGTGTTTGTCCTGCAAGTCGGCCAGGTGAACCAAGGCGAGGCTCTCCAGCGCTTTGTCATTCGCCTTTTCCGCGAATTGAATCGCAGCGTTGTAGCCTTGCTGTGCCTCATCCTCATGATTGGCGGCAGCGTCTGCGTCCGCGACTTTGATCACCGCGGCGATCACCGATGCGCCCTCGCGGCTGTGTTCGTCCCGGTAAGACGCTACAATCCGCAAATAACCACGGTAGTGTCGCGCCGCAGCTTGCGCTTCGCCGCGCCGGTCGAGCGCTTGCGCCAGATAGAGTTGAGCGTTCGCTTGGCCCGGGTCAATGTCGACGGCACGCTCCCAGCTGTCGACGGCTTCCTCGTCGTGCCTGAGTTTTTGCGCCAAAAGCCCATAATTCACCAGCGCATCGGCGCTCCGCGGCCAACGCACAATCATCTTTTGATATTGCGCGTACGCTTCTGGTCCCCGGCCCGCTTCGATCAAGCCTCGCGCGTATGCCTCCTGCTGCGAAAAATTCCCTTGATTGAGCGAAGCGGCGCGCTGCAATGCCGCAAGAGAAGCATCGTGCTTTCCCGCAAGCGACTCAGCACGCGCGAGCCGTATCTGCACGGAGCTGTCATCTGGATTGAGTTTTGCCGCGCGTTCCAGCGCGCGCAGACTGTCTGCCTCGCTCGACCAGTAAAAGTGCAGCTGATCCATCACCGCCCACGCCATAAGCAGAGCCACCGTCGCGATTCGAAAGCCTCGTGCCGCCGGCGCCGGTCCCGTCAGCCAACCCGTTAGGGATCGCAGCGCGCTCTGCCTGTTGGCCGCCGTGCCGGGAGCCTTCTCCGCCGTATTGAGCAAAAATGCCGCCACACGCGAATCACGCAGCTTCCAGAGGGCTCCGTCGAGAATAAAGTGATGAATGTTCACGAGCGCCGTGAACGTCAGGAAACTGGCGGCGAAATCCACGTGAAAGAGGCGGCTGGCGATCCACGGCCCGGGAATAAACAGCGCGATTCCACCGGCGATCAGCGTCAACAGGTACCGCGAGAATTTCCAGTTGGCATCTCCGGCTCCGCGCGCCTCGCGTTCCTGGTAATAGCTGGTGATCCACAGGTATTGCGTGGAATGCAGCACCGCCAGAATCCCGCTGCTATAGCGGGTTTGCGGCACCTCGTGCCCGCGGAAGAGTTCGATCAGCGCCGGCAGCAGGAACCACAAAAACTGCGTCACGGCCAGTGTCAGCGGCGCGAGGATCGCGCGCAAGCTGCTGCGGCGAGCCATGGAGATCAGCGCCCAGCCGCTCGCGGCCACAAAAAAAATCGCCAGCACGCCCCGCGCGGGAAGCGTGAACTTCGCCGGCAAACCGAGGGAAAGAATCAGCGCGTCCCCTGAAGCCCCGGTGTGAAAGCTCAGCATCAACAGGACAAACGACGCGATGAAGGACAGATGGATCGCATTTCGTTCGAGGGAAGTCGGCGCCAGCCCGGATCGCCGCGCAAACATCATCAGCAAGCCGAAATTCTGCCCCGTGTAGTGCCACGGGCTCCAGCAGATATAAAGAGTGAAAATCCATGGAAGCAGCGGGTACCAGGCATGCGCGATGATTCCCGCCAACGCTAGCAGCAGCGCGATGTGCACCGTGAAGATGCGGTATTTCTCAAACTCCGTGTGTGTGTGGTAGGCCCGGTATACCGTGGCCATAAAGTGCGGGTAGTTGCAAAGCAGCGCCAGGAAATAAAACGCGACCGCCCATGCGCGGGAGTACGAACTCGTCGCATAAAAAGCCAGGAGCAGAAGTGGCGCCGACCAGCCACCACAACCGACCAGAAGATCGATCCACGGCCGATAAATCCACGGATTCCCCTTCGAGGGCGTTGCCGGAGCAGACTGCGGCGCAGCTGTGAGTGTTGACACCATCTGAAAAAGAGTAGCGTATCGGAACTGCTCTGGTGAGCAGGCGCTCAAGCCCAAATGTGGAACTGGTTACTTCTGTAATCGGCAGAGGATCAGGAAATGGCCAGCACTCGCAGGAGCACACCGGCGAGCCCACCGCCGATGAGTGGGCCGATCAAAGGAATCGGCGCATAGCCCCAATCGGAACCCCCTTTTCCTGCAATCGGCAGAATCGCATGCACCATGCGCGGCCCGAGGTCTCTGGCGGGATTAATCGCGTACCCGGTTGGACCACCGAGAGACAGCCCGATGCCCCAGACGAGACTGCCGACGAGATAGGGTCCGAGTCCCGCGGCTGGGCCAGCCGCGGCGACGCTTTTAGAGAAAATCGCGCCAACCACGAAGACAAGCACAAACGTCGCAATGGCCTCGCTCAACAAGTTGGTTGCGACATTGCGAATCGCTGGCGCCGTGCAGAAGCATGCCAGCTTGGTGGACGCGTCCGGAGTTTCCTTCCAATGCGGAAAGTAATGCAGCCACACCAGCGCGGCGCCCACCATGGCTCCAAGCAACTGCGCTACAAAGTAGGGAGCAAACTTTGCAAAATTCCCGTCGCGAACGGCAAAGCCTATTGTCACCGCCGGATTCAGGTGCGCATCGCTACTTCCGCAGGCAATGGCGGTAAAAACGCCAGCCATCACCGCGAACGCCCACCCTGCCGTGATCACCATCCATCCGCTGCCCTCCGCTTTCGAACGCTTGAGCAAAACAGCGCAGACAACGCCATCTCCGAGGAGAACAAGAACCAGCGTGCCGAGAAATTCACCGGCTAGCGGTGATGTCATGAGTGAAAACCTCCGTCAGGATTCCATCCAGTCAAAGGATCTCGTTACCGCCTTTTTCCAATTCTTGTAAAGCCGCGCGCGCTCGGGTTCGCCCAGTAGCGGTTTCCACTTGCGGTCCACGGCCCAGTTGGCGCGCAATTCTTCCAATCCCGAAAAGAATTTCACGGCCAGCCCTGCGGCATACGCTGCGCCCAGCGCCGTGGTTTCCTGAATCACCGGCCGTACCACTTCCCGATTCAAAATATCCGCCTGGAACTGCATCAACAGTTCATTGGCAACCATGCCGCCATCCACGCGCAGACTTTCCAATCCGATCTGCGAATCTTTTTCCATGGCTTCGACCACTTCGCGCGTCTGAAACGCCGTGGCTTCCAGGACCGCACGCGCCAGATGTCCTTTATTTGCATACCGGGTCAACCCGGCGACCACTCCGCGCGCGCTTTCTTTCCAATATGGCGCATAAAGCCCGGAAAATGCCGGGACGAAATAAACGCCGCCGTTGTCTTGCACCGTTCGCGCCAGCGTTTCCACATCCGCGCTCTTTTCAATGATTCCAAGATTGTCGCGCAGCCATTGCACCAATGCGCCCGCAATTGCGACGCTTCCTTCCAACGCATAATGCGCTGCAGCGCCGCCGAACTTGTACGCCACCGTGGTTAGCAGGCCGAATGTCGAAGGCACCAGCCGCTCGCCGGTATTCATCAGCAAAAAGCAGCCGGTCCCATACGTATTCTTCACTTCGCCGGGACGAAAGCACGCCTGCCCGACCAGCGCCGCTTGTTGATCGCCCAGAATTCCCGCGAAAGGAACGCCCTGGATGGCTTTGAGCGAAGCCTCGCCGTAAACCTCGCTGCTCGACCGGACTTGTGGCAGCACCGCGCGCGGAATCTCAAACGCCGCGAGCAACTTTTCACCCCAATCCAGTGTTTTTAGATTGAGGAACTGCGTACGGCTGGCATTGCTTACATCGGTGGCGTGTACTCCGCCTTGCGGCCCACCCGTCAAGTTCCAGAGGAGAAAGGTATCGATATTTCCGAAAAGCAGTTCACCGGCGGCTGCCGCTTCCCGTGCGCCGGGAATGTTTTCGAGCAGCCAGCGCAGTTTGAGGCTGCTGAAGTAGGTGCTGAGCGGCAAGCCGGTCTGTGCACGAAGGCGGTCCTGCCCGCCCTGGCCCGCGAAGCGCGCGACATCCCCGGCAACCCGCGTGTCCTGCCACACAATCGCATTCGCCACCGGCTTGCCTGTCTTGCGTTCCCACAGCACGGTAGTTTCACGCTGATTGGTGATGCCGATGGCTGCGAGATCAGGTCCGCGCAAACCGCGCTGGTTGAGCGCTTCCGCGATTACCTCTTCCGTGCGGCGCAGAATTTCCAGCGGGTCGTGCTCTACCCATCCCGCCTGGGGGTAAATCTGTTCGTGCTCTTTTTGCGCTACAGCTACGACGCGCGCCGCGCGGTCGAACACCATGAAGCGCGTGCTCGTCGTGCCCTGATCAATCGCTCCTACGTAGTCTTTCACCGGAAAGGCCTCACTTGCCGCGTCGCAGCATACTACGCATATGCCGCGCGTGGTTCCACAGAAATAGCCGGCAGCCGGCCGTTTGTCGTTTCCCCAAAGGCAAGCCGCGAGAACGTGAGCCGGTAATATGTAGCTCTTGACCTGGAATTGCATCTAAGTAAGAGAAGACACTTGAGAGGAGAAAATCTCGTGAGTAGGAAAATTATTTTCAATCGTTCTGCTTTGCTTGTGGGAGCATTTGCTCTGGCCTTCTGGTTCTCGGCGGCGAGAGCTCTGTCGGCGGGGCAAGGCGCAGTCACCACGACCGTCACCGCAGTCGGCAAGAAAGATATCAGCGCGCCGGCCGTCAAGAAAGAAGACGTTCAATTGTTCTTGAACAAAGAGCGCACCCAGATTGCCAATTGGCAGCGCGGCGAAAAGCTTTATCTGGCCGTACTGATCGACGATTCCCTGGACAACACTGTGGCCAGCCAGTGGAGTGATCTGAAGGAATTCTTTAACGCTCAGCCGCAAACCACTTACATTTCCGTAGCCTACGCGCGCAACGGTTCCGCCATGCTGGCGCAGGACTTCACCAACGATCATGAAGTCGCGGCGAAAGCCTTGCGCTTGACAACGGGCGCCGAAGCATTTTCCAGCCCTTATTTCGCGCTCCAGGACCTGATGAAGCGTTGGCCCACTTCGGCGGACCGGCGTTCCATTTTGCTGATTTCCTCGGGGATAGACTACTTCCACGGGAATTTCCCGACGAGTCCCGACCTCGACGTGACCATCGAGCACGCGCAGAAACAAAACATCAACGTCTGGTCGATCTATTTCCCGGATGAAGGGCACCGGGCGCGCGGCTTTTTCCGCATCGAGAGAGCACAGTCGGATCTCAGCCGGCTCTCCGATGAAACGGGCGGTGAATCCTTCTACCTCGGCACCAGCGCTCCGGTTACCTTCAAACCTTACCTTGATGAGCTCGCCACGCATCTCAGCAATCAGTATCTTCTGAGCTTCAATGGCAATGGAGGTGCCAAGGGACGCTTCGAGCGCGACCGTGTTACCACCGAACTTCCGAAGCTTGAGTTCCTCCACGCATCGCAAGTTTTTTTGCCCGCAACGCGTTGACGCTTAAAATTAAGTTACCTCAAAAAAGTTTGAGGCGCGGACCACGATCTCCGCGCCTTTTTCTTTCTAACCCGGCAAACACTCCGGCGGTTTTTTCGCCTGGCCAAAGTGAATTCAGATTTCTTTTGGGGAAATCAAACCTCAGTCATCAGCGCCTGTAAGGGCGGCCGCCCGCGTCGAATCGCGAATCACCAGCTCCGGGTTCATCTTGTGCCGCGAACTCGTCCAATCACGCTTCTCCAGCCCCGCGTTGATCCCCTCCATCACGATATTTACGGCCAGGTTTCCCATGGCCTCCAGCGGCTGCCGCACGGTGGTCAGCGGGGGAGCCGCTAGCGCGGACAGCGGCACGTCATCAAAGCCCACCACCGAGCAATGCTCCGGTACTTTCACCCCTGCCTTGGTCAGCGCGCGAATCGCTCCCAGCGCGGTCAGGTCGTCGAACGCCATCAAAGCCGTAAACCGTTTTTTCCGCTGCAGCAGTTCTTCCGTGAACCGGTACCCGCCTTCAAAGCCCGAGTTCGGATCGAAAGCGTCCGGCAACTGCACCACGAGCGACGAATCAATCTCGAGCCCCGCCGAGTGCGCAAATTTCTGAATGCCTTTCCACCGCGGCGCGCTGTCAATCAGCATCTTCGGCCCGCGGATGAACGCAATCTTGCGGTGTCCCAACTGGTGCAGATGTTCGAGCGCCAGCCGCCCTCCTGCTTCGTTGTCCACCATCACCGAGCTCACCGAGTCGCCGGGCACCTCCCAGCCGATGGTCGCCGCCGTAATGTTTCTTTTGCTCAGATCCGCCAGTAGCTGGATGTCCACGAACAGCCAGTTGGCCACCACGATCAAGGCCTCGACGTGGTGTTCCAGCAGCATTTCCAGGTAACGCTCGAAACGGTTCCTCTGGTTATGCGCGTCGGCAAACATTGGCACGTACGACGCTTGATACAGCGCGTTCTCAATTCCGCGTAAAACCGGTGTGCAGAACGGGTCGGTAATGTCGACGAACATCACTCCCACCGTATGACTCCGCTTGCTGCGCAGAAAACGCGCCATCAGGTTGGGGCGGTAGCCGAGTTTCTTCGCGACTTCTTCGATGCGCTTCTTGGTGGCCGGCGCGATATAGCGCGCCAGCGGCGCGTTGTTGAGCACGATGGAAACCGTGGCGGGAGAAAACCCGCTGGACTTGGCCACGTCCCGCATCGTAATGGTGCTGCTTTTTCCGCTATGCCGCTTCACACCTGCGCCTCCGGGGGCACTATCATCCGGCGTTTGCGGTCCGAATTGCAATGGCGGCGCTTTCACGAGTTCGTACGCGCTCTATTCGGGAGGTGCTTCAAACGACATGCTCTTGCGGAACCCCGAGGTTTTCCAGGCGCCGTAAATCAATCCCACGGCCACCCAAAACGCGCCCAGCTTCTTCGCGGGCAAACTGAGCTGCAGGAAGATGTAGCCGCAGATTCCAAACCCGAGCAGCGGCCAAAGCACGGGCCACACCGTCTTCCGTTCCGCGCGCAAGAAGTAGCGCACAAAGGCCGCCGCGTTCACGCCCATAAACGCGATAAACGCGCCGAAATTGAGCATCTCGGCGCCTCGCTCGTACGTGAGAAAAAACGACCCGGTCAACGCGATGGCCCCGATCAAAATCACGTTGTTCGCCGGAATCTGCCGCTTCGGCTCGATCTTCCCGAAGAACGCCTTGGGAAGCGCGTCGTTGCGGCCCATGCCGTACAACAAACGTGCTGCCGCCAGTTGCGCGCCCATCCCGGAGCCGATGTTGGCAATCAAAATCGTGAAGTTCAGCAGCTGAAACAGGAAAAACCCTCCCACTTGCCTGGCCACCAGCGGAAACGCGGACTCCACCTGTTCCGCGGGGAACGGTTTCGAGCCCCACACCAACTGCGCCGCATACACTTCGAGCGAAGACAGAACTCCTGTCACCAGGCACACCAGCACGGTTGCCAGCAGGATGTTCCTCCGGGGGTTCTCTACTTCTTCTGAAAATGTCGAAATGGCGTCGAAGCCGATGTACGTCAGCACGGCGATTGAAGTGCCGTGGAAAATGGAATTCAGATTAAATGTCGCTGGATTGTAAAACGGCTGTGAAAAGAATCCCGCGCCATACTCGTGCAAGCCCCACAAAAACCGGATTACAAATCCGAAGAACACGATCACCACAATCGTCATCCCCGCCGCCAGCACTTCGTTGATCCGTGCCGAGGTTTTTACGCCGCGCAGGTTGAGCAGCGTAAACGCCGTGGCGTAGAAAACCGCCAGCGCCCAGTAAGGCGCGCCCGACAATATGTTTTGCGTCAGCTTGCTGCACAGAATCGTGCAGATCAGCGGGTTCAGGATGTAGTCCATCACCATCGCCCAGCCCGTCAGGTAGCCGAGCCCGGGATGAATTTCCTGACCTACGTAGGTGTATGCGGAGCCCGCGCTCGGGTACACGCGCGCCAGCATCCCGTAGCTGATCGCCGTGAACAGCATCGCCACCATGGCGATCAGCAGCGTGGTCACCACGTGCCCGCCGGCAGCATTATTCACGATGCCGTACAGCCCCATCGGCGCAATCGGCTGGATGATCACGATGCCGATGATGACCAGGTTCCACATCGTCAGCGAACGCCGCAGCCGCGGTCCGGAACTCGCTGTGGCTTCGTTGCTCAAATCGATCTCCTTCTTAACGAGGGATTACTTTTCCATTCAGCCGCAACCGCAAGCTCCATACTCCTCGAACCTGCAAGATCTTGGCCGCAAATCTCTCAACATCACCCTATATTCAATCGTTTCAAGTCTGACAGTCTGCGCAATCTTTCTCTTTCATGCAATGCCAAATTTCATGCGTTCACCTGCTTCTTCCTGGAACATTATTCCTTGTCATTCTTTGTGCTGCACTCTCGTACAGGTCATTTACACCCCGGGACGGTATCTTTTCTCTCACTTTGGCCCAGATTTTGGCACAACGTAGGGTCGCTCTTCGTAGTCTAATAAATAGAGGCGCCCGGCCGGACGATTACAGCCAGAATCGCAGACCCATAATGGGCACAACTCCTCTCAACAACGGGCGCAGTCACACGACAATCTTCCTGTCGCATGTCGGAGCCTTCCTTTTTCTCATCCTCATTGTTACCGGGCTGCACCGCATCACTGTTCCGGCCGACTCGCTCCTTCATGGCTACCTGCTCATCATCAGCGGACTTCTCGCCTTTGTTTTCGCTGTTCTAACCCTCGTTCGCTTCCAGGGAACCCAGGATCGTATTTCCCTGATTCTTGGCGCCGGATTTCTTCTTTCCGGCGCCGTCCTTACGGCCACCAGCATTCTCTTTTTTCAATTCTTGCCTGAGGCCCATACGCGGCTCCATTGGGCTCCGCTCGCATGGTGGCTCGGCCGGCTCATCTTGTCGCTTCTCCTGGTTTTGGCTCTGCTTGTGGAACGTTTCATTCCGCGTTCCCGTCATCCGCTCCGCGAAATCGTCGGCGCTCTTCTCACCGTCGTCGGGTTGACATACGCTATCGCCGCCGTCTTCCGCGGTCTGCCCCCGGAGGTGGTCTCCCGCCACCCCAATGCTTTCTTTCCCAACCCCGAACAATTGTTACCCGGCGCGATTTTTCTCGTGAGCCTTATCTGGTACCGCCGCCGTCTCTCCGTCGAAGATTCCTCGTTCGATCGAACCATTTATGCCGCTACCTGGCTCAACGTCGCCGCTCAATTCTCCGCGGCCCAATCCGGGCGCTTGATGGACGCTCCCTTCCTTTTCGCCCAAGCCCTCATGGTCTTGAGCTATACCGTCGCGCTGGGTGGCGCGCTCCTCGATAACGCTCGCCTATTCGAACGCGTCCATCACATGGCCGTCAGCGATTCGCTCACCGGCCTCGCCAACTATCGCCGCTTGCTTGATGTCCTTGAGAACGAGACCGAACGCACCGACCGCACCGGACGCCCTTTCTCCGTCCTGCTTCTTGACCTCGATGGTTTGAAAATTATCAACGACAGTTACGGCCATCTCGTCGGCAGCCGCGCCATCTGCCGCCTCGCCGATATTCTCCGCATCCACTGCCGCGCCATCGATACCGCGGCGCGCTACGGCGGCGACGAGTTTGCCCTCGTTCTTCCCGAATCTCAGGAGGACGAAGCCCGCCGCGTCGCCGATCGCATCCGCCAGGTCCTGGCCAACGACGATGAACCGCCGCGCCTCTCCGCGAGTATCGGCATTGCCATTTACCGCGGTGATGGCGAACGAATTGAGAAGCTGCTTTCCGAAGCGGATCAGGATCTCTATGCGGAAAAGGCCAAGCGCGCGAAGCGCCCTCCTGCAACCATCTATCCCCACCGCCGCACGCCAAAGTCTTAAGGCCTTCGAACTGCGCTCCTCTTGGTCCGAATCATCCTCAGCCGCGTGAGGAGTGGCGAATGTATGCTCTTTTTCACAGGCAATCTCAGAAAACCGCGCGGTTCTGCGTTCTTGCTTTGGTCGCCAGCGAAAATCTCCGCTCGGGCTCGCCGCGGTCTAGCAGCCGCCCTGTCACATATTCCCCCAGGGCCGGTCCATGCTTGAACCCGTGCCCCGATCCCCCGCCAACGAACCAGACGTTTTCCATTCCGGGATGCTGGTCAATCAGAAAATCTCCATTCGAAGTATTTTCATACTGGCACACTCGAGTTTCCACGATCGGCGCGTCCTTCAGTGCCGGGAAGCGCTTCTCCACATACGCGCGCGCTCTTTCCCTCGCCACCGGTGTCACGATTCGTGACTGCGTGTCCGGGTCGACAGCCTCTCCATGCCCGTCATACGCAATCTTTAATCCCCGATTTTCAATATCCGGCATTCCGTAGAAGAGATCCTCTTGAAACAACCACGTCGGCAGCGCAGGTGCGGCAAATCGCGTGTCGCCGCCGGGAACGCCAAAAAAGAAAACCTCCTGCCGCGTTGGAAAGATCCGTTCCCCAAGAACTTCCGGGAATATTTTGCCCAGCCATGCTCCGCAAGCGAAAACAAAGTGCTCCGCGCTGATACGTTCGCCCTGGCCCGTTGCCACCTGTTCCAGCCGCCCCGATCCCGTGGGCTTCAAAATCTGGGCGCTGCGATACTCCACGCCCACCCGCAGCGCGTCTTCGACGACAGTTGCCACTGCCCGGCGTGCCATCAGAACGCCGCTTTGGGGTTCAAAAATCCCTGTTTTGATGTCTCCAAACGATACCTGCGGATATTTTTTCTCGAGCGTTGCGCGGTCGAATTCATCGTATGGCACTCTGCAATGCCTCAGGGTAGTCGCTGTCCGCCGCAATTGCGAATCGTCTTTCCCTCCCAGCCACAGAACGCCCGTCTCGTGAAACAACGGCGCCTTCGCGGCCCCAAAAAACCTCTTCCACTGCTCCATCGAACGCTGCGCCCAGACCGTGTACAGTTCATCCGCTCCGTAGCCCATTCGAATGATGCGTGTTTCACCACCTGAGCTGGCCCGCGCATTGGCTGGTCCATACGCGTCAATCAGCGCTACGCGTTGCCGGCGCTTGGCAAGATGCCACGCCGTCCACGCCCCAAACGCCCCCGCTCCAATCACTGCCACGTCGTATGTCTTCTGCTCGCTCATTGTGCAAGCATCTTATCAAATGCATTACCCAAACGAGCGCGCCCTGGTCAGCAACAAAGAGTTGAATGCGAACACTCTCTTGACAAGGCCCGGCGGTCTTACTCGTCCAAAACGAATGTCAGCAGCGATTTGTTGATCTTGATCCTACGGTTGTGGTATTCGATGAAGCCCAGTTTTCTGAATTTGTTCATGAAGAAATTCACGCGAGAGCGCGTACTGCCGATTATTTCCGACAGCGTCTCTTGGGAAACAGTTGGCAGCTCGTCGTCTGGCTGATGCTGCGCTTTTCCGTAGCGGCCGAGCACGAGTAGCGCTCGGGCGAGCCGCTTCTCGGACGAATTGAAAAGTTGATCGATCAGAGCTTCCTCGACTCGATTTTTATGGCTGAGTATATATTCGACAAAACAGTCCGATAATTTGTCTTGGGTGCGGAGCATCTGTAGCAATTCGTTCTTGTCGATGGCAAGAAGAGTGGTCGGCGTAATGGCAGTAGCCGTGCCCATGCGCAGCGACTGACCCGCCATGCAGCCCTCGCCAAAAAAATCGCTCGGACCGAGCATCGCGACCACCGCCACTTTCCCCGACGGGCTAACCACGGAGAATTTTACGTTGCCCTTTTGGATGTACAGGACGCTCTTGGCCGCGTCACCCTGACTGTAAATCTGCTCGTCTTTCTGAAACTCAGCAATCTTTCTCGCCATTCCCGAAGTATCGAGAAAGGTCTGCGGCTCGAGCGATTCCATCTTGGATTTCTTCATTTTCATGCGGGCACGGGGAAATGGCCCAGCTACTGGTAAATTCAGTTCTTAGTCCTATTCTGGGTGTCCTTGAGTGGCAGAAAGCAGAGGATCTGCTGCTTTAATTGCGCATCTACCTCGTCTGCGATGGTCACGACGTCCGGAAGCAACTTGCTGAATATCACACGACGCTCATTCCTGTGCAGCGTCGAAAAGATGCAGACCTGGAGGATTCGGGATTCATCTACGACCATTGCAGCGGTGTAGCCCTGCTTGAGTCGCAGCTTTCCGTGGTGACCTGCGGCGACCGAAACCGGAGCTTTCGATCCTTTGTCGAGACGCAGCCTGGCAATCACATCATGGAGGAGTCTCGGAAGATGGCCTGTGCGTTCTTCGAAATTCAACGGGATGCGGACTAAGTCTGGTTCTTTCTCAACAAGCCCGATCCACTCCTGAATCGTAGGGTCGAGTTCCTGTTCGAGAATGTCGGCCACGGACTCTGTACCTGCCGAAGCAGGAAGGGACCCGCTGCCGCCTCCCGGTAAAGCTGTAGTTCTCGTCACCGTAACCTCCCCTTATCCACGCTTAGTATTTCACTTCGGCAGCCGCAAGACTGTCCCATAAGGGATACCTTCCCAATTTGAGAAACGATCTTCGGATAGCTAAGTGGGCTAAGTGCCTGGCAGCATTAACCGGACATATGAGATTTCGCTGAGTTTGCGGAATTCCAGTTCGACGGGATTGTGCAGCTCGCTAGATAGTTGGCCTACCTAAACCCGGCTCACTTACCCAGCGAAAATCTCTTCCGTCAAACCTGCGATCGCGTTACCATCGTGCGCTTTCCTCTCGGAGGTATGTGTGAAACTGTTTCGCCGGCCCGTCATCGCTCTTTTCTGTGTTTTTTTGTTCACTTTGGTATTCGCGGCTGTGTCAATCGCGCAGCAGGCGGCCAACCCCGTCGATCCCAAAACCTATGGCGGAATGAAGTGGCGCCTCATCGGCCCGTTCCGCGGCGGCCGCGCCTTGGCCGTTACGGGTGTGCCCAGCCAGCCGAACACCTACTATTTCGGCGCGGTCTCCGGCGGCGTCTGGAAAACCACCGACGGCGGCAATACCTGGGATCCTCTCTTCGATAAGCAGACCACCACCTCCTCTATCGGCAGCATCGCCGTCTCCGATTCCGATCCCAACGTGATTTATGCTGGCAGCGGCGAAGCCTGCATTCGCGGCAACATCTCCTTCGGCGATGGCGTCTATCGTTCGAACGACGCCGGCAAAACCTGGACTAACGTCGGTTTGAAAGACACGCGTCACATCGGCAAGGTCATCGTTCACCCCGCGAATTCCGATGTCGCCTTCGTCGCAGCCCTCGGCCACGCTTACGGCACCAATACCGAGCGCGGCATCTTCCGCACACGCGATGGCGGTAAGACTTGGGAAAAAGTTCTTTATCTCGACGACCGCACTGGCGGCATTGACATCGTTTTCGATCCCCAGAATCCGCACGTCCTCTTCGCTGCCATGTGGGAAGGCTACCGCACTCCCTGGACGCTCAATAGCGGCGGTGAAAAAGACGGCCTCTATCGTTCCAACGACGATGGCACCACCTGGAAACGCATCGAAGGCAACGGCATGCCCGAAGGCCCGCTCGGAAGAATCGGTGTCGGCGTTTCCGGCGCGGATTCGAATGTCGTCTACGCTCTGATCGAAGCGAAAAAAGGCGGCCTCTACCGCAGCGATGACGGCGGCACAAACTGGACGCTGATCAACGACGATCACCGCTTCCGCCAGCGCGCCTGGTATTTCACCCATGTTTGGGCCGACCCGAAGGATTCGAACAAGGTGTACATCGCGAATACCGGCTTATACCGTTCGAACGATGGCGGAAAGTCGTTCGAACGCCTGAATGCGCCCCACGGCGACCACCACGGCCTTTGGGTTGATCCCCACAATTCCAACCGCATGATCAATGGAAACGACGGCGGCGCCACCATCTCCGTTGATGGCGGCAAGAACTGGACCACGCAAGGGAATCAGCCGACGGCGCAGTTTTACCACGTCGCTGCCGATAACGATTTCCAGTATCGCGTTTACGGTTCCCAGCAGGACAACTCTTCCATTGGTATTCGCACGCGCAGCGACCATGGCGCTATCGTTGGCGGTGACTGGGACGCCGTTGGCGGCGGTGAAAGCGGCTATATCGTCCCGGACCCGCGCGATTCGAACATCGTTTACGCCGACGATGAAGGCCCGATTTTGACGCGTTACGATCGCCGCACCAACCAGGCCCAAAGCATTCAGGAGTGGCCCGAGGATCCCAATGGCTATGCCGCCGCCATTCAAAAATATCGTTACACCTGGACCATGCCGATTGTGATTTCCTCTCACAATCCGGACGTCATCTATCACACCTCGCAATTTGTTTTTCGTTCGAACGATGCCGGGCGCTCTTGGGCCACCATCAGTCCGGACCTCACGCGCAACGACAAATCGAAGCAGCAGGATTCCGGCGGCCCTCTGACCAAGGATCAGTACACCGTCGAATACTACGACGTGATTTTCAGTCTCGCGGAATCGCCCAAGCAGCAGGGCTTGCTCTGGGCCGGGACGGATGATGGTCTGATTCAGTTAACGCGCGATGATGGCAAGTCGTGGGCTAATGTCACGCCAAAAGAAATGCCGGAATGGGGCATGGTGAGCCTCATTGATGCCTCGCCGTTCGACGCTGCAACGGCTTACGTCGCCGTCGACGCGCACAAACTGGACAACTTCAAACCTCTCATTTTCAAGACCAGCGACTTCGGGAAAACCTGGGCAAAAATCATCACGGGTTTGCCCGATAATTCTTACGTTCACGCCGTCCGCGAAGACCCCAAACGCAAAGGATTGCTCTACGCCGGCACGGAGACAGGCATCTGGGTTTCTTTCAACGATGGTTCGAATTGGCAGCCGCTGCAGCTCAATCTCCCGACGACTCCCATCCACGACATGATTATTCACGGCGACGATTTGGTGGTTGCTACGCACGGCCGCTCGTTCTGGGTACTGGACGATGTGGGCCCCCTGCGGCAGGCCGGCACGTCCGTGGCCGCGGAAGCCGCGCATCTTTTCACGCCGGGGACCGCCGTTCGAACGCGCATGGGCCACTTCAATCCGCGGCGTTATCCCGTCGGTGAGAATCCGCCCAATGGCGCGATCATTGATTTCTACTTGAAGGAAGAACCCAAGGAGCCGGCCAAACTTGAAGTCCTCGACAGCCAGGGTAAAGTCATCCGCTCGTTCACCAGCGAGCAAAAGAAAAAAGACGAAGCCGCCGAAGAGTGGGAGCGCGACGCTGCCGAAGAACACATTCCCGCAAAGGCCGGCCTCAACCGTTTCACCTGGGATTTGCGCTACGAAGCGCCGGCAAAAATTCCGCTGGCGGTTTATGACGCGGGCGATCCGATCGCGCCGCTCGTTTTGCCTGGTTCTTACCAGGTGAGGCTTACCGTCGCCGAAAAATCCCAGGTCGCGCCGTTCGAAGTGAAAATGGATCCGCGCGTCCAGACCTCAGCCGACGATCTGCGCAAGCAGTTCGAACTCATGCTCAGGATGCGCGATCGCCAGGACGAACTGAACAAGGCTGTCATGGCCATTCGCGAAACTCGCACGCAGCTCCAGGCTTTGGAGAAGCGCCTCGGCACGGGCGAGCCGGAAAAATCCATGGTCGCCTCCTCCGCCGATTTGCGCAAGAAAATGAGCGCCATCGAAGAAGAGTTGGTCCAGGTTAACGGCAAGTCGACCGAGGACTTTGCCAATTATCCGGTCAAGCTCGACAGCAAATTCGGCGCTCTGCAGAATCTCGTCGACAGCGCGGATACCGCGCCAACTTCGGCGGAGCTTGCTGTCTTCGCCGGACTCGACCAGCAACTCGAAGCCCAGCTCACAAAGTGGCGCGAGGTTCTTTCGAAGGATCTCCCTGCCATCAACGACGCCATGCAGAAACACAACGTGCCGCTCATCGCGCCCACGGCATCCAAAGCCAACTAGCGTTGAGGTTCCACTGTTTGATTTTGTAGAGGCCGGACTTTAGTCCGGCCTTTCAACTTAGCGAACTAACGCAGCGCCGATCGATTTCGCCCAGTGCGAAAGATGGTTGAGCGACTCGGTGTGCGTCGGATCGAGGTGTAATGGGGTGATAGAGACGGCACCGGAGAAAATCGCGGCGTAATCGGTGTCCGGCTCCACGTCCTTGTCAATGCGCTGCTCGAACAACCAGAAGTAACTGCGCCCGCGCGGATCTTTTCCTTCACTCAATTGATTGCGCGTGATTTTCTTCGATTGCCGCGTGAATTTCACGCTTCCGTTCCACGGCTCCGGCACATTGACGTTGAGCAAAACCTGGTCCGGCAAGCCTTCTTTCAAAATCATTTCCGCCGTAGCCCGCGCCACACGCGCCGAGTTCTCGAATTTCACTTTTTCTTTTTTCGAGCACAGTGAAATCGCCACCGACGGAATATGATGCAACGCGCCCTCGCGCGCCGCGCCGACCGTCCCGGAGTAGTAGACGTTTTCTCCGAGATTCGCGCCGTGGTTGATTCCGGAAATCACCATGTCCGGTTTTTCCGGCAAAAGTTTGTGCAGCGCCACGATCACGCAATCCGCCGGCGTCCCGTCAATGGCCCATTCCCGCTCGCTGATTTGATTGCAAACAATCGGCTGCCGCAGCGTCAGCGATTGCGCCGCCCCGCTCTGCTCCCGGCTCGGCGCCACAATGCTCACCGTCGCAAAATCCTCCAGCGCCGCCGCCAGCGCCCGCAGCCCTTCCGCCTGATACCCATCATCGTTGGTTAGAAGAATATGCGGCATTCGTTAGTGGTTGCGAGAGAAAAGCAAGATCATCAGCATGGCCATCATCCCCAATTGCAGATAACCATTTTGTTCGAAGACGGAACTTTCCATCTTGTTCCCGCTCCGCTTCTCCCTCAATCGAATAAGAGTTGGGACAAGGAGAACGTTGGCCAGTAGCACGACGGCCAATAATTTTGCAAGCAGGCCAAAGTTATGCCAACTCGCAACGATAGCCATTGTCACAACAAATGCAGTTGCAAACCGATTAAACTTTAGAATCCACGGGCGAACAGAATGAGTGTCATCATGGAAAACTTGTACGGGCACTGTAGAGTTCGTCTCTGTCATTTGAACCACCTTCGGAGGGCGATCACTCGCAAAAGAAATGGTCGGGACGGCGAGATTTGAACTCGCGACCTCACGCACCCCAAGCGTGCGCGCTACCAGGCTGCGCTACGTCCCGACCGGTAAGCTGACAACGATGCGGCGGGAAACTTGTGAGGGGCCGAATCGCGGTAGCATCTGCATCCACAAGGCTATCACCGCCGTTCGAGAAGCGTCAAGAAAGCCTGCAACGTGTCGCGCAGATCGAGCAGCATTTTGCGGCTCAGGAGTTGCGCCGCGCCCTCGGCGGCGTGATGTGCATTTCCGCGTTCCGCTTCGCCATCGCTATCGCCATCGTGTTCGCGCAAATGACGGCGCGCGCCCGCAATCGTGAATCCTTCGTCGTAGAGCAGCCGTTTGATGCGGAAGACCAGGTCCACATCTTCCTGGCGGTACAGGCGGCGGCCGCCGGAACTTTTGAGAGGCTGGAGCATCGGGAATTCGGTTTCCCAGTAGCGCAGCACAAAGGGTTTCAAATCGGCGAGGCGGGCCACATGGCCGATGGTGTAGAGGCCCTTTTCACTAGCGATTTGTGCGGCTGCGCCGTTGCTGGGCATTTTGCGATCCTGCCGGGAAGGGGACGCCGCTATCGTAGCAGTTTGCGGCGAATTGATGTAGAGGGAGGCCATCATTGGTCACGGTCGCCTTCGCCTCCGGTGTTGCGCTTCTCGCGCTTGCGGAGGCGCTGGACGAAGCGGACGGGCGTGCCGGTGAAATCGAATTTGGCGCGCAACTGATTTTCGAGGAACCGTTCGTAGCTGAAGTGCAGCGGAGTTTTTTGATTGGTGAAAATGAGAAAAGTGGGCGGCGCGGTTTTCGCCTGCGTGATGTAGTAAATGCGCACGGGGCGCGCCTTAGGGGTGGTGCCGCGCTGAAGATCGACGTCTTCCTTGAGCCAGTTGTTGAGAGCGGGCGTTCCAATGTGGCGGCGGCGCGCTTCCCAGCACTGATTGATCAGCGGAAAAAGTTTTTCGGCACGCTCGCCAGTTTTCGCGGAAAGAAAAACGATCGGCGCGTAACTCAGGAATTTCAATTTTGCGCGAATCATTTTTTCGTAGTCGAACATCAGGCGGCCGCCATCGAAATTTTCCGGCTTGTGCCGCTCGCCGGGGGCGCGTTTGGCTTTACCCTTGGCGGTGGCGGCGTCGCGCGTAGCGGCTTCCCGCGCGGCGACAATGGCAAGATCCCACTTATTGATGACGATCACCACGGAACGGCCGGACTCTTCGGCGTAGCTGGCGATTTGCGCGTCACCCTGGGTGACGCCTTGCTCGCCGTCGACGATGAGCAGCGCGACGTCGCAGCGCTCGAGTCCGCGGCGCGCCATCACCACGCTAAGTTTTTCCGCGACGAGCGTGGTCTTGCCCTTGCGGCGAATTCCGGCGGTATCCACAAAGCGATAAGCTTGCCCGTTGCGCGTGATTTCCGTGTCCACGTTGTCCATTGTGGTTCCAGGAATGGGAGAAACGATGGAGCGTTCTTCGCCGGCCAAGCGGTTCAGCATCGTGGATTTTCCCACGTTGGGCCGCCCGATGATGGCGACCTCAATGGTGGTGTCCTCGGCAGGAAGAGCGGGCGGGGCAAGCCCCGCCCCTACAAGAGAAGAGTCGGGGAAAAATTTTGCGAGGGCCGCATCGAGGAGATCGTCGACGCCGGTGCCGTGCTCGGCCGCAATAGGGAAGACAGGGACGCCGATGCGATGGAATACGCCAGCGTTCACTTCCTGCGACATGGCGTCGACTTTGTTAACGGCAATGACGAAGGGTTTGCCGGTGGTGCGCAGCAGGCGTGCCAGTTCTTCATCGAGAGGGGTGAGGCCGGCCTGGCTATCCACGACCAGGACGATCAGCGCCGCCTTCTTGATGGCCACATGAGCCTGGCGCAGGATCTCCTGCGGGATCAGAGCTTTATCGTCGGGGACGATCCCGCCGGTATCCACAATTTCCAGAGCGCGGCCGCGCCACTCGGCTTTGCCATAGATGCGGTCACGGGTGATGCCGGGTTCATTGGTGACGATGGAGCGGCGCGTTCCCGTCAGACGATTGAAAAGTGTGGACTTGCCCACATTGGGGCGGCCGATGATGACGAGCGATGGGAGAAGTTCGGGCATTGGTTCCTGAGTCGGCTGCACAATCGGAGCCGCAGCGTGCGGTGCAATCTTCCAATGTAGCGCATTCCGGGTTGCATCGGAAGGAAAGTGGGCAGTGATCCGTGGACAGTGGTCAGTCAAGACAGACCGGAATTAACGCAGAGGTCGCAGAGAACACCCCGACCCGGTCGGGGCAGGCGCCGTTCACAGAGACGGGACCGGAAGAGGCATCGAAACGGCTACAGCGAGGGGGTCGAGAAGAAAGTTGGCTAGTCAAACTGGACCTTCCCTCGTGTTTTTTTGACGAAGAGTGCGGAATCGCCTGAAAACAAACGAGTTGAGTTTTCGGTGAGCGCAAAAAACTGCAATATTGCGCAAAAGAGTGCGTAAGTGTTTGAGAAGAAATAAATAAGGATACGTCGGAAACAAGTCGAGGCGTCTGGAGGTCTGATTGTCCAAACGGCGAAGAAATGCAGGCACTCCACCCCCTATGTTTTTGTAACGATATGATAGGACAGAGTTTAAGAAGTGGGGGTCGGCAAACGATATGATTCCATGGGAGTTGGGGGATGGACCAGGGGAAAAACTGGGAGGTCGGCGAGACTGGTGAATAACAAACACACGGAACTATAGCATGAAAGATATGAAATGTCAAGTACTTATTCGTATATCATTCGAATGGAGCTGTAAGACCTTGAAATAGTTGCAGGTTACAAGTTTGAAGCTTTGAAATTCAGGGACGGAGACCCGGGGCGGGAACCCGGAAAACCCGGAAGAGAGAGGGCGGCAAGAGCATACCGAGAAAGTCAAAACCGGCGCGGCTCAAGAACCGAAGAATGCGGCATTCGCGTCGTGCTCAAGAGCCAAGGCCCGCCGCCCGCCAACCGATGGCCGATTGCCGGCTACTCGACGGAACTTGTCCGGAAGGCGACTAACCAGGGGTTACGGCAGCTTCGTGGCCTCGCTAATGCACGGGGCCAAGGTAGTGATCAAGCCAATCCAAACTTTCTTTCACAACTGGCTTGTCCTGCGGGACATGGCCAGAGTCGAAGAGGACATGGCGTTTCCGCGAATTGGGCACGCCCAGAAAACGAAAAAGTGGGAGCTGGGAAGAATCCACCGGGAACATAAAATCGTCGCGGCCATTCAGCATGAGCGTTGGCACCTTTACGCGCGTAGCAAAATTCAGCGGCTCGATCTCCGAAGGCAGTTTTTCAAAGGGAAGCCCTCCGGCAAGCAATACGCTAGCCTTGAAGCGTGGCTCAACTGCCGTCATGACCGGTCCCCAC
>Ga0210410_10000607_pt1 | contig 37865 bp, 49 predicted proteins | sample IncBWC4MmetaG_FD_161058 | JGI IMG/M metagenome (GOLD analysis project Ga0210410, IMG submission 161058) | Forest soil microbial communities from Barre Woods Harvard Forest LTER site, Petersham, Massachusetts, United States - Inc-BW-C-4-M | ecosystem: Environmental > Terrestrial > Soil >...
CATTTTCCTCTTTCTCCTTCTCGTCCCAGTCGTAAAGCTCCTTCGTCGCACAGGTCATCATCCAGTTTGGTGCCTGTTCGCCATCGTTCCTGGCCTCAACCTCATCGCCTTTTGGTTGTTCGCGTTCAAACCATGGCCGACGGACGAGAAGCCCACGAACGCGGGAAACTGAAATCGGACACAAGTGGAATCATCCAAAAACCACTTGTACGATTACGCGACTTACCAGGCTCTTGACCTCAATTCGTGGTAAATTCGGCTTTCGATTCTTGCGCGATTAAGGTGTGGCCCTACGCTAGAAGGTGGATACACAAGTCATGATGGCCAACCGGATCGGCAGACTCGAACTTCTGTTTTGGTACGGCGCGTCAGTTCTTGGCGCTGTAGTCATGCTGGTAATCATGACTACGCTTACAGGCTCCAGGGTTGGACCGTATCCACACACGTTGCCACAAGTCATCATCTTTCTAGCTACGTCAATCTTGGCGCTGAGGGCAGTGTGGTCTAGGCTCCACGACATTGGCTGGCCGGGATGGACGCTTATCCTCATGTTTGTTCCATTCTTGAACGTCCTAGCATTATTGCTCTTGGTGATCGTGCCGGGTCAGAAGAAAGCAAACGCGTACGGCGCGCCCACAGTTTTTCTCCAGCGCGTGCGGAAGATCAGAAGTAGCCAAGTGCCGGATTAGCGGAGACTAAACTCCTGTTTAACGCCCTAACCGGAAAAGTGCCGAAGGGCGGCCCCGGCAACAGTCAAGCTCGCTCTAAGCTCCGACGCGGTCTAATCACCTTCTCTTTGCTCCTCACCAAAGAAATCGTGGCCGGACCGACCACTACCATAGACGCCCGGAGTCCAGAATTTACGCTTTTCTGCTCCGCGTCGCAGTTAAGTTTTTCGCCCTCACCGATAGTTGAATAGCGCTGAATAGTTCTTTGGTTCTTACGAATGTACAGCTCGACAGATTCCCCGACATCGATTTTGATGTGTTTCGTTTTCATCGCAGGTCCCGAATCCTTTCAGAAAGTGAGTACCGTCGATAGCATTCTTGCCGATATTGGCGATGGCGTTCTGCTTGTTGCGCCATCTTAGTCAGCTCGTCCGCCGACCTTTGTTGACGAGGCACGATGTCAGCAACAAATTCGTCGTCGATGAATCTCGTTATGACCTCGCCAAGCACTTCTACGTCGTCTGGACAAGCGGACTGCTCGACGCAGAACATCCGGCCTCGCCGCTGTACGGCAAGCCAAATTTCTCCGTCAAGGCGCCGGTTGTGGTGAACGTGGAGCATCCAGAGGACCCAACGATTTGTCATGTCGAATTGTGCGTCACTCACAAACAGATTCCCATTTCTCTAAGCAATACGAGGTCAGCAGCCGTTAAGAATGGTTTTCTTTGACTCTGCTGGATTCTCAACCTCCGTATATTCAGGTCTTGGTCCTCGATACAAACCCACTCATCTCCCGCTCGCCAATTGCCCTGCATCCAGGCCCGAGCTGCGTCCTCGTCCTGACACGCTTGCTGCACTTCCCGACTGTTACGCATTAAAACCGCAACCCTTCTCATATCTGCTTTTCTGCTGGGCTGTACGGTGTTGTTCGCCTTACGACTATTTCAGGAGCCGAGCCGATTTCTCCAAGGTCCACAGCCTCTCCTGGTGCAGTCTTGCGACCGGGAGCGCGGCAGTACATTAAGTACATCGCCAAAACATACGCATCGAAGTCAGCTTGCGTCTTTACCCGCTGGTACTTCACGATACCCATGTCGTGTCCTCCACCAGAAGGCGCCGCGCTTCCGCTAGTCGTTTTGAGTAGTCCTCATCGCCTTCGCAGTTCAACTCGCACGCTAGCTCCACCACGGTAGCCGCGTCCTGTCCTTGGAACGTTCTGCGAATCGAGCCGTCTGCTGCAACGATCACGAACACTTGGCACCTCGCTCCTGCCGTTCTTCCTGCCGTCGGCTGCCGTCATGCAATCTAATGCGCCACGACGCCAGCCAGAAAGTCATAAACCCTCTGCGGGCCATCATCTCACCAGCCCCGGGGTGCAGCTCCCTTCGCATACGGTTCTGCCATCACGCAGAATCAAGAAATAAATTCCGTCACGAAAGGGCACGCCGCAGCGAGCACACTTCATGCCGCCCGGTACTTTCGCAGGGGTCTCGACACCCATCGATTCGAGCAATGCGGCGTCCTGATTTGTCAAAGCTAGTTCGCTGAGCTGCATTTCTTTAGCGGCCTCGACCAGACCTCGCATCATTTCTGCGCCTTGTGACGGGCCGTATTCTCGTTCCATATTTCCTCCTACCACAATTCTTGGCTGCGGTTGCCATCCTGCTTTATTTCTTCGAATTCCTGCGTTTTTGAGGAGCCACTTGCAACGTTTCTAGGATTGACTGCCGGTGTTTAAGATTTAGACTAGGTAAAAACCCCTGTACGTTTCGAACGAACGGGTCTTCGAGCAACATTTCGAAATCGGATTTCGTCAAGAGCCGACCCAACCCAACACCAAGGGCTTTGGAAAGCTTTTCCAGCGTCGAAATGCCCGGAACGAATTTCCCGGTCTCAATAGCCCACAAATGTGCACGAGCGACCTTTGCGTGTCGCGCTAGCTGCGGTCGAGAAAGTGAACGCGCTAGGCGCAATTCAGTCAAATTGGAGGCAATCATTCGGCGGCCTCGTCGGGACAAACGACGTGTTGGAGACCGATATCGGTGCGCTCAAACTCGATATCGAAGCCAATCGTCCGCGAGCACTTTCGGCAGAGCGTTCCTGCGATTTGGAGTTTTTCATGACACGCGATGTGGCCGCATGCTCGCTCACAAGGCCCTCCAGGTTTGCCGGGTGATGGAATCACTCGCGGCTCCATCACTTCACCGCCTTCAACTGCTCGCGCTGGGCGAGCGCTTCGCATGCGTCGCTTGCCCGAGGATAATCGCACTCGAAATATCCGACGTTGAGCGAGCACAGCTTGCTTAGAAAAAGCGTTACGATTGGGTGAGTGTTGACAAACTCTGTGCCCTTGCCGAGCCGACGAGCTTCCGGCCAAATGACCTCGTGAACTATTTCTTTGAATGACGCCAACACACCGGACAGATTGCATGCGTCCTGACAATCAAGAGCAGTTCGTGCGGCTTGCTGAATCGTCATTGTCATGCTGCCCTCTCGGTTCCGACGGTCTGCGCCAAATCTCTGGCAATTCTTAATGCTCGGTATCGAGTCAATTCGTTGAACGGTTTTACCGTGCGGATGTCTGCGGTTTCGGGACTGAAGGCTCGCACCGTGAATTTGCGAGGAGCCGTATGTTCGCTGCCAACAAATTGCTCGCTGGTCACGAAGTACACGGCATCCTTGCCCTCGAATGTTTGTGAGAGAACACGCGACCGAAAGAAATGCATCGTTGAGGAATCGAAGAAATGAAAACCACGTTCGGCGTTTGTCTGCTTGATTCTGGCGATGTCCCACATCACGCCACCACCAGTCCATCTGCGAGAATGCCTTCAGCAATCGCGCCGATATAGCGATGCTCAACTGCGATGGCGTTGCCAAGGCGTTGTGCGTCTTCGGGAATGTGTTCTTCAATCCAGTCGAAAGCAGCGGGAGTCAAAGGTCGTAAAAGATAAACACTGCAAAGACGGCCTTCGCCTTCAATGGAAAAATCTGGAATTGGTTTGCGGGATTTTTGAATCACGTCGGGTCCTGGCTTTCTGGACCCGTTTCCAGCTTTGCGCTGGCCGTGGTTCGGAGACGAAATTAGTATACTACGTGAAGCTCGCATAAGAAGGTTACCTCTTCTTTGTGGGTTAGCTCCGGGTCAGTGCTGGTAACACTGGCTCGGGGCGCTTATTTCAAACTTGCTTTCTAGTTCTTTACACGCTCCAAATACTCTCTGATTGCTCGACGAATCAAATCTGACGCTTGAAGACCCTCTTTCTTTGCCCGTTGCGCCAACTCTTTCAAATCGGCTGCAGGGACTCGGATTGAAGTTTGCTGCATCTTCATAAAGTCAGTGTATCACGTTGGGTGTCGCAGTCAAGTTTTAGTTTCGGATGACCTTACCAGTGCCTAATCACATGAATGAGCAGAACAACTGCTATAACCCACAAAGCTATCCGGCACGATTGCGCCCACTTGTGAATATCTTCGATGCGCTTTTGCGTACCTTCAATCATCCCGTAGATTCCTGCGAGCCTATCGTCGATGTCCCCGAGATGGCTGACGGTTTGTCTTTGACGGCGAATTGGTTCGTCTGGCGCACCAAGGACCAGTCCCACTTCTTCGGGCTCCTTCATTGTGCCTCCATTAGAACCTGTTCAATGACCTCTGACAGCTCCTCCAAAATCTGGATTCGCTTGGCGACGGGCAGGTCTTTCCATTCGCGTTTTTGTGCCTCGCGCCGGATGGATTCGCGGGTTCGCTGACTGTTTGAGAAACGGTGGGTCATTGTTTGCTCTCTCGCTGTTCAAACCATTGTTCGATGATAACGTTGACCTGACTCCCTAGGTCGCGCCTCTCAGAGTCAGCCAGCTGCTTAGTCTTGTCGTAGAGCTTCTTGTCAAACTTTATCGTTGTCGTTTTGAACCGGTCTTCAGTTTTTGAGCGCTTCGCCGTCATGCCAGCAGCCTCGCTTTCTCCGCGTCTACTTCCGCTTGCGTGCGTGAATAATACTGCGCCGTCGAGTTGATGTCCTTGTGGCCCATGAGAATCTGCAAGGTCTTGATGTCCATTTTGTTGTCCGCGCAGTGCTGGGCCAGACTGTGGCGGAATGCATGAGGCGCTCGGCTGATATCTGGGACGCCGGTCAGCTCAGCGTAGTAACGGAAGATGCGATAAATTTGCACCGGGCTCAGCTCGTTCTGTTCACGGCCTTCGTTGATTCCGCCGTTGAGTTTGTTCGACGGGAACAGCAGAGCATGTTGTGGCTTATCTGCGAGCCATTTTGAGAGCACTTCGACCTCGTTTGGTAACAGAGCTTCGGATGTGCTAATTGAGCCCTTCTTACGACGAACAAAGATGCGCCGGTCCTTGAGATTAATGTCGGATGTTTGGACCCCGGCAAGCTCGCTGGCTCGCATGGCGTGACCAGCGGCCAACAGGAGTATGCAGCCATCGCGCAACGAATCTTTGAGAGCCGCGTTGACCATCTTGTTGACCAGCTCACGCTTTATAGGGTGCATTCGTTTCATTGGGGTAACCTCTTTAGAAAGAGTATCATATTCCAGAATATTGTCAACTATTATTTTGTGATACATGAACGTATGCCTGTGAGATTTAGTGTCGTGTATGCCTGTTCTGGTGAACGAGGCGTTTTCTCAACAAATATCACGGAATATCGTGGAATATCATGAGGTAATGTAACAAGATTACCCATTGATTGATTCTAAAGGGCTTAGGTCAATGAGTCCGCGATTCGATGTAGCACAACAGAGAAGAACTACATGCTAAGTCATTGAAAACAAAGGCGACAGGAAGAATACGTACTTCTTTGGCGCAAGCAAACGTGCAAGGAATCGGGCTCGCAAACTAGGGAGACCTGAAGGCAGGCAACGAGGTGACCGGGAAATTTAACGTACCCTAAACCATAGAAACGTAAAGGTTTATTTTCATTTCCAAAGGTCGACAGGCAAGCAAAGAGGCTCCTTTCGACCCGGGGCAACCGTGCATACGACAAAGCCCCCACGCTTGGCCTCCCGAAGTCCGGTGCTTCGTCGCGCATCTTGCTGGTTCTAATAATGTTACAGAAACAGGATTCCAGAAGTAGGCCGGTGGCGGTCACCGGACCCCGGGCGTTATTCTGACGGGCATACGTTACAGCTGGAACCTCAGCTATTCTGCTTTCTATGTGCGGTATCACATTTGTCGGACAAGGGAATTTTAATTGTCCGAGCCCCTCAGTGGACCGTTTGGAAGTGTACCCCAGCCCGGGGTACAAACGGGGACCACTTCCCATCTGTACCCATGTTGTCCCTCTTTTCTACATACTGTGTGTACTACATATATTCTAATGCATATAAAGGACTTACAGACATGTTCTTCCTCCGTTCTTCCTCCTCCGGGGTACAGATGGAAAGGTTATTTCTTGCGGTACACACAGTAATAGAGAAACGGGGACAACATGCCTCCAACGCCCAATTAAAAGAGACCGCCTCCGACACACTTTCCCGCCGACTTTCAGGCCCCTGGCTCCCGAGCGCCGCTGTTACACCTTCGAATTACAGGTCACCCCCGAGCGCCACATATAGCCGCCGACCAGTTTCCCGCTCGCTGGCAGGCTCTTCCAGGTCCAGAACGCCCGAGACTACCGCTAGCCGTTTTGACGAGCCCTGCGGGCTTCCTTGTGCGATTCCTTGATATCTGGGTTGTCAGTGTTTGGTACTGAGAGTACTAAATAAAGTGCTTGACAGCCTTTCGGGATTATGGTAGGCTCCTGAGGCTGTATAAGACCAACCGACTGGCTCGGGGTCTGATATTCGGAAAGGAACCTAAGGAATCCAAAATCGACGGGCTAGACGCCCTCAACCGCGAGACCCCGATTCAGCCTCGGCTGAGTAGTAGGTAGCGGTCGCAGACACCCACACGTTTCTTAACGGGCGTACTGCAATTCCTCCCAACGCCCAATGAAAAAATACCTGATCTTAATCGACCACGAGTTCCGCTCCCTGATTCCACCGCTGTCTGCGGAGGAGCGTGCGCAGCTAAAGCAGAATATCAATGACCACGGACTATTGGACAAGATTGTAGTGTGGGGCACGCCCGAGGGCTTCGTCATCGTTGACGGACATCATCGCTACGAGATTTTGAAAGAACTGGCACAGGAAGAAGAAGAGCCAGATTTTGACGCGGACGAAGCGTTCAACACACTCAAGGGCGAAGTAAACAAGGCTGGTTGGTGGAATATTGTCTACGGGCACGAGACCTTCAGGTTAGAGCGCTTCGAAGATCGTGAAGCGGTCAAACTCTGGATTTTGGAGCATCAAGTCGGTAGGCGCAACCTTAGCAAGCAACAGCGCCTTGAGATGGTCGCCCGCATTGTCGTGCTGCGGCAGGAACAAACAGCTAAGACCAGCAAGGCAAATCTTAAACAAGGTAATAAGTCTCCCGATGTCGGCAAAACGCCTACCTCGGGAAAGAAGACGGTGTCAGCAGCCGCCAAAGAGTTTGATGTGCCAGAGAAACCGTTGCAGGCCGCTGTGAACGTAGCCAAGGGTAAACCAGTCGCAGAATCCAATCGTGAGAAACGCCGCCGCGCCTTTGTTGCGAAGTATCCTGAATTTGGAGGTAAACCCAATAAGGAAATCGAGACCCAGATTCGTCGGCATAATTTTGTACTGTCAGTCTACCCAACACCACCAGAACCTAAACCAGACCCGTCGATAGCTCTGTCAAAGCTTTATATGCTCGTTGACGGGCTGTTGCCTCAAGATGAGTCGACTTACTCAGAAGCCTGCGATTCCCCCGAGCGGTCGTTCCCAAGTCTCATCAACGAAGCCATCAGAAATATTCAACCCGAGTTCTCGTGGACTCGTAGGACGTTCGGCAATAATCACAACCCGATAATTTCGATGACTCGTACCGCAACGCACTTGGCAAACGTTATGGATAAGGCGGCGGCGTATTTATCTCGGTCTGCGAATGAAGTTCGGAAAGCGGCATCGGAACTGGTGACCAAGGAAGAACCGACGTGACGAAAAGCCGAAGCGGACATACAGCGGAAGATATTCGCTTGATGGTGGAAATTATCCGTGTACTCGACGGCGGCACTCCAGTAAGGCGGAAGCGAGCGCGACAACTTCTGGATAAATTTAACGACGGCGAAATCTCAATAGAAGATGTGTTCAACAAAGTGTTCCCTTACTCTTGTGGGTACTGCGATAAGGACGAGGATGAGGAGGGAGACAGCCAAAGAAAAGTTTGCTTTGAGTTTCAGAGTCAATTCCTCAAACACTTCGACGAGAAGCATCCATTTCGATGTGATGAATGCGAAGAACGCTTCGATTCTAAAGGAGACTTTGAACGTGACCAACAGAAACACGAGGAATGGCGAAGAGGAGAACCGGAGCGTCAAGCGCGGCGGGCACAAGCACGAGCGCAATATATAAAGGATGACCCTTATGAATTTGGCTTCGCTCGTGAGTTGAAGAAGCCGCCTATCGAAGACATTAAAGAATTCGCCACTCTTGGCCGTCGTGAGGCCGCAAGAAAACATCATCCTGACCGTGGTGGAGACGGAGCACGAATGGCGCAGCTAAACCATGTTGCTGATTGGCTTGAATCATTAGCGGGTGCGGCGTAATGGGAAACTCTGCTAGAAGAGCACACGGCTCCTGCGGCACCAGCTGCGCCAGCTGTGCCAGTTTGCTCCGCGAAATGGACCGCACTGTCGCCGTGATTCGCTCGCTTCCCGAACTCGAACAGCGCCTTTTGCGTGCGGAGTTATTAGAGCAGTCAGCAGCTGAAATTTTGGCGTACTACGCGGTAGAAGCGCGACCCGAAAGTATCCAATAACCGACCACCGGCGGAACCGGGGGAAAGAGAGGCGACATGGCAAGACATACTGGAAACGTAGACGTCGTGGAAAATCTTCAAAAGGCTTTGGAGGCCTTTCTGGCTGACCACTATAAAGCAGCTCACGAAGACCCCAACTGGATTGAGGAAGCCAAAGACATGGCGCCGGAAGTGCGTGAAAGTAACGTGGCGTGTGGCTGTGATGATTGCCTAGCGGCTGGACAGCTTTTGGGCAGAATCTAAAAACATGAAAACGCTTGACCAAATTCTACTCGACAATTCGCCCTTTTATCCCGACCCTTTTACGGATACGCAGAAGATGCGCTTCATGTTTATGTTAGAAAACGGGAGTTTAATCGGAGATTCCGAAGGACGAAATCACTCCGTACTTCTGGGTTGCCATGATGACAACGACCCCCAACAGATTGAGAAATCTTTTTGTGAGCAGAACAAAGCTTTGCGTCTATGTTTTGAATCCTACCGAGAAAAACCTAATGGAGCGCGGGGCGAGTTTTGGTGCGTCTACGTTCAGATATTTGATGCTTTACCAAATGATGCGCAGTGGAGAACTCTCGGAACCTTATATAACTTGAAAGACCGCCAGAACACAAATTTCAAGTGGGATGTGCATGCACCCGAAACAAAGCGGGGATGGGTGAATGGCGAAGGTACGCTTAGCGATTTCAGAAGGCAACTGTACCCTGAGATAGTCGCGCCGAAGAAAAGAGCGGGCCGGAAACAGAAGCGAACTCAATTAGTCAAAGCAAGACGTGCCCCGAGGGGCAAATGACACCCACCAATCAGCGCAGAAACCCCGTCAAACGGGCTTTTTCAGGGCTTGTCGGTCTCCCTCCCGAGCCCGAGACCACCCCCGCTACCCCAGGAGCGGTCGAGCCAACAGAAACGCTTGTGCTGCCCGATACTCAAATTCTCTTGACGATGCAGAACGTTGAAAACAGAGAGAAGAGAGCTAAGGCTGCTCGCGAACGTCGCAAGAGAAAAGCTGAGCAGTTGGCCGCTATCAAAAAAGCTTTACAGACTCCTATCGCGGAAATTACAAAGGCAGCAGAGGAGCGTAGGCGAATCGTCGAGGAGCAAGCCGCTGCTGAGAGATTGCCCCTTATGAGCGCAGGCAAGTTTGCCACCGGTGGCGGCGAAGTCGTTCCCGTCAAAGATATTGAAGCCGTCGATGCGGCGCTCCAACGAGGCGAGACCCTTCGGAATCCGAACATCGACCCCGAAGAGGAGGAGCAATCGGCCTATGCTGACGACGACCGTAGAAACGTTCGTCCCGAAGGCTCAGGACCTACCGAGACCAATCCTGATGACGAGCGCGAAGATGAAGAGGAAAACACCAAGGACGCTAAAGACAACAAAGTCGATGGCAAGGATGCCGACATCTTGCCGGGCGCAAAGTTCCCGGTCAAGCTGAACGATTTCGATTATGACGAGATGTTTCAAAATCTGTTCAACACTTACTTTATTAAAGTTGTTCCGCCCGGTTGTGACATCAAGAGCAAGGAATGCTTTTACTTCTGTAGACTCTGCGAGATATCGCTGGATTGGGAGCGAACGTCCAAGACCCACATCGAGATGGTTCACGGCGACGAACGGGAGCCCACCCACGACCCGCGTTTCGGAAACGTCGTCAAAGAGTACACGAAATCAAAACGCAAACGGTCCAGTCCCAAAAATGCGGTTACGGCGTAACTCGCTGATTCTAAACAAATCGAACCTGAAACCTATAAGGGGAGACCAGTTCTTCTCTCTTCATAGACCTCAACAGCCGGAAACGCCACGGGCAAAACCGTAGCGCCTCCTAACACTGTTTCCGGCTCAACTTTCGGCGCACTGCCGCGTGTGGTGCGCCATTTTTATTTCAATCTATTTTAAGGACGAATTGTTTCGTTCAAGGAATTATGGCACTAGCAAGTCTCGACATTGTGGCGATTCTAAAGCGTGAGTTGCTGTCGTTCGGCGTACCTGCGTCAACGCTTGCTTCCTTGGCGGGAATCTCCAGCGGTAAATTGTCGTCGTATCTGAATGAAGTTACACGATGCCCCAACGACCACGAATTAAGATTGCGTCAAGCATGGACCCAACTAAAGCGATTAATCGAGAAAACCAAACCGCTACCTTTGAATTTTACCAAGGCCGGTGCGCTTCGTCGTTCTTTAGACATGATGGAAGCCGGAACTTTGGTGGTCGTCGTTTCCGAGTCGATTGAGTTTGACCCAACGGAGCCCGGAACTTCACAAGAATAAGCAGTACAAACCTTCTCGGCCCGGCTAATCCGCGCATAACAGAAGAATTCACAGGCGAAAGCCCGAACGTACGAAGGAAGTATGAGAATTTCAGGAAGAATCACAGCATGGTTCCCAACAAAGGGATTTGGTTATATCACAGCAAGACAAGGGGCACGAGTGTCCCGATTTTTTCTACACATTTCTAGGGTCATCAGCCTCGATGAAAATCTGGAAGAGCCTGGTGTCGGATGCTATGTCAGCTTCGAGCCGACAAATAATCTCAAGCGTCACCCGAAAGACATCCCGAGCGCAGTTGACGCAGACGTCGCGGCTCCACCCGCACTGCCGGACTCAACAGAAGTATTGTTGCAAGTGCTCTCTGGTAACGGCGGTGCCCAATGAGCTTGATAGACATCGGGCAGGTCTTGGCTGAGAACAACACTCTCAAAAGCACAATTCTCGAATTAGAAAAACTCATCGCGCAAGTTAGAGACGAACGAGACGCAGCACAGCGTAGGCTGTACAACGCCGAATGGAAATTGGCCGAAGCCGAAAAGGAATTAGAGTGCATCGAGGAATTGGAAGAGTATATGCGGCTTGATGGCAGAATTGTAGACCCCTTGAAAGGCAACATCAAAACCCAGGTTAAATGTATAAATCAGCGCGAGGCCGCTGAATTGGCCATCGAATGACAACAACAATGGAGACAGTAATAACGGAGAAGTCGGTCTTGACCGTCGCTGCGCAAACTCCGAAGTATGCTTTTTGGAAACCACTCGATGCTAAGAAATCCGCCGCGCTTTTGGAACGAGGTATAACACCAGAAAGTAATCCGTTTGCTTTCGCTCCAGATAAGACGCCGTTGCCACAAGAACGAAATGCGGAAGTTGATGCGGTGTGGGCTAGAACGGGTCACTACCCAAAGAATATTACTGAATGGACTTCTAACGAGTTTCAGTTCAATCCAGAGCCAGCATCTATTAGGCGGACATTAGCGGATATACATGTCCCAATCGAATCGTTAAGGTCCGATTGGTCGGATGCCGTTCTCAGTGGTCGGCTTGGTGAAATTTGCCAGCGCCGCATGAATCGCTTTCCGATTGCTTACGCTTGGCCATCCTTAATCGGTGTCGCTGGTGTGATGGTTCCGCCCATTATGCCAACGACCGGCATCATCATCTCGGATGATAACGTAAACAGTTTTACCGGATTGGTTGGACCTATACACTCCGGCAAAAGCCAGTGCATTGAATGGGCGTGTAAGACCCTGGGATTGCCCGATGGTTCTTATTCTGATGTTAAGGCGGGCTCGTCAGAATCTCTTTTGACCAAGTTAAGTGGGATGCGAACGAGGGGGATGTTGGCTCAGAGCTTGCTAATTGACCTCGATGAGTGGAAGCACCTTTTCAGCAAAGCCGGAATCGAGAATAGCTCCTTCATCAGTTTCTTGCACACCGCTTATTACAAACGAAGACAGAATATCGTCATGTCGCGTGGAAAAGAAATCGACTTCAACTGTGCAATCAGTTTTATCGGTGGCATCGTGGAGGACGAATTCGATGATTGCTTCGGCGTCAAATCTATGGGCGGTCTTCACGACCGCTTTACTTTCGGTTTGTGTCCCGAGGGTTACAACTTCCTGTATCGTCCCTTCGAAGGTTTCAAGGAAACGACCTCGCCTATCACGGTCGAAGTAGACCCAAGCATTTGGGAGATGGTCGAGCAGATACGCAAAGAGAATTCTAAAATTGGCCGCGAAGCTGAAATCGCAATTCGAGCGGCACGCATCTGTGCATCATTCGATGGTCGAAACGTTCTACGCACCCAGGATTGCGAGTCATCCGTCAAAGCGTTCATTGCGGAGCAGCTTAGTATCCGCGAATACTTACGCCCTAACGAAGGGGTCACGAACGACGCCAAGTGCGCCAATGCGCTGTTGATGTGGCTCGAAAGAAACGCGTCGGACATGCGAGTTGTTCCAGAACGCGACGTACGCCACGGCCTTCGTAAGACATTGGCGAAGCTCGGCCCCGGCACTTTGGCTTACGCTACAAAAAATCTGGTGAACCAGGGAATGATTTGGTTTGGCCAGATTCCTAACGCCAAACCTTATGGCGGTCGTATCCCATGCGGCTACCAGTTGTTGAATAAAGGCTAACGACAAATTTCCATCGATGCACTTCGATGGGTCATAGCAGCGTCGGCGGTTGTACTGCTCAGAATATCGGGAGCAGAGAGTAGACACTGCTTTTGATTTTTATTTCAGCCAGAAATCAGGAGAAGGGGTGTCGGAAGAACTCAAAGACACGGGTGTGCTCGAACAGCCTGCAAAGAAAGAGCGCACGCCCGAGGAGCGTGAACGAGTAAGAATCGCTGTCGCGGAGCATCGCAAGCGCAAGAGGGAGTTAGACACGGTCGCCAGATATGACGGCGTGAGCGAACCGACCAAGCCGGAAGCAAAACGTCTGCTAGGAGAGCGCGGATTGAAGAATGCTCATGTCATCGATACGGTTTACGATTGCCTCATCGGAGCAGCCGCAGAGAAAGGGATTGCGGCGAACTACTTCCTTTTTACGAACGGTATCATCCAGACTTTACGTTCTTATGAAACGACTAAAGCACAACCGCTTCCCGAGATAGCCGCAGAATCGGTCACCGGTGAATTGCTGAATCGCGCAGAACTTTACGCTTTGTTCGATGCATCCATTTCGTGGCGCGAGGAATTGACGTTCGAAGAATTCCTAAACATCCGTCGCATCTGCAAAACCGACTGTTTCTTGTTGGGTCGCGACGTGCTGCAAAAAGATTTTGCTGAGTGCCATCGTGTTTGGAGTCACGAGTTCTTCCCGCGTTTTAACGCCGATACGCTTCCGCCAGACTATAGCCAGAAGCAGGCAATCAAATGGTTGAGCGAACAGTCTGAATTGAAGAATTTCCTCTTGCTCGCTAGTCGTTCGAGTTTCAAGTCCTCGTGGTCTCACATTTGGCTCTTGAGCTTAATTTTATGCCTGCCCGATGTTCGCGTGCTTCTAGTGAGCGAAACCCGACCGTTGGCACGTGATTTCATTGGCGTAATCCGAAGCTACTTTGAGGCCGTCCCGGGGAACGAGACTCGTTTTCAACAACTCTTCCCCGAGTTCACCATTCCGCTGGGGGACGGCAGCGTGCTGTCTTTGGATTGTCCCATGGCGCGTCTGCGCCTTCCTCAATCGATTGAGAGCACCAGCATGGATTCAGCCGTCGCTGGCCGCCGTTTCGACGTTGGATTATTTGATGACCCAATCTCAAACATGAGTTGCGGCAACGATGTCCAGATTCAGGCCAGCCACAATAAGTTTTTGGCTTTGCTGAAATTGCGTGAAACATCCGGGCTCGTGTGCGTATTGGGAACTCCGTGGGCTGAAAACGATTTGTACAGCCGGTTGATTACTCAAGCAGACGAGAACGAAGATTCCAGTTGGACCTATCGTATAGACCCAGCCTTCGTGGTCAAGCCAGAGGCCCGCAAGAAGCTAACGCCAATCTTTTTGCCGACCTTGGTGGAATCCGACGTCGAATCTTTTTTGTTCCCAGAGCGGTTGAACTGGAAATTTCTACGTCAGGAAATCTCGAATTCGCCGTCATTTTTCTTATCGCAGAACCTTTGCATTTTCCCACGAGCTGCCGACGCAGACCTTCGCGTGACATTCGAGGAAGCGGTTTTTCGGGCTCACACACGCCCCATCGGTTCTTTTGATTCGCCATTTGCCCAGACATATATGTCGATTGACCGAGCTTGGAGTGTTTCAAAATACGCAGATTTTTCTTGTGTCATGGTCGGCAAAATTCTGCCAATTGAAAATAAAACTGCTTGCGCAATAGTCAATGTTTCGATGGACCGTTGGAAAGAATCAGAACTCGTCTTAAACGTCGTCAAGATGATTGAGAAGCATCCGGCTATTCGCGCCATCATTATGGAAAAGGACAAAGGCTGGGAAGAGCTACGTCTAGCCGTTCATCGTGCAGCCGCATTACGCGGCATCGTCGTGCCGCCCTTCATCATTAAGCCCATCGATATAACTCCCAGGGCGAAGGCTCGCAGGGCAAAACAATTGGAGCAACCACTTTCAGATGGGCGACTTTGGTTCGCTGCGGCGCACTGGACAGACAGCGTTATGGAACAGTTCTTGAAGTTTGACGGAGTCACGGACAGCAATAAGACAAGGAAGGATGACGCCGTGGACGCCACAGGTCTTCTTGCGTCTCTTCTCCCGAAGACAATCGAGGAAGTGCCCGTTGTTGGCCCGGACGAACAACGGAAACGTGAGGAAGAGGCCGAGCAAGAGGCGCAACGCGACCGAATGCGTTTGCAACACGCGGCTATGTTCGGAAATACACATTTGCCCCCGGCGATGCTGGCCAGCGAGTGGGCAAAACAGCGAAGCGGAGCGCCCCAAAAGTCTACGGAGCCAGAACAGCAGCAGAAACAAACCGACCCGCGCTTGGCTCAATTGGCAAAGTGCTTGCCGCCCGGAATGAGAATCTAATTTGACCTTCCGCCGTTTTGTTTTCCTAAACTTTCGGCGGGATGCCGAGCCTACCGTTCTCTCTTTCTTTCGGTCGGCTCGGCTGTACTTATCTTTGGAGACTTTTTATGTGGGAGTACGACACCAAGATGTGACGAGGAGAAAACATGGAAATTAGAAAGCGCCAGAGAGAGTCAAAAAAGAAAGCCAAACAAGAGGAAAAAGCGAGACGCCGTCTTGAACGAAAACAGCAGCGTCAAGACCCCGAGGAAATCGCGGAGTCGCAGGAACCGATTGTGAATACGGCACAGGATGCCGTCGAGGAGGAGCAGCAATGAGTACATCGGAAGAATTAGAAGTTGAAAAGCAGCGCGCCGAGGGGTCGAGGGTCGCCTTCGACTTTTTGAAATGGCTCTTGGCGCACGGAATTGTGTTCAGGCAGTGTCAAGAAAACAGTGATGCGATTTCGTCGTATCTACGAGAGAAGAATTTGGATTTTACTTTGCCGAACGCGACCGAGGCATATAACGCGCTGGTAAAACGCGGGCACAAGTTTGTCTTGGAGACCCTAGCGCCTCCAGCCCCTGTTGAGAAAGAAGAGGAGCCTCTGCCTGAAGTCCCGGGAATGAATCCACAAATCTTTACAGTCTCGGACATCAACGCCATGGATAAGGACCGCTACAAGAAGCTTTACTTTGGCTCTAGTGCGACTCAGTTCAGAGCGCGAGTCAACGAGATTATCCGTCGCGCCAAAGAGGAAAAGTAAATGACATCAATCCTTCAAATTCGCCGCGTGTTCAAACTGTATCCGAAGTGGGACAACGTAGAGGCGAACGAAAATCTCGCGATGGAAGCTTGCGGAAATCGTGAGGATGTTCACATCGGCAATGAAATTGAAAAGCTAGGTGCAGCTGGAAAGTTGGCTGTCGCTCAGAACTATTCCGACGCTTATCGACGATTTTTTGAGAAGCATCCGGAGTTCACGGTTCAAGCGAACGTCGCCCTCCTCGACAGTGTGCTTGTTCACTTTTGTGAGCCGGTCACTTTTGAAAATCTGGAAGAATTGTTAATGCCCGGGAATCCTCGCAACGTCTTAGGCCAACTGGTCATAACCGCCGAGGCAACGCAGGCGCAGACCGAGGCTCGTGAAACCGACCGGATGATTTCCAAAATTACTGCTTACATGATGGACGCCAACGGCAAACTCAAGCGCGAATATCTTCCACGCCAGTACAACGAAAAGATTGCCGGGCTCCGTGCGATGCCATTTTCCCAATTGGTTGCGCGGCATGATGAAGTGACAAGGGGCCGCGCTCTCCGCAATACACCTGTAGAGGCCGTACGTGCAACAGTTAAGGTCGAGGCCCAATCTCAACGAAAGAATATCTTTTATCCAGCGCCGCCCGAGGTTGAACTTGTCAATCCGCATACCACTCAGCCGTTCGCATCGAGAAAAGAATTGGTCAATTTTCTCAACGGTTTGTCTCGCACCGAAACGCGAGCCTTTTTCTTTTTTCCCGAAGGACGCCAGAAGCCTGGAGTTTCCGAGGCTGTCTCAAAAATGTTGAATGGAGGAAGTAAAAATGCAATTTAAGCAAGGAGTGGAAGGTTATCGCAAAAATATCGACACGGCGATGAAAAAGCTTTTACCAGCCGTTCTAAAAAACACCGAGAAGAACGGAAGACGAGTTTCTGATTGGCTGGTGGAACACTGCGCGGAGGGCGACGTTGTCGATGCTTCGACCTCGAATATCCTCGCAGCCGTTGCCGCACTCGACGGAATCGGATTCATAGAGTGGGAAATTGCGCCGGTAAAAGTTCCACAAAAGAAGAAACCGGATGCCTTGCAATCGCACGACGGCGACCCCGTTAATCACGCAAAACCCAACCACGCATCTGAGCTAGACCTTGTGATGGGCCAAGAGCGGAAGCGCCGCGAAGCCCTTGGCGACGCTGTGAACGGCAAATTGATGAACGAAGCCGCTGCGCTTGTTCGCAATCACACGAACTATCCCCATAGTCGTGGAATCCGCGAGCGAGACGTTTTGAGGAAAGAGTTCGACCGGCTCGTCGCTGCCAAAACCCACCCGAACGAGGTCCTCGCGGCCATTCAAGCCAAGCGAGCGACTTTCGAGGGTCAGGATATTACGCGCCCGCACCTCGGCAACAAGTGAGGAAGTTGACGGAAATAAAGTTTGTCGTCGGCTCAACCGACACAAAAAGAATCGGCGGGGTTTCCAAACGCCTCGATTCATTGGAGAAGTAACCATGAGTAAAGCAAAAGAAGCAAAACAAAGAGAACGAGCCAAGCTACAAGCGGAAGCCGGAGCACGTGTGGTCCCTGGCAAGAACGTTCAGCCGCTCAATCGAACGGAGCACGGCGCCCCGAGGCACTCGGGCCGCGAAATACCCAAACCCACCCGAGCCGTTGACTTGACGGATGAGGTCTGTGACCTGAGCCCGCGAGGCAGGAAAAGGTAATCCGAGGACAACAATCTTCAAAAACGTCGTGCTCTCCGATTAAATCGGTGAGCCCGGCGTCGCGCTGTAACCCGTTCCGATTCTCGACAAGTCGGAACCCACGAAGGCGCAAGCAGGGTACGGGAGGTTGGCTTCCTAATGTTTGAGGCCATGTCGAACTCCTCGGCCCCCTGGCCATCTATCACACCCCTAATAACTCTCGACGGCATACGTAACGGCGGAAGCTCAGGGTCAATCTGATAGGTGGTAAAACAACTCAAAGGACTGTCTCGCGAACACCAGACCAACGACATCGGCAACGAGATTCAATCGGACGAAATCCCTTCGACAAGGACTCGGCCAAGAGAATCGACATGCTGATGCCAAAGGTTGAAGTGTTCGCGAGGCGTTCTCTTTCTCGTCACATCCTAACAACCTAACCGCATCGCGTTTTTCGAAGACGCCGTGCCCACATAAATCATCTTCATTCGTGTGCAAACGCGAACGGGCTATGGAAGCCCAAGGAAAAACCATGACCGTTTCCCATAATCGCCAGAATTTGTCGAGCTTGGACCGTCAAGCAGAAATTGAATTATTTACTGCGTCCGGCCAGCTCGATGTTGTTGCAAGCGATGAAGCAAATCGCCAAATCTTTTCCGAAGCAAATGTAGTTCGCCTTCCGGGTGGTGGAATAGACACCGCCGCAACGCACGTGAAAAGACTGGTTACAAAAACAGCAATTTTGGCAAGCAAGAAATAACGAACAAAAAAGAACGCCCACCACATTAACAATTTAACCCCTAAAAGTCGGCGACGCCGAATGGAGCAGAACATGAGCACAGAACTACAGCAGCAAATCGCCGAACTAACGGCGAGAGTCGAGAAATTTGAAAGACTGCACGCAGACTTTCAGCACTGGAACAACAGCCGCCGTGGAGTGGAAGGCGGACGTGGTGAAACGGGGGCTCCCGGGCGTAACGGAAAAGACTCCGAAATCCCCGGCCCACAAGGTACTCCCGGCAAGGATGCGGATGTTTCCGAAGTGATTGCCGCTGCTAAACAGCAGATGCAATCTGACTTCGCCACACTCCAAGCAGGATTGGCCGGAGCTATCGTTGCAGAACTAAAGCGCAGTGGTGTTGTCGATGCTAACGGCAAGGCAATCCTTGTCGCGGGACCAGCCGGAAGAGACGGCGTAAACGGCCAAGATTCCGCCGTCGTCGGACCGGCAGGCGCGTCAATTACCGGACCAGCCGGAACTAATGGTCGAGATGCTGTCGTGAAAATTGGCTCTGTTTCCGCAGGCGACCAAGCAGCTGCATCGATACGAGTCGTGGATGGTGTGAGCTATCTCGACATTGTTCTTCCGAGAGGAGAACGCGGTCAAGCTGGCGCAGATTCTACTGTCCCGGGGCCGCAGGGCGTCCCAGGGTCTGCCGCCGATTTGACGCCTCTAGAAACTCTCCAGGCCGACATCAACAAGCAAGTCGGCGCAATCAGCATGCAGCTTGAAGTTCGTCTCCGTCGTATCTTCAAAGATGACGTGCAAGCGGCCCTGCGAGGTCATCTGGTCGAGTCTCACAAAAACTAACAGGACGGGGCAGAAGTTCTGCCCCTTACTTTTATGGAAAGAATATGAGTAACAATTTTCAAGTCGATGTGTGCAGTTACGATGGGTCGTCGAGCGACCCGAATCCAATCTGTTGGCTCCACGGATTTGTCAACGGAGTCAGTTCCGGATATTGGGGAGTCTATTGGGCTGGCATTCAACAAGCCCTAACCTCGGGGGGCGTTAGCGCATTGCAAGCTTTCCTCAGTCCAATCTTGCTCGGAGTGTTTGGTCCGCCGTTTCCAAGGGGGCCAGTTTTCTCGGCTCCGTTCAATCCACCACCACCAGCAAACGCCAACAACAAAAACGTGTCCATACCGCAAGCAATCGGAAGTTGGACCGCTTAAGGAGATTTTTATGGGATTCACAAACTTCGCAGCACTGTATGCGAGCCTCGGGTCAAATAAACCGACCTTTTGGTTCGACATCGACAATTTGAACAGTTCGTACAAGTCACAAGCCGACGCTGTCGTTTATAACTACACGGCGTACTCGCGTTCAGTTCCCGACACTGCAAAAACAAAAGACCGCAGAGCTTTTCTCTTCGCCATTCTGCCCGTGCCTCCGCCGATAGTGGGCGTGCTCGGTGAACTACCGAGTTTGTTGGGCGGAAAAGTCGATTGGGTCGCGTGTCTATATATTCGACAGCAAGCCATTGCGGCGTTCCCCGATTGAGCATTTTATCCCGGGAGACTACATGGGATTTTTAAGCCGTCTTTTCAGTGGGATTCCATCGCAACCGCAATGTTGCGTCAGCCCGAAATGGTGGCCGGACAAATTTGGGCTGGCACGATGAAAAACTACTCGTTCAAATGTCCGAATAAGAGGCATCCGGATTACGAGCAAGCGTGGAACATTCGGCTGAGAAGTAAGGGTTGCTGCCGAAGCCAGCGGAGGATTGAAATTGAAGAGAATCAGAACCGAGAGTTCCTAGAATCAATTTCGAACCCGGCACCCGATCAAAAGGCGGAATGGAATGAATCTTATAGAAACAGAAGGCTTTGAGAAATTGAGGGACGCGGTTAGTATGCCCGCAACACGAGGAACTGAAATAGAACGCTGGGCCTATTCTTTTTGGTTGGGTTCTTATAATGGCAAGAATATGATTCTCGCACTCAGCGGTTATTCAGCCTATTTTGATGCGAGCATGAACGCCCCGCAGGACGAAATGGTTGTAGCTGGTTACCTATCAAGTCTTGAGGAATGGGCGCAATTTGAAATGGCTTGGAAACTTGTATTGGCGAAGTACGATGTGCCCTATTTTAAGATGATTGAATTCAACGGCAATAAAAAGGCCTATTCTCATCCGAAATGGAGCACGGATGCATATCGGGCACAATTCATACAAGCGCTCTCAGGCACAATTACTGATTGGACCACGGCAAGCATCGCCTCTCGAATCAAGAAGGATTTGTTCGATAGATACAATGAAATCTATGAATTGGATGCTCGATTTAATATGTATTCCCTTTGCGCCAGAGACTGTGCGGCCCAAGTAAGAAAATACGTTAGGGGGATACCGTCTGATGCTCCAATAGCGTTTATTTTTGATCGTGGCGATGAGGGCCGCGGTTTTCTGATAAAGGAGATGGAGTCTTCTGGCTTGCCTTCTCCTGTGTTCAAGAGAAGTCGTCCTGATCCTAAACTAGACAAAGACGATCCATTTCATGTGCAACTACAGGCTTGCGATTTTGCCGCATGGGAACTTCGCCGTGGCGAAAGCGACCGAGAGTCTGGTAAACCACCCCAAAAGTTACGCAAATCGCTGCTAACTCTACAGCACAAAAACAAAATCTGGACACAGACTCTAGAACCTGATCTTCAAGGTTTAATTCAATCTGCCGGGATCAAGAAACGTTCAATTTAAATCGGACCTCGTTCTGACCATTCCATTTGATGACTGCCAACACCTCATCTGCTGGTATCTTTCATTTTTATGTTGATTTTCCTGCCCTTCAGACCAGTAGACAAGCGTTAGTACGTTTTGAAATGATTAGTCCACGATCACCGGCTGATCCGGGAATCGGATAAGCCCACACCTGTCGGCGGGGCTAGTTAAACGCCAACATCGGATAAGAGCAGCGCCTTTCAAAAGAGGGCGTAACGGCTGCTCTCCGAGGTCAGGTCATGGGCTAGAACCGCCAGAACCTCCTTCAATGGACTAAGTCCTTACTGGCAAAACCGAAGCGATTCGCTTAGGACACCGAAATCTATCAATAGGTTTGGTGTCACATGGCGAAAAAGAATGCCCCTGTAGTTCCCGCAGTTGTCCCGCCCGTTGAGTTCAACCCGCCCGACGCAACACTCCCGAAGGCGGCTGCCTAATGCCGCGCCCGAAAAAGAAGTACATGAACAGCCCCACGACGATTGCGCCCGTCCCCGCAGCGCCGCAGGTGCTGTCGTATAGCTTCGATCTGAAGGATGCGTCGCAGTACACAGGCTATAGCGTCTGGGCTTTGCGCCAAGCGATTTACGCGAAGCAACTGGCAGTCGTGAATCAGAAGCCGTACATTATGCGTCGCATTGATTTGGAAGCCTACGTGGACAGTCGCGTGCAGAAGGTCGCTTGAGGATTTGGTAGCGCCAACGGGAATCGAACCCGTAATCTTTGCCTTGAAAGGGCAACGTGTTAACCGATTACACTATGGCGCCACTGTTTAAAGATTGTACCGCACTCACGCCGCGCCAGACAAAGCGTCCTGCATCGAACTCTTGTCCATGATGGCGTAACGCTTGAATATGGAATCCGTTTTGTGTCCACTAACCGCCATTGCCACCACTTGCGGGATGCGAGCCTTCACCATGTTCCGGCAGGCGCTTCGCCGGAAGTCGTGCGGCTTCAATCCACGGTAGGTGCGGGTCTTCCTGTCAAACAGTCCATAGCCTAAAGCATCGCAGGCTTCGCGCCATTCAGCGCGAAAGTTGGTGGACTCGAACAGTGGTTCATGGTCGTCTTCTCTCGCCACACGCTTCAAGTAAGCCACCGTTCCTTGGAAGCACGGCAGCGTCTTGCCAGTTTTATCGACCAACGGCAAAACCAAATCCTCTTCGTTCTTCAGCAGGTTTCCGGGGATGTGGATTTCGCTCAGCTTCTTATCGACCATGCCCCAAGTGATGGCAGCGGCGGCACCGGAGCGCATTCCGGTTTCGTAAATAAATGTCACGAGAGGATGCAACATGCGCGGCAACTTCGCCAGCAGCTTCGGCAGGTCTTCTCGCTCCAAGAATCCACGGCGCTTGTTATCGACTCCCGCTCGCATAGGAATCGAAGGAACATCGGATTTCCTGATCTTGCCATCCTTCGCCAAGCGGTTGAACATCGCCCGGAGGATGCACAAACGTTTGTTCGTGGTAGCCTTCACGCCGTTTTCGACCCACTGCTTGGACTCAGCTTCGATCTTCGGCGTGACCTTACCTTCCTTCTTGACGCGCCATGCGATTTCTTTGAGCAGTGTCTCGTCCTTGCGCTCAATCTCTTCTTCTTTCGCTTCCCGCCACGCCCTGAACTCATTCATCTTGTCCACGTCTATTACGGCGATTCGGATGGATTTGAAAAACATGTCGAGGTCTCGCAGGATGGCGACTGGCACGGCTTTGCCGCTGGCTAGGTAATGGTCCCGCATGTCCTCGTAGCGCAGCCGGGTGTCCTGGGTGAAACCCATCTTGGCCTGCGCCTTCCATTCCTGCAACTGTTCATCGGCGGCCATCGGGTCGTTGGTGCCCGTCTTCCGCTGCTGTTTCTGGCCGTCGATGGTCAGAATCATGAAGTAGTTCCGGCCCACCCTGCGGATGAAGCCTTCGCTGATTTCGTGCTGTTGTTGCACCATGGTCTTGTATTCCGCCCTTCCAGCCTACCCGACCATTATGGTGCAATTTGGGTGCAATTGTCAAGGGGAAAATCGCAAATGCCGCATAAACACAGGGTATTGATTAACTGCATTCCGCCCTTTCAAGGCTAAAATACGGGTTCGATTCCCGTTAGCGCTACCAAACCTTATTTTTCGACCCCCTCTCTCCCGATAACCTAAAGTAAATCACGCTGGTTGAGTTATCTCCCTGCAGGTGAGAGGAACACGATCCCTCGCGCGACCCGGTCAATGCATAATGCAAATTCGGAAACCACCTTCCGAGTGGAGCTCTTACCCACTCGTCTTGCGGTGAGCGACTCATGACGCTGCCTTCTCTGTCTGCTCGTAGGAGAGCTGAATAGTTCATCTGCCTTCTAAGCGCGGCTTCCGGCTCCAACAACTCCATCGAATATTTCTAACTATCAATATTTCCAACAAATCGGGGCATCGGCTTTTCGCTCCCCAATCGATGGAAAAGATAGGGTTTCTGCACAGTTATTACACAGCGCTAGCGGGACCTGGAGCGTCTGCTTCGGGCGCAGACGACCTTAAATACTCACAGACGAGAGGCTCTTACTGGTTCAACTATTCTGTGTAGTGGTGCGTTATAGCTTCCGGTCGATGAGCGCCGATCGGCGACAGTGACCATACTTCGCAGCCGGGAACGCAAGACGCGGATGAGGTAGCTGCGTTGGCGGTCGTTAAGTTCAAGCTTCGCTATCGTGCGTTCGGCTCGTATTAGTAGCGCATCGGCCAATCTGCCGAAGTCGGTATCGACAGAGCCTTTCTTGTGGAGCCGGTGTTTCGGTAGCCCATGCTCTCGAATCTTTGCTGCGATGCATTCCCACGTCTCTTTTTCCGGGAGTTCGCTTCTCACCTGTCCTCCTCAGTACATCGCCATGAGCACTGCACACGCAGCCTCGGACGTCTCCCGACCAACAATGCGAGATATTCGGTGGTAAGCCCTGTACCAACAGTGATCTGCAAGTATGCCGCTTTCTGATCAGCTCGAAAGTTGGCCCTCAGTCGTGCAGGACAACGCTCAGGAGAGATCTGTTGACGTGGATCTCGCCGTCGTATTGGATGAAGCCCAATTTCCTGAATTTGTTCATGAAAAGATTGACTCGGGACCGCGTTGTGCCGATCATCTCGGCCAGCATCTCTTGCGATACGTTGGGAATCACTTTCCGAGGCTGGTCCTGCGCTCCATACCGCGCTAAAAGCAGCAGGGTACGCGCTAGCCGTTTTTCGCTTGAGTTGAAGAGCTGGTCTATCAAGTCCTCTTCGACTCGGGTGTTTCGAGCCAAAGTATACGCGATGAAGCGATCGGAGAACTCGTGCTCCTCGTGGAGCACCCGAATCACCTCGTGTTTCTCAATGACGAGCACGGAGGTGAGTGCAATCGCGGTGGCAGCGGCCATGCGAATGGACTGGCCGGCAAGGCACCCCTCCCCAAAAAAGTCACCGGGTCCGAGAATCGCTACAACGGCTTCTTTGCCGGTCTCATTGACCACTGTAAGCTTCACACCGCCTTCTTGAAGGTACATGACATTGCTGGCGGGATCGCCCTGCGCGAAGATGGTTTCTTTTCCTTGAAACTTGGCTAGCTTCCTCCCCAGACCGGCCGAGTCGAGAAAAGATTGCACATCGAAAATAGGCGATCTTGAATTTGCTTTCGGGGGAGGGCGACGGACCTTAGCGGGTATACGTCGGGCTGGGGAGGACTTGATTGAACTCGATTTCGGCTCAATCGTGGAGGCATTTGATGACATTCTCATTGCTCTGTTCTCCGATCGCGGTTGACCGGACTGGAATCCGGGTCCAACGGGAAGCTACACTTGCACCCTGCACGATAGTTTGCTGCAAATGGAATAGCCGCCGGTATCGGGGATGCTGCTATTAATGAAGGGCTTTGTCCGGAGAAACCCTGACAAGAGGGCGCCATGCAATACGTATCGGAGCAGGAAGGCGGCTGAAACCAAATTCCTACTGAGCCGAGTGGTCCGGCTCACTTTCCAACGTTTCCGGGGTTAATAGACCCATTTGCACCGCAAAACGAATCACATCACTGCGCGTTCGAAGTCCGAGCTTCTCAGCAAAACGTGAGCGATACGTTTCGACGGTTTTCACGCCCACGGCAATCTGTTTGGCTATTTGTGCACTGCTGTAACCCCGCGCTACAAGTCTCAGCACCTGCAGTTCACGGTCGCTGAGGATGTTTATAGGCTGCGTAGGGCTAGCCTTTGTACCTTTCTTCGCCAGCACGTCCTGGACAAGAACGCTGGCCAAACGCGGGTCCACGAAGATACCTCCGCGATGCACCGCTCGTATAGCGGCAAGCAGCTCCGCATCCACCGCTCTTTTCAACAAGTAGCCAGAAGCGCCGGCTGCCAGTGCCGATCGTAAGTAGGCGGGGTCATCGTGCATCGTGAGGACGAGCACCCGGGTTTCGCCGCGGTTCCGCGCGATCTCCTGTAGCGCTTTCATACCCCCGACCCGAGGCATGGTGAGGTCTAGCAAGGTCACATCCGGTCTCGTTTCACGTACCCCTTGAACCGCGTTCTCTCCATCAGGAGCTTCTGACACTACTTCCATATCGGCCTGGGCATTAACGAGCATTTTCAGCCCTGCGCGGAGAATGGCGTGATCATCCACGATCATGACTCTAATCTTGTGCGTTCGCGCCGGCATTTCAGGTGCCCCTCCGCTCCACCGAGGGCTGGAGGTCCTGCTTGGCAAGTGGGACTCGCACTAGAATCTTGGTCCCCCTGCGCCGGGAAGCGAAACTGATCGTTCCGCCCAACATCGCCGCTCTCTCTCTCATACTCTGAATGCCCAGGCGGTGCGAGGAGACAGCCACGGCCTTGGCGTCAAAGCCGCATCCGTCATCGGCTATCGCTACCTCCAAAGTCGTGGCCAAACGCGCGAATTTAATGCGGACGGCCTTGGCTCCCGAATGTTTGGCTACGTTGGTCAGAGCTTCCTGGACAATCCGGTACAACCCGATCTGGACTGCTGACGGCAGGTTGCTGGAGTCAAATTCACTAAGTTTGAGATTCACAGCTATGTTGTAGGTCTTCATGTACTCGGAAACGTGTCGGCTCAGTGCAACACCCAGGCCATGGTCGTCCAGCACCGTTGGGTGAAGCCCGCGGGCGACCCGACCGACCTCATCGATGGCCTGGCCAGTGATTTCCCGCAGCCGATTTCCCTGCGCCTTAACATCGGCCAGGTCTCGAGCGTGTTCCAGAGTACGCAGGCCGACCAAGAGAGAGGTCAGCAATTGGCCGGCTTCATCGTGCAATTCACGCGCAATCCGGCGCCGTTCCTCTTCTTGCGCCGAAAGCATGTGTTCGAGGAGGAGTCGACGCGTCGCTTCGGCCTGCTTGATTTCCTCGGCCTGCTTGCGCTTTTGCTCACTCAGATCAGTTATCACCATGCCCAGGGCGTGGCCCTTGTATCCAGGAAACCGGTTAAGAGACAAATAGACCGGAACCAGACTTCCGTCTCTGCAACGTAGGTTGAATTCGCCTTTCGCAACCGTCTTCTGAGCCGCCGCAAGAAAAGTTTCAAATCTGTCTCGCTCTGTTTTCGCAAGCACCGACTGAACCGCAATTCCGATCATTTTCTTTTGCGGCCTAGACATCAGTTCTGCAAACCTGTGATTGCAGTAGAGCACCGTACCATTCCGGGAGAGAGTCGCCGCGCCTTCGCTCATGGCCTCTACCAACATGCGATAGGCGGGTTCACCGCCTTTCAGAGAAACCACCTGCTCTCCGCGACGACCGGAAACCATCAAAGCATCCACTTCGCCAGACTGAATGGCGCGTAGAGTTTCTTCCGCAGTTTTCAGCCGAGCGAGGAACTCTGTTTGCTGATCCGGAGGCGTGGATGGCGGCAGTTTGCGCGGAGAGAGTCCGAGGCTTCTGCGAGTTCCTTTTGGCGCACCGACTTTCGCCGGCAGCTCTGCTTGGAGGACTCGGCCATCGGAACGTGGTTCCTTGTTAGGCATCTGCTATTGGGGCCCTTACTTCAGCGTGCCGGTTGAAGATCCAACCCCACAATGACGCTCTCGGTCTTGGAGAGGTTCCCAATGATTTTTTTGACCGGCGGCGGGAGCCTTCTCACCAGCGTCGGAATGGCGATGATCTGATCGCCCTTGGCCAGTTGCGGCTTCTTCAGCAAGTCAACCACTTCGATGCGGTACTTGCCATGCAGCTTGTCCTCACAAATCTTCTTGAGGTTGGCGATCGCAGCAATCGAATTAGGGGTTTGGCCCGCGATGTAAAGCCGCAATATGTAAAAATCCCTCCGGTTGGTCTTGGCGGGGCGGCGTTTCCTTGCTGAACTCTTCTTCATATCGGTGGTCGGTTTCCGGCGCAGATGGGCCAAAATCTTACTACTCATCCGCCGTGATTGCGCCCTGGCCTGCGACGGCCGTTGCCACGGTATGATCCCTCAGAATATTGCCCAATTCGAGGCCTCTCGCACTCACGAGTAGCTCGCGGGGTTCGCGCGAATGTGCCATGCCGCGGGATTTCAGAACGTAGAGCTCGCGTCTCGGGCGCCCATTGGGTTTGCTGTCCCGCAACACAATCCAGGTGTCCATAAGAGAGGAGACGGCCGCCGCAGTTCTCTCCTGGGGGTCTCCTGCGAATGTCAGATTCGTGAACATCGAGGTGATCTGCTTTACCTTTAGAAAATCGACCAGGCGCATAAGCATGGATTTAACGTTATAAGTGCCTGACACCGAAACCAGGTTGGTGATCGGGTCGACGACCACGACGCTTGGCCGAACCTGTTCGATCAATTTGTGAACACCGGCCAAGTGGGCTTCCAGGCCGATGCTGGTTGGCCGCATCGCGTGAATGTGCAGTAGGCCCTTTTTGACCCAGGGCTCCAGGTTAAGGCCAACCGAGCGCATGTTACGGACAATCTGACTGGGAGATTCTTCAAAAGCGAAATAGATACAACTTTCGCCACGGGCGCAGGCGGCGCGGGTGAAATTCGACGCCAGGCTGGATTTCCCAGTTCCCGCCGTGCCCGATACCAGCACACTGCTTCCACGGAAGAATCCCTTGCCTTCCGTCATCTCGTCCAAAGCGGGTATTCCCGCTGAAATGCGGTCCGTCAGTGATTTGTGGGCAAGGGCCAGTGAAGTGATGGGCACCACCGAGATGCCGTCACGATCGATCAGGAACGGATACTCATCGGTGCCGTGGGAAGTCCCCCGGTACTTGACGACGCGCAGCCGCCGCGTGGAAATCTGTTCCGTAACGCGATGGTCCAGTGAAATCACGCAATCGGCGATGTATTCTTCGAGCCCGTGACGGGTCAGTGCGTGTTCTCCGGCTTCCCCGGTAACGACAGCGGTAAGCTTGTGGGCTTCCAACCAATGAAACAGCCGACGGAGTTCCGCTCGCAGCATCGTTGCGTCAGTTAATCCGGAAAATAGTGTCTCGATGCTGTCCAAGACCACGCGCTTTGCTTTGATCGCTTTGACTGCGTGGGCCAAACGGATGAACAGGCCTTCGAGGTTGTATTCTCCAGACTCGGAGATCTGATTTCTCTCGACGGCAACAAAGTCAACCAACACCTTCTTGCGTTTGGCAAGCGCACGCAAATCAAAACCCAGTGATGCGACGTTGGCCGCCAGTTTCTGCTCGGTTTCTTCGAAGTCCATACATACGCCAGGCTCGCCGTACCGAACAGCACCGTGCACCAGAAACTCCATCGCGAATAAGCTCTTCCCACATCCCGCGCTGCCACATACCAGAGTGACACGACCCTTGGGCAGGCCTCCCCCAGTGACTTCATCCAGTCCCTGGATTCCTGTCGGGGCCTTGGCCAGCGACGTTCGAACCACTTTCGGCTTGGCGCTGGGCATCGCGCGACTCCAGGACCGGAACTTGCGATTTCGAACTGGAACTTAGGCATCGTATCCTTACTCCAGCCCTCGATACAACGAATTTGCCACCAGCACGGACCCCAGCAAAATCGCGGCAGCCTACCTGTTCCTTCTGGCACAGACTCCACAGTCTCGACGCGTTAGGGTACTCAGGGACACCGGTTCTCAAACTTCTCCAGTTAAAGGGCCCTCGAGTCACACATGAAAGTCTCCGCTAGATCGACGCTGAAACTACTCTTGGCAATGCTAGCGGCTTCAGCTGAACTCTTCACTCAAAGTAGCGGCCCGGGCCAATCCCGCGATCATGCAAGCGTCGTGGACACCCGTCAGATCGTCGGCCAATCGGTGGCCGCCACCGAGCGCAGTTGGCAGGCGCGTGACCATTACACGTACACGGAGCGTGATGACGATCGGCGCTCGGATGCGCTCGGGCAGCGGATAGCGGCGGCTTTTCGTACTGGTTAGATTCGATTGCCGCAACGAGGACAGCTCTATTTCTTCTACTTTCCGCGTCCTCGTTTTGCTCTTGCTCCTCTCCAGAAGTAAAAAACCAGAGCGGCCGCCGCAACTACACCCAGGATGATGGCCAATACGACCGGGTGTCCGTGTACCTTCATGAATGCGATGATTTGTCGTCCATATCGCGCCGCCAAGTAAGCCAAGATCATATATCTGGGAATTCGACCGACCAGGAGCGCCGCGAGAAATTTTCTTACCGGATATTGCATTGCGCCCGCCGCAAACAGAAAGGGAACCATGGGCACAGGAGGCGGCAGCAATACCGCGTCTTAGGTTTGAATTTACATCGTTCGCAACGAGGAGGCCGGGGGTTCGAGTCCCGTCGCTCCCGCCAGTTTATCTTCACTCTTCTTGCATTGTCCCGAAGAGAGAGAGGAGCTTTGCCGAAGCAGAATCTCGCAGGTTTGAATCCTACTGGGCGCGCTATGTCCTGTACGATTGCGAGTATCTGCAGTTTTTGGTCCTTTCCGATTGACAAGCGGGCGGCGCGAAAAGCATGCTAATGATAGTAGCTCTCTGAATTGTAAAAGTGAGTTTGGCAATACTGCGAGAGAAAGCAGTTCATGACCGACGAGCCTAAGACCCTAGCCAGTGATACGCAGGATGCTCCCGTCCACGAATCGTCTCACCCAACTGCCCTTCATTCCGTCGAGGCGACAACACGCTCCAGACCTGTCACACGGCCATTCGCAGGGTCCGTTCCCTCCCCAAGAGATATCGAAGCCGTCCTCGTCGACTGGTGGAAGAAGTTGTTGTGTATAGAGGCCGTAAATCTCGATGATGATTTCTTCGAGCTCGGTGGCCATTCACTTACGGGCATAGAACTTTTCAGCAGAATCGAGAAAACGTACGGAATCGAACTCCGCCTCTCTACCTTATTAGTTGCCCGAACAGTGCAGCAGCTCGCACAACTGATCCGTCAGGCCAGCGATCCAATTCATGTGAAACTTGCCCCGGATTCGTCTGTAGTAGCGATTCAACCGTCTGGTTCGCGTGCCCCACTTTATGTGATCCCCGGAGGCTACGGCACGACCGTCCTGCCGTATCGAGAAGTCTCACTCCTTCTGGGTCTGGACCAGCCCGTTTACGGATTCGAAGCAAAGCTGCCCGCGCCGGATCAAGAGCTTGAGAGAATTGCCGAACGGGCGGCTCGCTTCACAAAGGAATTGCGCTCGGTGCAACCCGAGGGACCCTATTGTCTTTTTGGGTGGTGTGCCGGTGGTTACATCGCCTTTGAGATGGCACAACAGTTGTACAGGGAAGGCCAGGAAGTCGCTGTTCTGGCAATTGCAGAGTGTGCAGTTCCTGGGTATCCGGAGGGCGGGGCCGGAAAACTCCAGTTTTTAGCCGAACGGGGAGTTTGCCGCATTCAGAATTTCCTGAAGCGAGGTCCAAGAGGCATGGCACGGCGGGCTGCAGAAAGAACCATTGCTCTGGCCAAACAGATGCACCTGCCGGTTGGCGGAGTGGACCACCGCTTGCCCGAGAAACACATTCCACCTGCGCCACCCCGCACGGATGAAATGGATGAGAAGGTCCGGCGCAATATCTATCGTTATCGCCCAACGGTTTACCCTGGCAAGTCGTTCATGATTATTGGGCGAGACGACTGGGATTACGGCGGTCTTAGTCCCTCGGTCGATCCCCGGCTGGGTTGGTGCAAACTCTCACAAGGAGGGAGCGAATTCAGGATTGTTCCCGGTGATCACATGGACATCCTCAAAGCTCCGAACTCCCGACGATTTGCCCAGGAATTGAAGGACTGCCTGGAACGCTTCACTTCCCGAAGCTGATCACCCGGCAGAGTTTCTCAGCTGTGAAGGGCCGATAACCCGTCGATCAAATCTAGGTCGACGGAAACTCGGTCAATACTGCTCGTGCCACCAGATGCTTTACGCGACTACTCCAGTTAATTTTCGTCTCGTCCGGAAGCAGGAATTCGGCTGAGGCTTAATTTCCAAATTGAAATGGTGCCTTCAGAAACGTCGCAACTAGCTAGTGCCGAGGCGGTGGGCTAAAGTGAGGAATGCAAGGGAAATCGCAATCCGGTTCCTGGCAACTGGCCCGGGCCAAAGCGTGCTCCAGTTGGTCGGAAAATCCAGAGTCGGCCTCAGACTTCTAAACGTAATGAGCGGCCACTGCCGCCTGTTTAGGTCTTTCGAGGAGGCATGGAAGTCGGCTGGGCGAAGCGCATACGCGGGGCACGATCACCCCGACTATATTCAGGAGCACCTAGACCTTTCAAAGAGCCTTCGCCCCAGTGACTACGCAGTGTTATATTGGCTGCTACGGATAAACCCTGACAACATAAGAGTTTTCGATTTTGCGGGCAATGTAGGAAATCTCTTCTACAGCTACTATCCTTATCTCAGGCGAGCGGGTGAGCTCATCGACTGGACGGTGTTCGACTTGCCACGCACGATGGAGAAAGGCCGCGAGATAGCCGCCAACCGGAGTGCACTTGGCCTGAGGTTCGAAGACTCTCTTCGCGGCTTTAGCGAGGAACAGACCCTTCTAGTCTCAGGCGCATTTCACTATTGGGAAACCAGCGTGCGAGAATTTATCCGACAGTTTCCTCAACGGCCCCACCATGTTATCCTGAACCGAACTCCCGTACACGACAGTCAGCCACCTTTTATTACCGTCCAGCACAGAGGTTCCTACGCTGTCCCGTGCATTGTCAGAAACAAGAAGGAATTGGCTTCAGCGTTTGCCGCCGAGGGTTATGTGATGGTCGACCAATGGCCCGCCTTCGAACTTTCACTACAGATGCCACTCCTGCCTAATTACACAGTGCCAAACTACTCGGGGTTTTACTTCCGGCAGCAAGCGCAAAAATAAATTGCAAGGCACGCCGGCCGACCTTCGTTCCCATTTTCGAAAGGTTGTGCGGACCGCACCGTCTCCGAAATATCCGAAATCCAGTCAGTAGGTTCAGACCATCAGTAGGTTCAGACAAAGGGTTTAGTTAGGGCGAAGGGAGCCCTGCCACGTGTATAAGAACAGTGCGGAGGACTGTCCAAAAGAGGACAGCAGGCACGCTTGGGAGTACCTAAAATATGGTACCGCATAGCGAGGAAAGAGCGATATTTGCCGGAAGACTACGCGGTTTGGTCGTTGAATTAGGTAGACCACCGTCGGCGTTTGCCATCGCGACACGATTGTAACGGGTGGTGATCTTAAGTCTTCCATAAAGTAGGAACGCACTTGGGGTTTCTGGGATCGTGGGGATAACTCTAAGGGCAAAGAATTGTCGAAATCCCAAGGACGTATGAGCACACTGAAAGTCTTTATCGGCGAGGGGTCCTCGCAAGGCTCGGAATGAACGACGACCGCTGCTACCTGAAGCCCAATGTGATGATCGAGCCTCTTGTCGACGGCTGGTATGCCTGGGCCCATCTGATCTCCCCTGCGACGGCGGCTAGGAATCTTACCGAGCGGCACCTGAAAATCATGGAGTCTTACATCGAAACACCGGAGAGTCATCAAGCGGCCGTGAAAAATCCTGCATTGCTGGGCGGTCCCTTCATGGACCTTGGCGAAAACCGAGTGGAAGATGTGAGGGATCTTCGCGAGCGCACCTTGCGCGAGAGGGGTCATTTGGTTCGGCTGTCGCGCTCGCTCGAGCGGCTCGACACTTTGCTTCGGGAGAAGGCGACGGGCTACAGCCTGGAGGCACTTTACGCGGAGGTGCCGGAGGAGCTGCAGGGCTATGTCGAACTGGTCTACGATCTCAACAACCACCCGTCGTTCCGGCTAATTGAGCCGCTGCTGTACAAGAGCCCTTACTACGACGAATCGCTGCAGAGCGTGATGCTCTCGGAGATCGGCCAAGATGACCGGCCGTTCGTCCTCAGCACTCCACGGATCGACAGTAATGGTTCGGTCCAGGTAGAAATGCCATTTGCCAGCGAGCAGCTCGACAAGCTGTTTCGAATGAAGAACGAGCCGTTTACGCTGAACGAAATCCGCCATGCGCTGGGGTTGAACGACGTGCAAGCGGAACGATTCGGGGCGTTCCTCACGACGGAGAAGCCACGGCCGTACTCGAAGTATGCGGGCGAAGGCGCGCGCTGGCGCTACTTCGGCCATGCCTGCATTTTGCTTGAGACCCCAGGCGTCACGGTGCTGACAGATCCGGTTCTGAGTTACACCTACGAGAGCGACATCTCGCGCTACACCTACGAAGACCTGCCCGAAGTGATCGACTACGCGGTCATTACGCACAACCATCAGGACCACATTCTGTTTGAGACGCTGCTTCAATTGCGCCACCGGATTCGCAATATCGTGGTTCCGCGTAACGGCGGAGGCGCGTTGCAAGATCCCTCCCTCCGGTTGCTGCTGAAGCAGTGCGGCTTCAAGAACATCATTGAGCTCGCGGAAATGGAGGAGATCCCGTTTGACCGCGGATCGATCACGGCTCTTCCGTTCCTGGGGGAACACGGCGATTTGAATGTGCTAACCAAATCAGCTTACTTGTTACGCGCAAACGACCATACGCTGATGTTTGCTGCCGACTCCTGCAACATCTCACCGAAGTTGTACGAGCATGTGCACAAACAGGTCGGCGACGTTGAAGCGCTTTTCGTTGGCATGGAATGTGACGGTGCGCCGGTTTCCTGGATATACGGACCGCTTCTGACGCAGCGACTAGAGCGCCCGAAGGATCTTTCGCGGAGGCTGGCCGGCTCGAACTATGACCGCGCGCTGGCTCTGGTCGACCAGTTTCATTGCAAGGAAGTGTACGTATACGCGATGGGCCAGGAGCCCTGGCTGAACCACGTCATGAGCATCAAATACACGGATAAATCCAATCCTATCATTCACTCGGATCGCCTCATTGAAACTTGCAGCACGCGCGGAATCAAGGCTGAACGTCTTTTTGGCGAGAAAGAGATTCTTCTTCCTTACAAGTCACATGACCCCGGAACCTCAATCCATCAGTACCGCGCAGACGACGGCTTTTGTGCTGCCTGAGCTCGTGCGATCCTGGAATGCCACGCACACGACATATCCGCGCGAGGCATCTGTGGCGGGATTGTTTGAGGATATTGCTGCGGCCAGCCCGGACTCGATCGCCGTCAGCTTCGGGTTCGAGCAGCTCTCGTACGGCGAGCTGAACGTGCGCGCGAATCGTTTCGCGTACCGCCTGCGTCGCATAGGGGTGGGCGCGGAGACCTTGGTGGGCTGCTGCATCGAGCGTTCGCTAGATCTGATCGTGGCGCTTGTGGGCATTCTCAAAGCGGGCGGCGCGTACGTTCCGTTGGATCCTTGCTATCCGAAAGAGCGCTTCGACTATTTGCTTAAGGACACGAACACTCCCGTGATGGTAACTCAGAAGTCTCTGGCGCCATTCCTGCCCGTGCGTCGAAGTGTTAAGCGGATCTGCGTTGATGATGACTATGCACCGCCTTCCAGCGACGACGATGGGAAGCCTATACCGGCGGGAGGACCAACCAGTCTCGCCTACGTGATGTATACCTCCGGGTCGACCGGGCAGCCGAAAGGAGTGATGGTTGAGAATCGCGCCATCGTGCGCCTAGTTCGCAATACGAACTTCTGCAAGTTCGGTCCTGAAGAAGTCTTCCTCCAATTTGCTCCGATCTCTTTTGATGCCTCCACACTGGAAATTTGGGGGCCGCTTCTCAACGGCGGCCGTCTGGTGGTAATGCCGCCACAGTCCGCTTCGCTCGAAGATCTTGGCCGGACCATCCGCGATCAGGGCGTAACAACCCTTTGGCTTCCCGCCGGGCTGTTCAACTTGATGGTCGAACAACGCCTGGAAGACCTCCGGCCGATTCGTCAACTTCTGGCGGGTGGCGACGTTTTGTCTGCTCACCACGTGCGCATGGTTTTGGAAAACTTGCCGGACTGCACGCTGATTAACGGATATGGCCCAACGGAGAATGCGACCTTCACCTGCTGCCATGCAATGCGTGCAGGAGGGTCTGTGCCGGATTCGATTCCGATCGGCAGACCCATTTCGAATACACGTGTCTACATCCTCGACGAGCAGATGCGCCCGCTTCCACCTGGCGAGGCGGGCGAGCTCTATGCCGCGGGCGACGGAGTCGCGCGCGGGTACCTGAACAATCCCGAAGCGACCGCAGAGAAGTTCATCGCCGATCCCTTCCATTGCGCAGATGGCGGCCGAATGTATCGCACCGGCGACCTGGCTCGCTGGTGCGAGGACGGTACGGTGGAGTTCCTTGGGCGCATCGACAACCAAGTCAAAATCAATGGCTACCGTATTGAGCCCGCTGAAATCGAGGCGGCGATACGCTGCCATCGGGGTGTCGAGGACGTGTGCGTCGTGGCTCACGCAGACGGAAACGGCTCCAAGCGCCTGGTAGCTTACTACGTGGCCTCTATGGCGGCTTGCCTTTCGGCGTGCGAATTGCGAGAAGATCTCGCCACGAAGTTGCCACACTTCATGGTTCCGGCGCTGTTCGTGGCTATGGACTCGCTGCCCCTTTCATCTAACGGAAAGGTGGATCGGGCTGCTCTGCCTGTGCCTTTGTCCGAGACCCCGACGTCGACAGAACCCCCCAAAACGACGCTCGAACAGAACATCGCCGACCTCTGGAAGCGCATACTGCAGACCAAACGTATCGGTCTCGACGACAATTTCTTCGACCTGGGTGGAGATTCACTTTTGCTGGTTGCTGTGCATTCAAATCTGCAGAAGATGCTTCACGTGGAAATTCCCGTGACTGATTTTTTTGAGTTCACCACCGTGCGGACGCTGGCCCGACACCTGGAAGAGCGGAAACCCGCTGGCTGTTCGCTTGGCGAACCGCGGGAGCGCGCCCAGAAGCAACGGGATGCATTTACCCGGTCGCGAGGGCGCCGGGCGTGCGGTGCGGCGTGAGTGCGCAGGATTCAAACGGCCCGCTGCTGGAAGGCGTCGCGATCGTCGGCATGGCCGGACGATTTCCGGGCGCCCGCAGTGTGGCCGAGTTCTGGCGCAACCAACTCGCCGGGATCGAAGCGATTTCGGCGTTCCGCATCGAGGAACTGGAAGTCCCCAATTCGGCGGAGCTCGCGCGCGATACGAACTACGTGCGAGCCCGCTCGATACTCGATGATGTGGACCTGTTCGATGCCGAGTTCTTCGGCATTTATCCTCGCGAAGCGGAGCTTATGGATCCTCAGCAGCGGCTTTTCCTGGAGTGTTGCTGGCAGGCATTTGAGGACGCCGGTCACGATCCGTTCACTTATTCGGGGGCGGTGGGCGTTTTTGCGGGAAGCACTTTGAGTACCTACTTCCTATCTCGCCTTTGCACGCGCTCTGGCTTTGTAAACAAATTTACGGGCGAATACCAAGTAGCCAACTATCTGGAGATGATGGGCAACAGCCTGGATTTCCTTTCCACGCGGGTTGCATACAAATTGAATTTGCGTGGGCCGGCTTTTACGATACAGGCCGGGTGCTCGACCTCTCTGCTGGCGATCTGTACAGCGTGCCAGTCCTTATTGACTTATCAGAGTGATATGGCCCTTGCGGGCGGGACTTCCATTACTTTTCCTCAGAAGCGCGGCTCTTTTTATCAGCAAGGTGGGATGATTTCTCCCGACGGCCACTGCCGTACTTTCGACGCTAACGCCCAGGGAACCGTATTCGGCAGCGGCGTCGCCGTGATTCTGCTCAAGCGATTAGAAGACGCGGTCCACGATGGCGATCAAATTTATTCCGTGATTCGTGGCTTCGCCACGAACAATGACGGTGCGGCAAAAGTGGGCTACACGGCGCCCAGCGTAGAGGGACAGGCGCGCGTGATCGCGCTTGCCCAAGAAGCCGCTGGAGTTCATCCAGAAACAATCGGCTACGTGGAAGCGCACGGCACAGGCACGCCGCTTGGGGATCCGATCGAGTTGGCCTCTTTGGCGCAAGCCTTCCGCGGGCGCACCTCAAAGAAGCATTTCTGCGTCGTGGGCACAGCTAAGACGAACGTGGGCCACCTGGATATCGCCGCCGGCGTAACCGGTCTGATCCACGCCACGCACATCGTGCGCCACGGAATATTTCCCCCAACTCTCCACTTTGCCGCGCCGAATCCGAACTTCGATCTCGAAAACAGCCCGTTCTATGTCCACGCAAAGCGAGAGGAATGGAAAACGAATGGAGCACCGCGGCGAGCAGGGGTGAGCGCATTTGGCGTGGGTGGAACGAACGCGCACGTGATCCTCGAGCAAGCCCCCACGCGGGTCTCCAGCGCTTCGAAGCGCACCTTCCAGCTTCTAGTCATTTCCGCACGATCGCAGG